>Ga0268299_1000522_pt1 | contig 114771 bp, 74 predicted proteins | sample NOBtaG_FD_193484 | JGI IMG/M metagenome (GOLD analysis project Ga0268299, IMG submission 193484) | Activated sludge microbial communities from bioreactor in Nijmegen, Gelderland, Netherland - NOB reactor | ecosystem: Engineered > Bioreactor > Aerobic > Activated sludge | place: Netherlands...
GCTGCTGCGCTGGTTCGGCGTGCCCAACGCCAACCTCACCTACGCCCTGCCCAATCTGGCCAACTTCTTCAACCCCAGCTCCTCCACCGCCCCCGTCGGCTTCATCAAGCCCGCCTGATTCCTCCCCCCTTGGGAACGCGTTACCGGCTGGAGCCGCTAGGACGCGGTTTCTGGCCCGCTTTCCGTGCCCGGGGCCTCATCGGACGAAGCCTCTGGCTGCGAATCCGTCCCTCCGTCAGCGGCGTCCCGCCCCTTCGCACCGGACGGCGGCGGTACTTCGTTCGGGTCCCGCTCCTCCTTCGGATTCCGAGCCCGCTTCGCCCGAGGCAGCGGACTCACCATCACATTGATCGAACGGCCCACCAGCTTGGGAGTGAAGTCTGGATGCCCCCACGGGGATAGATCCTTGAGGAACTTCTGCACCACCCCCATGCCAATTTCCGTGTGCGCCATTTCCCGCCCGCGGAAGCGAAGCGACACCTTCACCTTCATGTCCTGGCAAAGAAACTCAACGGCATGCTCCATCTTGATCCCGAGATCATGGGGATCAATTCGGGGCGTCAATTGGACCTCCTTGACGATGTTGGCGTGGTGATGCTTTCTCGAATCCCGCTCCCGCTTGGCATGTTCATACTTGAACTTGCCGAAATCCACGACGCGGCATACCGGAGGATTCGCAGACGCCGAGACCTCTACCAGGTCAAAGCCCTGGTTGCGGGCCATGTTGATCGCCGCGCTGAGGTCCATGATCCCCACCTGGGACCCGTCGGAACCAATGACCCGGACTTCACGGGCGCGGATCTTCCCGTTGACGCGAAACTGGGGTGGCGGAGGGGAGTGGCGCGACGGAAACGGACGACTCAAGCAGCCCTCTCCTTTTGAAGTGTGACCATGTCGTATTGAGACTTGCGATACCGCCGTGGCGACATCCGGGCACGATGAAGCCGGGAAGCCACAACTCCGGCAAGCCTATTCTGTGCAGGAGAATCCGAACGGGCTCATCTCCGAATTTTGGCGGAGCGAGCCTTGCGCCTAGAAACTCATCATCACGTCGTCCGCAGTTGGGCGTACGGCTCGACAGAGCCTCACCCCACCCGGTTTGGGTCGTAGCCCCCTCGAAACTGGCGCACCTGGACCTGGAGACTTCCCGTCCGAACTCCCGAAGTCATTGCCGCGCCGCGGTCCCACCCCGTTCGGCGCCGGCAATTTCCTCCCGACCCTCCGGGATATCTCCTCCCGGCGGCCGGCTCGGCTTCCCCGCCACCGGATCCATCACGTTCCCGCAGCCGGGCCTGGAGACGACGCAGGACGCGGAAGAATCAGCACCTTGTCCACGCGATGGCCGTCCATGTCGAGCACCTCAAATTCATAGCCCTGGAAGGTGAAGGTCTCCCCTTCGCGCGGCACCCGGCCGAACTGCTTCAACACAAATCCTGCCAGGGTCGCGTACTCGGTGCGCTCGCCCTCGTCCAATCGGAAGCCCGGCAGGATGCCGGGCAGGGTGTCAATCTCGATGAGCGCATCGGCAAGCCACGAGTCATCGTCGCGCCGGACCACCGAGGGGCGCGCCCGTTCATCCGTCGTCGGGAACTCGCCCACCACGGCCTCCATGACGTCGTTCAAGGTGACCAGGCCGACGATACCGCCGAACTCGTCGGTCACCATCGCGATATGCTTGCCCGAGTATTTGAAGGTCTCCACCAATTGCAGCACGCTCTGGGTCTCCGGAACCACGAGCGGCGGCACCATGAGATTCCTCACCTGAACCCCCGCACCGGCGCCGACGTTCGCGTACACCGCCTTCACCGACACCACACCCACCACACGATCCCGATTCTCCGCATACACCGGAAAGTGGGAATGCCCGCTCACCACGATCTTGTGCCAGACCTGTTCGTGCGGATCATCCTGATTCAACCAGATGATCTTCGAGCGTGGGGTCATGATGTCATGCACCGGAAGCCGATCGAGCTCCAGCGCGCTGTGAACGATCTGGCTCTCGATCTTGTTGAACGCACCCGCCCGCACCCCCTCCTGCATCAGCATCCGCACCTCCTCCTCCGACACCGGCTTCTCGCCCGCGGGCTTGAAGCCGACGACCCGGAGCAGGAGGTCCGAAGAGCGATCCAGAAAGGTGACCAGCGGGCCGGCAGCGGCGGAAACCCACTGCATCGGGCGCGCGACCCACATGGCGATGCTTTCCGGATGACTCAGCCCGAGGCGTTTGGGCACCAGTTCGCCAATGACCAGCGAACAATAGGTAATGACGCTCACCACCGCCACGAAGGCGATCGCGTTCGCGTGGGCCGCCAGGAAGTCCACCTGACGAATCCATGGCTCCAGCTTACCCGCGAGGGTCGCTCCGCCAAAAGCCCCGGCCACGATGCCCACCAGGGTGATGCCCACCTGGACGGTGGCCAGGAAGCGGTTCGGAGCCTCCAGCAGCCGAAGGGCTGCCCGGGCGTTTCCGCTTCCCCGATCCGCGAGCTGTCGCAGGTGGGACCGTTTGCAGGACACCACCGCTATCTCTGCCATGGCAAACAGCCCGTTGGCAATCAACAGGAGGAGAAGGATGCCGGACTCGAAAATCAGTTGACGCACGAGCCCGAGTCTAGGGAGCCGTTTCGATCGGGCAATGACGCCACCGGCCCTGTCCTGCTGTCCTGCGTACCGGCCACCCCCAACTTGCCTTGGCCGTATCCGTGCAGTAAGGACGGAAAAATCCCGGTAAAACGCGGCCGTCAATGCCGGCTCGATCGTGAAGGAATGGGCGCTCTGGCAATGACCGATCCGAATGGATCTCGGGATCCGTCGAGTGAGATGAAGGTTTAGCTGGGCGGATTTTCTCCAGGATCACGTTGAGTTGGACCAAACGGGATCGGGCTCAAGTCAGTTTGGTCAGCACCTCGCGCCACCATCGCCTTTGTGCCTCGGGGACCCCGAGGCCAATGGCCGCCCGTCCCGCCGTGTTGCTGATGATGCCCCGGTGGTGAAAAGCCGGAAACGAAGGGTGGCGGCGATGACCCGGTCCAGCCAGCCGAGCTTGCGCTGGAAGAGCCCGCAGAGGTTGTAGTTCACGATGGCCAGGGAGAGGGCGGCCTCGGTGTTCCAAAACTCCTTCAGGCACAGATGAGGCAAGGCAAAGTCCGCATCCTCTTGGCCCCGGGCAAGATCCCCGACAGGAAACTCAGCGCCTACCGGGAGGGTTGAAAGCCTCGGCGACGCTGCGTGAAGTCCACTGTCACCCGGGCCAGCCACTCGCCCACCCGATGCCATTGGAGAAATCCGGTGAAGGGGAACAGTCGGGCCCGCCCGGAAATCTTCTGATCGGTGAAACCGATTTGAATGGCTTCATCAGCCGTTTCCAGTCGGATGAACTCGGCCACTGTTTGGCGAGCCGATACGTCGGTGGCTTTGGATGTCTTTTCCATTGCACCCCAAGCCTCCTCCAAACAGTGGCCTCCTTGCTACGGCATCGTTGCCGCTAAGCATGGGCCTTCTTGCGGAACCAGCCACGCGACGACTCCGGACGACGCGTCGCGGCCTCGCGAAACCGTTGCTCCAGTCCGATGTAAGCCCGCTGCCACCAGATGAAGTCGGTCAGCAGGCCGATCCCGAACCAGGTGCCGATCAGGAGCCATATCAAAAAATCCCCGTCGGATCTGCTGTTGCTGGAAAGGCCTATCAGCGTGGCGAATCCCATCCACAACACCCAGGGCAGGACCAACACCTGCAGCACCAACCCGCTGGTGACGGACCGACTGCGTCCCTTGACCCCAGCCCACATGCCGGCCCAGGCCAGCGTGCACAGATCCGTGACCAGCAGGATCATGCGAAGCAGCCAGACCACGGCCAGAACCGGCGGACCGCCGTCATGTGCCAGAGGTTCCCCCAGACCCAGGCAGGCCAGATCCACCAGCAACACCAGCCCCACGGGTCCCAGAAACATGCGCTGCAAGGCCACCCGATGTCCGGAAACGATCTCGCGGGTGCTGATCGGTGTGGACAGGATCAATTCCATCGCGCCGCTGCGACGATCCTCCAGAAACTGCCGCGGGGCCTCGTTGGCCATCCAGATCTTGAAGACCGCGTGGACCCCGACCGACACCGCAAAACTCACTTCCACGTCCCACCAGTGGGCGTCCCCCACTCTGGACATCCAATAGCCGACGACGGCGACTGCCGCGAGGAACGACCAGGGCAGCCACGGACGCGTCCAATGACGGCAGGACAGCCAGGCCGTCGGTGCGCGCTCCAGAATGGAGGTGCGAAAGCGGTGCCAGGCACCGGGCCGGCCAAACCGGAGCCGATCCGCCCATCCGGCCAGTCCCCGGCGGTGCTGAACGGATCCACTTTCCTGCCACCGGCGCGGCAGGATCCATCCCGCCGCCAGCAGGGAAAGCAGGCCAATGCCCCCGGTGAACACCATCGCGCTCCAATAAGCCTTCGGCGAAGCCTGGAAGGCCTGCGCGCCGGCGCACCGGAAGCCGGTGAACGGCGTCAGGTACAAGGGCCATTCCATCGGGTCCAGCGCGGTGCCCAGTCTCTGACAAATCCATGAAAGGGATCCGTAGGCGGTCGGCGCGCCAAAGAACACCCCCAGCATGAAGACGAAGGCCAGCAGCACGGACTGCCGGACATCCGATGCCAGTACCGACGCCAGTACGCCGGTCGCCAGCGAAGTAAACAGCGTCGTCAGCAGCAGCAGGGTCATCCGGGAGTAGTCTCCGGCGGTGACACCTCCCAGCAACAGCGTCAGCGCCAGGAACGGCAGCATGGTCACGAGCCCATATACCGCTCCCAGCGAATTGCCGGTCAACTTGCCCAGGGTGACGTCATGGCCCCGCAGATCGGTCAGGAAAAGCAGTCCCAGGGTGCCATCGCGTTTTTCGGCGCTGACCGTGTCGGCGGCGTACAGGAGCCCCGCCAGGAACGCGAAGCCCAGCGCGGGCACGGCCAGGGCGTAGAACATGGGTTCGCCGCCGCGGTTGGCCGTGACCGCCTTCTCCACCAGGACGATCCATGCCGAAAGCAGCAAGGCGATGCCGCCGGCAAGGACCCGACCCCAGTACGTTCCCGGGCGTCGAGATGCGGCCCGCAATTCGCGGGCAACCACCGGGAGCAACGTCATGGCGGCGCGACTTCACTGGGATTCCGATTCTGGGGCAAGCGTTCAACCGGACCGAGGCTCTCAGGCAAAGGACGCGGCCGACCGCAAAGAAGGAAATAATACGGTGAGGACCCTCGATAGATGCCCTGTCCCTCTTCCCGGTCCTTCGAGAGTCTTGCCGCGGCGAGGAGGGAATGAAGAGACTCGCAAAGCTCGGCCCTTCAGGTGTTGCGGCCTTGGCGCCCTATGGGTCAGGCCCCAACACCGCGGAGTCGCGGCTACGTCCGGGACCCCATGCCCGCAAGGTACCGGCGTCCGGCAAGCTGCCGATATCCAAAGGACCAGCTCCAGATCACGACTCCCGCCGCGCCGACCGCGCTGACCCCATGAAAAATCTCCCGCGACCCCCAGGCCTCGAAGGGGACGCTCGGCTGCGTTTCCCCCTGATTCGAGTACCACTCGTAGAGGGCGGCGACGAGATACGGAACATGATGCAGCACCCAGGTGATGCCAAACGCCGGAACGAAGGAAAGGCGTGAAAGAGACATCGCCGTGCCCATCATCGTGGTCGCGACGATCCACAACCCGAAATCCAGATCCAACAGGACGCGCTGCGCGATCCATTGCCGGCGCCCCGCGGAAAGCTCGAGCCCCGCCGCCCACTGCACCAGCGACGGCAGGTAGGGCAGCAGGACCAACAGGGCAAACGCCCCGGACACGCGAAGCAGCAGCGCGACGAACCGCCCCCGGAGGATGGCTCCCGGGGTCAACGGGGTGACCAGCCAGAGTTCCAGCCCGCCCGATTCCCGCTCCACCCGAAAGCTGGCGGTGGCCATGAAGGCGACCAGGCCCAGAAGCGCCGGACGCAGCAGCGAGACAAACGAATCCGCGAGCCGTCCGTCGGTGTCCCGGGCTATCCACCATCCCCACAACACCCCGCCGACCATCAGCCATCCCGAGGCGCGCGCGTCCCAGGTCCGCGACTGCATCCACCGCGCCGGATTCGCGTTCAACTGGCGGCGCCGCCACCGGGTCCACAGGCCGCGGCCGAATCGCACCGATGACAGCAACGCCTCCTCCGCGGCCCGCCGCCGGGCGGACACCGGCTCGTCCCGCCAGGTACGCTTCACTCCCGCGGCCGCGGCCCAGACCATCAGCAGGACCCCCAGCATCGAGAGCAGGCAGACCCCGCCCGCCAGCGCCACCGCCATTCCGGATGCCGGCCCGCCCCAGTCCAGCCACCAGGAGTCAAACCCGTCGCGCTGTCCGAGGCCCATCCGCGCCGCCACGTCCCGGAAGCCTCCCATGAATCCCGCCCACAGGATCCGAAGCCGGTGTCCGGGGGATGCGGACAGCGCCGCCGGCAAATAGCGCGACGCCAGATGCATGCACAAAAACAGTCCCCCCATCCCCACAGCAATGCACAGGGCGAGCATCCGCGCCCGCCACCAGGAAGCGGTCACCGAAGACGCGGCCAGCCCGGCCACCAGCGCCAGGCCGAGCGCGGACATCTGCAAGAGCAGCATGCGCACGGCGTCCATCCATCCGATCCCACCCAGCAACACTGGAATGACCAGGATCGGCACCGCGGCGAGGACGAACAGAAAGGAGCGGGCGGCCTGGGTGATGGCCTTGCCCACAACGATATCCACGGCGCGTAACGGCGTGAGGAACAGCAACCCCAACGTGCCCTCCCGTTTCTCCCGGCTCAGGCAATCCGCGGTCAACACCGGTCCCACCAGCCAGATCCCCGCGAACAACAGCCGGTTCAGCCCCAGAAAAAATCCGCGCCCGGATCCGGTCGTGCCGGGACTGGCCCGTTCCCAGGCCAGCCAGAGGAGCACCATCATCACCCCAGCGCCGGCCATGCGCAGTCCGTACAAGGCGTTTTGGCGCGCCAACTCCAGCAGTTCGCGATGAATGACGGAGCCCATTCGGGAGCCGCAAGTCTCTCAATGCCGTCCCGCGCCTCCCAGGGCAAATTGCCGGGAAGCCAGGTCCCGCCAGACCCAGGCCGAAGCGGCAGTGGCGATGGCCAGTTGAATGACGGCGGGAATCGCGCCCCAGTCCAGCCGCGTGGCCACGAAAAATTGCATACCGGAGGCGCCGGCCCGCAGCGGTGTCTCGAAGAACAACGGATTGAGGGCCGCCTGGATCAGCACGGTCAGCAGCAGCGGCACGAGCAGGCCCCAGAGTGCCGTGCCCACCACGGCGTTGAGAAAATGCCGCGCCCGCAGTCCGCGCCAAAGGCCAATCCAGGGCAGGGTCAACAGCGACGAGACCAGCCACCAGTTCCAGCCCGACCAGTCCACCCCTGCCCTGCGGAAGCTGCCCCGGGCGTAGGCGACGAGAAACAATTGCAGCAGCACGGGCGGCACGAACTCGCGGAGGTGCGCCAGCCACCGGCTCTGAAGCAATTGTCCCGGACGCAGGGGCGTCACCAGCAGCAACTCCAGCGTGCCGTTCTCCCGCTCCGCCCGGAATCCGCCGGCGGCGCTGAAGACCATGCCGCCGAGCAGCACCAGCGGCGCCACCGTGGCACCGAGGGCAAACATCAGGTCCCCCAGGCTGAAGATCCAGATGGCCAGCACCACCGCGAGCCAACCCCAGCGCGTGAGGGCCGCGGCCACCGTGCGGTGCTGCAGCCACAGCAGCGGATTCCGTCCCAGCCGATGGTGCTGCCGCCGCCGGGCCCAGCCGCCCAGCAGCACGGGAGCCACGAGACGCCGCTGCAAAGCCACCATCTCCGGCCGGGGAGGCTCCTCCTGCCAGGCCCGTTCCGTACGGCGCGCCACAAAGCGCAGCGCCAGAAGCATCATCACCGCGCCCGCCCCCACAAAAGCGCCCAGGCCAAGAAGCCAGCTTCGGGGAGCGGCGCCCGCGCGTGATGCGGTGAGCTTGGCCAGCACCACCGGCAGCGTTTGAGTGTAAGGGGAGGCAAAGGGGCTGCCGAAGATCAGGCCCGGTTCGTTGACCAGCCAGAATAGGTCCTGCGGAGAAGCCCGCGCCGGGGCCTGAGTCAATACCCAGGGATTGGGAGCGGCTGCCGGAGGGGCTTGGACTGGAGACGCCCGCACTTCCACCTGGAACAAGGCCCAGGTGAAGAATCCGGAGAGGAACAAGAGCAGGGCCAAACCGACGGCCTCGAAGCAGTAAGCCAGCGCCAGACTGCGCCGGAACTGGAGGGTGACCGAGCTGGCGGCCAGGCCGGCGGATAGCCCGAGGCACAGCAGCACCATCTGGAAACTGATCACGGTCGCGACCTCGATCCCGCTGACGCCGCCCGAAAGCATCGGGACCGCCAGCATGGGCAGGGGCGCCAGCCAGAGCGTGAGCGCGCGCAAGGCGTTGGCGGCGCTCTTGCCCAGGGCAACGGATAGCGGACGCAGCGGCGTCAGCCCCAAAAGCCCCAGCGTCGCCTCCCGCCGCTCCCGGGCGATGGCATCCGCAGTCAATGCCGGCGCCAGCGCCACGATGATCAAGACCAGGGCGCGATGGATCTGAAGGAACAGATGCGATCCAGCGGAGACCTGCGGCCCGCCAAACGGCGCGAACTGGTTATCCGCGGGATTCAAAAATCCCCATCCCAGCGCCCCGAGGACCACCGCGGCCGACGCGAGGCGCATCCGGAAGAGCCCGGGCAGACGCGCCTGCTCCCGAAGTTCCCGCTGGATGACGGGGTTCATTCCCGCGGCGTCCCTGGGCCTATTGCGTCTCGCCCTTGGTCACGCGCAGGAAGACTTCTTCCAGGCCGATCTCATCCTCGCGCAGTTCCAACAGCCGCGTGCCGGCCCGCACCAGGGTGTCGGCAATATAACCGCCGTCGCCGTCCGGTCCGGACAGCGTCACCTTGAGCCGTCCGTCCACGATCTCCACGCCGGCGGTCTCCGGACGCTGCACCAGCAGTTCCCGTGCGGCTTCCGGGGATCCGTCCACGCGCACCCAGAACGCCCGGGCGTCGGACGCCGCCGCGTTCACCCCCTTGATCGGGCCGCTATAAATCAGCTTCCCCCGCTCGATGATCGCGCATCGGTTGCACAGGGACTGGAGCTCCGAAAGGATATGCGATGAAATGATGATGGTCTTTCCCATCCGCTGCAGTTCCTGAAGGATGGCCATCATTTCAATGCGCGCCCGGGGATCGAGTCCGCTGGCCGGCTCATCGAGCAGCAGCAGCGCCGGATCGTGGATCAACACCCGGGCGAGTCCCAGACGCTGCTGCATGCCACGGCTGAGGGCGCCGATCAGGGAACCCTTCTTTTCGCTCAATCCCACCAACTCCAACACATCCCCCACGGTCTTCTCCCGCTGCGCGGCCGGGATCTTGTAACAGGCGCCGAAGAAATCCAGGTACTCGGTCACCTCCATGTCTTTGTACACGCCGAAGAAGTCCGGCATGTAGCCGATCAGATGGCGGACCCGGTCCGCATCCCGCACGACATCATGCCCGAGGATCTCGGCACGTCCACCGGAGGGCGTGAGGAACGTGGCCAGGATCCGCAGCGTGGTGGTCTTGCCGGCGCCGTTGGACCCGATGAAGCCGAACAAATCCCCGCGGTTCACAGTGAGATTGAGCGCGGTCAGCGCCTCCATCGCGCCAAAGGTCCGCGTGAGTTCGTGTGTTTGAACCGCCGGAGCGGCGGCATCCGAGGGGGCGGTGCTCATGCGTCGGGAAAAGGGGCCGGAAACGAAGGGCGCATCGGGTTCACGGGGGAGGGGCAGGCACGGCGAGTCGCAGCAGCGTGCCCTTCCGGGACCGCGCGCTCTCGAAGCGGTTGAGCGCGGGCAACAGCGTGGTGTCCGGCAGCCATGCCAGCACCACGCGGTCGCCGCGGCGAAGGACGGGCGCGAGGTCGAATCCCGACGGCCAGACATAGGGTCCGTTGGGCGACTGGAGCGAGGACGGCAGCGACGCCGCGACCGAGGCCTGCGCCCAGTCGTCAATCGGCGTGCGCTCTCCGCCGCCAAACGCCTCCTCCCGCCGGGAAATCGCCTGCTGAAACCGGCCGTCCCACGAGCCGATCAATTCTCCGACGCTTCCGCCGCGCCCTTCATCCGCGTCCACGGAGCGCGTGGCGCCGGAGGGCAGTTCGGCGACCTCCGTCCAGCGGTCTCCGGACAGAATCCAGAGCGGACCGAGTTTCCGGCCGGAGGCATTCTGCAATTCGATCCGCGAGCCGTCTGAGCTTCGGGCGATCAGCGGCGCGGCGCCGGATTCCTCCCATTCCGACACGGCCAGGGCGCTGGACCAGACCGGCACGAACATTTCGGCGTCGAATCCCTGCGCGCGCAGGGTGGTCTTCAACCGGGCCGGATCGCCGCTCGAGCCCCACAGCCCGCGAAACTCGCCGCGCAAGGCGGCCACGGGCAGATCGCTTCCCAGTGGATAGGTGTTGTTGGCGGGAGAATACAGGCTGCCGAAACTCCATCCCCGCAACGCCGCCCTCGACCCGTCGCCCTGCGGCAGCACGTCCACCACGTGGAGCTCGTTCCACTCGGTGACGCCCGCACGGAGCTTGTAGCCGATCACATAGATCAGGCCGGAAAAGAGCCCCACATAGAGGGGAAAGGTAATCCAGGTGAGCATCGGACGATTGATCTTCCGGAGCCACCACTGGTCGAAGGGACCGATCACCACCAGATAGGCGAGGAGAAGCAACAGCAGGAATCCGACCGGGAGCTTCCGGACCTGCCGCGTCTCGATCATCGCGCCGAATATGCTGTCGAGGCTGCGCCCGCCGAAGAAATTACGGTCCTCCGCGGTCCACAGCGAAGGCGGCACGTCGGCCAGCCGGGCGAAGAACCAGGGGCGCTGGGTCCAGGACTTCAACGGTTCCCGCTCCGGATTGAACGCCAGCAACACCACCTGCCCCCGTCCCCGCGGCGCTTCCACGATCCAGGGCTGCCGGGGCGGCCCCAGCACGACGCGGCCCTCGCGCGGATTCAATTTCAGCAGGGGCACCGGGACGCCGACCACGGAGGCGTCGGAGGCGAGACTGGCGAACGGGTCCTCCGATGCGGAACTCCGGCGGCGGGTGGCGCTCGAAGATCGCCTCAGACCGCCAGCCCGCGGCGCCGCTGCCTTGTAAGCAAATTGCGGATCCCAGGCGCCGTCTTGGATCCACTCCTGAAGCCCGGCCCCCACGGGCGCCTCCGCCACGCCGTCCAGTTCTGCGGGCACCAACGCCCGGAGCCAGGGGGTGGCATTGACGTCCGCCGGCTGGTCCACGGCCACAATCAACTGCCCGCCGCCATGCACCCACGCCTGGAGCGCTCGAACTTGCGGCTCCTTCAATTCCAACGCCCTCGCCGAGTTGAGATAGAGCGAATTGAGACCTTCCAGCGCCACCGGACTGTCGGGAAACAACTCCGGCTGCATCCGGGCCACGCGCGGCTGCCAGCCGCTCTGCTGCTGCGACGACGCCTCTGGAAATGTGGGCGCGCCGGCAAAACTCCCGGGAAGCGCCCCCATCAGCGGGATTTCCCATCCCTGCACCGCGACCCGCTTCCCGCTCTGCTCCTCCCGCACTTTGCCGCGATCGTCGAGGAGCCGCCCGTCCACGGACAGGAAGCTTCTCGAGGGATTGAACAGGGGCACCGTAAACCGCTTGCGTGTGTTGGTCGGCAGCTCGAGGGGCACCCGGACCGGCCCCTGCCCGGTGTCGAGTTCGACGATGCCGTCAAAACTCGGGCCATCGTTGAAGATCTCGACCCCCACCGGATACCACGCGCCGGCGCGCGCCAGGGTGTCGTAACCGGGAAAAACGTCGAACTGGATCTTGCCCCAGGCCTGTCCGCCCCCTGCCAATGCCAGACCCGCCGTCAGCAAAAGGATCCGGGCGATGAAGCGGCAGCGCATGGGGAACACGTGGCGGCGCTATTTCTAGGCGGGCCGCCCCGGGGGCCGCAAACGGGAATTCGAGAAATGGTTCGTGGTTCGTGGTGGGTTGTGAGTCTTCCTTCCCAGCCCCCTGCCCCATCCGTGTCAATCCGTGCAATCCGTGTCTCAACTCCGCTCCCAACTCCCCAGACCCCAGGCCCCCAAACTCTAGCCCCGGAACCACCGGCGAAAGCTCTCCATGGTCTGCCGCGCGGCGGTGTCGGGGTCGGGGAGCGGCAGGACTTCGGCGGAGACGCAGCCTTGGTATCCGATGTCGCGCAGGGCCTGGGCCACCGGGGCGATGTCGGTGTGGCCGAAGCCGACGGCCTGGCGGTTGCTGTCCGCAAAATGGATATGCCCCACCGCCGGACCCGCCAACCGGATGGCCGCGGCCAGGTCCGCTTCCTCGATGTTGGCGTGAAACAGGTCCACCAGCAGCTTCACATTGCGGGTGCGCAAGGTGTCCAGGAAGGCGAGGGCCTCGGCGAGCGTGTTGAACAAGTTGGTCTCGTAGCGATTGAGCGGCTCGTAGAGGAAGGGCACTCCCAGCGCATGGGCACGGGGCCCCAGTTGATCCAGCTCCTCCCTCAGCCACGCCATCGCCTGATCCCGCGGCACGCCGTCGGCGACCCGTCCTTGCATGGAGCCCAGGATGGCCGGGGCGCCAAAGCCGCCGGCAAAATCCACGATTGCCCCGGCAAAATCCCGCGCGCACATCCGTACGTGCGGATCCGGGTCGGTCAGGGACAGCTTGCGCCGGAGCCACCCTGCCCCGGTGCCCATCGCGGCCAAGCCCAGCCCGTGGACCTGCAGCAGATCGCGAAGCTGGAGGCCATCCAGGTCGTCGGCATGGGCGGGGAAGATCTCGACCGCGTCGAATCCCGCCGCTGCCGCCCGTTCGCAGGAGGCTACCAGATCGCCGTGAAACACGAACGGTCCTTTGCGGGCCTCCGCAACGAGGCAGACCGTGACGGCGGATCGGATCATCAGTCAGCGGAAGGGAACCAGGGATGGTGCGAGGTGCAGGGTTCGAACCTGCGACCCCTTGCGTGTGAAGCAAGTGCTCTACCACTGAGCTAACCTCGCGCGAAGCCCGGAGGTGATAATCAAGCGCCGCCCACGTGCCAACAAGAGTTTTTGGGGAATGGCCGACCGGTGCATTTGAAAGTTGGCCGAGAGATCACCGTCGAGACGGCCGAAGCCTTTGGATGGCTGGGACCACGGGCGAACACCGCACGGGTCTGGCCGGTATTCCTTGGCGCCCTTGGCGTGCGGCGCCACGGGGGAGAGCCTCACGCGAAGGACGCAGAGGAGTCAAAAGAACCGCTGCTCCATTGCCGACAACTCGTGAAGCACGGCGGACGGCGATCGGACGGGCGCGTCCTCGCTCCCTTGACGCGAGGTCTGGCTTTCGGAAACTGGGGCCGTGCCAATCTACGAATTCGCCTGCCCGAGGTGCCGGAGGATCTTCAGCTTCCTTTCGCGAACGGTACGTCCCGCCCACAGCCCGGCCTGTCCCCAATGCGGATCGAAGAAGCTCTCGAAGGAGATCAGCCGCTTTGCAATGATCCGCGGGGTGGCGGAACCCCAAGCGACGGCGGAATCGGAGGATGACGGTCCGCCGATGCCCGACCTGGACGATCCGCGCGTGGCCCGCGCCATGGCGGAGATGGAGCGGGACATGGACCACCTGGATGAGAACAACCCGAAACACATGGCCCACATGCTCCGCAAGATGAAGGACGTCATGCCTCCCGGCACCATGCCCAAGGATTTTGAGACGGCGATCCGGCGTCTGGAGGCGGGGGAGGATCCGGAGAAGATTGAGGCCGATATGGGAGACCTCCTTGGAGATTGGATGGGCGGGGAGGAAGGCGGCGGACCGGGAGGCGGTGGCGGGGCCTATACGAGGGATTCCGGATTGTACGACTACTGATCGGCCTTGTTCGGAGTCCCACCTTCAGGCGGTTCGGCGCAAGCCACCTCAGGCGCGTCGGAAGTCTTCTGACGCCGGAGTGTGGAGGACGCGAGGCCGGCTGAAGCCGGGACGCCGAACCGCAGGGGGGGAACAGAGTACCAGGTCATCTATCTGGCGCCGCCTGGCGTGGTGGTCCTCGGGGGGGATAGGCGCGGATCCATATGGGGACTCGCAAAGCGCGTCCCTCCCGCAGAGGGGATAGAGGGCCTGTCACCCTGTTCGCGTGCGGATTCTGGCGGCCTTCGGTCCAATCACTGGACCTCTGCGATGAAGACGCTGCTGCTCCTCTGCGTGCTGGTGTCCTGGCGATTGCAGGCGGATGGAAAGGTCTTTCCACCGACCGCGGTGCCGTCCGAGGTTCGAATTCCCGACCAGCGGGCCTTGCTTTCATGGTCCAACGGTATGGAACGCCTAATCATCGAAACCCGCTTTATCGGAGCCGGCACCAACTTTGCCTGGGTGGTCCCCCTGCCCTCGCGGCCGGTCGTCGAGCCGGCAAGTCGCGGACTCTTTCCCACGCTGCTCCATCTGATGCAGCCCCGGGTGATCCACGCGCCGTCGAATGCGTGGCTGCCCGGGCTGGCGCTGACCGCAGCATTGGTTGCGGTTATTTTGAGCCGCTGGACAGCAGCCAAAGCGGTGGCCTTCATGGGGATCCTGGTATTGCTGGCCGGCATGCTGCTCCCGGCGCTCAGCACCGCCGGCGCCAAGGCGGGCGGACGCGGGGCTTCTGTGGAGATCCTCGACCGGCAATGCGCCGGGGTCTTCGAGAGCACCACCGTGACCGGACGCGATCCGGCGGCATTGCGCGCCTGGTTCCAGGTCCATGGCTACTCCCTGCCCGCCGATGTGGAACCGGTCATCGCGGATTACCTGAGGGACGGATGGGTCTTCGTCGCGAGCCGCGTGTTCCGCGAGGTCTCCACCCATGGGCCCGACTCCCTGCATCCGCTCAGCTTTACCTTCCAAGCCAAGGAACCCGTATATCCGCTGCGCCTTACCGGAGTGGGCAATGGTGAACTCGACGTGGACCTGTTTGTGTTTGGACCCGAGCGCGCGGCGGCACCGGGTTTCCGGGTCCGCGATGCCCGTCCCGCGGGCGGCTCTCCGCCGGATTCCCTGCGATGGCTTCCCGAGGAACACCTCCGGGTCTGGCATGAAGCGCTGGGACGGGCCGCAGCGGGCGCCTCCTGGGTGACACGGCTTCACGGGAAATTGACTCCCGCCCGAATGCGCAAGGATGCAGTGATCCGCTGGGACGGAACGACCCCTCGGCACGAAGCGCTGTACAGCGCTCGCGGCGCCTGGGGGACGGTCGCCAACTGGATGGTGAACGGATTCAATCTGGTCCTGGTCGGCCTGCTCTTTCGCGCCCGGGTGCGCAACCAACCGCTCCGGACGCTGGGTGTTCCGGTGGCCGCGACCGCTCTGGTCATGCTTCTGGGAACGCTGACGGCCGTTGCGATCCTCCCCATCGTGCCGGTCCGCCTCGAATCGAAACGCGCTTTGTCCAGTGATGTCCGCCATCAGCGGTGGGCGGTCGAGATGGCCTTGGAGGACGGACTCGACACCAACGCGCCCGTCACCCTGGAGGACGCACGAAAGGCGATCCAGCGGGAGCTGCCTGCCTGGCTGGAAACGTTGCAGGGCCGCAAGACTGCCATGGTCATCCGGGAAGAGGATTCCCCGTACATGTATTCCCTCCGGGCGACTCCGCAGGGTGTGGATTTGCTCCTCCATAACGGATGGGGTGGCGTGTCCGAAGCCATCTCCTTTCCTCGCCGTCCGGGACGATGAGACCTCCACAGTGCCTATCCCTTCCGAGGGGGTATCCCCCCTTTTGCCAAGACGCGAAGAGACACCCGTGTTCTGGGAACATGCGAAACAAACTCGACGGCGGCCCCGGGAGCCGGATTGTTTCCTCACGATGATTCGGCGAAAACTGTCCCCCTCGCTCGCGGCCGCGCTGGCGGTCGTTTCCCTGGCTCTGACGATTCCCCTCGCCGCCGCCGACTGGCTTCAGTGGCGAGGTGCGGGACGCGAGGATCATTCGCCGGATACCGGACTCCTGAAGCAATGGCCCGAGGGCGGTCCGAAACGCGTCTGGCTCTTTGAGGACGCCGGGCTCGGGTATGGCGGTTACTCGGTGGCCGGTGAGCGATTGTTCACCGTGGGGCTGCGGGGCGAAGACGAGTTCCTGATCGCGGTGGACACCCGGGAGGGTAAAGAACTCTGGTCCGTGAAGATCGGCCCCAAATACTCGAACGGCTGGGGTGACGGGCCGCGCATGACCCCGACCGTGGATGGCGATCGCGTGTATGCCATCGGCGGGCGCGGCCTGCTGGTTTGCGCCAATACGGCGGATGGCAAGATCCGCTGGCAGAAGGCACTGGTGGAGGACCTGGGAGGAAAGCTGGAGGCCTGGGGTTACACGGAGTCGCCGCTGGTGGCCGGCGACCGCATCCTGTGCACCCCCGGCGGTTCCGACGGCACCATGGCCGGATTAAACAAGATGACCGGCGAGGTGCTGTGGCGGACGAAGGACCTGACGGACGAGGCGCAATACTCCTCGCCGATCTTGATGGAGCACGGCGGCAAGACGCTGGCGGTCCAGTTGGTGATGAAGAAGTTCTTCGGCGTGGATCCGGCCAATGGCCAGGTGGCCTGGGTGGCGGAGTTTCCCGGCAAGGTGGCGGTGATCCCGACACCGATTCAGCACGACGGGGTCGTGTATGTGTCGGCGGGATATGCCGTGGGATGCATGGCGGTGCGTCCGGGAGGCTCTGGCGCGCCGGAGGTATTGTATCAGAACAAGGTGATGAAGAACCACCACGGCGGGGTCCTCCGCGTGGGTGATCACCTCTACGGATACAACGACGGCGGCGGCTGGACGTGCCAGGAGTTCAAGTCCGGAAAGGAGGTCTGGGCCAGCAAGAATTTTGGGAAGGGGGCCGTGCACTACGCCGATGGCATGCTGTACTGCCTCGATGAGCGAAGCGGGGAAGTGGCGCTGGTGGAGGCAAGCCCGGCGGGATGGAACGAGAAGAGCCGCTTCCAACTGTCGCCACTCAGCGAACTCCGAAATCCCCAGGGCGGCATCTGGTCGCATCCGGTGGTGGTCAATGGGCGCCTCTATCTGCGCGACCAGCAGTATCTGTATTGCTTTGACGTGAAGGGTTCGTAACGGGCTCGGGATCCGGCGCCCGGAGGTTGCCCGCACCGGCGCCCGGGGTACCCTGCGTCCGTGGTTTACGATCCTTCATTGGAGGCCCTGATCCAGCGGGTTTGGGAGGGGGCACGCGTGTCGCCGGGGGATGCGCAGCAGTTGTATGCGCTGCCCCTGGAGCAACTCGGCGCGCTGGCGGACCGGCGGCGCCTGCTGATGCGCGCCGCCGCGCACGGGGGGCGAGGCAACGAGATCATCACCTACATCGTGGATCGCAACGTCAATTACACCAACGTCTGCAATGTGTACTGCAAGTTCTGCGCGTTCTGGCGTTCGGAGAAGGATGCCGATTCCTATGTGATCACGCATGAGGAGATGGATCGGAAAATTGAAGAGACCCTGGCCCTGGGTGGGACGCAGATCCTGATGCAGGGCGGGCACCATCCGAAGCTCGGCAAGCAGTGGTATCTCGACCTGCTGCACCACATCCGCTCGAAGTATCCCGCGATCAACGTGCATGGATTCAGTCCCAGCGAATTCATCCACTTTCAGGAGGTCTTCCAGGAGCCGGTGGAGTCGTTGCTGCGGCAGTTTGTGGCAGCCGGACTCGGCTCGGTGCCCGGCGGCGGCGGGGAGATCCTGGTGGACCGGGTTCGCAACCGGATCGCTCCGCTGAAGGCGACGACGGCGGAATGGATGGGAGTCATGGACGCCGCCCATGTGCTCGGATTGCCCAGCTCGATCACCATGATGTTTGGCCATGTGGAGACGCTGGCGGATCGCATCGAGCATCTGGAGGTGGTGCGTTCCCAGCAGGATCGCTCCCTTGCCCGCCTGCCCGCGGTGGGACAGGGGACCCCGGCGGCGACGTCCGACCTTCCCGAACCCATGCGCCGCGCCGCCGCCTTTTCCCAGGCGCTGGAGTCCGGGATGTTGAACGGCGGTGCCTTCACCGCTTTTATTTGCTGGACCTTTCAGCCGGAGAACACGGCGCTCAAGGCCGAGCCCGTCGGTGCTCACGAGTACCTCAAGACCCAGGCCCTCAGCCGCATCTATTTGGACAACATCCCCAGCGTGCAGAGTTCTTGGGTGACGCAGGGGCTGGAGGTGGGACAGGTGGCGCTGCGGCATGGGGCCAATGATCTGGGCAGCATCATGATCGAGGAGAACGTGGTCAGCGCGGCCGGCACGACCTTCCGAATGGGCGTGGCCGACATGCAACGGTTGATCCATGAACTCGGCTACGAACCGCGGCAGCGGAACAACGCCTACCAACTGGTGGACAGGTCCTGAGCACCGGGGAGACCTCGTCCTGCCTGTCGCAGGACGGCGCTTCCCTCGCCTCTTCGGCGGAAATTCGATTGTCCGACGCGCATGATTCTGCCGGCATGGCGGAGTGCGGATGTTCAAAGCCATCGCAGCCATGTCGGAGAACCGGGTGATCGGCGCGGACGGGCGCATTCCCTGGCACCTTCCGGAAGACTTCCGATGGTTCAAAAAGATCACGATGGGACACTGGCTGGTCATGGGACGCCGCACGTTTCAGTCCATCGGACGCCCGCTTCCGGGACGCGAGACCGTGCTGCTGAGCCGCTCGGGGTTCACGGCTCCGGGAACACGCACCGCCTCCAGCGTGGCGGCGCTGGAGGCCCTGGTCTCGGGAGATCCGCGCGAGGTGTTTGTGGCGGGCGGGGCGGAGATCTATGCATTGCTGCTCCCCCGATGTTCGGACTTGTACTTGACCCGGGTGAAACGGGAGGTGGCGGGCGACACCGTCTTTCCGCCCTTCGAGGACCGCTTTGAGCGGATCACCATCTTGATGGAGAATGAGGACTTTGTGGTGGAGCATCATCGGCAACGCCTCGCTCCAGCTTCCTGAATGAACTCATGAGGCGACGCCCGTCATCCCGAGCTGGAGCCGGTTCCGAGGGATCCCGAGGACTGCTCTGGAGCGGCGCCGTGTGGCTCCTGCTGGTGGTGGCAGGAAACATCGTGGCCTCCGAGGCGCGTCTGCTGACGTTCACCAATTTTTCCACCTTTCACCGGGAGGCTTCCGGCGACTTGACCGTCCTGTCCTCACCTCCAGTCGAAGCGGGGATTCGCTGGAAGCAATTGGTGGTGTCCTGGAACGTGACGACGAATATCGCGCTTTCCGTCGCCGCGCGTCCGATGCTTCCGGGCGGGGCCCGATTCCTCTCGCTGGGACGGTGGGCGCTGGCGGCTTCGCCGAAGACGCCCAGGGAGAGCGTCAACGGACAGGAGGCGTCCTGGGGTGAGGTGCAGACCGATGTGCTGGTGTTGCGCGAGGCGGCCACCTCGGCCGAGGTGCGGTTGGAGGTGCTGGGACCGGAAGCGGGACTGCGCCGGCTGGCCCTCGCGTTCAGCGGCGACGGGGGAATGGAAGAGTCAGCCAAGGCGGCCTCTGCGGTATGGGGACGGGACCTTCCGGTGCCGGTCCGTTCGCAAGCGGACTTCCCCGAGGGCGTGAGCCGCTGGTGCAGCCCCACGAGCACCACCATGCTGATGGCCTACTGGGGGGAACGCCAAACCCGGCCGGATTGGATTCCGACCGTGCCCGAGACCGCCCGCGGGGTCTTCGATCCTGGGTGGGATGGCACCGGCAACTGGCCATTCAACATGGCCTTCGCGGGAAGCCCGCCGGGGCTCAACGCGGTGGTAGCCCGATGGGAAAGTCTCGCCGACCTGGAACGCTGGGTCGAAAGCGGCGCCCCTGCAGCGGCCTCGGTGAGCTATGCGATGCTCAAGGGGCGCCCCGTTGCGGAGCCGGGGGATGGCCATCTGGTCGTGGTGCGGGGGTTCACGGCGGCGGGCGATGTGCGGGTCAACGATCCCGGTGTGCGCCGGGAGCGGGTGGACCGGGTGTTCCCTCGCGGGGATTTCGACCGGGCATGGACGCATTCCCGGAGGACGGTCTATCTGGTGTGGCCCGACGGCCATCCCCTGCCGCAAGGACCGCGGTACCCCAACTGATCGAGTGCCAGGCCCGGGTTTGCCTGGACACCTTGAGGACACCGAGGCGGATTTTCACCGCGGCGAGGGACGGGCCGTCGAGGGGATTGCGAACAAACCAAGTCTGACACTCCGCTCCCCGATGCCCTGCCAGATGACGCCGGCCTATTGCGGCGCCAAGTCCTCCAATGCCTGTTTCGCAGCGCGATTTCCTCCCCGCGCTGCGCGTTAAAGTTCCGCCTGCATGGCCTGGACAGCTTCTCCGACGGCCGCGGCGTGGAGCTGGGCCTCCGGAAGGCTCATCACCGTCTTGAGAAATACCACCGCGGATCTGTCGTCGCGCTGATTCCACGCATCCAGAGCCGCCATGGCGTTGTTGCGCACGACTGGGTTCGGGCTGCCATTCACCGGGGACTGAGGCGCCTGGACGAGTCCGTGGTGCCGGAGACCGAAGGGGCGCCGGTGTCCGTCGGGGCATTGCGATTTCAGCCTTCGGGAGGTCGTTGCAGTCGTAAAGCCGGTCGAGTTCCCCAACGATGCGAATGCCCGGGAGCGATTCGTTCACCATCGGAGGAGTACGGCATGCCCAATCACTTGGCGCAGTTGCCGTCCATGAGGTTGGGCGCGAATTTTGTGAAGTATTTCGCCGGGGTCCCTGCTTTTTTCCGCGGGCCAAACCGGGCAGGCTCCCTTCCAGGAATGGAGCCTGACTGGTCCACGCTGGAATTGGACGCCCTTCCGGAGACGCTTTGGGGCGTCCTGGCCGAGGCGGCGCGTCCGGGGGCGCATCCGTGGCGGACGCCCGTGCTGGCCACCCGCGCCCGCGGCGGCGCCGAAGCGCGGATCGTGGTGTTGCGCGGCGTGACCCTGCCCGGCTTCGAGTTGATCGCGTTTTCCGACGTGCGGTCACCCAAGGTGGCCGAATTGGAGGCCCATCCCGCCGCCACCTGGCTGTTTTACGATCCGGTGCAGAAAGTGCAGTTGCGGGCGCATTCCGAGGTGCGGATGCACTATCGGGATCCCGTGGCCCAGACTTACTGGCATCGCCTGCCCGGCGAGCAGCGGGCCCGGTACGGAGCCACGGCGGCGCCGGGAAGCCCGCGGACGGATCCCAACCTGCCTCCCCCGCCCGAGGTGGGCGATGAGGCGCAGTTTGCGGTGTTGGTGGCGACGGTGCGCGCGCTGGACTTCCTGTGGGTCGGGAGGCTGCCTCATCGGCGGGCCCGATTCCGCCGGATACGGGTCCGCTGGACGGGATCCTGGGTGGAGCCATGAGCGAATTCCCGGCTCGGTTTGGAGGGGTGGCCCGGTTGTTGGGAAACGCGGCCTTGGCGCAGTTGCAGCGGGCGCACGTCCTGGTGATCGGCCTCGGGGGTGTGGGATCTTGGTCGGTGGAATCCCTCGCCCGCACCGGCGTCGCCGCGCTGACCCTCGTGGATCTGGACGAGATCTGCGTCACCAACATCAACCGCCAATTGCCGGCCCTGGATTCCACGGTCGGCCGGGCCAAGGCGGAGGTGCTGGCGGAGCGGGTGCAGTCCATCAATCCGGAATGCCGCGTCACGGCCGTGCTCGATTTCTTCACCGGGGACAGCGCGGACCGCATCCTGCGTCCCGCCGAGGATATGCCGCCGTTCACGGGCGTGGTGGACGCGATGGATTCCGCGGCCAACAAGGCCCGTTTGATCGCCCGATGCCGCGAACTCGCGTTGCCCCTGGTCTGCTGCGGGGCCGCGGGTGGGCGATGCGATCCCTCCCGGGTGGCCGTGGCCGACCTGTCACAGGTGACGCATGACCGGCTCTTGAGCGGGGTCCGAAAGCAATTGCGCCGGGAGTTGGGTTTCCCGCGCGCGGGTCGGTTGGGAGTGGACTGCGTCTTCTCCCCGGAAGCGCCGGTCTTTCCGCAGCCGGATGGCACTGTCTGCGGCACGCCGGCGTCCGGAGATGACGGGGAGGCGCCGCGCCTGAACTGCAATCACGGCCTGGGTTCCTCCGTCTTCGTCACCGGCACCTTCGGGTTTATGGCGGCGGGGCGTTTGGTGGATCGGATCCTCCAGGAGGGACGCCTGGATGGGATGGGAGGGACCGCAGGTCGCGGTCCCTGATCTCCTCCGCGCTCCGCGCGCCGGGAAACACCGTGGATGGGACCGAAGGTCATCCTTCACCAGGAGACATCGAGCTGGAGTTGAAATACCAGCGCCCGTTCGGCGGCGGCATTTTGCGCCGGGTTCCAGACGATCTGCATGTCGGGTTGGAGACGCACCATCGAGCTCACCTGAAGAACATATCCCATCTCCAGAACGGTTTCGTCGGAAGCCTCCGGCAACCCGTCCCGCGGTGCGGGACGGCTCCACACCACACCGATGCCAAAGCCGTCGTTGGGCTGGGACTTGATCAGCCCCAGGTGCATCAACGGGGCCTGGATGACGATTCCGGTGCCAATCTGGGCTGAAGCCTGGGTGACAGCCGAACCGCCGGCACCGAAGCGTCCGAACCATCCGACCGGCACCCGGTGCCCCAACTGCTGCTGGAAGTTGAAGGCAAGCCCCCCCTGGGTGGGACCGCCGGCGCTGGCGATGAAGGGCTGGATGCGATAGGCGCCCGGGCCCAGGCCCGCGACATCCTGCGGCGTGAAGCCCAGTTCACCGACGGCCGACCAGGTATCCCGGCTGAAGTCGGCCCAGGGCGCCGTGCCTGCTGCGGTGTTGCCGACACTTCCGCCGGTCTGCAGGTACCAGGAATTGCGCGGCTGCCATTGGAGGCTGGCGCCGGGGTTATAGTCGGGCAGCGGCAGCACCATGCTGTTGATCAGGCCGGAGTTCATGAACTGCCCGCGCGCCGAGTTCGCGTACGTGTTGGCATCCAGATAATTTCCCTGACTCACCAGGCCGGCCAGCGCCACGAAGCGGCCGTGGCAGAGCGACTGCTGCCAGGCGAGTTCCGGAATGCGGAAGCCCTGGCGCGAAGACCACACGCCGGCGGGATTGGTGAACGTGCCGAGATTGGATTGCGGTGTTTCGCTCCGGCTGGCGCTGCCGAAACCCTCCTGGGCCTCGATCTGCGCGCTCACCCACCCCGCAGCCGCGCCGCCCTCCACGTTGAACACCGTCCATTTTGAAAAGAAATCGAGCCCGTAGGCCCCGAGCCAGTCGTCGCCCTGGAGGGTGTTTCCCATGGCAACAACCGAAAGGGTCTGGGCGAGCGAATAGTTGAGCCCGACGGTCGAGGCCGCGTACTTGGTCCGCTGCACGAAACCATCCCATGGCGCCGGATCGAAGAGCGCTCCCGGGCGCAGGGAGGTGTTGCCTAGGCGGTCGTTGCCCGCCAGATAGGGCATCAGGGGCGGCGGCTCCGCAGGAAACCACTCCCAGCCGTCCGCGGGCTCCCCGGTGGTTCGCCTGCGAATCGCGGGATGGGAAGCCCCGAGACCGCGCGGCGGATTGGGAACCTGGGACTGAATTCCCATGGAAGCTGGCGGCAGCAGGGATGCAGGAACCTCGTTCGTGGGGGTCCTCACCAGTCGCCCAAGCGAATCAAACTGGAGCAACTCTCCCGCGGATCCCGGGAGTTCGGAGGGGACGCGATCCTCTGCCCTGGCAGTCCACCCCGCCGCGGCACACAGCACCGCCAGAATGGGGAGCCGACGGGATGGAGCGGAGAAGGACACGGAAATTGCGGAAAGAAATCCCCTGGAAGACATGGCCAAAAGCCCAGGGCCGATAACCCGCAACCACGGATCCGCGACCCCGGACTACGGACTAAAGTCCTCCTCACCTCCTCCCGCGAAATCCGCCCCCACCCCAGCCGCCACCCCCTCCGCGGCTCCATCCGCCGGAGTCGTGAAACCCGCCCCAGCCACCGCCGCCAGACCGGTTCCAGGAATTCCAGCGATCGGCCCCGGTGGACTGTCCCCAACTTTCGCGATCGAGATTGCCCGAAGTGCTCCGCGAGTTGTTCCAGTTGGAACTGTTCCAGCCGTTGTCCGACCAGGAGGACGTGGTGGGATGGTAGGTGTTGCTCCAGCCACTGCTGCCGTAGCGATTCCAACCGCCCTGCGCCGCCGCGGTCGGGGCACTGTAGCGGTTCACATTGCCGTTATGGTCCGTATAGAGGTTGCCGTTGTTCCAGGCCACGGCGTTTCCGGTCTGGGTGTTGCCGACGATCCCACGATCATAGGTCGAGGCGCTGCCGTTGTAGGCGTTGCCGGTGACACCCCGGCCAGCGGCGCCGTAGGTCCCGGTGGTCGGATTGTATCCGGCGGCCTGACGTCCGGCGGCGTAGTTCCCGGTGGAGGCATTGCCCGTGACCCCGCCGCGGGCGGCCGCGCTGGCGCCGGTGTTTTGATTGTACCATGAACCGCTGCGTCCGGCGGCGCCCTGCCCGGTGTACGGATTGTAGGCCGCGCCCCGGTTCAGACTGCCGGAGGTGCCGGTATAGGGGTTGTAGGTCGAGGCATGCTGCGCGCCCCAGGAGGTACCGGTGTAGGGATTGTATCCATAAGCCCCGGAGGTGGTGACTGCCGTGCCCCAGTGCGTGTAGAAACTGGTGCCGTTGCAATTCACATGGGTGTAGCTGTAGCCGTACGGATAGGCGTAGCTGTAGCAGCCCCAATGCGGCTCATACCAGCAACCGTAGCTGGATCCCGCCGCATAGCCGAAGGCGAATCCCATCGCGGCGCCCACCGCAAAGCCCGCCCCATATCCATAGGTGGGCGGATAGCTGACGTAGGTGCCGCCGACCACCACCGGCGGATAGGCGTAGCCGGTCCCGTACACCACCACGCCCCCGGGCGCGGCCACGGTTCCAGCGTAGCCCGGGGTGTAGCCCACATACACCACCGAAGGGGTCGAACCATAAACGTACACGTAGGTCACATAGTGGATCGGACAGGTGGCCGGAATGGTGTAGATCGCGCCCGGAACCGCCGTGGCCACGGCCCAGGGACCGTTGGGACCCGGCGCTTGAAACCAGACGCCGCTCTGGCAGGCATAGTAGGAGCCGGGCGTGACCTGGATGACCGGAGTGACGGTGTTGGTGGCATAGGAAAGGGCGGTGCCCGGAATCCCGGCAAAGGAGGGCGCTCCCACGTAGGTGACACTCAGTGTCGCCTGATCGCGGTGCACCGTGGCGGTCTGGGGGATGGAGTTGGCGATCAGCGCCTCCTGCGCCATCGGGGTTCCCGGAATCGAGGCCAGCACGTTGGCCTTGGCTCCGTCCGGGGGAATCCGGGCGAACTGCGCAGGAAGCGAGCCGGGCGGCACGAAGATCCAGTTCCCATACAGGCCCGATGACTTGAACCAGCGTCCGGAGATCAGCACGTAGTAGTTGGCGTCGTCCAGATTGTAGAAGATCGCCTGGTCGGAATTGGCCACATACAACAGGTCGGTGCCGGGCAGCGACTGCAGGTTGGCCATGCCGTTGCTCTGAAGCAGTTCTGCCGGCGTGGTGGAGACATAAACCGTCAGCGGCGACGCCAGCGGCGTCTTGGGCGTGGCGGGGTCCACCTGCCCCGTCGCCAGCGCGGCCTGGAGGGCGGCCGTCATGTCGGGCGTGGCCGAGGGTGTCACCAGCCACGGCCCTTCCAGGGAGGGCGCGGTGTACCATTGGGACGCCGCATAGAGGTAGTAACCCTGGGTGAACTCGTTGGTGCTCTGAAGCAGGATGGACCGCGTGTTCATCACCCGTTCAAAGCCGGAGGTCAGCGGACCCGCCACAGGCTGGCCATCCACCAGCACCAGGAGCGACGGCTGGGTGGTGTAAATGATCCGCGGAGGCGCGTTGTCCACGGCGACAATCCGGGCCCTGGCCATCTGGCCCGACACCACAAACACCGATTCCAGGTGATCCAGCGGAATGGTCTTCGCGGCGGTGGGCAGTTCCGATTGCAGGATCCCCTGATAGGTGGCCTGACTCCTCCGCTGAGTGGGGAAGTTGACCTTGGTGACCTGGAAATCCTCCAGGGTCACCAGGCGGTTGACCTTGTCTATCTCGGTTCGCGCCTGGAAGAAGGCCACGCCATAGGTCTCGTTGCTGGTGCCGGCGGGACGCACCGCGACCGCGAAGCGTCCTTCAATCTGGTTGCCCGGCCACCGGGTGATCTGCGGCTGATAGGCGGCAAACTCGTAGCCCTGCGAGGCGAAGGTCCTCGGCCAGTTGAGGGACAGGGGATCGAGGGGCTGTCCGGATGGGGCGTTCTGGGCCAGGGCGCATCCCACGCCGAGGCCGGCTGCCCAGGCCAGCATACGGTGCCAAAGTCGGGAGTGTCGGTTCATTGGTTTACGAGGAGCATTGTTTTGCCGTCCGCGGTCAAAGCCTCCAGTTGAGGTTGAGGGTCACGAAGGAAAAATTGGCGTTCTCGAAGGCCCCGGCGACCCGCCCCCGCAGGCTGGCCTCGGATCCCTGGTCCACGGTCATGTCGCCGGCCCACAGGAAGGTGTAGGCGGCGCCGAGGGAAAGGGACCGCGTCGCCTGCCACTGCACGCCGACGCCAAACCGCCACGCGATACCCAGCGGCAGGGTCACGGTTCGGTCCTCGCTCCGGACTGGCGAGCTGTCGTACGCCACGCCGCCGGAAAGCTGCCAGCGCGGCGTCAGCTGGTACAGGGCGCCGACCGCGCCATGGAATGTGTTCTGGTAGTTCAGGTCGGTGGTCAGGCTCTGCGGATTCACGGAGTCCACCCCCACCTCCACCTGCCCGAAGGACTCCCAGTTCTGCCATCCGAAATCCGCCATGAGCGCGAGGGGTTCGGTGACCTGATGGTACACGCTGAGCATCACGGACTGGGGAGCCGTCACTCCCAGGTTCAACGGCGACGGGTTGTCCAGCAGATGCTCCAGGGCCGGCCCCAGGTTGGAAAACTCGGGCGTCGCCTGGAAATCAAGCTGCACCGGCGACAGATAGTTCACGCCCACCCGCGTTTTTTCTCCCGCACGGATAAGGACACCAGCATTGCCCCCGAATCCCCAGGTGCGGTCGTTGACCGAGAGCTGGCCGTCGCCAATCCCCGGGTCCAGGTTGTTCACCGCGACCTCGGTGTCCAGGTAGCCGTACATGGCATTGAGTCCGGCCCCGACCGACAGCCACTCATTGACCTCATAGCTGACGGTCGGGAGGAGGCTCACGCCGATCAGGGCGCTCTTCTGCACGTAATAGCGTCCGACCCAGTCGGGGGCGTAGTCCTCGGCGAGGCCGAAGTAGGAGAGGGTCCCGAGGCCCACACGCCACTTCTCGCCGAGGGGCTGGACGTAGAAGAGGCTCATCGCCGGAAGCGCTCCGACGGCGTTGCCGCCCCCGTCGGTCCCGAGGCGCGTGGAGGTGTCGGCACTCGGCGAGAACTCGATGTTGCCATAGGTCAACTGGAGGCCCGTCTGCAGGGTCGGACCGTCCAGCTGGCTCATGCCGGCAGGATTCTTGAACAGCGTCGAGGCATCCTGCGCCCGTGCGGCCCAACCGGCGGAGGCGATCCCGACATCCGGCGTGGCGATCTCGTACAGCGTGAGGCCGCTGCCATGGAGCAACTTCGGCACGAGCAACATGCCGGCAGCCGTCAGGACGATGCGCTGGCGGAACGGGGGGACGGATTTCATGGTCGCTGATTTGGAACTCCTGCGTCGGACACCGGGATACTCGCATCCCATGCCGCACGCCACTGGACTTTGGTTCAGGGCGGATGCCTCACGTCCAGGACGCGCAGGGGGGAAAGCGATGCCGGTGCCGTTGAAACCAAAAGGCGAACATCCGCGGGAGCGCCGGCCCCATCGGGTTTCCGCCTTCATTTCACGCTTCATTCCTTCCCCATCATCCCTTCCCGGCGGCTTTGGCGTAATGCTGCAGCAATTGCTGGAAATCCGGCGACTCACGAAGCAGACGCCCGCCGACATCGCGGAGCCGATCCACCGCCTCGTCGGTCAGGAAAAACGAGGTGGGCACGTTCAGAAAGTAATGTCGCTCTTCGGGATCCTTGAGTTCGTCGAAGCTGAGAGTGACCGGGAAGAAGCTCAGGGAACCGCTCTCGGCGGTCAGCACCTTCTGTCGGAGCATCTCCACGGTCATCCCCATCATGGCCACCGTGTCCCGCGAATAGCGGTCCATGGTGATGCTGGGCGCCGCCATCGCCAGGGAGATAAGTCCCGGGGGGGACTCCTTGCGGTCCCAGTGGTTCTCCGGCGAGGACCGCGCATTGACCGAGAGCAGCACCACCCTTCGAAGCGCGGTGAGGTTCAATCCCTGGCGGCTCGCCGGAACGGCGGCCATGTAGGTCAGGCCTTCGAGCAGCGGGCGCAGGCCCAAATTGTCGGCAACCCCGCCATCCACCAGGTGCAGGAAGGGGCGGTGGGTGCTGTCCCGCAGGATGGCCAGTTCCTTGCCGCGCTGCATCAGCGCGAGTCCCTCGCCCTCGGGGTTGCTTGTGGAAACCCATGCCGGGGGCTCGTAGCCGCAGGAGCCCGCGTAGTTCCCCAGTGTGATGGGCGACAGCAGCACGGGCACGGCGGAAGAGGCGGCCACCGCGCGGGCGATGGAATAAGACGAAAGATCCGAGCAGAGGTTGTCGAAGATGTCCTGGGTGAACCAGAACTGGATTCCGGTCGCCACCTCGGTCGCGTTGAGCATCACGAAGGGCCGGCGCCTGTCGGCCAGATCGCCAAAGGTGGCATTGTGGAACAGGATCTGATCGTAGTACCGGGCCGCGAGATCCGAGCGGCCGTACCAGGGGGACCAGAGGCGGGGCCAGTTGCAGGGATTGAACGTCTTGCCCATCAGTTTGCCCTGGACGTTTCGCTTGAGGAAATTGGTCTCGAAGGAGCCGAAGAGGGCGTCCCCGTAGAGCGCATACGCCGCGGCCGTCACGCTGCCGCCGGACACCGAGGAGATGACGCTGATCTCGTCCAGCATCCTCCGCGCAGGCTGGCTTCCCGGCACCGGCGTGCGTCGAAGTTCCTCCAGCACCCCGTAAGCCATCGCGGCAGCCCGGGTGCCGCCGCCGGAAAAAGCCACCAGAAAGAGCGTCTCACCCTCGTTGACCCGGGCCGGCACCCGTTCACGGAAGGAATATCCGGCGGTTTCCGAAGGCTCCCCGACCTTGGGTGCATTCAAAGGCGCATGGATGCAGCCCGATCCGACGAGGATCAGCAGGCCCACAAGAGCCAGCCTGCAGGAGAGTCCCGTCGAGGGGTTGGACAAGGAGAACGTCATGGGTGAACTCGGAGTCAACGATCCCGACGATGCCCGCGGGGCCGGGAATAGAGGTGAAAAATGCGATGTCTGGCTACCCTGCAAGCCCCATCGGCGGCAACTGAACTTTGGTTCAGTGCCTTGGGCGACCCGGAACTTCGTTGGCTGCCCGAATGCCGGGCGGTCCCCAGGTCCCCTGCTCCGGTGGCAAAATTCCCCGCCAAGCAACGGCCGCCCGACCCGCGACGGTACGACCCAGCCCCAACCCGGTCGCCGCTTCGGCGGTTGCCGCGAGTGCCAGCACGTTTCTCAGGCCGGTCCTCTGCCAGCTATGGCGTCCGCCGGCAGGTCGCATTGTTGATCTTGCCGGTGAACTCGAACGGAGACTCGCAGCGATACTTGATCAGCGCGACGCCAGTCCGCGTGTCGCTGCCAACGTCGAAGGTCTCGTCTTCGGGGAACGTGTTTTCAAACATTTCCGGGCTCGGGCTGTTTCAATCTTTCAGGCCGGTCTCGAATATGGGGACTCACAACGCTCGTTCCTCCAAAAGGTAATCCCTTCAGGGTCAACGATCGCTGAGCAGCATCCTCATTGCGGTGGAAACGGGCCGATGTACTCCGTGGCCACGACCACCTGGTCGTACCAGACGCGCACACGGCCCGGCTCGGTCGTGTAGCAATAGAGCCAGACGTAGTTCACGTTCAGTTCCGGCACGGTGCGCCAGCGGTAGCCCTCGAACGGTGCGCCGCCATCGGGCACCTCGAAGTGCTCCCGGTCGCCCTTCACGTCGTTCCAGCGCACGCCATCGCCGCCGCGGCCGGGCTCGAATTTGTCGAACGTCCAGCGGCCCTTGGGAAATCCCTTGCCGAGATGCGCGATGAGCTGGCCATCGAGCCACAGGGCTTGTTCGCCGTCGGTGTCGCCCACGGCGTTCATCCGGATCATCTGCTCGACGCAGATCCATTGTCCCTTCGCGACGGCCAGTTTCGGGTCGCGGATGAACGAATTGCCCCACGTCTGCCCGCGCGGCGGACTTCCCCGCACTTCGCACCAGTAGGTGTAAAAGTCCCATGTCCACGATTTGCCGAACGGCTCGATGCCCGACCAAAACGACCGGGCCCCGTCGTTGCGGATACCCGCCTTGACGCTCGGCCATGGCGTTGCGGGGAGATTCCCGCCCAGGCAGGGGCCGAAGTGGTGCAGCGGCGCCGAGTCTTCCGCGAATTTCACGTAATAGCGTGCGAAGACGCGGTCATGGCCGAAGCCGCCCTTCGCGTTCTTCAGACGGCGATAAAGCGATCCGCCGCTGCCGTCGCTGCGATCCATGAGCAGCGACTGCCGGCCCCCGCTGCCCGGCGGCACGTCTGCGGTGAAGGACAGGTCGCCCTGGTTGCTTGCGGTGTCCCATTGCGCGACCAGCGCGGCGATGTCGGATTGCTCGAAGGATTCCACCTGGATCACTCGCGGATCGCGTTCGATTCCGACGTCACCGGGATAGTTCGCGGCAAGGCCGGGACCGGACGGAAGCGTGTCGGCGGCGGAAGCGGCGGTGGCGAAAAGCAGGAGCAGGAGTGGCCTCATGGGGTTTGGGGGTGGTCGGTGGTTGTTGTGAGTTGTCGGTGGCCGGACGCCTCATTCTTCATTCATCATTGTTCACTCACCCCTCATTCCGCAGCGCCACCATCGGATCCACCCCAGCGGCTCGGCGGGCGGGGAGCCAGCAGGCCAGCAGCGCAACCAACACCAGCAGGACGGCGACCGCCGTGAGCGTGAGCGGATCGGTGGGCGTGACCTCGTAGAGAAGGGTTCGCATCACGCGGGTCAAAGCAAGCGAGGCCAGAAGGCCGGCCCCGATGCCGGTCAACACGAGGCGCATGCCCTGGCCGAGCACCAGCGCGAGCATGGCGCGCTTCTGCGCGCCGAGGGCGATCCGGATCCCGAGTTCGCGCGTGCGCTGGCTCACGGACAGCGCCACCACGCCGTAAAGCCCCACCGCGGTCAGTACCAGGGCCAGAAGTCCGAACAGCCCGAGCAACCCGGTCTGCAAACGTGGCTGGGCGACAGTCTCGTGGATCAGGGCGTCCATGGTCTGGATTTTCGGCGGCGGCAGGTTGGGAATCAACGCCTGAGTCTCACGCCGGATGGCCGCAGCCACGGTGGCCGGATCACCAGTCGTCCGAAGCAGCAGCGTGGGATTCTGCATCGGCCACTGCCAGTAGGGCGCATAGATCTCGGGCACGGCTTCCGGCTGCGGGTGCAGGGACTTGACGTCGCTCACCACCCCGACCACCTGGCTCCACTCGGACTGCCCCCAGACGTTGGTCGCACCCAGGGGCGGCTGCGAGGCGCCCATTTTCAGGTAACGGCCCACAGGATCTTCATCGGGAAAGTGCCGCCGGGCGAAGCTCTCGTTCACGATCACCACGCCGGGCGCCTCCAGCGTGTCGGCCTCGGTGAAATCGCGTCCGCGTTGCAGGCGCAACCCGAGCGCGGGGATCCAACCGGGCGAGATGCCCGAGAAATTCGCTTTCGGCCGGTCCTCCGGATTCGGCGCGGGCCGGCCCAGGAGGGATACCACATCGTTGGGCGGACGATTCTCGCGCCGCAGCAATCGGCTGCCGGCGCCGACGGCCTGCACGCCGGGAAGCGCGCGGAGGCGCTCCATCAACTGCTGCTGCGACACCTGCGGGCGATTGCCGTCGGTGCGCACCCAGGTGGTGAAACCCGACACGGAATAGTCGAGTTCCGCAACCACCAGGTGCGCCGGCTCGAAGCCGCGTTCCGCCCGCAGCATCCGCGCGAAGCTTTGCAGCATCAGTCCCGCGCCCACGAGCAGCACGAGCGACAGGGCGACCTCCGCGACGATCAGCAGTTGGCGCACCCGCGCGGCCGACGTCCCCGTCGAGGTGCCGAGCGCCGAATCCTTGAGCGTGCCGGCCGGACCTCCGCGCGAACCCAGCCAGGCGGGAACCATTCCGAACAACAATCCCGTTCCCAAGGAGACGGCCAGCGTGAACCCAAGCGCCGTTCCGTCGAGCGTCACCTCGGACAGCCGCGGAATCTCCGGGCTGGCGGCGAGGAACAGCTTCAAGCCCCACCCGCCCAGCAGCACGCCGACCGCGCCGCCAAGCAACGCCAGCAGAATTCCCTCCACTAGAAACTGCCGCATCACGTGCCAGCGGCTGGCGCCAAGGGCGAACCGCACGGCGATCTCCCGTTGGCGCGAGGCGGCGCGGGCGAGGAGCAGGTTGGCAAGATTCGCGCAGGCGATCAGCAGCACACCGGCGACCACGGCCCAGAGAATTCGCAGTCCGAGATGCAGATTCCGCCCCAGGGCCTGCTCGACCAGCGGCACGACCGCGACCTCCGAGCCGATGCCCATGCCCGGATTGTCCCGGAGGATGCGCGCCTGGATGCCGCTCAACTCCGCCCGCGCCTGCTCCATGGTCACCCCCGGCTTCAAGCGCGCGATGACATTGTGCCAATGCGCATTGCGCCGCGAATCGAGCGTCACGCCCATCCAGCCCAGCGGCAGCCATAGCTCGTTGCGGCTGGGCTGGCCGAAACCCGGCGGCATCACGCCGACAATCGTATAATCACGCCGGCCATAGGTATCCACCGCCAGCGTCCGGCCCAGGACGTTGGAGTCGCCGCCGAAATGGCGTTGCCACAGTCCGTGGCTCAACACCACCGCGCGGCTCCCTTCTTTCGCGTCCTCTTCGGGCAGGAGCGTTCGGCCGAGCAGCGGCCTCGCGCCGAGGGTCGTGAACAGGCTGGACGACGTGTAGGAGGAGCGGACCTTCGTGGTGCCATCTGGGAGCAGCAGGTTGAAGTCCTCCGCTCCGTCCCAACCGGGACTGACCGCGAGATCCTCCAGCACTGAATTCTGCGCCCGCCAGTCGAGGTAGTTCGGTCCGCTCACGCGCTCCTGCTCGATGCCGCGCTCCGGACTGCGCTCCCACAGCGTCACCAACCGCTCCGGCTCGGGATACGGCAGCGGCTTCAACAACACCCCGTAAATGACGCTGAAGAGGGCCGTGTTGGCCCCGATGCCCAGCGCGAGCGTAAGCACCGCCACGGCAGTGAAGCCGGGGCTCTTCAGCAATTGGCGGAGGGCGAATTTGAGGTCGTTCATGGGAAGTAGTCAGTGGTGAGACACAGAAACATCGGAGATCCAACGTCGAACGCTGAACGTCGAAGCGCGAGCTTCTCCGTGCCTTGGATGTTCAGCGTTCGATGTTGGTTTTTCAGCATTCATCTCACTCCGCTCTCAACGCCTCCATCGGATCCACCCGCGCCGCGCGGCGGGCGGGGAGCCAGCATGCGGCCAAGGCCGTGCCACCCAGCAGGAGGACGACCGCGGCGAAGGTCAGCGGATCGGTGGGGCTGACCTCAAAAAGCAGGCGTTGCATCGAACGCGTGAGGCACAACGCGGACACGACCCCCAGGGCCACGCCGATCAGGACTAATTTCAAACCCTCACCCAGGACCAACGAGAGGATGTCGAATCGTTGCGCCCCCAATGCCATGCGCACTCCGATCTCGCGCGTCCGTTGCTGGACCGAAAAGTGAACGATGCCATAAGTTCCAATCGCAGCCAGCAGTAGCGCGACACCGGAGAACGCGGTCAACAAGGAGACCTGAAACTTCCTTTCGAAGAGGGAACCGCTAATCCGGCTTTCCACCGTGGAAATCCCATAAACCGCCACTCCCGGGTCCATCGCCTGGATTTCCCGCCGGACCGATTCCGCCAGGTCGGGTGCGGGCACTCCCGTTTTGACGAGTAACTCCATATGTAGTGACGGCAATTGCGCGAGGGGACGAAAGACTTGCGGAATCGGTTCTTTCTCAAGGCGCTCTCGTCGCATGTCTGGCGCCAACCCGACGACCGTCAGCCAGGGAAATGACGATTCCGGAGGACCCAACTTGAATCGCTTGCCGACGGGATCCTGTCCCGGCCAAAGGCGCCGGGACATGGTTTCGTTGATGATGACGACCGGAAGCGTGCCGGCGCGGTCACCTTCGTCGAACGCCCGCCCTCGCAGCAGCGGCGCGCCCATCGCCTGAAACCAGGAAGGAGTAATCGAGTCGCGCCGCACCTGGCCGAAGTCGGCTTGCAGGGCGGGCGTCATGTCCTCCTCGATCGAGACTCTCCCGTTGGCGTTGCCTCCGCCGAAAACATCTTCGATCAACCCCACCGCTTGAACTCCCGGCAACGCCTCCAATCGCCGGGACAGTTCGCCATAAAACACCGCCGCTTCCTCGCGATTCTTCATTTGCGGAAATCGGGTCCCCACCAAAAGCAGCCGTTCCGGATCGAAGCCGAGATCCATCGCGCGAACCGACTGGAAGCTCCGCAGGAGCAATCCGGCGCCGAACAGCAACGTGAACGCCATTGCCACTTGCCCCACCAGCAATGCCTGCCGCAATGACCTTTCCTTCAAACCCCCGGTGCCCCGCATGCCTTCCTTCAACGATTCATTGACATCGAGATGCCGGACTTGCAGGCCGGGAAGGATCGCAAAGAGAAACGTGGCCAGGACCGTCAAGGCCAGGGCGAAGCCCATCACCCAGGGATCGAGTCCGACGTCTTCCAGACGCGGAATTCTCGTTCCCGCGACGGCGCGCACCCCCTGGATCAGCGACAGAGCCAGGGCTACTCCGGCCAGTCCCCCGAGTAATCCCATCGGGAGGCATTCGAGGACCAATTGCCGCGCGACGCGCCCTGGACTGGCCCCGAGCGCCAGGCGTGTCGCCAGTTCTCTTCGCCGCGTCACCCCCCGGACAAGCAACAGATTGGCGAGATTCGAGCATCCAATCAGCAGCACGGAAGCGACCGCGCCCAACAGAATCCACAGGGCAAGTCGCAGATTGGGCCCCGCGATTTCTTCGGACAGCGGGACCACTCGCGCGCCGAGATCTCGATTCGTGACTGGATATACTTGTGCCAGACGCGACGCGACGCCCTGCAACTCTGTCTGCGCCCGATCCAGGGTCTCTCCCTTTTTGAGTCGCCCGAGCACAAACCAAGGGCCGGCGCCACGCGCCGGGGGCTGTTCAGGCGACTGCAACTCCCAGAGCTGGGAACTCTCGGAGGGAAAAGCGAAGTGTTCCGGCATCACGCCGATGATCGTCGCCGTCCGCCCGTCAATCTCCATCGTACGTCCCAGGACGTTGGGATCGCCGCTGAACCGGCGCTGCCAAAGTTCGTGGCTCAACACGACGACGCGCGAGCGCTGATCGGCTTCTTCCTGGGTAAACGTTCGGCCTAAAGCGGGCGCCACGCGCAAAACGGAAAAGAAATCGGCCGAGATCCGCGTGGCGCTGATTTTCTCCGAGGCCCCGGTTCCGGTAAGGAGACAAGAAAACCCGTCATATATCGCCAGATTTTCGAAGGCCGTGCCTTGCTCTTTCCAATCGGCGTAAGTGCCGTAGGCCGACCGCGCCGTGCGACTATCGGAAATCGTTGTCCAGACCAGGACGAGCCGTTCCGGTTCAGCAAATGGCAGAGGCCGCAGGATGACCCCATGGATCAGGCTGAAGACCGCGGTGCTCCCACCGATGCCCAGCGCGAGCGTGAGCACCGCCACGGCGGTGAAGCCGGGGTTCTTCAGGAGTTGCCGGAGGGCGAAGCGGAGGGCTTGCATAGGGGCGAGAGAGTGGTTCGTGGTTCGTGGTGGCGCACTGACCTCCCCTCGGTGGAGCTTTCAACGAGCCGTACGTTGGTGGAGGCACCTTTGGGGAAAGGATGAAGGGTGAGGGATGAAGGATGAAATAAACGGCGTCTGCCCTCGGATCTGCGATACGGGGCGGCGTGCTGCCACCGTGGCGACTCCACACGCGTACGGCTCCGCGGAGCGTCGCCCCACCCAAGGATGGAAGACGCTCGCGCTTCGAAGTCGGACGTCCGATATGGAATGTTCAGCGTTCCTCATTGTTCGCTCGCCCCTCGCCTCTCATTCCTCACCCCTCATTCCGCAGCGCCTCCATCGGGTCCACCTTTGCCGCGCGGCGGGCGGGAACCCAGCCGCCGATCAGCGCCGCGAGGGTGAGCATGCAGGGAACTGCGGCGAAGGTCAGCGGATCGGTGGGACTCACCTCGAACAAGAGGTCGCGCAGGAAGCGCGTGAGTCCGTAGGCGGCCACGAGCCCCACCATGATTCCCGCTCCGGAAAGCTTGAGGACCTGCCTCAGGATCAATCCCTGCACCTGGTATCGTTGCGCGCCCAGCGACATCCGCACGCCGATTTCGTGGCGCCGTTGCGACACCACGCAGGCCATGACGCCATAGACGCCCACCCAGGCCAGCAGCAACGCCACCCCGGCAAACACCGACAGCAGAACCATCTGCAATCGCTGCTGGGCCACTGAATCCGCCATCAGCGACGACAACGTTTGGACGGAAAAAAGCGGTTGCCGGGAATCCAGTTCGGCGACGGCCCTGGTGAGCGCCGGAATCATGGCCGCGGGTTCCCCGGTCGTCTTCAGCACCAGCTGGCCGGTGAACCAGCAGCGTTGCTGGATCGGGAAATACATTTCCGGTCCCGGCGGTGCAGTGAGGCTTCGCTGGCGGGTGTCCTGGAGGATGCCCACGATCTCGGTGGGCCGGTCGCGATGGCCGTCCATCACCCGGAGCCGCTGGCCGATGGCGTCTCCGTCCGGAAAGAAGGTCCGCGCGAAGGACTCGTTTACGATGGCGACGAAGGGCGCCTCCATCGAATCGAGGCTGTCAAAGTGGCGTCCGCGCAGCAGGGAAATGCCCATGGTCTGAAAGTAGTTGGGGCTTACCTGCGAATAGCCGGCCGGCTGCGAATCGCCGGCCTTGGGTTCCCCACGGCCCAGGACGTTCACTTGCATGCTGGCGCCGACCGCGGTGAGCGGCATGCCCATGACCACGGCGGCGGATTCGACTCCCGGCAGCGCAGCGGCGCGTTCGACCGCCTGCGCAAGGAACGCCTTCCGGAACGGTTCCCGTTCGCTGAAACTGTTTCCCGGAAAGCGCGAATCGGGCATGAACAGGGATGCGGTGAGGATGCGCTCCGCCGCGTAGCCCGGATCCTGGGCATGGATGCGCGCGAAGCTCCGCAGCATGAGGGTCGCACCGGCGAGCAGGACCAGCGCGAGCGCCAGTTGCACGGCCACAAAGCTCTCGCGCATTCGCCCGCCCCGCCCCGCCGTCGTGCCGCGCGCCGCGTCCTTCAGCACTTCACCGAGACTCACCCGGGTTGCGAACCATGCGGGAGCGAGACCAAAGGCAATCCCTGTAACGACGGCCACCAAGATTGAAAACGCGGCCACCTGCAGATCCAAATGAACGTTCTCCAGCCGGGGCAGTCCCACCGTCCCGAGCTTGAGCACGGCGGCCAGGCCCCCTTGCGCCAGCCACCAGCCGACCGCCGCGCCCAAGCCGGCCAGGATCAGGCTCTCCAAAACCAATTGGCGAACGAGGCGAAAGCGATCCGCCCCCAACGCTCCGCGGATGGCGAATTCCCGCGCCCGGCCCGAAGCCCGGGCGAGCAGCAGATTGGCGACATTCGAACAGGCGATCAGCAACACGAATCCCACCGCGCCGAAAAGCACGTAGAGCGGACGTTCGGAGCCGCGGACGAGCTGCTCCTGAAGCGGCAGCATAGTGACGCTCCAGCCGCGCGACAGTTCGAACTGCTGCGAAAAACGCCCGGTGATGGCGTCCATCTCCGCCCGGGCTGCGGCAAGCGTCACGCCCGGCTTGAGCCGGCCGATTGCCTGGTAGTTATGTCCACCCCGGTTCTCCAATTCCCATGGCTCAAACGCCATCGGCCGCCAGACGTCGGCATCGAGTCCCGCGAACCGAAAGCCGTCCGGCATGACACCGACGATGGTGTAACTGTTGCCGTCCAGCGTGATGCTTTTGCCCAAAACCTCGGCCGCCCCCCCGAACCGATCCTGCCACAGCCGATGGGCGATCACCGCGACACGATCACCCCCGAAGGTGTCCTCGGCTTCGGTAAACCCGCGTCCCAGATCCGGCTTCACCCTCAACAAGGGAAACAGGCTGGCCGAGGCGCGGATCCCGAAAAGGCGCGCGGGATCGCCCGCGCCGGTGAGATCAAATCCGCCCGGCTGATACGCCGCCAGATCCTCGAATACGCTGCTCTGTGCCCGCCAGTCCGCGAATCCCGGCGCGGTGAGATTCACAAAGTCCTGCCCCTGTTCCCGCTGATTCTCGAACAGCGCCACCAGCCGGTCTGAATCCGGATAGGGCAACGGCTTCAACAACACGCCGTTGACCAGGCTGAACATCGCGGTATTGGCCCCGATGCCGAGAGCGAGGGTGAGGATGGCCACGGCGGTGAAGCCGGGGTTTTTGAGCAACTGGCGGAAGGCGAAGCGGAGGTCGTGCATGGAGGAAAGGGGTGAAAGGCGAGAAGCGGGAGAGGGGTCAGTTGTTCGTTGTGAGGTGTCGGTGGTTGCTCTCATCCATCATCGTTTTGGGTTCATCATTCCTCATTTTTCACTCGCCCCTCATCCCTCATCCCTCAGCGCCACCATCGGATCCACGCGCAGCGCTCTGACGAGGGGAACGACACTGGCTGCGGAGACCGTCAGGCTGATGCCAACCGCCGCGACCGCCAGGGTGGGGAGATCCGCAGGAGTGACGCCGAACAACAGGCTGGTCATCAGGCGGGCGACACCCAAGGCAGCGGGGACGCCCACCGCAACGCCCAGCAGCGCGAGCCAGCCCACCCGCTTGAGCACCAGGCCGGCGACATGCGAGCGCTGGGCGCCGAGCGAGAAGCGGATGCCAAATTCGCGCGTGCGCTGGCCCACCGAATAGGCCGTCACGCCGAAGATGCCCACACCCGCCAGCACCAGTGCCAGCACGGAGAAAGCGCCGATCAATCCCGCGGTGAAGCGCGGCAAGGTCAAGGCAGTCCGGCGGCGCTGCTCCAGCGTCTCGGTGAAATACATGGGCACCGAGGAATCCACCTCTGCGAGTTTCGCGCGGATCAAAGACGGCAGTTCCGCGAGCGAGCCGCTGGCCTGCACCACGGTGTACATTCCGCGCTGATAGACCTGCGCCTGGGGCGCGTAAGCCTCCGGGAGGGTGGTGGCGGCTGGACCGAAATGCTTCACCGCGCGAACCACCCCGACCACAGTCCGGGTCTCCGCGTTCGTGGCGCTACCGAAGCGGATGCGCTGTCCCAGGGCCGCCTCTTCGGTCTGCCAAAAGCGACGGGCAAAGGCATCGTCCACAACCACCACCGGCGGCGCCCCCTCCCGGTCGGCGGTTGAAAACAGCCGTCCGCGCAGCAGGGTCATCCTCATGGCCTCGAAGTATTGCCCGCGCACCACGCGCCATCCCACTTCAGCGGCCGGGGCTTCGATTTCCGGCCGGCCGGCATCCTCCGCCTTGGCGGCCGAAATGTACTGGGCCTCGCCGCTCAGCGGCAGGTAGGAGACCGCACCCACGGCCGTGACCCCGGGCAGGCCTTCCAGCTTGGCCGTGAGGTCATCATAAAAACGGTTCGCATGGGCGGCGTCTGGATGACCTTGTGGAGTCAGGTTGGTCTTGAAGGCCAGCAGCCGGTGGGTGGTGAACCCAAGATCCACCCGCAACAACCCCATCAGACTGCGGGCGGTCAGCCCGGCACTGACCAGCAGCACCACCGCCAGGGCGATCTCCACCACGGTCAACGCATCGCGCAGCCTGCCGGTGCCACGCCCTTCCGTAGTTCGGCCCGCTGTGGAAGCCGCGCCTTCGGCACCCGCCTTCAACGCCGACGCCGCGGGGACAAGCCCCACGATCATCGTGACCAGCACCAGCACGCCGCCAGTGAACGCCACCACCACGCCGTTGAGCCGGACTTCCTGCAACCGGGGAATCTGATCGGGGGAGAACGCCTTGAACGCCTCCAGGCCAAACGTGGCAATCACCAACCCGCCAAGCGCTCCCAACCCGCACACCAAGGCGCTTTCTGTGAGCAACTGCCGGACCACGTGACGCCGGCCGGCCCCGAGCGCGAACCGGATGATCATCTCCCGGCGCCGAATGGTCGCCCGCAGCAGGAACATGATCGCCACATTGACGCTGGCGATCAGCAACACGGCGGCGGCGGCCGTCAGGAGGAGTCCCAACGGCGCCTTCATGTGGCCGAACTGGCTGGCGCGAAGCGACTCGAAGCCGATCCGCCAGTGAGATTCGCGGGGATACGCCTCGGGATGGGCCGCCTGCAATTGCCGGCTCCGGTGCCGCAGATCCTCCCGCGCCTGGGCAAAGGAGACCCCGGGCGCGAGCCGGGCGATTGCCTGCAGCGAATGATCCTCCCGGTCGGCCGCCCCGCGCCGGGTGAGATCCAGCGGCTTCCAGATCGAGACCCCGGGCCAGGGATAGGAAAACTCGGCGGGCATCACACCGACGACGGTGTGCGTGACGCCGTTCAGTTGGAGGCCGCGCCCCAGCACATCCTCCGATCCTCCCAGACTGGACTGCCAAAACTCGTGACTCACCAGCACCGACGTGTCTTCGCCAGCGCGTTCTTCCGCCTCGGTGAAAGCCCGGCCCCGGGCGGGAGAAACGCCCAGGAGCGGGAGCAGATTGGCGGTGACGCGGGTCCACTGGATGCGGTCGGCTCCCTGTTCCGAAGTCAGCGTGGCCCGGCCGCTGATGGACGCGCCAATGCCCGCCAAGCTGCGCTGGTGCTCGCGATAGTCGAACAGTTCCGCCAGGGAAAGCCGGCTGTTTTCCCTGTCATTCCACTGGTGGCGCAGTTCAACCAGACGGTCCGCCTCGGGATAGGGCGGCCGTTGCAGCACCACTCCGTGGAACACGCTGAAGAACGTCGTGTTCGCGCCCATGCCGAGCGCCAGCGTGAGCACGGCCACGGCGGTGAAGCCGGGATTCTTGAGGAGTTGCCGGAGGGCGAATTTGAAGTCGTTCATGGTGCGTGGTTCGTGGGGCGTGGTTCGCTGGTCGTGGTCAATTGTCGGCCGCTGGTTTCATCGTCTTTCATTGATCATTCACAATTCATCCTTCATTCCTCAGCGCCACCATCGGATCCACCCGCGCTGCGCGGCGTGCGGGCAGCCAGCAGGCAAGCACGGCGACCGCCACGAGCATCGCCATCACGGTTACGAAGGTCGCCGGGTCCGCCGGAGTGACTCCGTAAAGCAGCGCCTTCAGGTAACGTGTCACGAGAAACGCCGCACCGAGGCCCAGGGCTCCGCCGAGGACCACCAACGCCAATCCCTGCCGCAGCACCCCCGTGACAATATCGTGCAGCGTTGCACCCAACGCCACGCGCACGCCGATTTCGCGGGTGCGTTGCGTGACACGGAAAGCCAGCAGGCCGTAGATGCCAAGGCACGCCAGAAGCAGCGCGAAGGCGCTGAAAAATCCCGTCAGTTGCGCGATGATGCGCTCGCGCACCAGCAGCCGGTCAATCGTGTCGTCCATGGGGCGCACCGCGCTGAGCGACAGCCGCGAGTCCACCCGCGCGAGGGCGCGACGCAGATCCGCCTCCGAGGCTGCGGCGCTATGCTCGGTGCGCAGGTAAAACGTCGGCGGCATCCGCAGGTCGCTGCCGAAGAACGGTACGTAGAACTGCACCGGCACCGTCGCGCGCAGGTCGCGGGTGTAGCGAGTGTCCCGGGCCACGCCGACGATCTGGACGCGCACGCGCCCGTCGAGCATCAACGTGCGTCCCACCGGATCCACCTCGGCGAAGTACTTCCGTGCCAGCCGTTCGCCGATGATGGCCGCGTGGGGGGGTGGCAGGGTGCCGTCGGCGGACGGCGGCGGCTCATCGGTCGGCAAAAACGCACGGCCCTGCAGAATAGGCACGCCCATCGTCGTGAAGAACTCGGGGCCTGCCAGCACCACGCGCGCCGCGACTTCCTCGTCCGGCGCCGCGACGTAGCCCTCCGGCGTAAAATCCATGGTCATGCCATTTCCCGTCAGCAAGCCCGCGCCGGCGACGCTCGCCGTGCGCACGCCGGGCAGTGTCGGCAGTTCCTCAAGCACCTTCCGCAACAACGCCGCTTGTTCCGCGGGAGTTGGCCGCCAGCGTCCGGTGTCCACAGCGACGCTCAGCAGATTCTCCCGGGCGAACCCGAACTCGACCGCCTGCAGCTTGCGCAACGTCCGCGCGAACAGGCCCGCGCCAGCAAGCAACAGCACCGACAGCGCCACCTGCGTCACCACGAGTGAGGGTTGCAGCCGGGAGCCCATGCCCGCGCTCGCCCCCTGGCTCTGGCCCTTGATCGTGGAAACGAGATCCAGCCGGCTCAGTCGCCACGCGGGCGCGAGGCCGAACAGGACGCCCGTGAGCAACGATATGCCGATCGTGAACAGCAGCACCCGGCCGTCAGGCGAGATCACCACCGGCACGTGGGTCTGCGCGACGAACCGCGTCAGGAATCCCGTGCCCCACAGCGCGAACACCGTGCCGAGCGCGCCACCGCACAGGGCGAGCAGAACGCTCTCGGTCACCAGCAACCGCAACATCCGCCCCTGTCCCGCCCCGAGTGCCGCCCGCACCGCGAATTCCCGCTGCCGCGCCGCCCCCCGAGCGAGCAATAGCCCCGCGAGATTGGCCGAGGCGATGAGCAGCACGACACCCACCGCGATCATGAGCACCGTCAGCGGCTGGCGAAACTCGCTGCGCGCGCCGACGAAGCCCGCGGCTCCCGGGCGCAGCTCGATGGTCTGGGCGAGGATGCGCTCGCGCTCCGCGGCGGGACGATTCGGATTGCCCGCGACCTGCGCCTCCAACTCGACGCGATAGAACGTTTTCGCCTCAGCCCGCGCCTGCTCGAGCGTCAGGTCCTCCCGCAGGCGGCCGAACAGCACCAGCCACGACACGCCTTCGTTCATCAAGCGCAGGTCGCGCCGTCCGAATTGTGTCCCCAACTGCAGCGGCCACCAGACTTCCGGGTTCACGTCGGCCTGGAACCCGACGAACCCCGGCGGCATCACGCCAATGACCGTCACCGGCAGCGTGTCCAGTCGCAAAGCCCGCCCCACGATGCTCGGATCTCCCCCAAAGCGGCGCTGCCACAGGCCATGACTGATCACGACCACAGGCTCCGCGGCGCCCGGCTTGTCGTCGTCGGGTCCGAACGTGCGTCCCAGAAAGGGGAGCACGCCAAGTGTGGCAAAATAGCCGCCGGTCGCGCCCTGCGTGTCCACCGTTTCCCCGTCGCCCTCGGTTCCGGCGTCGGCCAGTCCCCACCGCGACACCCGATACTGCACCGCCTCCATCGCAGTGAAGGAGGTCATCGCGGCGCGCAGCCGTTGATAGAAGGGAAACGAGAAATCCTCGCTGCGTGGGCTCGACACATAGGCGAGCCGCCCCGGATCGAGCGCCGGCAGCGGCCGCAGCAGCACCGTGTTCACTGCAGTGAACATGGCCGTGCAGGCCCCGATCCCGAGCGCGAGCGTGAGCACGGCCACCGCGGTGAAGCCGGGGTTCTTGAGGAGCTGGCGGAAGGCGAAGCGGAGGTCGTTCATGGTTTGGGGTTCGTGGTCAGTTGCCGGTCACCAGTTTCATCGTCTTTCATTCATCATTCACAATTCATCCTTCATCATTTCTCCCTCACCCCTCATTCCTCAACGCCACCATCGGGTCCACCCGTGCCGCGCGGCGGGCCGGTAAATAGATCGCCAACAAGGCCACGCATCCGAGCAAACCCACAGACGACAGGAATACGAGAGGATCGTGGGCTCGGACCTCGAAAAGCAGGGTCTCCACCAGTCGCGACAGGAAGAGTGCCGCGGCCAGTCCGATCCCGATTCCCACCAGCGAAAGTCGGACACCTCCAAACAGGACCAGCCGGATGAGGTCCGCGCGCTGCGCTCCCAATGCGGCACGGACGCCCAGTTCACGGGCGCGTTGCCCGACGGAATACGAAATCACGCCGTAAATCCCAATGCAGGCCAGCGTCATGGCCACCAAAGCAAACAGCCCCAACAACACGAGCGTCGTCCGCTGGCGGCTCAGCGACCGCTGGACGGCCTCCTCCAGAGTACGGACGTTGGCAATCGGCTGGTCCGGATCCACGCTGAGCACGGTCCTTCGCACCGTCTCCACCAGAACCGGGGGAGGCAGTGCGGAGCGCACCACCATCCCGGCAGTCGGATAGGAAAAATGCGCGCGCGGTCCGAAAATTCGAGCGCGCGGTTCCTGGCTCACGCTGGAGTGGTGGATGGCGGCGACGACCCCCACGATCTCCCAGGACAGGGGGCCATAGCTCACGATCTTGCCGATGGGATCCTCATCGGGATACAGCTCTCGCGCGACCTTGGCATCAATCACCAGAACCGGGGGTGCCGTGGGGAGATGATCGGCGTCGGTGAAAAGACGACCGTGCAGCAACGGAATCTGCATCGCGGAAAAATAGTCGCCGCTGACGAAGTCGTCCTGAACGCCATAGTCCTGGGCTTTCGTTTGGTCGGCCCGCCGGACGGCGCTTCCTCGCCCGCGGTTGCTCAGCGGCAGAGTCGTGGCCGCCCCGGCGGATTCGACCCCGGGCAACGCTTCGATCCGCTCCGTCAGCTCCCTGAGAAAGCGTTGCTGCTCTTCGGCCGTCGGATACTTGACCTTCGGAAGAGACAGATCGAAGGCAAGCGTCTGGCGCGGGTTGAACCCGGGATCCACCGCCAGCAGCCGCGCAAAGCTGCGCAGAAAAAGGCCGGCGCCGATCAAGAGGATCAGCGTGAAGGCGAACTCTGCCACAATGAGGGCCGACTGCGAGCGGCGCCGGGAAGCGGAGTGTCCGCCCCGGTCCGTCTCCTTGAACGTGTGACTGACGTCGGGGCGGCTCGCGCGGATCGCCGGGAGAAGCCCAAACAAGACTCCGCAGCCGCCGGCGAGCAGGATCGAAAACACGGTAACGTTGAGGTCCAACGCGGGGTGCATCCTCTGCGGCACCATGCCGGCCAGCAGCGTGGGAAGCAGCCTGATGGAGAACATCGCCAGCAAAAGCCCCAGGGCACAGCCCACGAATGCCAGCAGCAGGCTCTCGATCAACAATTGGCGGACCAGCCGGCCGGAACTCGCGCCAAGCGCCGCGCGAATCGCCATCTCCCGGGAGCGGGCGTTGCCCCGCGCCAGCAGCAGATTGGAAACGTTCACACAGGCGATCAGGAGCACCAGACTGACCGTTCCCAACAGGATGCCCAGAGTGGGACGAAGGTCCCCGGTCAACTCCTCGCGCAGCGGAACGACATCCACACTCCAATCCTGCTTCCACGCCGGATACTCCGAAGCGAGCCGTTGCTTCACGCCGCGCAACTCCGCCTGGGCTTCGGCAACCGTCACCCCGGGGTTCATCCGTCCAATCGCACCGCAGCAATGGTAGCCGCGGTTCCATTTGACCGTGTCGGTATCCACATTGAAGACGAAGGGCACCAGGAACATGGCATCATCCTGCAGCAACGCTCCGGGCGGCAGCACTCCGATCACCGTGTAAGGCGTCTGATTCAGCGTGATGCTTTGCCCGATGATGCCGGGATCGCCGCCATAGCGCCGCTGCCAGAACGGGTGCGCCAGCATCACGACGCCGTTGTTGCCACCGAGGGTGTCTTCGTCCGGTGCGAAACTGCGTCCCAAGAGCGGCTGAATCCCCAGCACCTGGGGATACTCGGTGGAAACCCACATGCCGGCCACGTGTTCCGGAGTTCCCGAACCGGTCAGGTTCAGCCGCACTTCCTTGAACAAGGCGACGTCCGAGAACGTTGAGCCCTCCTCCCGCCAGTCCTTGAAGACGCCGCCAGATACCGAGTTCCGTCCGCCGCCCGGCGTGGTCTCCCAGATGTTGACCAACTGTTGGGGCTGCGGATAGGCCAGCGGCTCGATCAACACGGAGTTGATCACGCTGAAGATGGCCGCGTTGGCCCCGATCCCGAGCGCGAGCGTGAGCACGGCCACGGCGGTGAAGCCGGGGCTTTTGAGGAGTTGGCGGAGGGCGAATTTGAGGTCTTGCATAGAGGCAAGGGGTTAGGGGCGAGAGGCGAGAAAATGGTCCCTTGTCAGTGGGCAGTTGTGGGTCTCGTCATTCCTCACTCGTCCTCATTACTCATTCCTCAGCGCGACCATCGGGTCCACGCGCGCCGCGCGCCGCGCCGGCAGCCAGCAGGCCAGCCAGGCCACAGAAAGAAGGAACACGGCGACTCCGATGAACGTCACCGGATCGGCGGCCTTCACTTCGTAGAGTTGACTAGCAAGCAAACGCATCAGCGCGAGCGATCCAACAAGTCCAAGCGCCAGGCCGACGACGGCGGGCGTCATCCCTTGCCGAAGGATCAGGCCGAGCACACTCCGTGTGGTGGCTCCGAGCGCCATGCGTATGCCGATCTCGCGTGTGCGTTGCGTGGCGGCATATGCCACGACGCCATAGAGGCCCACCGCGGTGAGCGCCAGCGCGGTGACGGCAAACAGGCCGAGCAGCAGACTGCTGAACCGGGGCCGTGCCATGGCGTCGGAAACCAACCGCTCCATCGCTCGGAAATTCGCCAGAGGTAGGAAGGCGTCCATCGCCTTCATCTCCGCGCGAATCACCCCTTCCAATATGTTGTCGGGCATCGTTCCGGCCCGGACCACGACCGTCATTTCGTTCTGAGTGGCCTGTTCTAGCGGGCGATACACTTGCGGACGAGGTTTCGTCTCGGGAGTGGAACTCCGCACATCGCGCACCGCGCCGACCACAGTCAGCCACGGAGAACTGTCATCCGTTCCTCCCAACTTGATCCGCCGGCCCACCGCATCCGTTCCACCAAAGAAGTCCCGCACAGTGCTTTCATTGACGACGCAGACCAGCGGCTGGTTGGCCGTATCCTGCCAAGTAAAATCGCGACCCCGCAGCAGCGCGACACCCATCGTTTCAAAGTAGCCCGGCGTGACGACCCGCGTTTCGGCGTTGAGAGAGTTCTCGGCGGTCGGCAGAGGTTGACCTTCGACGTAAAGCATCTGGGCTTGTTCGGGTCCACCCAGGGGCAGGCTCGAGATAGCGGCGGCGGAACGCATGCCGGGCAGCTTTCCCAGTCGCTCCACAGCTTCGCGATAGAACTGCCGCTGACGTTCGCCGCTATCGTATCTGCCACCGTGCAGTCCGATATCGAAGGCGGCCACGCGCTGCGGCTGGAATCCCAGGTCAACCGCTTGGAGCCTGGTGAAGCTCCGCAGGAGCAGGCCCGCGCCCGTCAGAAGGACAACGGCCAGGGCCACTTCGCTGATGACCAAAAGTCCGTGAGCGCGCTGGCGCCCGCCGGCACTTCCGGAGCGTCCGGCCGCATTCAACACCCGGCTGAGGTCCACCCGGCTGGCCCGCCAAGCCGGAGCCAGGCCGAAGAGCACACCGCTCGCCAAGGACACCAGCGCGGTGAACAGGAAGACTCGCCCATCGAGCGCCGTTTCGTCGAGCCGCGCAATGTTCGGTGGGGCCAGCGCCAGGATCGCCTGGATGCCGATCGAGCCTAGCGCCAACCCCAAGACCCCACCAAAAGCGGAGAGCAACAGGTTTTCGGTAAGCAACTGGCGGACGATGCGGCCTCGCCCGGCTCCGAGGGCCGCCCGCACCGCGATCTCCTTTTGGCGTGCGGTGGAACGGGACAGCAGCAGGTTGGCGAGGTTCGCGCAGGCGATCAGCAGGACGAAACCCACCGCCCCGAGCAACACCCACAGGAGCGTGCTCGTTTTGCCGGCCACCTGTCGGGCCAGCGGGCGCAAATGAATCGTCCACCCCTCGTGGTTCAAAGGCGATTCCGTCGCCTGCCGCAATGCGATGACGTTCATCTCGCTTTGAGCCTGGCCCAATGAAATCCCGTCCTTGATCCGCCCCAGCGCGATGAACTCGCGGGCATTGTCCCGCTGCCAGTACGCCGCGTCCTCGGCAAACGGCAGCCAGACATCCGTGCCCTTCATCAGACCGTAGGCTGCGGGCATCTCCGAGCCGCGCGGGAAATGAAAGCCGGGCGGCATGATCCCGACGATCTCCCGCCGCTCCTGGTTCACCGTGATGAACCGCCCGATCACATCCGATTCAGCGCCGAATTTCCGCTGCCACAGGCCGTGGCTGATAATCGCCACTCGGTCGGATCCTGGCCGCTCCTCCTCTGCCGTGAACCCCCGGCCTTGCTCTGGCGTCACGCCGAGCATCGCGTGGAAGTTGGCCGTGATCTGAACGCCTCCAACTCGCTCGGGATCACCGTGCCCTGCGAGATCGGCCGGACGGGGGCGCATCGCGGCGATCTGGTCGAAGGACTTTGCCTGCTGTCGCCATTCCGGGAGATCCACCGGCGCGGGTGGCAACTCGGAGAATCCCAACCCCAGCGCCGGGTTGTCCGTCCACAGCATGACGAGATTGTCGGGTTGTCGAAACGGCAGGGCCTTCAGCAAGACGGCATTGACGACACTGAAGATCGCCGTGTTCGCCCCGATGCCGAGGGCGAGGGTGAGCACGGCCACGGCGGTGAAGCCGGGGTTCTTGAGCAACTGACGGAGGGCAAATCGGAAATCGTTCATAACAGGTGCAGAATGTCTGCTATCAGACGCGCTATTGCGTGACGGACAGAGCCAGCCGGAATCCGACACATTCGTCACGATGTTCGGCCACGATCCCGTAACGCTTGGTTGCCGCGCAGTGGATCGCCCAGTTGTGGTGACAACCGCCACGAAGGATGCGCTCCGGGCCGTCTCCCACGAAGGGAGTTCCATCCGTTGGAATGGCGCTGATGTCACGCGTAAAACAGTCTTGGCACCACTCCCAGACGTTGCCGGACATGTCGTAAATACCTAGCTGGTTTGGTGTCTTCAGAGCAACGCCATGGGTTTCTGTGCCGAGCAGATGATTGGATCGAGGTCTCCGCTCCCAGAAACCCGGCGCACGTGGCCCGCCACTGTTCTTGTCATACCAAGCGACGGCTTCGATGTCGTTGCTGCCACTGAACTGAAACCCGTCGGCCCAGCACGGTCCACCACGCGCGGCATATTCCCATTCGGTCTCCGATGGCAATCGGAAGCTCACCCTGGCGCCGCCCGCCTGACGCGCCATTTCCGCAACCATCGGGCTGGCGTTGATCCGATAGAGAAACCCGCCGGAACCAGTGACATCATGCCACGCTACATTCTCGACCGGCCTGAGGTCGCCGCGAAAGCGCGAACGATTGTTGCCGGCTCCCATCACCTGCGCCCACAGGGCCTGGGTCACTGGAACGGTTGCCATGAAGAAATCCGCCAGTTCAATGGCCTGCCTTTCCTGTGCTTCTCCGAACGAGAATGGGCGGCCCTTCGTGCCTTCGACATAGGCCATGGCGAGTGAGTGGTCGGAGCCCTCCGATCGCCAGCTATATTCGAGGTTGCTCATAGTTATTCAGTGGCTAGTGAATAGTGGTTAGTCCGTTTGCCAGGCCGTGGAGCATCTTCTGCGAAAACTCATGATTCCGTTAGAATCGTCGCCTCTATCGATATTCCGTCGTTTCATATTGCTAACCACTACCCACTCGTCACTACTCACTCGCATCTCAACGCCACCATCGGATCCACCCGCGCCGCGCGCCGCGCCGGCAGCCAGCAGGCGACCAGGGCAGCGAGAGCGAGCACCAGGGCTACGCCCGCCAATGTCATTGGATCGCTCGATCCGATGCCGAAAAGGAAAGACTTCAAAAGACGGCCTGCCGCCCAGACGCCCGAAAGACCGAGCAACGTTCCCAGCAGGACCAGCCGCGCTCCGCCACCCAGGACCAGGCGCATCACGTCGCCAACCTGCGCGCCAAGCGCGAGCCGGACGCCGATCTCGCGCGTCCGCCGGGCAACGTTGTAGGACAGCACTCCGTAGAGGCCGATGGCCGCCAGGAATAACCCCGTTCCCGCGAACACCAGCAGATACAGCATGATGGTGCGCCGGCCCGCAGTAGCGGCGTAGAAGGCTTGCGCGACATCAACAAACATCGGCGCCGAGCTTTGGATGCCAACAGGTTTCAGCGCGCTGGTGACCGCTGACTGCAATGTCAGTGGCGATGCCTGCGTTCGCATCGCCAGATACCGGCCGCGGCCCGGGACGATGGCGCGATGCAAGGGGTGGATGAGCATCGGGGAGGGCTCCTCGTCGAAGGTGTCCATGCGGAAGTCGCCGACGATTCCGACGATTTCCACCGTTCTGGGGCCGCGGATCGTCGAGATTTCGATTCGCCGGCCGACCGGATCTTCTTCGCCGAACAGCCGACGGGCGGCCGTTTCGTTGAGAACGACACGCGATGGCTCGTCCGTCCGATCCTCGAGCCCAAACCAGCGTCCTTGGAGCAAGGGAACCCGCAAGCATCGAAGAAGGTCTGCCGAACCGACGCCAACATAATATTCGCGCAGGTTCTGGGGAGGATCGCCCGGCGTGGCCGTTACGCTGGCCTCTTTGCCCACCAACCCAAGACCAACGGCGGTCACGCCTGGCAACGCCACCAGCCGCCGTTGCATTTCCTCCATGTCCGCTTCCATGCGGATCATCGCCTTTTCAATGTCGGGCGGACTGCCAGCGTAATTGCCCGTGTTCAAACTGGGGTAAACTCTCATCAGGTGTTGCGTGTCAAAGCCGACGTCCATCGCCAGCAGGTTCATTACGCTTCGAACCATCAGTCCGGCGCCCGAGAGAAGAATCATCGCCAAGGCAATCTGCCCGACGATCAACCCGCGGTTGAACCAGCCCGCGTGGGGGTCACGCGTAACTTTCGCCGCACCGAGCTTGAGCACTTCGTTGAGATTGGTTCGCTGTCCTTTCCAAGCGGGCACAAGCCCGAACACCATCACTGTGGCCACCGTTACCAACACCGCGATGCCCAGCGTCCCGAGGTCGAGGGCAATCGGCCGCAGCCGCGGCAGGTCCGACGGGATTAGGTGGGCCAGAACGCGCAGTCCGAGCCCGGTCACGGCCAGGCCAGCCAAGCCGCCCAACGTCGCCAGCAACAGGCCCTCCATCAGAAGCTGCCGAAACATCCGGACACGGCCCGCGCCAAGGGCCGCGCGCAGGGCCAGCTCCTGCTTGCGGCTCTCGGTGCGGCTGAGCTGAAGGCTCGCCACGTTTGCCGCCGCAATCAGCAGCACTAGCATGACGGCTCCGAGCAGCGCCCAAAGCGTCCGCTGCAACTCCAGCTTCCCGAAGGCAGCTTCCAAAGGCTGCGCCTCAAACCGGAACTCATTGGCACGGGGCGCAACCTCGACCTGCCGCGCCAGAATCACCTCCAGCAGCGCCTGCGCCTGCGCCAGGCTGCGGCCGGGTTGCAGTTCCAGGAGCACGCCCGTGTTGGGCAGATAAGCTTCCATGGAAACCGAGAACGGAGCCACCGTCGGCTCCTGGAACGGGCGCCAATACTGCCACTCGGATTGCGGAAAGGAAAAGTGCGGTGGCATCACTCCGATCACGGTGAAAGGGCGCTCCTTGAAACGCAGTGTTTGCCCAATCACCGCTGGATCTCCGCCGAATCTCCGCTGCCAGAGCGCGTGACTCAGCACGATCACCATGTCGTTGCCTGGACGGGCCTCATCCTCGGCGGGCACCCGGCCCAGCGCCGGCGGCACACCGAAGAGCCGGAAGAACTCCGGCGTCACTCTGAGACCGAGCGGGTGTTCGTCGAACTCGCCTCCATCGAACGTCAACGCTTCCTGCTCGTAAGCCGCGATTCGGGCAAAGAGGTTGGTTTCCCGGCGAACTTGGTCCAATGCGAACGCCGTCAGATTCGGCACCGACCACCCCTGCTGCTGGTGAACGGATCGAGCCTGAAGCAATCGCTGCGGATGGGGAACGGGGAGCGGACTGAACACAGCGGTCCGGACCACGCTCACGATGGCTGTGGTGGCCCCGATGCCGAGGGCGAGCGTGAGCACCGCCACGGCGGTGAAGCCGGGGTTCTTGAGGAGTTGGCGCAGGGCGAATTTGAGGTCTTGCATAGGGGCGAGGGGCTAGGGGCGAGAGGCGAGAAAATGGTCATTCGTCAGTGGGCAGTTCTTGGCTTCATCCCCTTTCATTCATCACTCACACTTCATCATTCATCGTTTCTCACTCGCCTCTCACCCCTCATTCCTCAGCGCCACCATCGGGTCCACCCGTGCCGCGCGGCGGGCGGGCAGCCAGCAGGCAAACAGCGCCACCGCCAACAGGAGCAGCGCCACGGCGGCAAAGGTGAGGGGATCGGTTGGGCCGACTTCGTAGAGCTGATTTCGCAGGATGCGGGTCAGCGCCAGCGCACCCGCAAAGCCAATGGCCAGACCCAGCAGCGTGAGTCCAAGGCCGTGCCGCAAAATGAGCTGGAGCACGTCGGCTCGCTGTGCGCCCAAGGCCAGGCGAATGCCAATCTCGTTGCGCCGCAACGCCACCGCATGGGCCAGAACGCCATACAGGCCCACAGCCGCCAGTCCAAGTGCCACCCCGGCAAACAACCCCAGCAACGTCAAGGTATGACGCCGCGCGGCGACCGACTTCGCGATGTCCTCTTCCAGCGTGCGGATGTTTGACACCGGTTGGTCCGCGTCCACCTCCAGGATGGCCCTGCGGATCGGTTCGGCCAGTGACGCAGGCGCCACCCGGGTGCGCACCGTCAGGCTGCCATTGCCTCCGACGAAGACATGCGGAAGATAGATGCGATCCACCCGATCATCGTCGAGGCGCGTTTGTTTTACATCGGCCACCAAGCCGATGATTTCATACTGCCGGTCGCCGCCGAAGCGGACGAATTGGCCGAGGGGGTCTTCGTTCGGGAACACTTTCCGCGCCAACGCCTCGTTGCAGACCACTACGGGAGGAGCGTTGGTGGAATGGTCCGCCTGGGAGAACGCCCGACCTCTCAGCAGGGGAATGCCCAAGGCCTGGAAGTAGTTGCCCGACACCCCGTCGTAGCGAACGTCGTAGCCCGGATCCGGCTGGTTCTGGCGACCGACCACTTGGATGGCGGTGGAGTCGCTCCAGCCCTTCATGGGCATGTTGACCGTGAAGCCCGCCGTGTCCACTCCAGGCACGGCGGCGACCCGATCCAACAATCGCTGCACGAATCCCGCCTGGGCCGTGGCATTCGAAAACTTGGTGTCCGGCATCGAGAGATCCAGGGCCAGCACCCCCTCGGCGACGAAGCCCGGCGAGACGCTCAGAAGCTTGGCGAAGCTCCGCATCAGCAGCCCGGCACCGGTCAGCAACATGAGCGCAAGGGCCACTTCGACGACGATCAATCCGTTTTGCAGTCTCCCGCGTGATCCGGTCACTACGCCCCGGCCGCCCTCCTTCAAGACCGATCCCAGGTTGGGTCCGGACAACTGAAGCGCCGGAAGAAGACCGAAGCCCACGCCCGCTCCCAAGGCGATCAGCAAGGTGAACGCCAGAATCCGCCCATCCACATGCGCCTCGGCCAGGCGACGCAGCAATCCCTGGCTCCATCCCACCAGGACCTCCACCCCGCCATAAGCGATCAACACCCCGAGCGCACCGCCGAGTCCGGCGAGTACGAGGCTTTCGGTCAACACCTGGCGGATCAGGCGCCAGCGGCCCGCGCCGAGCGCGGCCCGCACCGCCATTTCCCGCTGCCGCGCCACCGCCTTGGACAACAGCAGATTGGCCACATTCGCGCAGGCCACCAGCAGCACACATCCCACCGCGCCCAGCAACATCAGCAGCGTGGGCTTCATGTCTCCCGTGATTTGTTCATGCATCGGCACGACCGCCACCGACCAATCCTTCTTCCAGGACGGGTATTCCGACTCGAGGCGCTGCTTGATGGACACCAGCTCGGTCTGCGCTCTTTCCGGAGTCACGCCGGGCTTGAGCCGGCCGATCACTTCGAAGCTGTGGGAAGACCGTGAGCGATGCCACTCCTGCGACCCGAGGACGATGGGAATGAGGAAATCCGGGTTGTCCTCCGTCACCAGCGCGTGGGGGCGCAGGATTCCCACCACGGTGCGGCTTTCCCCGTCGAGGAGGATGGTTTTGCCAACGAGATTCGTGTCTCCGCCAAAACGGCGCTGCCACAGGCCGTGGGCCAACACCACGACCTGGTTCGGGCCCCCGGGTTGATCTTCCTCGCTCAGGAATCCCCGGCCCATCAGAGGCTGCTCCCGGAGCAGTCGAAGGTAATCCGCGCCCACCTGCAGCCCACGGATGCGCTCCGGCTGCCCGGTTCCGGTGAGATTGGCCGCCAGGCCGCCCACGACGGACAGACCGTCAAACGAGGTGCTGTGTTCCCGCCAATCCAGGAAGACTCCGCCTGAGACGATGCCGGCACCGTGGTTGGGACGGACCTCCGAAAGGCTCACCAATTGCCCCGGTTGTTCGTAAGGCAGCGGATGGAGCAGCACCGCGTTGACGATGCTGAAGATGGCCGTGGTGGCTCCGATGCCGAGGGCGAGGGTAAGCACGGCCACGGCGGTGAAGCCCGGGTTCTTGAGCAGCTGGCGGCGGGCGAAGCGGAAGTCGTTCATAGACTTTGCGGGACCCGTTGCAGTCGGCGTGCCAGGAGGTGAATTCTCCAGGACTAGTTCAAGACAAGGCAGTTGCGCAGGATTCGCCGGGAAGGCGCGCCCTTCGGATGCCCGTTTGCGGGATTCAGCGGTTCCGATTTCGGGATGGTAGGGATGAGCTGCTGCGCGTCCGTGACTTCTTCCGCTGCGCGTGTGGAGTCGCTTCGGAGAACGCGGGAAGCACCCGCCTGTTGGAATTTCAACCGATCTCCGAGAGATTGAGATGATTCAAGCCTCACGCAAAGGACGCAGAGGAACAGGAAGGTGGCCGACCCGGGTTTACCTCAATCTCCGCGTCCTTTGCGTCAGCGAGTTGCGGGTCACTTCTTCATTCTGACTTCATCGTTCCGCATTCTTCCGCTGCGGTGACTCCGCGCACGGACGGCTCGTCGGCAGAATCCCACCAAGTTGGGGGTCCGTGGCTCGCCAAGGCCGGGAGAAGATGAGAAATTCCCGCCCCTTCCCTCTCGGTGTCTCGGCGTTTCCGCGGTGAACGTCCTCCGGGATGCCCCGCGTCCTTCCACGCCGCCAAAAGGGGGAGAACACAGCGCCAAGTCACCCGTTTGTTCTCCGTGAAGGGCGTTCAACGCTTGGCCACTTTGATGCTGCCGCCGGAGGTGTGCAGCGTGACGTTGGGTCCGCCTCCGTTGACTTTGCCGCGGACGGAATTGCGCTTGACGGTGCCCTGGACTGGGAGTTCGCAGTCCACGTGGCCGCCGGAGGTGCTGGCGTTAAGGTCGGCCTTGAAGTCACCGGGCACCGCCAGCTTGATGCTGCCTCCGGACGTGCTCAATTCGACCGGTCGCGCGATCTCGCCGGCGAGTTCCGCGCGGATCGAGCCCCCCGAGGTGCTGCCCCGGACCTCGCCGGTCACCGTCCCCAGCTTGATGCTGCCCCCGGAGGTGCTGGCGGAAACATCGCCATCCACATTGCCCGCCTGAATGCTGCCGCCGGAGGTGCTGACCTCCACATTGCCCCGGATGTCCTCGGCCGTAATGCTGCCACCGGCCGTTTGGGCTTTGATCTCCCCGTGGACCTTTCCGAAACGAATGCTGCCCCCCGAGGTCCGCGCCGCCACGTTGCCGCCGATGTCGTCCGCCACGATGCCGCCGCCGGCGGTTCGGACATCCAGATGGTAACGTGCCGGAACGAGCAGAACGTGGCGGCAGTTCAGGTGGCTGTTGCGAGGCTGCTTACCGTCCTTCCATTGCACAGTGATCTTCACATCGCCATCGGCCTGCTGGTAGAGGAACGCCACGTCGTCCGGCGACGCTGAGCCGCCACCCAGCCATCCATTGCCCGACTTCAACACGGCATCATAAATCACCTGATCCTTGTCGTGTGTCTTGATCTCCACCGCGCCGACAAAGGTCTTGAAGGTCAGGGTGCCACCGGCGGCGGCGGGCAGTTCGCGATGTTCCTCGCGCTCGGCGGCGGCGATCGAATAGGGAGCGATGGCGGCGAAGGCCGTCAGGACCAGCGCCAGCGTAAGAGGATGCTTGGAGGAGGAAGTTATGGAGTTCATGTGAATGATGGGAGCGGTGTGATTTTCTTTGTGAGGGTGGGAAAAAGTCATTCGGCGCGCAACGCCTCCAACGGATCCGTCTTCGCGGCCCGATGCGCCGGCAGCAGGCAGGCCAGCAGCGCCACGGCAGCCAGCACCAGGGGAGTGATCAGGTAAATCCAGGGATCGGCCGCGTCCGTCTGGAAGAGAATCGTGGTCATCCACCGCGTCGCGCCGAGCGCGCCGGCCAGCCCGAGCACCATGCCAAGCCCCACCCAGCGGCCGGCCTGCTTCAGGACCATGCCGAGCACGTCTCCAGTCTGCGCCCCCAGCGCCATCCGGACGCCGATCTCACGCGTTCGATGGGACACGTTGAAGGCCACCACGCCGTAAAGACCGACCGAGGCGAGCATCAAGGCGAGCGCTGCAAACAGGCTGAGCAGCAGCATCGCCAGCCGCCGTTCCGCGACGTTGATGGCGAGAATCTGTTGCATCGTGAAGACTTCGCCGACGGGCTGGTCAGGATCCACGCCCAGAATGGCCTTCCGCGCCGGTTCGGCCAGGGACATGGGGGCGGCCGCAGTCTTGATCACCAGTGTCATGCCGCCGCCGGCATTCTGAGCCACGGGCTCATAGGTCTCGATGTTCGACTCACTGCCCGGCCCATAGTTCTTCACATGGCGCACCACGCCCACGACGGTCATCCAGTTCGTGCCCTCGCGGCCATTTGCCAGCCGCCTGCCGAGCGCGTCGCCGTCGAAATGCTTTTGCTCGAAGGTTTCATCCACGATGCAGACGCGGACCCTGCCGTCGTCCGCCTCGGTGAAAGTGCGGCCTTTCAAGAGGGGGATGCCCATGGTCTTGAAATAGTCGGGCGTGATGATGGCGAAGTCGCTTGATCTCTCCTGTCCCGGCCGGGCCGGCACTTCGCCTTCGAGGCGCACGCTCGACTGCCAGCGGCTGAAGCCCAGAGGCAGCGGGGAGACAAAGGCGGCGGATTGCACTCCCGGCAGCGCGCGCACAGCCTCGACCGCCTCTTGATAGAACCGCGCGCGCGCCGGGTCGTCGGGATATTTGTAGGGGGGCAGCCGAAGGTCCAGGGAGAGCACATTCCGGGGATCCAATCCCACGGGCACGGCCTGCAGGCGGCTGAAGCTGCGGAGCAACAGTCCCGCCGCGACCAGGAGCATGAGCGTCACCGCGACTTCCCCGACGGTCAGCCATTGCCGGCTCCGGCCACGCCCCACGCCGGCGGACCCGCCGCGGCCGGCTTCCTTCAACACCTCCGCGGGATCGCCGCCGGCCAGTTGCCACGCGGGCGCCAGACCGAACAGCAATCCGGTCGCGACCGTGACTCCCAGTGAGAACAAGAGCACCGTCCGGTCCAGGCTCAGGATCATCGCCGCCTGCGCGTGCGCGGGCAGCAGCGCGGCGAGGCCTTGCATCCCCCAGAAGGCCAGCAGCAATCCAGCGATCCCCCCCGCGCTGGCCAGCAAGAGGCTTTCCAGGAGCAACAGCCGCAGCAACGGCCATCGGCCCGCGCCCAGCGCCAGCCGCAGGGCGATTTCCTTGCGGCGTTGCGTGGCGCGGGCGAGCAGGAGGGTGGTCACGTTCGCACACGCGATGAGCAGCACCACCATCACCGCCCCGAGCAGCGTGCCCAACGCTGTGCGGACACTCGGCCCCGCCACCCGTTCGTGGAGCGCCATCACGGTGACGCCCACGCCGGTGTTGGTCTCGGGATACTCCTGGGACAGCCGGGCGGCCACGGCTTCCAGTCCGCGGCGCCCTGCGGCGAGTTCGATGCCGGGCTTGAGCCGGCCCACCACGGAGATTCCCGGATGCCAGCCGCGGGCGTCGGTCCAGTTGGCCCTGTGTCCGATGGGCGTCCACAACTCGGCGCGCTGCGGAAACCGAAACGCCGCCGGCACGATGCCCACCACCGTATAAGGCTCGCCGTTGAGCGTCACCGTCCCATCCAGCAGCGCAGGGTCGCCGTGGAAGCGCCGCCGCCAAAGATCCTCGCTCAGCATCACCACGCGTTCACCGCCGGCCTTGTCTTCGTCGGCGGTGAACACACGGCCGTGCAGCGGCCGCACCCGGAAGGTCGGAAAGAATTCGGGGGAAACCTGCAGGCCGTTGAGGCGTTCCGGGGAGCCGCCACCGGTCAGATTCCAGGTCTCGTTCCGGAAGGCGGCCAGCGAGCTGAACCCGTCCTGCTGGCGCTGCCAGTCGAGGAAGTTCGGATAGGCCACGGAGATCCGGTTTCCGTCCTGTGATTTCTCCGACACGAACACCAACCGCTCCGGCTCCTCGATCTCCTGGAACGACGCCGGACGCAGCAGCACCGCGTTGATGAGGCTGAAAATCGCGGTGTTCGCCCCGATGCCGAGCGCGAGCGTCAGCACCGCCACGGCGGTGAAGCCGGGGTTTTTCAGCAGTTGGCGGAGGGCGTACTTGAGATCGCTCATGGATTGGCGATTTTAGATTTGCGATTGAATGAGACGCCCGGCGTGGCGAGTTCAGTATTGGATGGAACTGAGTGTCGAGGGCGGCCTGCTGCGCCAAGGACGGGGCGAGGCTCTGCGCCAGGAAGCCTGCGAGTTGACAGTGATCATGACGGCATCCCGTCTCTCGGCCTCCCGCAGCCCGGTTCCCAATCGCAAATCAAAAATCTCATCCCTCATCCTCCGAGACGCAACCGACGTGCCATCGGCCTCAAGGCCCGCAAATCCAGGCCAAGTTTCGGATTTGACCGGGCCGTTCCGGTAATTCCACCCGCCACGCTGACCGTTTCCGGGAATCATCCGTCCCACCAATGGGACGGATTCCCTTGGCGCTCTGGAAGGCCGCACTTGGTAGCGAGGTAGCGAAATGACACCCTTTCGGTATGGGCCAGCCCGTCAAACTTTCCGAAAGACTCGTTCTGGATGCGCGCCTCACGGGGGAACTCGCCGAGCGTTCCATCGCCGGCCAAATTGAATTTTGGGCCGGACTGGGTCAGGCCGTGGAGTCTCTTCTGCGCGCCGACACCGCTTTGGCCCTGAAAAAGCGAGGCGAGACGCTCCCACTTTCCGCCTGTCTGGAGTCGGTCACGACCCATGCCGGCCGCACGGGTCTGGCGCAGGTCCTCGCCAAACGCCCGTTCCCCCACTTCGAACCGGCCGCGCAACGCGGTTTGATCGTCAAGATTGACCAAGACGGCACCCGGACCTGCGGGCGTTTCGTCAACCGGAAGTTTCGTCCGGCCCCTCCTCGGTAACACCCGCGCTCGATTCCAGGCCAGTCATTGTCGCCATCGCCGGTCCCAACGGTTCGGGAAGATCAACCTTCGACGAAGCGCATCTGCGACCGGCAGGCTTGCGCTTTATCCATGCCGACGATCTTGTCCGCGAACTCGGTGCCGGCGCCTATGAATCCGCCAAGCTGGCGAACGAACTGCGACGGCAACGGGTTCGCCAACGCGAAAGCTTCATTTTCGAGACGGTTTTGTCCGATCCCGTCGGCGAGAAGGTCTCTTTCCTCAAGGAAGCTGCGCGCTCGGGTTATGCCGTTCTCCTGCGCATTATTGGACTCGAGTCTCCGGAAACCTCCGAACAGCGGGTGGCCATGCGAGTCAGCCAGGGCGGACACGATGTCCCAACGGAGAAACTGGTGGCGCGTTTCAGTCGCACCGTGGCGAACCTGCATCGCGCCATTCAGGAACTCCCGCTGGTTCAGATCTTCGACAATAGCGACCTGCGGGATCCGTTCCGGCTCGTTGCTGTGTTTGAGAACGGGAAGGCAATCCAGGTTTCTCCGCCAATGCCGGTCTGGCTAAAAGCCCATTGAAGGGAGATTCGTGGGCAGAGATCGGTAGTCAGTGGTCCTTCGCTATTGGTGGGACGAGCGCCGCGCGTTCCGGTTCGGTCACGCCGCGGGCTCCCAGTCCTGCCGGACGCTTTTTGAGCCGTTGCCGGCAGGCGAATTTGAGGTCGTTCATGTTGAATCAAGCTGAGGTTACTGCGCTCCGTGGCGCTTCAACAGTTCGGCAATCTCCGGATGTCCTCGCCGGGTGGCCCAGGCCAGCGGTGTGGCCCACGGCGGATCGTCCGGCAGGTTCGGCTTCGCGCCGCGTTTCAGGAGGAATTCAACCATCGGCTGCTGCCCGAACTTCGCCGCCCAGGCGAGTGGCGTGGAACAGATGTCCTCGTCCCGCGCCTGCAGGTTCGCGCCCTGGTCGAGGAACAACCCCGCCGCCTCCACGTTGCCGTGCCGCGCGGACTCATGCAGCGGCGTGATGCCCAGCCAGTCCGGCTGGCTGGGATTCATCCCGTTTGCGAAGAGCAGTTCGGTCACCTCGCGGCTCTTGACGAGGGAAACACGCCTGGGCAGCTCCGGCGCGTAACGTAGCATCAGCCGCACGAACGCCTCGCTCGCGGCGCTTCCCAGCGCCGCGGCATCGTCCGCCAGCGCGGGGTTCACGGCGAACACGGCCGCCGCCGTCTGCAGGTCGTTGTCGTGCGCGAGCAGATGCACGGCCCGCGCCGCGCCGTGCGAGCAGAGCAGTTCCAGCATCTTCTGGTCACCATTCGAGAGGACGCGGCTGAGCGTGTCGGCGGAGCTCTCGACCTCGACGTTCGGATGCGCGCCGTGTTCCAGCAACAGCTTCGCGATCTCGTAGTGGCCGTTGGCCGCCGCCGAGTAGAGCGCGTGCCCGCGCGGCGCGATGCCTTCCTCGGGCAAGTTCGGATCAGCGCCACGTTCGAGCAGCAGCCGCACGATCTCAAGGTGTCCGCGGGCGGCGGCATTTTTGATCGGTGCGCCGCAGCCAAGGTAATACGAGCCGTAGTCGGACACCCGGTTGACCAGCGCCGGATCGCGATCCAGCAGCTCGCGCACCCGCGCGAGGTCGCCGGTGGCACAGGCCATGCCGAGGTCCACGTCCGCGCCGCGGCTCACCAAATGCCGGTAAACGTTTTCGGGCGTGGTCGGCCAGTCCTGCGGCACGTCGCGCCAGCCGCGGTAGTGGTAGTCGCCGTTGGTCAGGTGGATCGGCCGCGCGCCGTCGGAGCGCCGGGCGTTGATGTCGGCTCCTCGTTTCAGCAGCTCGTCCACGAGCTCGATCTGCCGGGTCATCACCGCCCAGTGGATGGGCTGGTTGGAGCGCGGGTCGCCGGCGTGGAGCAGTTCGGGCGAAGCGTCGAGCAACGAACGCACGTTCACCAGATCCTGCTCGCGAATCGCGGCGGCGATCGGCTCGCCCCGGGTGGAAACTCCGTGGCGCTCGGCAAGCTTGGTTTCCAGCAGCCGCCGCATCTCCGCGTAGCCGCGGTCCTGGGCGATTTCGATCAGGCTGTCGTTGACCGCGAGACCGGTGGGATCGGGATCGCGCTCGAGCAACAACGCGGCGATCTCCAGCCGGTTCTCGCGCACGGCGAAGTAAAGCGGCTTGCGATAGCGGTAATGACAGCGCACCAGGGCGGGATCGCGCGCCAGCAGCCCGTTCACGGTATCCAAATCGCCCGCGATGCAGGCGCAGAACAGCGCCCAGACATCGGCCCCGGTTCCAGTGGACCAGGTGAGCGGGTGGGCTCTCTTCAATTCCTCGGGTGGATTCATGGCTTTGGATTTTTCACTCATTCCGCGCGCAACGCCACCAGGGGATCAACCCGGCTCGCGCGGCGGGCGGGGAGCCAGCAGGACAGCAACGCCACAAGCAGCAGTATGAGAGAAACTCCGGCGAAGGTCAGCGGATCGGTTGGATTGATTTCATAAAGCAAGGACCGCATCACCCGCGTCAACGCCAGCGCGGCTGCCAAGCCCATGGCCGTCCCGAGCAGCGCCAGCTTCATGCCTTGTCCGATCACGAGCGCGAGGATATTTCGTCGTTGCGCCCCCAACGCCATGCGGATGCCGATTTCCTGGGTGCGCTGCGTCACGGTGTACGCCAGCAGACCGTAAAGGCCAATGGCAGCCAGGACCAGCGCGAGCGCGGCAAACAGGCCGAGCAGCCCGGAATGAAAGCGCGGTTGCGTCACGGTGTCGGCGATGATCTGGCTCATCGGGCGTATCACCGGGGCCGGCAGGGCCGCGCTCACCGCCCTGGCCTCGCTCCGGACCACCGCCGCCAGTGCCGCGGGATCCCCGGCGGCGCGAATCACCACCACCGGATCATAAAGAGGCGATTGCCAATAAGGCGTGAAGGTTTGCGGCACCGGCTCCGGATGGAGGCTGAAGCCCTGGACGTCGGCCACGACGCCGACGATCTCGCACCACGGTCCCGGCCAGTCGGGCGGATCCCACGGCGCCCGGCCGGCGGGTTGTTGCGGATTGAGCAGGTCGGGAACCGCCAGCCGTTTGCCGATCGGATCTTCATTCGGGAAATAACGACGGGCGAAGGTTTCGTTGATGATGCGGACGCGCGGGGCGTGCAACTGGTCGGCTTCCGTGAAGTCCCTTCCGCGCAGCATGGGCACGCCCAGGGCGCGGAAATAGTCGGGCGTGACGGCGTAACCATCCGTCTTGGGCAACTCGTCCGGGCCCGCTGGAGGACGCCCCTCGATGAGGATCGGCTGGCCGGGCGGTCCGACGCCCCGCGCGGGCAGGTCCGTGATCGCGCCCACGGCCTGGACCCCCGCATGTCGCCGCAGCCGCTCCATCCATTCGTGCAGGGGCACATGGGGGCGCGAGTTCGTCGCCCGGGTCCAGCCTCCGAACCCGGTGTCATGGAAATCCATCCGGGCCGTCAGCAAATGCTCCGGGTCGAACCCGCGGTCCATCCAGGCCAGCCGCGCGAAACTCTGGAGCATCAGTCCTGCGCCCAGCAGCAGCACGAGCGACAAGGCGATTTCCCCCACGACCAGCGCGTTGCGCAACCGGCCCGTGCGCACGCCTGCCGAGCCGCCCCGGTTGGTGTCCTTCAACACCTCATTCACATCCGGCCGGGAAAACTGCCAGGCCGGCGCCAGTCCGAAGAGCAGCCCGGTGAACAGGGAGACCGCCAGGGTGAACGTCAGCGCGCCGCCATCGAGGGTGACATTCTGAAGGCGGGGAATCTGATGAGCCGCCGCGGCGACGAACAGCTTCAACCCCCCGGCTGCGAACAAGACACCGACGCCACCGCCGGCAAGCGAGAGCAGCAGGCTCTCGGCGAGCAACTGGCGCGCGACCTGCCACCGGCTCGCCCCCAGAGCCGCGCGCAAGGCGATCTCCTTGCGCCGGGCCGCGGCGCGGGCCAGCAGGAGGTGGGCAACATTGGCGCATGCGATGAGCAGCACGCCCGCAGCCACGCCCCACAACACCAGCAGCGCGCGGCGCGCCGCGCGGCCCACCGTCTGTTCGAGCAGCGGAATCACCGCCACCTCCGACCCGATGAACGCCTCGCGATGCTGCTGTTCCAAACGACTCTGAATCGCACTCATCTCGGTCCGGGCCTGCGCAGGCGTGACGCCTTCCTTCAACCGCGCGACTACGTTCAACCAATGCCCGCCCCGGCGGTCTCCCGGCACGCCGTTCCATCCCGCGGGAAGCCACAGATCACAGTCCTCCGGAAAGCGAAATCCCGGCGGCATTACCCCGACGATCGTATAGTCCCGTCCGTTCACCGCGCCGAGGGTGAAGGTTTGTCCGAGGACATTCGGATCACCGCCAAAACGGCGCTGCCACAATTCATGGCTCAGGACGGCCACGCGGTTTCCCTGAAACCGGTCTTCCTCGGGGAGAAACGTGCGGCCCAGCAGCGGCGCGACGCGCAACACCGGAAAAAGGCTCGACTCCACGTGGGCGCGCCTGGCCTTTTCCACTCCGTCCTTGGCGATCAGGTTCACCCGTTCCACCCCGTTCCAAAAGGCCATCTGCTCGAACACGCGGCTTTGATCCTTCCAGTCGGCGTAATTGGGCGGCGTCACCGCCTCCTGCTCGACGCCACGCTGCGGGTGGCGCTCCCACAACATCACCAGGCGGTCCGCCTCCGGATACGGCAGCGACCGGAGCAGCACGCCATGGATCACGCTGAAAATGGCCGTGTTCGCCCCGATGCCGAGCGCCAGTGTCAGCACCGCCACTGCGGTGAAGCCGGGGTTCTTGAGCAGTGGGCGGAAGGCGTACTTGAGATCGCTCATGGATTGGCGATTTGCGATTGAATGAGGCGCCCGGGGTGGCGGGCTCCATATTGGATGGAACTGATTATTGAGGGCGGCCTGTTGCGCCAAGGGCGGCTCGAGGCCCGGCGCCAGGAAACCTGCGAGTTGACGGCGATCATCGCGGGATCCCGTCTCTCGGCTTCCTGCAGCCCGGTCCCCAATCGCAAATCTAAAATCGCGAATCTCATCACTCGTTCCTCATCGCCACCATCGGATCCACTGTCGCCGCGCGTCGCGAGGGCAGCGCGCTGGCGGCCAGGGCCGCGCCGATCACCAGCAGGCCGACTCCGGCCAAAAGCCGGGGGTCATGCGGCGACAGTTCGAAGAGCTGGCTGGCCAGCAGGCGTCCGGTCCCCAGCGACAGCGCCACGCCGATCACCACCCCCAGAACCACGACACGCAGGGTCTGTCCCAGCACGAGCCGCATCAGCCCCGAGGGACTCGCCCCCAGCGCCAACCGGATGCCGAATTCATTCGTCCGCTGCGCTACCTGATAGGCCACCACGCCGAAAATGCCGACCGTGGCGACGCCCAGTGCAAGCGCCGCATAGGTCGCCACGGTGACCATCAGAAAGCGTCTCTCGGCGACCGTCGCGGCGACGATCTCCTCCATTGAGCGCACACTATCCATTCGGACCCGCGCGTCGGTCTTCCGCACGGCGTCCCGCAACAGGGGTGTCAGCACGCTGGCCGGCGCCTTTCCTCGCACCACTAACTGCGCGCCGCCGAACGCGTATTGCCAGTAAAAGCGCGGCTGCGGCTTCTCCTCCAGACGCACGTCGCGCGTGTCCTTCACCACGACGATCACTTCGAGGACGCGATCCGGATTCGAGCCGACGGTGAAGCGTCCACCGATGGCGGAGCGTCCCGGAAACACGATATTGGCCGCCGCCTCATTGAAGATCACCATCCGGCCGTAACCATCGTCGTTCAATTCGTCGTCGCGGAAGAAACGGCCCTCGCGCAACGAAATGCCCATGGCCTGGAAATAATCGAAGGCGACGAACGTGGCGGCGAGCGACGGGCGATCCGCCTCGGGCACGAATTGTCCCACGACGTTGGGCCGCTCGTTGAAAGTCCATTGGCCCGTCAACGGCACGGAGGAAATCGTGCCGACGTGCTCCACCCCGGGCAGCGCGGCGATCCGTTCCCGCAAGGCGCGATACATGCGGCAGAGGTCCCCGTTGGTCTCGAAACCAGGCGTGTCCAAACTCACCGTGACGACCGAGCGAGGTTGATACCCGAGATCCTGCCCCACCAGCCGGCGGAAGCTCTCCAGCAGCAGCGCGGCCGAGGCCAGCAACACCGACACCACCGCCACCTGTCCGACCAGCAACCCCCGCTGCCAGGCGCGAATCTCACGTCCGCCGGTGGATCGGACGCCGGCGCGCAGCACCGCCACGGCGTTGCCGCGGGACTGCCGCAGCGCCGGCAACCAGCCGAACGCCAGCGCGGTCAGCAGTGAAAGCCCAGCGGTGAACGCGATCGCGGCGCCATCCACCGCCGCCTCCCCGATGAACGGCACGGTGGCCGACGCCACATGGTGAATGACCCGAACCGCCCCGCCGGCAAAGGCGATTCCCAAGGCGCCGCCCAGCAACGCGAGCAGGACACACTCCATCATCGCCGCCCGCATGAGGCGTCCCCGCCCCGCGCCCAGCGCGAGTCGGACCGCCAGTTCCCGCTGGCGCGTCACCCCGCGGGCGAGCAGCAGATTGGCGAGATTGACGCAACAGATGAGCAGCACCACCGCCACCGCCCCGATCAGCAGCGGCATGCCCTGCTGCGTCCGCCCAAAGACCTGGTCGCGAACGCTGAGCACCTCGAAGCGCCCGTGGCGGTTGGACTCCGGAAAGTCGGCCGCCAGGCGTTGGGACAGGCCCGCCAGTTCGGCGCGTGCCGCCGCTTCGCTGACGCCGGGTTTGAGCCGGCCGATCCCCAGGAACATCCTCGCGGCACGGGAAGTCCCGTCCTCTCCGCGAGGCGCCGGCATCGGAATCCAGAAGGGCTTCTCCCCAGCCTTCACGAGTGTCCCGCTGCCCGGTGACAGGGCGCGCTGGATGGGAAATTGCAGGCCGGCCGGAAGCACTCCCACGATCGTCCGGGTCTCGTTGTCCAGGCGAACCGTCTCCCCCAGCACATGGGGATCGCCGCCGAAACGCGACTGCCACAACTCATGGCTGATGAGCGCCACAGGCGCCGCGTTCGCCTCGCCATCGGACGGCAGGAACAGCCGGCCCAAAACTGGGCGGAGTTGCAGCAGGCGGGGAAGATTGGGAGTTGCCCGTACCATCGGAACCATTCTGCTCTGATCGCCGTCTTCCCAACGCGTGTCGGACGAACTGTCGGTCACGACCGACTCGAAGCTCTGCGCCGCCGCCCGAATATCCTCCAGGTCCTGCCAGGAAAGCTGGTTCTCGGCCGCTCCGGTCTGCGTGTTCACGCGCCGGATCCACATCAGCCGATCCTCATCCGCATAGCCCAGCGGACGAAGCAACACCGTCCGGGCCACGCTGAACACCGTCGTATTAGCGCCGATGCCCAGGGCCAGGGTGAGCACGGCCACGGCGGTGAAGCCGGGGTTCTTCGACAGTTGGCGCAAGGCGAATTGGAGTTCACTCATGGCTTGTTGAATCCAGTTTTGCCAGTCCCCCAGAAACTCAGTTTTCGGTCGTCTGCTGGCGAATGAACTCGAAGATGGCCTGATGCCCGGCGGGGAGGGTGCCGCGCGCGAAATACATACCTATGTTCAACGTGTGGTCCAGTCCGTCGAAGTAGTAAAAACGCATTTTTGATTTCCCGGCCTGCCTGGCCAGTTCCTCCAGTTTCCGGACGCCATCTACGGACGTCGAAGTATCCGCCGTTCCATGAAAGAGTCCGACGGGCGCTTCGACCTTGGAAAGGAACGTCCAGATCGGCGGATGCGCGAAATGGTCCTTGAACCAGTTCTCTGGAGTGACAACGCCCGCCGAGGTCTTCGTCCAGCGATCGAGAATCTCATAGTTCTCGTTGTCCACCGCGTCCAAATAGGTTTTTGTCATCACCCGCATATCATCGGCTGTGAAGTTGCCGTCGCCATCCTTGTCGAACACTTCAAAGGCGGCGTTCTTGAAGACGTGTTCGCGGTATTTCTTTGGGTCGGCTTCAAATTCGGCGCGTGAAATTTTTCCGTCCGCATTCGTGTCGAAGAACCCCCGATACGCAAGAAAGCCGCCGTCGCTCACAATGAACTTGAACGTGCCCCGCATGGTATCGGACATGACCCCATAGAGAATCAGGCCGTGGACTTCCGAAGGCTTCCGCGCCGCCGCCTCCGCGGCCAGCAGTGTCCCTTCGCTGGCACCCATGAGATACACCCGCGCCGCTCCGAGGCCCGGCTGCTTCCGCACAGCCTCCACCGCGACCAGCGCGTCACGGACTTTGTTCTCGAGCGTACTGGTGTTATAGACGTCCCAGGCGATTTCCTCAAAGCGAGGCGGCGTGCTGCCGTTGCGGATTCCCCGGCCTTCGTAGCTGAAGAATCCCACTCCCATAGGAGGCAATTTTTCGCGGTAGAGATCGAAGTAGCTGAACGACCGGTCTCCGCCGAGCGGACGCCTCATGTCCATGGTCATCCCTTCCGCGGTCTGGACGTAAATGACGACGGCTTTCAGCTCGCCTGACTCCGGCACGACGAGCTTGCCCCGCAGGGCGTGGCCATCCTGGGTGGAAAAGCCGATCTCGCGGGTGGCCACTTTTGCGGGCGAGGCCGCAGGCGGCGGCACGTCGGCGGCCTGGCTCGGGCTGGCCGAAGCCAGCCATGAGACGGCCATGGCAAGAAAACAGATGGGAAGCCTGGCATGAGCCATCGGCAACAGGTTGATCATTGGCATAAACTGTTTCTGGTGTTGGGCGGGCGTGACGGCGGTGGAGCCGGCGCTTCTGAGCAGTTGATGGAAGGCGAAGCGGAAGTCGTGCATGAGGGTGAGGGGGCGAGGGGTTAGAGGCGAGAGGCGAGGGAGGATGCCGTTGGTGGAATGATGATTGGAAACCTACGATTGGCCGTCGGCTGAGGTGTCGGCGATCCGCTTGCGGAGGTAGGCGGCGATTTTGGCGTAGCGCGCCCGCTCGTCCTCCGGCTTCTTCTCCTCCACATAGTGGAGAGCCCAACCGAGAGGCGTGCCGTGCCATGCGGTGTCCTGAGTGCGCGGATTCGCACCGGCCTCGACCAGAGCCTGAACGGCCTCGAGGTTGCCCGAGCAGACGGCATGGTGGAGCGGCGTGCCGTGGGAGTAGAGATCCGGACTCGGGGCGTTGACGTCCACGCCGATGCGAATCATCTGGCGCAAGGCCTCGGCCTTGCCATTGAGCGCAGCGAGCACCAGGGCGAATTGCCGTTCCGGTCCGGTGGCCGTCGCCGCCAACTGCGAGACGTCCGGCCAGCGCTCCAGGCAAAGCGCGGTGGCCAGCGTCAAGGCGGCTCCGCGACGAACGAGATGTTCCGCCGCGGCCACGTTCCCATTGACCAGCGCGTTGTTGGGATTGCCGTCCAGCGAAGCGCCCGCGTCGGCCAGGACGTCAATCAGTTCGATCTGAACCCCGCATCGGCGGGCGACCGTGGACCACGACACCAACCGGAGGGCGTAGTCGAGTTGCTCCTGGAGGCTCGCGGACTTTTCGCGCCGGACGCACTCGATGATCGCGTGAGCGATTCGCGCGATATTCTCCGGCAAGCGGCCCGCCTGGACCGGATCTTCGGCCACGAACCAGAGGAGATACGGCCGCTGGAAAAAGTCTGGAAGCTTCCCGCCGAACTTGTCGCACAGCCACGGCCCCGGCTCCGTGAGCCGCTCCTGCGCGACCTCTGGCTTCGTCGCGAGGAAACCCTCCAATCCGCCGAGGTCACCCGCATCCATGAGGGCGATGGCCTCGCGGAAAAATCTGTCAAGCTGCTGGGGATCCATATCAGGGCAATTGCGTGAGATTCATTCGCATCGCAGGGCCTCCACCGGACGAATCCTGGCCACCCGAAGTGCCGGAATCCAGGACGCGATCAGGGTTCCGGCCAGGACCAGCGAAATGGCCGCGCCACAGGTCACGGGATCCCAGGGAGGTGTGCCATAGAGTTGAGTTTGAAGCAGCCGCATCAGGCACAGAGCCAGCGCGAGCCCGGCACAGCAACCCGCAGCCGCCAGCCCGAGGCTCTCGCGAACGATCTGGCCCAGCAGTTGCCGGGGAACGGCTCCGAGCGCGCTCCGCACGCCGAACTCGTGATGCCGATGCGCCACGGCGCAGGAAAGAACGCCGTAGAGGCCAATGCAGGTGAGCGCCAGCGCGGAGACGGCAAACGCTCCGGCCAGCAACATGGTAAAACGCCGGCTGGAGCGCGCGGCCTCGAGGTAATCGTTCAAGGGACGCATATCGTATATCGGGAGGTTGGGATCGAACGCCGCCACCGCCGCGCGGATGTTTGACGTCATGGCGGTCGGATTTGCGGGCGAATCGCCTCGCACGACAAAGGCCATCGGCGACCGTTGCCAGAACCCCAGGGGAAGAAATATCTGGGCATCCGATGCAGAAACCAGGCTGCGCTGTTTGATATGGCGGATCACGCCCACCACCGCCACGCGCCGATCCGGCTCCGCCTGGCCGAGCATGAATTCCTGTCCCACCGGACTCCGATCCGGCCACAGGCCATTTGCCATCACCTCATTGACCACCACGACCGGACGTCTCGAACGATTGTCCTGGTCGTCGAAGAGACGTCCCTCGATCAACTGGACGCCGAGCGTTTCCAGCAGTCCCGGCGTAATCGCGCGGGCGTTGGCGAACGGGCTCCCGTCGTTCGGTGCCGTGGAGTCCTCACGATAGGTCAGCCCCCAGTTGGGCAGATCGTCAAAAGGCAGATGGCTGATCGCGCCCGCCGATCGCACCCCCGGAATCGCCGCAAGCCGGTGCTGCAATTCCTCGACGGCCAGGGTCACCGCGTCGGCCGAGGGATACCGGTCCTCCGGCAGCGCGACGCGAAAGGTTAGATGCCGGTCCGCCTGATAGCCCAGGTCCACCCGCTGAAGGTTGATGAACGTTCGCATCAGCAGCCCGGCGCCGATCAGCAGCAGCAGGCTGAGAGCGATTTGCGAGACCACCAGCCCGTTGCGCAGCCGGTGGCGTCCCGGAGCCGCATAACGACCCAGAGGGCCCAGTGAGGTGATCGGGGAGCGGTGGAGTGATGCCGCCGCGGTCACCCGTCGCAATTCAACGAGCGGGGCCAGGGAAAACATCAGGCCCCAGACTGCCGAGATGCCGGCGGTGAAGGTCAGGACGGGAACATCCATTTTTGCCGCGCGGATCCGGCTCAGCGATTCCGGCAGGCATGCCTGGAGCAGATGCAGCCCGGCCCAACCCACCCACCACGCCGCCGCCAATCCCAGCACGGTCAGCAAGCCGCCTTCCACGAGACATTGCATCGCCAGGCGGCGCCGGGTGGCACCCAGCGCCAGGCGGACCGAGGTTTCCCGCACCCGCGCCAGGGCCCGTGCGGTCAGCAGACTGGCAACGTTCACACAGGCGATGCCGAGCAGGATCGTGACGCCGGCAAAAAGAGACAGCAAAGGCCCGCGCAATTCCCGGACCCCATCGGCTTTCAGCGAGACGGCCGCGAACGCCCGCCGGCTTCCGGTCTCCTCGGCAATGTGTTGGCCGATGGAGGCCAAGTCCGCCTGGGCTTGGGCCAGGGTGAAGCCTGGACGCATCCGTCCGACGACCCGCAGGTAAAGGGCCCCGCGGGGCCATTCGTCGAAGTCACGCGGCATCGCCTGCCAGACTTGCAGGTGATCCGGAACGGCGGCATCCGGCGGCAGCAGCAGACGGAATGGCTTCGGCATGACTCCGATGATCCGGGTGGCCTGATTGTTGACCAGAATCTGCTGGCCGACCACGGCGGGATCGCCTCCAAAGCGGCGCTCGAACAAATCCCAGGCCAGCAGGACCGTCGGGGGAGCACCCGGCTCGCTGTCCTCCGGACGAAACGTGCGTCCGAGGGCGCATTCGGCCCCAAGCACATCGAAAAAGTTGGGCGTGACCCAAGCGGCGCGAAGTTGTTCGGGGGCCGCATCACCGTCCCTCAGCGACACGGTGCTGCTCGCCCAGATGCCGCCGAATGCCTCGCAGGTCCGGCTGCCTTCGCGAAGATCGCGAAGATCCGGACTCGAGAGCGGGGCGCGTGAAATCTTCGCGTCGGAACGGTCCAACCAGACAAACAAGAGCCGACCGGAATCGCGGTAGGGCAGCGGTTCCAAAAGCACCGCGCGGACGATGCTGAAGATCGCCGTGTTCGCCCCGATCCCCAGCGCGAGCGTCAGCACGGCGACGGCGGTGAAGCCGGGGTTCCTCAGCAGTTGGCGAAGGGCGAAGCGGAGGTCTTGCATCGGGGTGAGGGGGCAGAGTGATCAGTAGTCCGTTGATCCGTCGTCAGGCGCCACGTCTTCCCGACGCAGCAGGCATGCCATCGGACTCCAAGACGCAAAATCCTTCCCAAGTTCCGGACTGACGCAGGCATTGGCAGCGATCCCACCCGCCAAACTGACCGCTTTTGGGAATCTCCCGTCCCATCCGTGGGACGACACCGCGTTCTTGCCCTGGCGCCTTTTCTTCCCTCCTTAGATCGGGTCACGTTCCATCCGCGAGCCCATTCAGAACCGCTGCGCTTGTGGACGAACGACGGGGAACGTGGGAAGCCCACACGCTTTGGGGTTCCCCACGTCCCCCGCAGCGACTCCACACGCGCAGCGGAGGAAGTGACGGACGTGCCGGAGCCCGTCCCTACCAAGGATGGGTCGGGTCGCGTTCCATCCGCTCCCCCACTTCAGATCCGCTGCGCTCGTGGACGAACGACGGGAAGCGCGGGAAGCGCCAAAGCATGTGGGCTTCCCACGATACCCGAGGGGTTTGCTGGAACCAAACGGAGGAAGATGGGGACTCGCAAAGCTCGTTCTTCCAGGAAGGGGGACCAACGACAGCGACGCGTGATTCCTATCTATGGATACAGAACCACTTTCAGAAACGAGCCTGCGTCAAGGATTCTGGCTACCCGGCTCGCAGGTGTGGGTCTCGCCGGAACCCTTAGTCTGAAAATGGCGCTGCCACTGAGCGTAAATGTTGGAGAGCCTCGAATCGTCCCCGTGAGCAAGTTCAACGAGGAACTGCAGCAAGACCATTCGCATGCTCATGCTGCTTTCGAACTGTTCTTCGCTGAGGTTTGCCAGGTCGGGATGGGTTGCCGCCTCGATCTCTCGAAACACTTCCTCAACGTTCAAGCTCGGGCGCTGACGCAGCATCTCCTCGGTTGTTCGTGGTTTGTCAGCGTTCATCATTCCTCATTGTTCACTCACCCCTCACCTCTCGCCCCTATTCTCTCAACGCCTCCATCGGGTCCACCTTGGTCGCCCGCCGTGCCGGCAGCCAGCAGGCGAGCAGCGCGACTATCGTCATGACCACGATCGTGCCGGCCAGCGTCGCGAGAGGCAGCGGTGGAACACCGAACAGCACGCCCTGCATCATCTGCCCCGTCCCCCAGGCTCCCACGACACCCAACAGCATGCCGACGGCGAGCAGCCGCAGGCCCAACGCAAGAAAATGCCGTCCGATCTGACCGGGCAGCGCGCCCAGCGCCATCCGCACACCGATCTCCCGGCGACGTTGCGCGACCGCGTAAGCGAGCACGCCGTAAGTGCCGATGCCGGCCAGAGCCAGGGCCACCCCGGCAAAGAGGCCGGCCAACAACGCGGGAGAACGCCGCGCCACCAGACTGTCGGCGATGCGAGCTTCCATCGAGTGGAGGTCTGTGATGGTCAACTCGGGGTCCAGTCCGCGCACAACCTGTTGCAGCGTGGAGGCAAAGCTGTCAGGGCGCTGGCCGGTGCGGACGACCAGATAGACGCCGTTCAAGGCGCGGTGGCGGAAGGGAAAGTAAACCGCCCCCTGGGCCTGGCTCTCCGTCAGATCCGCCTGTTTCACGGCGCGCACCACGCCGACCACGCGGAACGCCTGATCGTCGGGCAACTCCACCGCGTCGTTGAACAACCTCTGGCCCAACCATCCCCCTTGGGGCCAGTAACGTTTCGCGAAATCCTCATCCACGACACAAACCCGTTGGTCCCGGCGCGAATCGGCGGCCTCGAGCCCTCGTCCTTCGAGCAGCGGGATGCTCAGGGCGGCAAAGTATTCTCCGTTCACGCTGTAGCTGTAGTGGACGCGTATGGAGTCGCCGGGCTGCGGGACATGGCCCGCGACGCGTATCGCCGTGACATTGTCCTTCGTCCCATTGAGCGGAACATTATCGCTTACCCCCACGGCCGACACTCCGGGCCGACGGCCCATTTCCTCGATCAGCCGTTCGGTGAAAGCCAACCGGCTCTCGTCATTTGCGTATCGGGTCGAGGGCAGCGTGATTCGCCCAGCGAGGGTGTGATCCGCCTGAAAACCAGGAGAGACCGCCAGAACTCGTTGGAGGCTGAGTCCGAGCAATCCCGCGCCGGTCAAAAGCACGAAAGCAAGGGCGATCTGCGCGACGATGAATCCGTGGCGCAAACGCTGGACCGCCCGACTGCCGGTGCCGCCGCGGGAATCGCTCTGCAATGCCTGGGCGAGCGAGCCGCGGAGGTGGAACCAGGCCAACGGAAGGGCAATCACGACCCCCAGAGCGACGGACCCGGCCAACGCGGCCAGAGCCAGTCGTCCGTTGAAGGCGACCTCCGCGCCCAGCGGTAGCCGCTCCACCCCCAGCGCCGCCAGCAGTTGGATTCCCAGCGCGCCCACGCCAAGTCCCAGCGCACCGCCGGTGAGCGCGAGGAGCGTAGTCTCCGTCATGACCTGCCGGATCACATGACGCCGGCCTGCGCCCAGCGATTGCCGGATGCTCAACTCCCTGGCCCGCCCGCTGGCGCGAATCAGAAGCAGATTCACCAGATTGATGCCGCCAATGAGCAGCAGGAAGAACACGCCCCCTTGCAGAAGCCACAGGGTCGGACGGATGGATTGGACGTGGTCAGCATGGAGCGGCGTCACGACCGATTGAAAACCCGCCTCGGCGATCATTTTTGGATGCGGATACTCGTCGGCATGCGCGGCGTTGTGCGCGTCCAGCTCCGCCTGCGCCGCGCCGAGAGTCGCCCCTGGCTTGAACCGCGCAATCATCATGCTGTCCAAGTTGCTATGGCGCTGGTTGACGTCGCGATCCTCGACGCTGGACGCGTGCGGCAGGAAGAGACGGGCTTTGGACGAAAGAAACCGGAACCCCGGCGGCAGCACGCCGATGATCGTCTTGGACTGGCCGTCCACGCGGATTTGACGCCCCAGGATGGCGGGATCGGAGTTGAAGTGTCGCCGCCAATACGCCTCCGTCAGAATGGCCACGTCGTCGGTCTCATAACTCATCTCCTCCTCGGTGAACGCGCGTCCCAGACGGGGGCCGACCCCGAGCACCGCAAAGAACTCGGGCGTGACGTGGGCGACGATCTCCTGTGCCGGCGAGCCGGCCTCGCCCACGGCGGCGGCGCCCTCGCGCCAGAGGGTCAGTTGAGAGAAGGCGGCGAGGCTCCCCCGCTGCTCGTAGTAGTTCGCCACCGAGGAGCCTATCCGTTCGATTCCTGCCTTGGGATAGGAATTGAAGACCGCCACCAGACGGTCGGACTGGGGAAAGGGGAGCGGCCGGACCAGGATCGCGTCCACCACCGCGAAGATCGCGAGATTGGCGCCGAGGCACAGCGCGAGGGTGAGCACAGCCACGGCGGTGAAGCCGGGGTTTTTGAGGAGTTGGCGGAGGGCGAAGCGGAGGTCTTGCATAGAGGCGAGGGGTTAGGGGCGAGAGGCGAGAGAGGGGTCAGTTGGTGGTGGTTCGTGGTTCGTGGTTCGTGGTCGTGAGTCGTGAGTCGTGAGTCGTGAGTGGTGGCGCACTGACCTCCATTTGGTGGGGCGAGTTTTCTACGAGCCGTACGTTTGTGGAGGCACCTTCGGGGAAAGGATGAAGGGTGAGGGATGAAGGATGAAGAACTCCCCGACCGCTGTGCTGGTTGGCGAACTCCAGCCGTGGCGACTCCACACGCGAACGGCTCGTCGGAGACTCGCCCCACCCAACGGTGGGAGACGCTCGCGCTTCGATGTTCAGCGTTCGATGTTGGATGTTCAGCGTTCATCTCACTCTGCTCTCAACGCCTCGATGGGGTCGGTGCGCGCCGCGCGGAGGATGGGCAGCAGCCCGGCCATCAACGACACGGCGCTCATGGTGAGGAGCGCCACGAAGAAGGTCGGAGCATGAAAGGCCGGCACCTCGAACAGGACGCTCTGCATCGTCCTGCCGACGAGCCACGCACCCAGCATTCCGAGGAGGACGCCGGTCGCGAGGAGCTTCAGGGACAATGTGAGGAAGTGGACGCCGATCTGCTGAGGCACGGCTCCCAGGGCCATGCGAATGCCGATCTCGCGGCGGCGTTGCGACACCGCGTAGGCCAGCACGCCGTAAGTTCCGATGGCGGCCAGCAGCAGCGCCACGGCGGCAAAGATCCCCGCCAGCACGGCCGGGGAACGCCTCGCAAGGAGGCTGTCATCAATCCGCACCTCCATCGTCCGCAGGTCATTCACCGGAAGCTCCGGATCCACCGATCGGACCAGCTTCTGCAGAGTCAGTGCGAAGGCCTCTGGAGCCGTTGCCGTGCGCACGGCCACATAGATCTCGCCGCTGGCGTTGTGGCGGTAGGGGACATAGATCGCGCGTCCCGCCGTCGTCTCGGTGACCTGGGTCTGCTTCACCGAGCCCACCACCCCCACAATCGTGAACCATTCCGAGCGGTCGCGCGCGTCGGGGCCTTCCGATACCTGCTTCCCCAACGCGCTCTGGCCCGGCCAATACGTGCGGGCGAAATCTTCATCCACCACGCAGACCCGGAGATCCTGATGGAGATCCGCAGCCTCCAGGAAACGCCCCTCCCGCAGCGGAATGCCCATCGCGGCGAAATAATCGCCGGCCACGCCGTGGCGATTGTGCAGGATCGGCGGGTTGGCGAGTTCGGGTTCGTGCCCCGGGATCCGCATCACATTGAACTCCCGGCTGCCGTTCACCGGCACCTCGGTGGAAATGCCCGCGGCCACCACTCCCGGTTGGGATTGGACGGCCTCCAGCAGGCGTTCGGCAAACGCCACGCGCGCAGGGGCTCCCTGATAGTGGGTCCACGGTAGGGTCAGCCGGCCGGTCAACACGTGGTCCGCACGGAAGCCCGGAGACGCCGCCAGCGCCTGCTTCAGGCTCACGCCGAGCAGTCCGGCACCGATGAGCAGCACGAAGGACAGCGCGACTTGGGCGACGATGAATCCGTGGCGCAGCCGTTGCGCCGCGTGAGTGGCCGTTCCGGAACGGGAACCAAACTGGAGCCCACCGCCCAGTTTGGCGCGCAGACCAAACCAGGCGACCGGCAGCGCGCTGACAACGCCCAGGACGAGGGACGCCCAGCCCGCGGCAGCCACGAGCCGGGGCGTCATGGCTACCTGGCTTCCCAGCGGAAGGTGTTCCACGCCCAACCGCCCCAGCAACCGGATCCCGGCGGCCGCCAGGCCCAGCCCCGCCGCTCCCCCGGCGAAGGCGAGCACCAGCGTTTCCACAAGCGCCTGTCCCACCACCCGAAGGTGTCCGGCGCCGAGCGTTTGCCGGATCGCGAATTCCTGCGTGCGCGCCCCAGCCCGGATCAGCAGCAGGTTGACGAGGTTCACACCGCCAATGAGCAGCAGGCAAAGGACGCCGCCCTGGAGCAGCCACAGCGTGGGCTTGATGGACTGCACATGCTCGCCGTGGAGCGACGTCACGACGGTTCTGAAACCGGCGTCGGTGACGTCCTTGGCATAGGGAAAATCCCGGTTCATCGCCGCGTTGTGCGCGTCAATCTGGGCCTGGGCCTCCGCCATGGACACTCCGGGCCGGAGCCGGCCGATCATTTCAAAGCCTCCGTTGTGCAGCCGTTCGACCCGCAAGACGTCCGGGTCCACGCTCAAGGGGAGGAACAATCGGGCGCTGGAGGAAAGAAATCGGAACCCGGGCGGCAGCACGCCCACGACGACCTTGGAGAGGCCGTCCATGCGCACGGTTCGGCCGAGCACGGAGGGATCGGCGCCAAAGTGCCGCCGCCAGAACTCGTCGGTCAACAGGACCACGGAATCGGTCTGATAGGTCATCTCGGCCTCGGTGAAGGCCCGGCCGAGGGCGGGATGGACCCCCAGCGCCGCGAAGAACTCGGGCGACACCCGGGTAATCCCGGTCGCCTCCGTGGATCCGGCATCCCCCACGATGCTGGTGCCGTACTCGAAGGCCGCGACGTGTGACAGCGCGCCGATGGCCCCCCGCCGGCTGTGATAGTTGAGATAGGAGGACTGGCCCCGCGCGCGGCCGATCTTCGGATAGCTGTTGTAGAGTGTGACCAGGCGGTCGGACTCCGGGAATGGCAGGGGCCGGAGCAGCACCGCGTCCACGACCGCAAAGATGGTGAGGTTGGCCGCCAGACACAGGCCAATGGTCAGCATGGCGACGGCGGTGAAGCCGGGGTTTTTGAGGAGTTGGCGAAGGGCGAAGCGGAGGTCTTGCATAGAGGCGAGAGGCGAGAGAGGGGTCAGTTGTTGATGGTTCGTGGTTCGTGGCCAGTCGTCGGTGGTCGTTAGAATCGGGTTGCTCTTCATTCCGAATTCCGAGTTCCGCATTTGGGCGGTGGGGCACACGGAAACGTCGAACATCGAAGGGCGGGCGTATCCCACCCTTGGGCGTTGGGCGTTCGAGGTTCGATATGCATTTCACTCCGTTCTCAGCGCGACCATTGGATCCACCCGCGCCGCGCGGCGGGCGGGCAACCACGCGGAAAGCAGGGTCACCAGCGTCAATGTTCCCATCACGATGGCCAGGATGAGTGGATCGTTCGAGTGCACACCATAAAGCTGGCTCTGGATGAGACGGGTGACGGCGAAGACAGCCGGCAACCCGAGACCAATCCCGAGGGCCGTGAGCGCGCATGCTTCGCGCAGGACCGACCGTGCCACGTCACCGGGTTGCGCCCCGATGGCCATCCGGATGGCGATTTCACTCGTGCGGCGCGCCACGTTGAAGGCCATCAATCCATACAGTCCAATGCATGCGAGCAGCACGGCGAACACAGCAAGCGCCCCGCAGAGCGTGGCCGACAGTCGTTCCCTACTGATGGTTCCGGCGATCAGTTGTTCCTGGGTCGTGAGGCGCGCCACCGGCACCGCTGGATCAATGGCCGCGACCGCTTTGCGAACCGCCGTCGCGAGTTCCAGGGGCGGCAACGCCGTGCGCACGGCGAAAAAGGCGCCGTAGCGAAGCGGGAATTGCCGGAACGAAATATAGACCGTCGGAGGCGTGGCCTCCCGGATGTTCTGGTATTTGGCGTCGGCGCAGACGCCCACGATGCGCCAGTCGGACCGCCACGTGTTGATCGTCTGGCCAATCGGATCTTCGTTCGGGAAATATTTCCGGGCAAAGGTCTCGTTGATCACGATGACCTTGGGCGCGGTATCGCCATCCGCGGAACTCAGATTGCGGCCATTCAACAGGGGAATGCCCAGGGTGGCCAAAAACGTCTCTCCCACGACCAGGCGATAGGTCTGCTGATTGTCCGACTGGGGCGCGGCCCGGCCGGGAAAGGAAAAACCTCCCGACGAACTCTTGTTATCGAGCAGCGGGAACACGACGAGACTGGCGTGGCGAGCCCCGGGAATCGCGGCCAACGCGCTTTGCGCTCGCTCATAAAACGCGGCGAGCTGGGCATCCTGATAACCGGCGAAACCCGGGTTCACCTGAAACACCAGCAGCCTTTCGGTATCGAAGCCTGCGTGGATGTCCTCGAGGTTGGTCAAGGTGCGGAGAAAGAGGCCCGCGCCGGCCAGCAACAACAGCGAAAGACTGATCTGCGCGACGACGAGAACGCGTCCGGCGCGCAGTCGCGGAACACCGAGCGTGTTGCGGGCTTTCAGTCCGCTGACCGGATTCGCGCTTCCAGCCCGCAAGGCCGGCAGCAGGCCCGAGAGCAAGGCGGTGCCCAACGCGGCGGCCCCGGCAAAGCTCAACACCGTGACATCCAAGGAGAGATCATGGTGCAGTCCGTCGGTCGAGCCGGCCAGCAATCGTGAAATGGCATTTCTACCCCAGAAGGCCAGCACGACTCCAAGCCCGCCGCCCAGCAACGCGAGGACGAGGCTTTCCGTCAGGGATTGACGGATCAATGTCCAGCGTCCAGCGCCCAGCGCCGCGCGCACTGCGAGTTCGTGTTGCCGGGCCGCGCCGCGCGCGAGCGACAACCCGGCGAGATTGGCGCACGCCACCAGCAGGACCAACCCGACGGCACCCAGCATCAGCAGCAGGGGTCTGCCGTACGTGTCGCGCTCAAACGCCAGCCCGCCCCGGCCCGGCTGCACCAGCATTTCCGGGTTCTTCATCTGTTCGCTCGCCTCCCGGGCAAAAACGACGTCCAACACGGCCTTGAGCCGGGCGTCGCTTCCCGCCGGTCGCATCCGGGCCATCATCCGCAGCCACCAATGATCGGCCACGCTGAGCGCACGTTCCTGAAATGGGGATTCGGGTGTCAGCAACGCGAAAAATTCGCGGGGAGCACCTGGTCGCACCCCGGAAAATCCGCGCGGGAGAACGCCGATGATCGTGAAGCTGGAGGCGTTCAAGGAAACCGTCTGGCCGACGACCTCGGGATCGCGGGCAAAATGTTTTTCCCACCAATCATACGTGATCACCACCTGTTGCGCAGCGTCCACGTCGTTCTCTCCGGGCGCGAATAACCGGCCGAGCAAGGGACGCACGCCGAGAGCCGGAAAAAAGTTGTCCGTAACCACCAGCCCGTTGGCGGCGAAGGCCTCGTGCCGGGCGCGGGCGATCACGTCATCGAACGGGGCGAAACCGAAGAGGTCGGCGAACGCGGCCCCCCGCTCACGAAGCTCGTCAAACAGGGGAGGGGAAACACACTCGGCGGTGACGCGGTCGCCCTGGACATCGAAATGGCCGCTAATGGACCGCATCCGCGCGTCCACGCCGGTCCATTGGATCACTCGCAACTCGTGAGGATTAGGCACCGGCAACGAACGCAACAGCACACCGTTGACGATGGAGAACACCGCCGTGCAGGCCCCGATGCCGAGCGCGAGGGAAAGGACCGCCACGGCGGTGAAGCCGGGGTTCTTCAGCAGTTGGCGGAGGGCGAAGCGGAGGTCTTGCATAGGGACGAGAGGTTAGGGGCGAGGGAGGGGTCAGTTGTTGGTGGTTCGTGGTTCATGGTCATTCGTCGGTCCTTTAATTCATCATTCTTCGTTCATCATTCCTCATTTTTTCACTCGCCTCTCGCCCCTAATCCCTCGCCCCTTGTTCTTCACCCCTCATTCCGCAGCGCCACCATCGGATCTACCCGCGCCGCGCGGCGGGCGGGAATGGCGCAGGCCAGGAGGGCGATGATGAGCAAGACCGCGCCGTTGGCGGCGTACACGACCGGGTCGGTGGCGGTGACGCCGAAGAGCAGGCTGCCTAGTACCCGCGTGGCCGCCAGGGCTCCCACCCAGCCGAGCACCACACCGAGGACCGCCAACTTGAATCCGTCGCCCAGGATCAGTCGCAGCACGTCATGGCGCTGCGCGCCGACGGCCATGCGGATGCCGATCTCGCGGGTGCGTTGCGACACCGAATAGGCAATGACTCCGTAAAGCCCGATGGCCGCCAGCATGAGCGCCAGCCCCGAAAATGCCCCGAGCAGACTGGTGATCAGCCGCCGGGGAGCCACGGCACGGTCCACGATTTGATCCAGAGAAGTAAACTCGGAGGCGGGAAGGTCGCGATCGAAGGACTTCAGCACCGCCCGCACATCCGCCGCGAGTGAACTCAGTGATCGCGAAGTGCGGACGACGAGATCAATGGCGCCCCAATCGTCAATCTGTCGAACGCTGAGATACATTTCCGGTCCGCCCTTTTCCTCCAAGGTCCCGTGGCGAACGTCGCCGACGACGCCGACCACGCGCGACTCGCCATTCACATGGAGGACGAGCCCCAGCGGATCGCGGTCCGGGGAAATCAAGCGAGCCATCGTTTCATTGATCACGATGACCTTCTCCGATGCGGCATGGTCTCTCTCTTCCAAATAACGTCCGGCACGCAGCGGGATCTTCATGGTCTCCAGGTAGCGATGATCCACCATCCGGGGAAAAGCGATCGGGTATTGGCCCGTCGCGTAGGTGACCCCTCGGACGCCGGCGCCCCAGGTGCGATTGCGTCCGAGCGGAAGCGTGTCGGTCAGGCCCACCGATTGGACTCCCGGAATCGCGGACACTTGTTCCACCAGGCGATCGTAGTAGCGATTGGCTTCGGCGAGGTCGCCAAGCGAGGGCTTCCGATCCACACGCCAGGCGGCGGCTTCCTGCGGCTTGAAGCCGAGGTTGACCTCGAGAAGCCTGGCGAAACTTTGAATCAGCAATCCGGCGCCGATGAGCAGCATGCACGCGAGCGCGATTTCGGAGATCACCAACCCCTTTCGCACCAGCGCCGCAACCGTCCCGCCACTTCCGCGCGCTCCGGCATCATTGAGGCGTTCCTGAGTGCTGCCGCGACTCAACTGAAGGATCGGCAGGAGCCCGCAGATCAAGCCGGCCAGGATGGCCGTCGCGAGAGTGAAGCCCAGGGCGGTGGCATCCACCCGGGTGGATTGCAGCAGCGGAATCCCGAAGGCCTGGAGGTTCGCCACAGCGGCGGTGGCGATGAAGGCCAGCGGGACTCCGGCCGCGGCACCGACCAAGGCCAACAGCAGGCTCTCGGTGAGCGTCTGGCGGATCAGGTGCCACCGGGTGGCGCCGAGCGCCACACGGACCGCGAGTTCCTTGCGCCGTCCATTGGCTCGCGCGAAAAGGAGGTTCGAAATGTTCACGCAGGCGATCAACAGCACGCAGACCACCGCGGCAAACAGCATGATCATGGGCTGGCGGAAGGTCCCGCGGATGCTGGATTCCAATCCGGACAGGCGGGCTCCGAATGTCCCGCGGTTGGGTTTCTCCTTCGCCACTCGGTCGCAGATGAGATTCATCTCTGACTGCGCTTGAGAAAGCGTCGCGGACGGTTTGAGCCTTCCGATGGCGAAGAGGGTATTGCCCCAGTTTGCGGTTTCCGGAGTCAACGGGAACGGCACCAACAATTCCACTTCGCCGCCGGGCGCGAACACCGAATCGAAATCAAAGGAAGGCGGCATCACGCCGACGACCTCCGTGGCGTCCCCGTTCAGCGTGAGCGTGCGTCCAAGAACTTTCGGATCTCCCGCAAATTGCTGTTGCCAAAAAGCGTGACTGAGCAACACGGCCTTGCGTCCGTTCCACGCGCATTCGGCACTGTCGAAGCCGCGGCCGAGCAGCGGTTTCACCCCCAGCACGTCGAGGAAGTTTTGGGAGATCCCGACCCCACGAAGGCGTCGTGGCTCATCGTTCCCGGTGAGCGTGTAGCGTTGATAGTCAAAGAACGCAAAATAGGCCGCGAGATCTTCGAACGACGTGTTTTGGGCGCGCCATTGTAGAAAGTTATCCACGCGCGTCGTCCGGGCCGACAGTCCTCCCGTGCCTTGGTTCTCGATCCAAACCAGTCGCTCGGTGTCGTGAAACGGGAGCGGCTTCAACAAGACGGCGCGAACCAAGCTGAACATCGCCGCACACGCCCCGATGCCGAGGGCAAGGGTGAGGACGGCCACGGCGGTGAAGCCGGGGTTTTTGAGGAGTTGGCGGCGGGCGAAGCGGAGGTCTTGCATAGGGGCGAGGGGTTAGGGGCGGGAGGCGAGAGAACGACGTAGCGCATTGGCCATCTTCTGAACTTCCTCTATCAGATCCTGAACGGGTTGCGCTTCCGATCCCGAACAGAAGCTCAATTCGACGGCCAGAATCACTTGAGTCTCAAGTTCGGCTAACGATCCCTCCGCGTGGGAAATGAACTGAATGAATTCGCCGGTCGTGTTTCGGGCGTGTCCTTCGGCGAGATTGGAGGGTACCGATACTGCCGCTCGCCTCATTTGTGAGACCAAACCGAATTTCTCATCGGCAGGAAATGGGCGGGTGAGCTGATAGATCCGCTTCACCAACACGATGCTCTTCTGCCAGACCACAAGGTCTTTGTAGCTCTTCAGTTTCTCCCTCATATCGGTTCTCCTCTCTTTACTCACCTCTCGCCCCTCGCCCCTATTCCCTATTCCCTCAGCGCCTCCATCGGATCCACCCGCGCCGCTCTCCTGGCCGGCAGCCACGCAGCCAACAGGGCCATCAATGCCAAGACGGCCGCGCTGGTCCCAGCGGTCACGGGATCGTGCGCGTCAACGCCGAAAAGCAATGATTCCATGAAACGCGCCACGAGGAACAGGAACACCATGCCGGCGATCGTTCCCGCCACGACCAGCTGCCCAGTGCCCAGAAAAACCATCCGAATCATGTCCGCAGGCCTGGCGCCAAGCGCCAGCCGGACGCCGATCTCCCGCGTGCGCTGCCCCACCGCGAAACTCACCACGCCGTAGAGCCCGATCCCGGCCAGCGCCACCACAAACACTGCGAAGACCCCCATCATTTGTGCGGTCAATCGTTGCCCCAGCGACACGCGATCAATGCGCTCCTCCATGGTGGAGGAGGCGACCGGCAGATTGGGGGCCATCGCGCGGAACACGTCGCGGAGGCCGGAGGCGGCCCCGCCCTCGTCTCCCGTGATGTGTGCCGCGAGGGTGAGAGAGCCCACCGGACGTTGGTCGAACGGCAGATAGACATCGGGATCGTCCGTCCCGGAATCGGTGAACTTGCGATACCTGGCATCGCCCGCGATCCCAATGATCCGGGTCCACGGGATGGTGTCGCCGCGACCGATCCGGATCCGCCGCCCGACGGCATCTCCCTCCGGCCAGAACCGGCGCGCCAAGGATTCGCTGACGATGGCGACGCGCTCGCTGTCGGTTCCATAGGAATCCGCAAACAACTCCCCGCGCAGCATCGGGATTCCCAACGTTTGGAAAAACGCCGGCGTGATCGAGTGGAGATAGGCACGCCCCTCGCTAGTCGCGAGACCGGTCAGGTTCGCGTCGGCAGTAAAGAATGACGCGTTCGCTTCGCCGTCCAGCGGTGTGTCGCTGGAGAGCGCCACACTCGTGACTCCGGGCGCGGCGTCGGCTCGCTCCAGAACCTCGCGAACAAAGGCCTTCCTCGCTGCCGCGTCATAACGGTCACCCACCAGGGAAACCCGTTGCAGGACCAGTTTCTCCGTCCGATAGCCCGGCGTCTGCGTGACGACCTTGATGAAGCTGCGCACCAGCAAGGTCGAGGAGAACAACAGCACGAGGGAAATGGCGATTTCACCGACCACGAGGGTCGCGCGGAGTCGTGCGCCCACCGTTCCACCGGGGGCGCCACGGCCGCCTTCCTTGAGTGCCGAATCGAGGTTCGGGCGGGCGGCGAGCCACGTCGGCGACACGCCCACGGCGAGAGCGCAGAGCAGCGCGGCGGCAAACGCGAAGAGGAATGCGGGCCAGCTCAACCCCAGCGAGATCAACCCATCGGAGAGGTTGATGGGTGCGAGGTGTTTCAGCGCGCCGAGCAGACACCCTGCAACAATGCCTCCGACCGCCGCGCCGAGCACGCACACCGTCACGGATTCGCCAAGGCAAAGACGCGCCAGCGAGCCGCGACTGGCTCCGAGCGAGAGACGAATCGCGATTTCACGCCGGCGTCCCGCCAGTCGCACCAGCATGAGATTGGCCACGTTGGCGCACGTCACCGCCAGCACGAATCCCACGGCGCCGAAGAGCACCAGCAGTGGATGTTGCATCCGGCCAAACAATTCTTCCCGCAACGGCGCAAGGTCCGCGGAAATCTCGGCGCCCGGCGTGGGATTCACCGTCTCGATGCTGGCGAGGATGGTTTTCAACTCGGCCCGGGCCTGTTCCTGCGTCACACCGCGCTTCAGCCGGCCGACCATCTCGAGCCACCTTCCGCCCCGATTATCCCAGAGACTGGCGCCACCGATCGCGAGGGGCACCCAGGCCTGGGCGCGATGATTCAAGCCGCGAAATCCCGGAGGCATCACGCCAATGACGGTAAAACCGTGACCATCGAGCTGGATCGTTTGGCCCAGGATCATCGGATCACTGGCGAAACGGCTGCGCCAGAGATCGTCACTCAAGAGGACCACGCGCGCCTGATTCGGCGCCGCATCTTCTTCGGCGAAGAAGGCCCGTCCCCGCGACGGCGTCACGCCCAGCGTGGTGAAGTAGTCATGCGAAACGGTTTCTGCCGGAAGGCGGGTGGGATCGTCCCGCCCCGTGAGGGTGAAACTGGCGTCGGCAAACGCGGCGAGCCCGTCGAACGTCCCGGTGGCCTGTGCGCGGACGTCGTGAAATCCGGGAACGGAAACCGTGCTTCGCCGCCACTCCGGGCGCTTCATCAACTGGCGCACGCTGACCAGCCGTTCGCTGTCGGGAAACGGCAGGGGCTTCATCAGAATGGAATAGACGCCTGAGAAGACGGCCGTGTTGGCGCCGATACCCAGGGCAAGGGTGAGGACGGCGACGACGGTGAAACCGGGGTTCTTCAGGAGCTGGCGGAGGGCGAAGCGGAGGTCGTGCATAGGGGCGAGGGGTTAGGGGCGAGAGGCGAGAGAGGGGGCAGTTGTTGGTGGTTCGTGGTTCGTTGTCCGTGGTGACGCACTGACCTCCCATTGGTGGGGCGAGTTTTCAACGAGCAGTACGCGTGTGGAGGCACCCTCGTGTAGAAAGGAGGAAGGATAAGGGATGAAGGATGAAATAAACGGCACCTGCCCTCGGATCTGCGATACGAGGCGGCGAGCTGTCGTCGTGGCGGCCTCCTCCGCGTACGGCTCCGCGGAGCGTCGCCCCACCCAGGGGTGGGAGACGCTCCCGCTTCGCTGTCGGACGTTCGATGTGGAATGTTCAGCGTTCATCATTCCTCATTTTTCACTCGCCCCTCGCCTCTCATCTCTCGCCCCTATTCTCTCAACGCCACCATCGGGTCCACCCGCGATGCCCGCCGCGCAGGGAGCCAGCAGGCGAACAGGGCGGAAGAGGCCAGCAGTAGCGGCGCTAGGGCGAAGATCAGCGGGTCGAAGGGCTGCACCTCGAAGAGGAACCCGCTCATGGCTTTGGCCGCGGCGGCGGCGAGGAGCAGTCCCAGCCCCAGCCCGGCGACCGTGAGCTTCGCTCCCTCGCGCAGAATCAGGCCGAGCACCTGGTCGCGGCTCGCGCCGAGCGCCATGCGGATGCCGATCTCGCGGGTGCGCCGCGCGACGGCATAGGCCTTCACGCCATAGACGCCCACGACCGCGAGCAGCAGGGCCACCGCGCCCAGCGCAGCGAACAATCCGGCTCCGGCACGGATCAGCCATACCAGGACGTTGGCTTCGAGATGCTGGCTCAGAGACCGGGCGGCCAACACCGGCAGCGCGGGGTCCATCCGCCGCACCTCCTCGCGGACTGTTCGCATCAGCGCCTGCGGGTCTGCCAAGGGAAGAGCGCGGACATGCAGGTGCAGGGCCGCCCAGTAGTCCCGGGCTTGGGCATAGGGCACAAATACCATCGGGCCGGGCGTATGTTCCGCGAGTTCGGCCCGGAACGGCGTAACCACACCGACGACCTCGACCGGTTGACCGTTTCCAAATTGGAGACGTCGGCCCAGCGCGTCTTCACCGGGCCACAGCTTCTCCGCGAGGACCGTGTTGATGATGGCCACGGGCGGCAGGTTGGTGGCGGAGAATTCCCGCGGTTCGAACTCCCGTCCACGCTGGAGGACGACGCCCAGGGTGCGGAAGTAGTCCGGGGCAATCACGTTGAAGCGCGCGCCGATGGACTGTCCCTCCGCCGGCGTCGTCGCATCCACCGGCGGCGGCAGCGGCGCACCGGCGCGCTGCACCCCTTCCCCCAGCGACAGCTCCCCCAGGGGCACGGAGGCGGCCAGCGTGGCCGATTCCACTCCGGTCAATCCCCGGATCCGCTCCAACACCTCGCCGTAGAGCTGGCGCACACTGGCCTCCGGACGGCCCAGGAGTCCGGCGTCGAGCTGCAGGTAGAATCCTCGGTCAAAGCCGAAGCCAGGTTTGACGTTCATCGCCTGGATGGCGCCTTTGGCAAACAATCCAGCCGCCACCAGCAAGGCCAGCGACAGCGCCACCTGTCCGATCACCAGCAGATGTTTCGCCGCGAACAAGCCCGCCCGCCCGCCGCCTGTATCCGCGGCGGTCTGGTCTTTGAGGTCGGCATTCACGTCTCCGCGGGCGAGCTTCCAGGCGGGTCCGAGCGCAAAGAACACGGTGGCCAGCGCGCAGAATCCCAGCGTGGCGCAAAGCACGCGTCCATCGGGCCGCGTATTCACCAGCACCGGAGACGGCACGACCGCATCGAGCAGGGACACGAGCCAACCGCTGATCCCGACCGCCATCAACAACCCGAAGGCGCCCCCGGCCAGGGCCAGCAGCCCGCCCTCGGTCAGCAGTTGCCGCAGGAGGTCTCCTCGGGTCGCGCCGAGCGCGAGGCGGATGGCGATCTCCTTGCGGCATGCCGCGCCGCGGGCGAGCAGCAGGTTGGCGAGGTTGAGGCAGGCGATGAGAAGGACCGCGCAGGACATCCCCAGCAGGAGCGTGCTGAGCGCGGCCATCACGCCCCGATCATCGTGCGGCGCCGAGTTGATGCCGAGGCGCGGCAGCTTCGCCACGAGGATCTGCTGATTCTGATTCTCCGCCGGGAAGGCCTGGGCCCCCTGCGCACTGGTGACCGCGAGCCGTTCGTTCGCCTCGGCCAGCGAGAGGCCCGGCTGGAGCCGGCCCACCAGCATCCAGTCGTGCCGGCCGCGGTGGACCAGGCGCTCCGCGTCGAGGCTTCGGGACACCAGCGGGAAGTATAGTTCCGTCGGAATCATCGGCACCGTGCCGGTGAAGTCGCGGGCGGCGACGCCGATGATCGTGTAGGGACGGCCATTCACCGTGAGAGTCCTGCCCACGATTTCCGGAGGCGCTCCCTGCCGCTGCCACCAGCCGTAGCTGACGATGACCACCGGGCTCAGTGCCGCTTCGTCCGCCGGAGCAAAATCACGGCCCAATTCCACCGGCATGCCGAACACCTGGAAATAGTTCGCGCTGACATTGAACGAATGCACTTTGCGGGTGGTGTCGCCCTCGGTCACTCCCACCTGGCTGGGTGAATAGGCATAAACATCCTCGAACACTTCCTTGGCGGCGCGCAGGTCGGTAAAATTGGGATAGGAGAAATTGCGATACTCCCCAGGCCGCGTCGTGTCCTGCGAATACACGCCCACCAGGCGCTCCGGATCGCGTCCGCCCAGCGGCTTGAAGACGACGGCATTGATGAGCGTGAAGAGGGTCGTGTTCGCGCCGATGCCCAGCGCGAGGGTGAGCACGGCCACGGCGGTGAAGCCGGGATTTTTCAGCAGTTGGCGGAAGGCGAATTTGAAATCTTGCATAGGGGTGAAGGGTTAGGGGCGAGAGGCGAGAGACGGGTCAGTCGTTGGTGGTTCGTAGTCCTCCGGTTTCGACGGCGACGACGCGGAAGCCGATGTGGTCGGAGCGGCGCGGCGGTTCGTAGCGCAGGCGCAACGCCGACCGGCAAAACGCCGCCGGGTCCATCCACGCCCCGCCCCGCCGGACCCGCGAATACGTCCCGTCCCCGTTCGGCAATCCCTTCACCTCGGACAGATCCGGATCGGCTCCGCCGGGCAATTGCCCGTGATACCAATCACGGCACCACTCGAACTCGTTGCCATGCATGTCGTGCAAACCCCACGCGTTCGCGCGGTAACTTCCCACTCGTGATGCCGCCGAGCCGGGCACCCCCGTCGGCGTTCCGTTGTAGGGTTTCCCAATGTTTGCCTCCGCGCTCGTCAGGGTGTCCCCAAATGAAAACGCCGTCGTGCCGCCGGCGCGGCAGGCATACTCCCATTGCGCCTCGGTCGGCAGCCGGAACTCCCAGCCCGCCGGCAGCCCGCCGGACGCCCGGGCCAACGCGGTCAGCTTGCGGCAGAACTCCTCCGCCTCGACGAAACTGACCCAGTAGATCGGGAAGTCCTCCCCCGCTCCCGCATTGAGCGGACCGGGTACTTCGCCCATGACGCGTTGCCATTGTCCCTGGGTCACCTCGTATTTGCCCATCCAGAAGCCCGCCGTCAGCGTCACCTCAACCTGCGACTCGTCCGCGCGGCGCCCGGGTTCATCCGGGGGACTGCCCATGCGGAACCGCCCTGGCGGACACCAGCAAAGCCGGATCCCCTCGACCATCCATTCCGCTCCCGCTTTCGCGTCATGGAAGGAATTCGTTGGCGTTGACGCCGGGCCATCGGCAGAGATCGCAAGCGTCAGCACCGCCATGGCCGCAAAGCCAAAGTTCCTTAGCAACGGACGGAAGGCGCATTGGAACCGGATCATGGAAATGTCCTTCCGCATGGCTACTCCAGGCTCTTGAGCATGTTCCGCGCGTTGATGTTGCCCGGGTCGAGTTCCACCGCCTTTCGATAGAACTGGATTGCCCGTTCCTTTTGGCCGATCTGCCTATAGGCATCCCCGAGACTGTCATAGGTGTTCGACGATCCGGGAAACTCCTGCGCATTCAATTCGAACATTCGAACTGCGGCCTCCTTCTTTCCTTCACCGAGAAGCTGATAGCCCAGGGAGTTCAACACGGATTCCGAAAAATCGAATTTTTCCGGCTCGGCGGCCTTGAGTCGGCGGTATTCCTGAACTCCCGCTTCAACTCCCCGCCTTTGGATTGCGTCAACGAGCGCGCCGGTGACCGACAGCTTCGGCATCTTGTAGGGTTTATTGTGAAGAATATCCACAATGGCCTCGCAGATCTCGGGCCTCCGGCTGTTGCCATTGTTGGTCAGGATGACCACGAGCACTCTCTCCCCAAGCAGCCGGCCGATGAAGGCCTTGTTCTGTCCATCGTTGCCTGTGTGCCAGACGAATCTCTCCCCATCCTTTTCGGCGGAGTTCCAGCCGAAACCGTACGTCGTGGTCCCCTCCCGGACGGACGCCGGCGTGAACGCCGTGTTCAAGGTCTCCGGCCTCACCACTCGGCCGCTGTAAAGGGCTTGATCCCATTTCAGCAAATCATCGACCGTGGAGATAATACCGCCATCACCTTTCGTATAGCCTCGCCGGGTCGAAAGCCGGGTGCTGCTCATCCCTAATGGCTTGAATATATGATGCGCCAAAAAATCGTCCAGGGACATCTTGGCGACCCGCTCCACAATCATTCCTAGGAGGTTATAGCCTGTGTTGCTATAGCGGTATCTTTCCCCCGGACTGGAAAAGTGTGCGTGCTGTTCGGCGATGGTCTTCAGCACTTCTGATTCCCGAAGGTTTGGCCGGTCAATACCCAGATCTCCCACATCCGGAATGCCGGAAGTATGCGTCAGAAGATGGCGAATCGTGATTCCCTTGGAGGAGTCCGCCAATTCAGGGAGATACTTTGAAATCGAATCGTCGTAGTCCATCTCGCCGCGTTCGGCGAGCATCATGATCGCCATCGCCGTGAACTGTTTGGAAACCGAAGCCAGGTTCGACGGTGTCTCCGGGCGATTCTTGATGGAAGATCCGGCTCTACTCCCAAAGGCGTCGCGATAGACGACCGTGCCGTTGGTGGCCACCAGGATGCTGCCGTTGAACTGACCGTTGGTATTCTGGGCGGCCAGCATCGCGCGAATCGTCTCGGCCTGGGTGTCCGCGGCGTTCAAGCGAATCACCACCAGCATGGCCGCGGCAAGAATTCGAGACAGCACCGGGTGGAACAAGTCCATAACTTCAGAACCACCCACGAAGAAAGCCGTTGGTTTCAGAATTTTGATGTGCGATTGCGGCAGGACGGATGGCTGGAAGGCTGCTTTTGAATTCCTACTAACTACTGATAGGAATTTGGTTTTACGCTTCGCCGGGAGAGGACTGGTTCCAGCCCATCGCCTCGGAGTCCACGAACACGCTATGAGGTACCTGGTGGATGCAAACGTCCTCAGCGAACCGACCAGGCCTTCGCCCAACGCCGCCGTGCTGGACTGGCTGCGGAAAAACGAGCAGGACCTCGCGGTCAATCGCAATCATCCTCGGTGAACTCGAATATGGCATTCTGCTGCTGCCCGCTGGGCGTCGCCGCACACGCCTGGCTCAGTGGTTTGAGGCCGGTGTGCAACGGATGCGCGTCCTGGACTTCGATGCGGCCACCGCCTCCGAATGGGCCCGGTTGCTGGCGCGCTTGAGACCCAAGGGGACTGGCATGCCGATCAAGAATAGTCTGATCGCCGCCACCGAACTCGCTCACAGACTGACCATTGCCACCCGCAACACCGCTGACTTTCACCAGGCGGGCGTTGCCTTGGAGGACCCGTTCCGGACATGAACCTGCCGTCCGCAAAACACGACCAACCCCTGCTGGCGCAAGGTCATCTGGTGCGGAAGCAACAGACAAACGTCAAACGGACCGGCCATTGACTCCCCCTCGCCACGATGGCTCTCCGAAAGGAGAGCCGGTGCCGCGCAGTACTGCCAACTTCAACTGGTTTTCTGCACAGCGTTGACAGAATGTCAAATGTCAAGATCTGACCCCATTTGCCTCGGCTCCGCGGAAGATGACTTGGAGTCCGCAGAAGCGGGCGAGTTTGAGGAGGATCTCCACCAGTTTCTATTTACCCAGATCGTCGAGGAGGAACTGTCCGCCGACCACGCGGGAGATGCAGTGATAGACGGCGCTCTGTTCCTGAGCGGCCTTCAGTCGAGCCATGCGCATAAGCCAGATCCTGTTGTACGTCGCCACCAACCGTGCCGGGGGAGTAGCCGATCGTCAATAATTATGAACCTGTCACTTTAACTATCGGATCGGTAACACCGATCAGAACACAAAATTACTCTAAGCGCTTCAGATATTCTCTGTCGCGCACTTCAAACGACCTCAAAGTTAAAGTGCATTCATCAATTTCAATCGACACTGACTCAATAAATCCGGTCCTAGCCAATACCTCATCTGCTGGAATCGGAATTACAAGATGCCGCGCCCATTTTCCAGTCCCAGGACCAAATCTCGGCTCCAAGGTAGTCCAATTGATCTCCCGAGGTTCAATTCCAATTGCAACAGCGGCTCTCTGACCACGCTCACGTAACGCATGTCTCCAGTCATTTGAACACGCAGCGAGCAGTTTGAGTTTGTCAGTCTCGGTCCAATCTGAACTCATCTTCGTAAATACTGAGTCACCCAAGTTTACTGATAGGATGGCGTTGTCGGTTATCCAAATCCAAGCACCACTTTGAAACATAACCCGAGAGGCATTATCGATGCCTAAGCTTCGAAACGAAGCAGGATAGATACACTTCTCCCAGACAATATTTTTCTCTGAAAATGCATCTGCTAATCCAGGATCCATTGCATCCACGACACCCTCTAGATGCCTTTTAAGTCCTTCCAAACGTCTCAAAACTAGAGCAACTTCTGCAGGCTCCAGAGCACGTCGCCGCTGTAAGAGTGGAGAGTCATTAGTGTTAGTCGTACCTGCAGAGTGTAGGCCTCCTACGTTTGACGCAGAACGCCCTTCTTCATCTGCCGCACAACTGGTTACGAAGAATGAATCCCCAGGACTTAGGACGCCACACACCACAACCAACAGTCGACAAGTATTCAAATAGATACTGATAGGAATTTGGTTTTTAGGCTCCGCGGAAGAAGCTTCAGCTCCGGCATGGCCACGTCTCCGGCGTCGGCCCCGCGCAGACCGCGTGTGAACTCGTTGCGCGGATCTGGCGAGCGGTCGCGCGCGGCGAAGTGATAGGTGACCTGCGACGACAGTGGGAACGTCTCCTTGTTCACCCGGGTGGAACTCGCCTCGACGCTGACCGGATATCCGAGCTTGAGCGCCCGAAACACCGGATCGAACGCGTGGCATCCGATGTCGCCGAGCGCGCCGGTGCCGAAATCCCACCATCCACGCCAGCGAAACGGCGCATAAGCCGGATGATAAGGTCGTTCCGGCGACGGGCCGAGCCAAAGATCCCACGCCAGCGTCTCGGGAACCGGAGGGGTGTCCTGGGGCCGCTCGACGCCCTGCGGCCAGTATTCACCGAAGAGACCGTTCGAAGGGCGATCGGTCCACACATGGACTTCGCGCACCGGCCCGATGGCGCCATGCCAGACCCATTCGCAAAGGCGGCGGGTGGTGTCGGACGCCTGGCCTTGATTGCCCATCTGCGTCATCCCCTTGAACTGCCGCGCCGCTTGGGCGAGCTGCTGGGCTTCCCACACCGAGTGGGTGAGCGGCTTCTCGCAATACACATGCTTGCCGATCCGCAGGGCGTGCAGCGAGACACAGGCGTGCAGGTGATCCGGCGTGGCGACGACCACCCCATCAATGTCCTTTTGCTCGTCCAACATGCGGCGGTAATCACGCCAGCGGCGGGCATTGGGGAATTTTTCAAAGGTCTTGGCCGCGTAGCGCTCGTCCACGTCGCACAGCGCCACAATGTTCTCCTTGGGAAACTGGCCCGCTGAGACTGACCACTGCGATGGTATCGGCGTATCCATCCCTCCCGTTCCCCGGCGCTCGTCCGCTCCCGGCGGCGGCCCCCAGTCATCCCTTTGTACTTCACCCGGCCACTCTATCCAGTTCCCGGCCCCCGCCTACGGCACTTTCCCGGACGGATACTTTCATTGCGTCCTTTCGGCAACCGTGCGGGAGTCTTTGGCTGGGCTGCACGGAGACGTTCCCGATGAGGCGTCTACATCAGTTCCGCCAGCATATCGGCAATCAACCACGAGCCGGTCGCAGTGAGTTCAAAGGCCGCCTGAGAGGGATCGAAGGCAAGCAGGCCATCTTTAATCCAATGGTCCATGAGATGAGCTACACCGAGTTGCTCCAAAGTTTCAAGCTTGAGGGAGCTAGTCATTATCGAGGAGACGGCCGGCTGGAGGCGCGATTCGGTGGCGGTTTCCCAAGCGGCGCCCATGAGCGGAGGGGCATCGTGGGTCGTTCCCAGGTAATCTCTCATTTCTGGATTCCGGTAGTGGAGCGATCCAAAAACCCCGTCGGCACTGGGGCCGAGGGCCAAGAGGTCTTCGCCGCGATGAGTGTGCCGGTAGTAGAGGTAGCGGTCAGCAGGCTTCGAGAAATGCGCAAAATGGGTCTTGCGATAATTCCAGGAGCGAAGGAGAGCTTCGCCGATTTGAAAGAAAAAGAACAGTTCGGTCAGACTGCGTTCGCCCAGGGCGTAATCGCGAGCGAACGGTTGATTGTGTCTGGTCAGGTTCAGGCGATACAGGGAAAAGCCGTGGACGCCCAGGGAATTGAGCCGGGTGAGCGTGTCGACCAATCCGGAAATGGTTTGGCCGGGCAGGCCATAGATAACGTCGACGGTCAAAGTGAGTCCGCTGGCGAGGGCCATACGCAGCTTTTCTTCCACGACGGCGGCGGGCTCTTTCCGTCCCGCTCGTTTGCGGATTGGATCGTCGAGCGTTTGGACGCCGACGTGCAATCGAGTGATCCCAGCCTCACAGAAAAACTCAAACAGCGCGGGGCTGAGTTGTGTGGAGGTGGATTCAAATGCGATTTCCGTGGAAGAATCGATCTTAAAACTGGACTTGAGCGCATTGATGATTGTCCGCAAGTGCTCGATGGGAAGGAAGGTTGGAGTCCCACCACCAAAGTGAATGGTCGTGACCGGGCGCTCACGCAAGCGCGGGAAGCGGGCCCAGGCGTGAATTTCATTTAGGAGCGCATCTGTAAAGCGGTCAAATCGTTGTTCTTCCGAAGGCTCTAGTGGGATGGAATAACAGTCGCAGAAGTCGCACTTCCGATCACAAAATGGGACGTGGATATAGATGCTGATTGGGGAAGACGGCATTTGCTCGGCGATAGTGCCGGAGATTTCACGCCAGGCCTGTGTCCCATCCATGTCGAAGCCGCGGATCGCCCAAATCGGGTCGGGCGCACGGCGCGGGAAGGCGATGTCTCTTTGGGCGGCGGCGAGGAAGCACTCCGCCAAGGCCGCGGCTGAAATGGACTCTGGGATTTCAGCAAGGCAACGCGCCGCGACGATTAGGTCACGGGCGGGCGGTGGCAAGGGCTTGGATGGTGCGGCGGGTTTGAGGGCGTTTAGAATCCAGGCATGCCCGAGCACCCGCTGCACATTGCACCGGAAGCCGGCAGGGGCGGAGAGGTCAGGAGGAATTGGAATCGGGCAGGCGTCCGGACACTCGCGAGCGCAGTGGTAAATATTGTGGCAATCGACACAGCGATTGGGGACTGCGGTTGCGCTCGCTCGCAGAGTCTCAACAGTGGACGGGTCGAGGATAAAAGTGTCGCTGGGCGCATCCCAATGACCGATGCGATGTCGTGCGAAGGACGGTTGAGTCCCATCAGTGCAGACAAAACAGGAGACAGCGGCGCCATCCGGTGTCAGTTGCAGAACATCCCGGAGAACGTTGCAATAAGGGCCGTGGATTTCATCGAGCCGTACGCCGGAGGTTTCCAGTGTGCATCCGAGCGCATCAGCAACTTTTTGAGCGGCCAGGAAGTGGTCAACAAATCTTGCGGCATCACTGCCTGTGTTGAGAGTCCAAGGGAGATTGGGATCCGAACGATACGCGGGTTCGAAGGAAAACGTTTGGGCTCCCAGGCGGGTGTGCAGGTCGATCAGGATTTCCATCTGGCGATGGACAGTGTGGCGCGTGATCGTGCAGCGCACAGAGTAATTGGCGCCGATTTCCCTCAAGACGCGGGCGGTTCGTTCCACGACCTCGGCGGTCGGCGCTCCCCCGCGCAGTGGGCGCTGGCTGTTTTGGATCGCTGGCGGTCCATCGGTGGAAAGGCTGACTTGGTCGATGTGCTCGCCGAGCCAGCGGGCGCGCTCTTCCGAAAGGATTCCGGCGGTCGAGATGTAACTCCACACTTTCAAGTGATACTCGGCTGCAACGCGGTGAACCATTTCCACGACGGATTGAAGCAGGTCCCAATGGAGCGTCGGTTCACCACCTCCATGCAGGATCAGATGCAAAGATTTGTCGTGGCGAAGGCAATTTTTTGCGACCAAACGTGCGGCGGCGGCAACGGCACGAAGGTCGATCTGAGGAAGCGGTTGGCCGATCCAACCATGGTCCCGTTCGCCGGATGGACCCGTCGCATAACAATAGACGCAACCGAGATTACAGTGATTGCTGAGGTAAATCGTCAGGCATTGCGGCTCAAACGGTCGTGTCGCAAGATCATGCCAGGCTGCTTCGGCAGCGGCGGCGCATTGGGTTAATTCCTTCGATAGGCGGGCCAGCGATCCGGAGAGAGGCCTGGCACAGCGAAAGCTTTCGGCCAGCATGTCGAGTTCGGCGTGCGACACTGACGCAATATTTCCCGGTGTGTAAACGGCCCTGACTCCCTCTCCGGCCACATCGAAAATGGGCAAGCAGGGATGAATTCTTCGAGTTTGCAAGGAAGAGTCGAACATTGAAGCGCCTGCCACGGGGGTTTAAACGACTGCGGCGGAATGAAGCCTCGCCACGGCAGGATGATAATACTCCTCGCATCGACGGCATTCATGACAGCGCTGGCCGCAATGCAGCGTGAAAACAAAAAGGTCCTCGGGCATTTCGATTGGCTCCAAAACAGAGGAAGGGCCGCCGCCAATTTCGCAGGGCAGCAACGGGCGGCGATGAATGTATGAATCAACCACTTTGAGAAAATCAGCGGGGTCTTGCAGCGTGCCGCGGCCGGCAAGTTTCAGTTCGTCATAAGCGCCGTCGTAATGATGAAGATATTGAGGGACGACCCAGGCGCCCGTGAGGCGCATCCATGGTTCCCGCTCGAGAATTCCATCGCAAAGAGAGCGCGGTTCCTCAACACCAGTACACATTTCATGAAAATGCTGTTGGCGGTATGGGCAGCCGCTCAAGCAGGCTTCATTCACGAGCAGACGAATTTTTCCGTGGAAGGCCTTTTTGAGCGTCTTGAGCGATGGCAGGTGGCGCATCGCTCTGGCTCCGGGCACGAGAACGTCGCAGACGCCGTTGAGCATCATCGCTTGATTGGGATGAGTGATCTCCATCAGAACCGAGGCGGTGAGCTTGAAGTCGGGCAACGCGGCGCGCACTTCCTCAGCGAGGCGCAAATTGGCGACGGTGGCGCTGGAAACGCCAAAATCATCCCGAAGGCGGCGCAGTTCGTCGACAATCGCGGGCGCGGAGCGTTCAACCGGTCCAGGAAGTGTCACCGCGTTCAGCAGAGCGGATTTGGGGAGGGAGGCCTTGGCGATGAAATCTTGCAAATGGTCCGAAGGCAACGGAGGCCGGCCCGAGCCAATGAGGGCGGCGTCCAGAGGAAAAAAAACTTCACGAATGTGTGGACCGTAGCGCCAGGAAAGCTCTTCCCAGAATTCAAGAGGCTGATCGATGTAGGGAAGAGCCCAGAGGTTGGTGAGGGCTGTCATGCGGAAACAGGCTGAGGATTCAAGGAACGAAGCCGCTGCATGGAGCCGGCGACACAGCCGCCGGTGCATTCGCCACGCCGCAGCCACTGGCAGGAATCGCAGTGTTTGTAGAGCTTCAAGGGACGAAAAGGAGCGATCTGGCGGGTGAAGTGTTCCGCTAGCATCGAGCCGTCCTGATGATGATCCATCGCCTCGCGGGCGATGGACGCCAGCGGGTAGCATGAAATGGCCTGCCCACCCGGCAGGATATCCAGAATTGGGTTGCAGCGCAGGCCCACTTGCTTGGGGGTGATTTCCAGTTCAGCAAGCTCTCCCGGAGGAAACATGCACGGCACCCAGCCGCAGTCATATTCTATATGAACGCCTTGTTCCCGCGCGCGCCTGGCGAACGAGGCGACTCTCCGGCCAACGGCTGGATAGTCGCGCGCGGCAAGGAAGGTGTTGTGGCCATCGGCAATGGGATGGGCCAGGCCCAACCGGACGACTCGGTCCAAGCCGTATTGCTCGATCCATTCGAGGAGGAAATCCAAAGGAGTATCCGGGGCGTCGATGTTGAGCCCGAGCGCGACTTTTTTGTTTAGACGGCGGAGCGCCTCGGCTTGTTTGACCTGCTCACGCTGGTTGAATTGAGGTCCAGGAGGAACAACGTTGAGCATCACCCCTACGCGCTCGGCGGAAGCGAGTTCAAGATATTGCAAGGAGTGTTCGGGGATAATGCCGCCGGTGAGCACAAGGACGGAGAATCCCCGACCCAGCGCGTAGTCCACCATCTCGCGGAACTGCGGGTGAATGGTGGGCTCTCCGCCCAGCAGCGTCGCTTCGGACACGCCGGATCTTTCCAGAAAATCCAGGGCGGCCGAGAATTCCTCCCATGACATTAAGGACCGAGCGCCGGAAGCTTTCATCACGTCTTCGGCAAAGCAGTAGGAGCATCCTCGGTTGCAGCGCTGGGTTATCGATATGTTGGACATGAACTTAAGCGGCGACTTTGCGGACGATGTATCCCGCGTCCGCCCAGGCTTGCAGTTGCGTGGTGGCAAAGAGCGCTGCCGCCTCGTCGTCTGCAAAGCCCCCGATATGTTTGAGCATGGGTGCCATCTGGCTAATCGAATAGGCGCGAACAAAAAAGTCCCACGCGGCGGCGGCTGGGTATTTGAGAAGGCAACAAACACCGGTGTCCGAATTTTGCAGGAGAATTCCGTTGATTTGAACCGCCCATCGGACCTGAGAGGTGTAATCGGAAGGGTTCATTCGCAACGGGCGGATGGCTCTGCGGGTTGGTTGAAGGTAATGGGATCCCAAGAATGGGTGGCGAGTTTTTCCATCGCCTGGCGATCAGCCAGCAGGTCGTTGACCAACTGGTCCTGGCCTAACTCCTGGAGAAGCGAGCAGGCGGTGAGGAGCCGGGTCTGCAGGCAGAAGCCGACATATTGCGGAGAGCATCCTTTGTAGGTGTTGCTGACATGGCATCCGCCGGCGCAGGACCACTGGCAAAAGCAACCGGCGCAGCGTGGCTTTTCGACGATCATTTGGCGGACATGATCGACCTGGCTGGGATTAAGCCTTATCCCTTCGCCCACGGAGATGCGACCGAGGTTGAGGTCCATTTTGTGTTGAAGCCAGTCGTTGGGCTGGAGATAGCAGCCGTTAACCGAGCCGTCTGGAGTGATGACGACGGTGTCGCTGCCCACCGGACAGGAGGAGAGGCGTGGGGTAGGCGAATCTGTCGCCGAGTAAACCAGGCGCACCCCGTACGCTTCGGCGATCTTCTTGGATTCGATCCAGCGCCGGGCAAATTCGTAAGGATCGGCAGCGGGCAATTGAACGCGGGCGGTCAAATCATTTTCGGTGAGAGGCTCGAAATTGATCACGGCCGGCCGGTAGGTGGTGGCCATCCAGCGGGTGATCTCGGGCATTTTGGGGGCGGATTCGCCAGTGACGCAGACGCGCAAACAGAGCTCGATGGGGGTTTTGGAAAGACGTTCAGCGGTCCTGGCGACCGCGGCAAACGTGCTGCGCCCGGCATTGCCGGGGCGATTGCGATCTTGAAACTCGGGGGGTCCGTCAAAGGAAAGAACCACCGAGTCAAAATAGTCTCCAATCCAGCGCGCGCGCTCCTCGTTGAAAACGCCGTTCGTTGAAACGTCAAAATGAGGACGGATCCCCCGCTCCGCGCAAACCGCGCGAGTGCGATGCACGACAATTTCAACCAATTCTTCGGAAATGAACGGTTCTCCGCCGAAAAAATGGAGAAAAAATTCCTCTCGCTGGCTCTTGACCAGCCGGTCAGCCATCCAATCAATGGCTTCGACGGCCAACGCGGGGGCCATGTGAACCTTGGCGGAGGTGGGTCCGCCAAAATCGCAATATACGCAGTTGATGTTGCAACCGCGGGTGGTGACGATGGCGAGGAATTGAGGATCGAATTCGCCTGATTTTGGTTTGGGCGCGTGGATCGGAGGTTCCCGCAACACGGAATTGAGTTCCGCTATTTCGGGCGAAGTCGTTGGCCGGTCGCCAAGGAATTCCTCCAAAGCTTGCTGGTTGATCAAAGCCGTGACTTCGTGAAGCGGGCAATGGATGAGCCATTTGTCCATCACCGGTATCGCAAAGAAGGGCGGCTTCATGGAGAAACGTCCTCCACAGTGTTGCGGGGAAAACAGAGCGATTGGTTGACGAGGGATAAAAACAAGGCGCGGACTTCCGCAAAGGCGGCTTCCCTGGGTTCTCCCCATTGGTCGGATGCGGCGGACGCCAGGTCTTCGATGGATCGCGCCCCGTCGATCAGGCGAATGACGGCGTGATTCTTGGCGTGGCAGTCGCTGAGTAGAAAGGACAATCCCACAGTTGGGATCTTAGCGGTGATGCCAGATCTGTCACAAACCAATTCGACGCCATCACCCCAAATTGGGATGAGTGTTCCAAGCTCTTGATCGGAGAGTTCACTCAAACCTGAAAGGCGAAAACTCGGCTGGCCAAAAACGGAATGGGCCAACGCAATCGTCTCCTCCGCAGCGGCAACAAAAAAATTTCTTCGGCTGAATGCTTTCATCGTTCGCCACGTAACGCTGGCGGAAGTGCGCCAACCTCAGTTGGCCGCACTTTGACTGAAAGCGTCAAAGAAGTCGAGTGCTTTTCTGCGACTGCCTGCGCCGAAAGTTGCTCGGGGAGACATTGCAAAACCATACCAAACCACCTGAAATTGGCCAGCTTCGACTTGGCTGCTACCACTTCGCTGGCCACGGGAAGTTCCGGGCCGGTGAGGAGGGCTTTGAGCTGGCCGAGGAAGGACGTGTCCTGGGGCGATTCGAGCGGTGCGATGATGTGGGGAAGGAAGTCGATGCGCGGCATGTTGTTGGCCTGGGGCGGAGTGTTCAACCACCAGTTCGCGGCGAGAATATGCCGGTCATCCTTTGGCTCCTCTAACGTCACGAAGGAACCCATCCTATGACTCAACCCAACCACCCTCAAAAGTCGGGAAATGCTACGGTGGTGCAATGAATCCCACCGAATTCATCATCTATGGCCGATGCATTGATAAAATGAAACTGCGCGACGGGAAACGCTTTCCGGTAAGCCTCCAAAACGGTTCCGCGAATTCCATTTACATCAGGATAATCAGGAATTAAAACTGCCACCGCTTGTTTGTGACGCACGATTGCAACGCTGTTCAAAGCACTGCGATACGAAACTACCGCCTGTGACCCTTCCCCATCCGGATTCAGGCTGGAAAAGGCTAGCGGAGGCATGGGTACTCGGACAACTTTCAGTCCAGGCAAGGTATTCTTTAGGAATTGCGCGTTCCATTCCATATTCTCGCGGGCTAGGGCATGGGATCGCCTCAACAAGTCTGACGGGTAGGAAGCGGGTTCATCGAATTGAGCGAGCAGAGTCACATTCCCTTGGCCCATCTTTAAAAACAAATCCAAGTGCCCTATAGTGTTCGGCAACGCACGAAGATAGAGGACACTTGTCACTCCGTAGTAGTTGCTCACCGTCGCGCCAAACGCATGAGGATTTCCGCCATTTAGCCTAAGCGTCTCCGTGGAAGTGATCAAGGTCCCGGGGATTTCAAACACCGCGTCACCGCCCCAAAGCTGAATAGGAGGACGAACCATGGCTCGATACTTTGAATGGATCATGTGCAGGAATTCATTAAAATAGATTGGAGCTGAGTCGTCGTTTCTCCGCCAAAAAGTTCCGACGTCCGACAGATAGGGTGATCCGGTTCCAGACGGAAAATCGGTCCATCCCGCCATCGATCGAGCTGTCTGGGCTTCAGCCCGGACATCGCGGTACATCGCGTCGAGCAGAATCTTTTCTCCTCGGCTGCCGATGGCGAAAATTGGGGCGTAGTCCCGGATCCACTCCGTATCCACTCGGGCAGGAAAAAAGGTGACATTTTGTAGAACTCGTCTTGGATCGCTCACGCGTGCAGCCACCATTGCCCGCACCTGGCTTTCCGCCTTTGGCTCGTTTTTGTTGATGAAAATCAATACGCGCGTGTGTTGACTTGCGGCCGCGATCAAATCCGCAAAATACGCCTCCTTTCGCGGATTTCCGAGGACTTGGACTTCCGGGAGCGCGATGGCTAGGCTGTCGGTCTCATCGAGTTCGGAGGCGATACGGGAAACTTTCAAGGCCGGCGTCGGCCGAAAGAACAATGCATCCTCATCGGGAAATTCTTGAATGGGATCCTCCTTTTTTAAGGCCAACAGAAAAAGCAACCCAGCGGAGATAAAGCCCGCCAGGAAAGCAATGCTGGCCCGAAGCCAAAGAAACTGACTTCCAAATCGCATACCTTCCAACAGTCACTCGACCACGCCCATCATGAACAAGATCGTGTTCGTGAGCGCATCCTTGACCATCGGAGAACTCTCGTCCGAATGCGCCTGCATCAGTCGATGGATCATGCTTCGCTGCCGAAGCATGCCGAGTGAGTGAACTGAATAATAACGAACAGATTGCAGTTCGCTTTTGTTTTCAACGGCTCGCATTAAAATTTCAGCGGATGAACGCGACTGCAGCATGCCGAGTTGGAAAGCCGCAAACCCGCGATGCGTCTCGTTTAGATTGTGGCGGTCCTCCACCCAGGATTCGAGACGGCTGACGATCCTGTCACGGTCCACGGCGGAACCGTGCCTGATGATCGTCGCCAAATACTGGTGAATCGGGTTGATGAATTCGGTCCGCGAAAATGGGGAGCTATTGTTATTGAGGACGGCCTCCCGCAGGTGTCGAGCCACCAGATAGAATTCTACCGGGCTTTCCATGATGGCATTTGCCTCATACTCGCGCACGTAGTTTTCATACGCGCTTTGCGTGTTCGCATTGGCGGCGAGATTGCCATTTTCGCGCTGGCGTATGGCAATGATGTCATCCGTGAAGGCAACATCATCCACGGCAAAGCGGGCCAAGAGCCCGCGCCGCAAAAAATCCTTTTGCCGCTGGACGATCATCTCCTCTTCCGCCAGCCACTGCCCTATATGTTCCCGTAGGCGAATTTCGTACGACCTAGCGTCCTCGATCCGATAAAATAGGACACGATGACTGTCGTAAAAATCCTGAATTTCTTCCAGTCCGGACCCGTGCTGGTTAACTGCCGTGCCGACGGTCCCGCCCGTGAACACATAAGGCAGCAATTTGTGGATGCGCCCTGTTTTCAACAGTTCCATCGAGAGCCGCGCCTCTTCGGCCAATCCGCTTCCCACGTGATCCCCAAAAAGCAGGATTGCCAGATCGCAAGACTCGATCACCCGGTTGATGCCGTGCTGCAGTGGGATTGTGTCCACTACCAATTGCCGGTACTCGCAGACAAACAATTGCAGATTCTTGTGATGATTCTGGTCGTTGATTTCACGAATGACGCGCTTCGTGATGTCTCTTTCGCTGGCTTGAGGCGCAGAGTAACCGATGAATATCTTTTCGACTGTCTTGAGCAGGGGCATCCGATTCCAAAGCTATGAGCGAAATGACGCGCCTTAGTTCGGACGCCAATAGTGGTACGAATACGTCCGTCTAGTCGATGGCGAGGTCGGCGGGGTATAGGGACGGGGCGTTGGTGAGGTCGGACCGGATGCGGCACCGGACCTTCGTCCTTCTGCTCTTCCCCCACCCGTGGCGGACCCTCCGCCCGCAGTCGTCTCGGCGCGAGTCGTGGTTTCCGCGCGAGTGACCGTTTCGGTGCGCGTGGTGGTTTCGGCCTGGGCGGTCTCAGAGGCTGGCTTCGCCGTGGCCGGCGGCAGTTGCATCCTCACCAATTCCGACAACTGATTCACTTGCACAAAGGCCACCCCCGCGCTGTGCTCAATTTTGCAGGTGCCATCAGTGTAAATGCCGGTCACTTTCGAATTGTTGTACTGGGCATTAGCCACGACCAAGTTGCCGAAGTTCTGGCGGTAGGCGCGCCCTTTTTCACTCGCGCCCTGCTGCGCCTTGCCAGCGGCCCCCGCTTCCTCCTGCATTCGGCGGCCCGGGGTGACACGTCCCGAAGTTCCAGGCTGTCCTCCCACGGTTCCGTCCGCGTTTTGCATTCTGCGTCCCGGCGCACTGGCCGCTGTCGGGCTCGCTTGCATTCGCCGCCCTGGCGTCGGCGGACGAATAATGTCGCGGACCAACTCGCTGAACTGCGCCTTTTGCGAGCCGCTAAATTTCCCTTCCGTCTCCACCGCCCGAGCCAGGCTCTTTAGCTGGTCCAGGTTGGCTTGCTTGCCCTTAGTCTCTGACTCATGGAGATTGGCAGCCTGCTTTCCTCCGGAATCAAAATGGCGAAAGTAATAATCGTCGGCGACATGGCCCACAGCGAACAAGTTCGTGCCGGCAGGCGGCATCGACGAGTTATAGTCGGGAAGGTTCAAAAGCTGGAAGGTCTGCGCGTCCGCCTTGAACTCTTTCACGTTGGGTGTGTCGCTTCCACAGCCGGTCGCGGCCAACGCAACGACGCCTCCCGTCATCGCTTTGAGGGCATCTCGCTTGTTTAACGACCACAAACTCCCGCCGCGCTTAATCGCGAAGACTCTCGAAGATTCGCCCTCGTTATCGTCGCCAGGGGAGTGGGAATCGTCATTCATATTTTTGATTTGGGATGTGGACTCTGGCCTCAATCTTTTTCGGATTCTCCAATGGTGTCAACAGAAAAGGCGCAGTTTCCCGAGTACATCGGTGCTCAAGACGACCGCCGGCCGGATCTTGTTGATTTCTTGGCCGACGATCGGATCAAGATTCACGTCCCAAATCTCACCTCGCCTGGGGTTTGCGATGCTCATGATTCGTCAAATGCCATCCGCCAGAGTGCGCTCCCACTCGTCATCCTTGTCGTGGGCGTAGTGCTGGTGAAGCTGTTCGGCTTGAGCTTCCAATTACTGATAGGAATTTGGTTTTTGGCTCCGCGGAAGAGGGAGATTTGGTTTCATCAGATGCCGTTTTGTGGCGATGTTCCGCTCCGGACTTGGAAAGTTAAGGGGGTTGTCGAGGCCTGTTTGGAGGCGACGCGGGTCGAGGATGAGTGCGTGCAAGGCCGCGAGGCGGTGGAGACGATTCGGCCGGTTTTTTGGGCCGTTTCCGGGTGCGGCTGGACCTTTCCGGATCGCGGGAGCCGGGTCAATCGGTGATCACATTCTCGTCATCGGGCATGGGGTGCGCTTCGGTCAAGAATTCGGAACCCGTGGATGGGGCTCGGACACCTCGCCCCTCCCAGGATCGGGAGGCGGGGGGCGGGCCGGAGCGAATCGCGCCGGCTCACACCACAGGTCGAGGTGGCGCAGGGTCTTCTCAATGACCGGCGGTTCCTCAATCAGCGCGATGAACCGCATCGATTTACCGCCTTCGGGATACTGCAAGGGATCCGTGTGCCAAGCCTGGCGGATGAGATCCCGCCATTGGCGGTGGGGGAGTTGGAGGGGTGGGGGCGGAGAGCCCTTGGGCCAAGGGACGGTCTCCGAGGGATTCGTGCGGCTCCGGAAGCCGCGCATCTTGTTGGAGTACAGGCCATAGTAGCGGATCATCTGCGCCCCTTTGTCCGGAATGTGCTGGGAGAGCGTGGCCAGGAAGTCCACCGGATCGAACACCTCGAAGTTGCGGTTGATCTTGGGATTGAGTCGGGAGCGATAAATGACGGTGTCGTGAGGGTATTCGAGGGTGACTTTGGCCACGGAGAACGGGTTGCGAAGCACGTACTGGCAGAGTTGTTCCCGCTCCGGCCGATTCTGAGGCGGGACCGCCCGCCCGCAATCCACGTTGAAGCCGGAATGTTTCCAGGTCTTCATCCGTGCAACAAGTTCGGGCGAGAGGAGTTTCAGGCGGAGCAGTTCGGTGAAGATGCGGGCCCGGAAGAGTTCCTCCAGGACGTGGCGGGGGATCTGCGGCGCGGGTTGCCAGTGGCCGTCGTCATCCAGGAGTCCATCGGCCACCAGCGCATGAATATGGGGGTGGAAGTCGAGGTATTCGCCAAAAGTGTGGAGGGCCAGGAAGAAGGCGGGGCGAGCCCGGGGAAGGTGGAGTGAGGCACGCAGCAGTTGGGTGATGGTTTGCTGGGCGACGGTGCAGAGGCGTTTGAGGAGGCCCCGATGGCGATAGAAGAGGGGTCGCAAGAGTTTCGGCAGGGCCAGGACGAAATGGCGGTGGGAAACAGGGAGGAGGACGTGGTCCACCAAGTGGGCGGCGGTTTGGAGGACCTTGCGCTGGTGGCAGGAGGGGCAGAACCAGCGGCCCTTGCAGGAGAAGGCGACCAGGTATTCGTGCGCGCAGTGGTCGCAGCGGACACGGGCGAAGCCACGCTCGAGGATCCCGCACTGGAGGAACTTCCCGAAGACTTCGGAGACGACGGGGCGCAGGGGGCCCAGACGGGCTTCGTAGGTGTCGGGATAGCGGTCCACGAAGGTGCCGTGGTGACGCTGGACGCACTGCCACACCGGTGATTTTCGCGGGTTGCGCGTCCGATAGGTTTTCATGCCCGGCTTCCGGGCCTTCAACCGTCCGGGAGCAACCGGTAGTGGAACCCATCGTGGGATGATCGGGCATCGGTGGATTTGGGGAGGGCAGGAGGCCGGACTGGATGAGGTGGGGGCGCGGCTGATGAACCGGGGAGGAACGTTAAATGACGTTTGCGATTTGTGATTGCCGATTTGCGATTGGATTTCCGGCGGACGCGCGGCGCATCCCCAATCGCAAACCGCGAATCTAAAATCAAAAATCTCATCACCCGTCCCCCATCACCGCTTACTTTTCACTCCGTTCTCAACGCCTCCATCGGGTCCACCTTCGTCGCGCGGCGGGACGGCAGCCAGCAGGCGAGCAGCGACGCCATTGTCATCACCACGACCGTGCCGGCCAGCGTCGCGGGATGCAGCGGGGGGACATCGAACAGCACGCCCTGCATCATCTGCCCCGCCCCCCAGGCTCCCAGAATGCCCAACACCATGCCGGCGGAGAGCAGCCGCAGGCCCTGCGCGAGAAAATGCCGGCCGATCTGCCCCGGCAGCGCGCCGAGCGCCATCCGCACCCCGATCTCCCTCCGACGTTGCGCGACCGCGTAAGCGAGCACGCCGTAAGTGCCGATGGCGGCCAGCGTCAGCGCCACCGCGGCAAAGATGCCGGCCAACAGCGCGGGAGAACGCCGCGCCACCAGGCTGTCGGCGATGCGGACTTCCATCGAGTGGAGGTCTGTGATGGGCAACTCGGGGTCGAGTCCGCGCACAACCTGTTGCAGTGTGGCGGCAAAGGTGTCGGGGTGCTGGCCGGTGCGGGCGACCAGATAGAGGCCGATCGAGGCGTGGTGGCGGTAGGGGAAGTAAACCGCCCCTTGCGCCTGACTCTCCGTCAAATCCGCCTGTTTCACGGCGCGCACCACGCCCACAACTCGGAACGCCTCGGCGGCGGGTCGCTCTTCCAAGCCGCGGAACAGCCGCTGGCCCAGCGCCTCGCCTTGGGGCCAGTAACGTTTCGCGAAATCCTCATCCACGACACAAATCCGTTCGTCCCGGCGCGAATCGGCGGCCTCCAGCCCTCGTCCTTCGAGCAGCGGGATGCCCAGGGCGGCGAAGTATTCCCCGTTCACGCCGTAATTGTAATGGACGCGTAGGGAGTCGCCGGGCTGTGGGACATGGCCCATGACGGGAATCGCATTGACACTGGCCTGCGTCCCGCTGAGCGGAACATTATCAGTCACGCCCACGGCCGACACTCCGGGCAGACGGCCCACTTCCTCAAGCAGTCGCTCGGTGAAAGCCAACCGGGCCTCATCATCCGCGTATCGGGTCGAGGGCAGCGTGATTCGCCCAGTGAGGGTGTGATCCGCCTGAAATCCGGGAGAGACCGCCAGGACTCGTTGGAGGCTGAGTCCGAGCAATCCCGCACTGGTCAAAAGCACGAAGGCGAGGGCGATCTGCGCGACGATGAATCCGTGGCGCAGACGCTGGACCGCCAGACTGCCGGTGCCGCCACGGGAATCGCTCTGCAACACCCGGACCAGAGAGCCGCGGAGGTGGAACCAAGCCAGCGGAAGGGCGATCACGACTCCCAGCGCAACGGACCCGGCCAAAGCGGCCAGAGCCAGTCGTCCGTTGAAGGCGACCTCAGTGCCCAACGGCAGCCGCTCCACCCCCATCGCCGCCAGCAGGTGGATTCCCGCGGCGCCCACGCCGAGTCCCAACATCCCGCCAATGAGGGTGAGCAGGACGGTTTCCGTCATGACCTGCCGGATCACCTGACGCCGGCCCGCGCCCAACGATTGCCGGATGCTCAACTCCCTGGCCCGGCTGCTGGCCCGGATCAAAAGCAGATTCACCAGGTTGACCCCGCCGATGAGCAACAGGAAGAACACGCCCCCTTGCAGAAGCCACAGGGTCGGTCGGATGGATTGGACATGGTCGGCATGGAGCGGCGTCACGACCGAGTGCCCTCCCCCCTCGGCGACAATCTTTGCAATCGGATCCTCAGCGGCATGCGCGGCGTTGTGCGCATCCAGCTCCGCCTGCGCCGTGCCGAGTGCCGCCCCTGGCTTGAGCCGTGCGATCATCAGGCTGTTCATGTCATTATAGCGCCTGTTGATGGCGCGATCCCTGATGCTGGACGCGTGCGGCAGGAAGAGACGGGCTTTGGACGAAAGAAACCGGAACCCCGGCGGCAGCACGCCGATGATCGTCTTGGACTGACCGTCCACGCGAACTTGACGCCCCAGGATGGCGGGATCGGCGTTGAAGTGTCGCCGCCAATACGCGTCCGTCAGAATGGCCACGTCGTCGGTCTCATAACTCATCTCCTCCTCGGTGAACGCGCGTCCCAGACCGGGGCCGACCCCGAGCACCGCAAAGAACTCGGGCGTGACGTGGGCGACGATCTCCTGTGCCGGCGAGCCGGCCTCGCCCACGGCGCCGGTGCCCTCGCGCCAGAGAGCCAGTTGGGAAAAAGAGTCGAGACTCCCCCGCCCCTCGTAATAGTTCACCACCGAGGAGCCGATCCGTTCGATCCCCGCCTTGGGATAGGAATTGAAAATCGTCACCAAGCGGTCGGACTGGGGAAAGGGAAGCGGACGGACCAGGATCGCGTCCACCACGGCGAAGATTGCGAGGTTGGCGCCAATGCACAGCGCGAGGGTCAGCACGGCCACGGCGGTGAAGCCGGGATTCTTGAGTAGTTGCCGGAAGGCGAAGCGGAGGTCTTGCATAGAGGGGAGAGATGGGGCGGTCGTTGATGGTTCGTGGTTCGTTGTGAGTTGTCGGTCTCTTAATTCACCATTCCTCATTTTTTCACTCGCCCCTCGCCTCTAATCCCTCACCCCTCACTCCGCAGCGCCTCCATCGGATCCACCCGTGCGGCGCGGCACGCGGGGAGCCAGCAGGCGATCAGCGCGACGGCGGCCAGGACCAGCGGGATCGTTGCAAAGGTCAATGGATCGGTCGGCGTGATCTCGAAGAGCAGGGTTCGCAGCACGCGCGAGAGCGCCAGCGCCGCCGCCAGGCCGATCCCGATTCCCAACACCGCGAGCCGCATCCCCTGCCCTACCACCAGGCTCAGCACGCTCCGCCGCTGCGCACCCAACGCCATCCGAATTCCGATCTCGCGGGTGCGCTCCGTGACCAGGTAGGCGATCACTCCGTAGATGCCGACCCCGGCGAGCGCCAGCGCCAGCGCCGCAAAGCTGCCCAAAACGAACAGATTGAAGCGGCGCCCGGCGAGCGAATCGGAAAGCCGCGCCTCCATGGTCCTCACATCGAAGACCGGCAGAGCGGGATCCACCTCCCGCACGGCCTGACGCAAGGCGGCGGCGAGGCTCGACGGATCGAGGCTGCCGCGCAGCACCAGGGCCATCGTCGGACGAGGCATTTGCCGATAGCTGAGATAAGCCGCCTGTTCGATTTCGCGGTCCAGCCCTTGATGGCGGACGTCCTCCACCACGCCGATGACGGTTGTCCAGTCGGAGCCCGAGCCGGGCACAAAAATCCGCCGGCCGATCGGGTCGGCGTCGGCGAACAACTGGTGCGCAAGAGCCTCACTGAGCAGGACGACACTGGGCGCGCCTTGGGCGTCGCCGTCGTTGAAGATCCGGCCCGACTGCAAGCTGATGCCCAGGGTGCGGAAATAGTCCGGATTGACCGCCGTGATGGGCGCGCCCGCTTCCCGTTTTCCTCCTTCCGCCGCCGGATCCTCCGCGCGCAGAAATCCGCCCATGTTGTATGGAGTCAACGGCAACTGGCTGGTCGCCCCGACCGATACGACCCCGGGCAGCGCCGAGACGCGTTGCAGGACCTCCTCGTAAAATTGCGCCCGCTTCCATTCCTCACGGTAACGCGGCGGCAGTTTCAACTGAGCCGTCAGCAAATTCTCGGGCCGGTAGCCGGGGTTCACTCCGATCAGTTTGACGAAGCTGCGGACGAGAAGGCCCGCACCGGACAGCAACACCAGGGCGAGGGCGACTTCGCTCACCAGCAGTGCGCTCCGCAAGCCGCGGCCTTGGGACCGGCTGCCGCGTCCGCCTTCTCGAAGCGCAGCGTTCGCATTCTGATGCGAGAGTCGCAACGCCGGCAAAAGCCCGAAGAGCAATCCGGTCCCGACCGAAACGAACAGGGCATAGACGAACACGCGCAGGTCCATGGACACGCTGTGGATCCGCGCCAGCGGGCCCAGGGCGCCCACCCATTGGAGCGAACTCAGCAGGCGGGTGAGCCAGTACGCCAGCAGCCATCCCGCCCCGCCTCCCGCCAAGGCCAGCACCAGGCATTCGGTGAGCATCTGACGGATCAAGCGCGACCGGCTGGCGCCCAGCGCGGCGCGAACCGCCAGTTCCCTCTGCCGCGTGACCGCGCGCGCCAGCAACAAGTTGGCCACGTTCGCGCAGGCGATGAAGAGGACCAGGGCGACCGCGCCTAGAAGCACCAGCAGCGGACGCCGCGTGGCGCCGAGGAAATGTTCCTGCAACGGGACAAGGCGCGTCCTGGCCGCCGCCAGCTCCGGTCTCTTTTCCGGCCGGGCCGTTTCATAACGTTGCGCCAGTGTGTCCAACTCCGCCTGCGCCTGCTCGGGCGTCACCCCGGGCTTGAGCCGGGCGAGGGTGGGTTGCAGCGAGAAGAACGGGCCCACGAGTTCCCGCTGGGCATCGAGCGCCATGGGCACCCAAACATCAAATTCTTCCGGGAAACGAAAGTCTTCCGGCAGCACCCCGATCACGGTGTAGCTGGCGTCGTTAAGCGTCATGCCGCGGCCGACGATGTCCGGCTCGCCGCCGTAGCGTTGCTGCCACAAGTGATGGCTGAGCAGGGCGACGCGATCGCCGCCGGGCTGGTCCTCCTTGACGCTCAGGTTGCGTCCGGGAGGCAGCGGCTGCACTCCCAGCAACGGCAGGAAGCCCGAGGAAATCGCGGCGACGGCCACCCGTTCCGCCTCGCCCGAGCCGGTCAGGGTCATGGTGTCGGCGTCATAGACGGCGATGTGCTCCAGCGTCTGGCTGTGTTCCTGCCAGGCCAGGAAATGTGCGCCCCAGGGCCACTGGGTCTTGTCTTGGGAAACTTCCTCGATCCAGACGAGCCGCTCGGGAGCGGGAAACGGGAGCGGACGCAGCATCACCGCATTGATGACGCTGAAAATGGCCGTGTTGGCCCCGATGCCGAGGGCGAGGGTGAGCACGGCGACGGCGGCGAAGCCGGGGTTTTTCAGGAGCTGGCGGAGGGCGAAGCGAAGGTCATTCATGAGTCATGGGTCCTTTGTCAGGGGTCAGTCGCCCGTTGCCAGTCGCTGGTTTCATCCCTTCCTCCCTCGAGACGCAGCAGGCATGCCACCGGGCTCCAAATCGCCAAATCCAGGCCAAATCGTGGGTCTGGCAGGAGCATTCCCCTCGTTCCACCCGACCAACTGACCGGTTTTGGGAATATCCCGTCCCACCGGTGGGACGGCAGAAGGTGCCGGCACGATCACTCTCACGAAGGGGAGGGACCCCATGGTGCGGTCCCGGATCGGATCCAGGCTCCCGTGCGAGGCGGAACACCCAGGGGCCGGGCTCGTGGCGGCCCGGTGGGAGGGTTCGGCGGAGTGTATCCCTTCATCCTTCGAACTTCATCGTTCCTCGTTTCTCCCCGACAGCCTCCTCGGTGTGACGGAACTCCTTCCCCTGCCGCGGTTCCGGCCGCTACCGTTCCGGCACGTGAAGCATCAAGGGAAAGCGCTCGGCGCCGCGGCCGCGATGGTCGCCCGCATCGTCATCGCCTCCATTTTTCTCTCCGGTTTCGTCACCCTGGCCTGGCCGCGAAGCTTCTTGCTGGGCGCCCTCGTGGCATTTCTGGGCCTCGTCGCGACGCTCTTCACGCTCCATTTCTTCCGGGACCCCAATCCGCGGGTGCCCTCCGGTCCCGGATTGGTGGTTGCGCCAGGGCACGGCAAAGTGGATGTCGTGGACCAACTCGAGGAACCGGTCGTCATGGGCGGACGCTGCCAGCGGGTCTCGATTTTCCTCTCGGTGTTCGATGTGCATGTCCAGCAGTCTCCGGTGGCCGGCTCCGTCACCGAGGTGCGGCACCAGCCCGGAAAATTCCTCAATGCCCTCAAGACCGAATCCGCCGCGCACAACGAAAACGTGCTCATCGGCTTCCGCGCCGACGATCCCCCCGGAACCCCGGTCGGCGTGCGCCTGATCGCCGGACTCATCGCACGGCGGATCGTCCCCTGGCTGCGCCCCGGAGAGGACGTCCGGCGCGGCGAACGGATCTCCTTGATCCAGTTTGGTTCCCGGGTGGACCTCTACCTGCCACTATCGGCGACCCTGACGGTACGCAACGGACAGCGCGTGGTCGGCGGCGAAACCGTCGTGGCGCGGCTTTCATGATCCCCTTCCAGGCGCCTTCATGAACCCATCCCAGGCCCCCCTTCCCGACCGGAGCGACGGCGCGGACCCCGATCCTGAGCGGCTTCGAATCTTCCTCCTGCCCAATCTCTTCACCGCGGCCAACCTTTTCTGTGGATTCCTGGCGCTCACCCGGATCGTCGAGGCCGACCTCGCCAGTCCGACCTACGCCATCGCGATCAAGGAGGCCCTGTTCTACATCTTTCTCGCCTGCATCTTCGATCTCCTGGACGGCCGGGTCGCGCGCCTGGGGGGCTTTGAATCGCCTTTCGGACGCGAGTTCGATTCGCTGGCCGACATCGTCAGCTTCGGCGTGGCTCCGGCGTTTCTCGTGCATCGGATCGTGCTCAGGGACGTCTTCCATCAACATCCCGAGGTGGGGTGGTTCATCGCCTCGCTCTACGTGATCTGCGGCGCGTTCCGCCTGGCGCGGTTCAACTGCCTGGCCAGCGCCTCGGGAGGCGGCGGACGCTATTTCCTTGGGTTCCCCATTCCCGCCGCGGCCGGAATGGTGGCCTCCCTCACGCTGTTCATGCTCTGGTGGAATGAGAAGGATTTCCGCGTGGGAAGCTGGCGCTACGCGCTGCCGGTGATCCTGGTGTTCCTCTCCGCCATGATGGTGAGCGAGGTGAAATACCCCACGTTCAAAAAGCTCAACTGGCGCACGCAGCATCCGTTCACCAAGACCCTCATCATCGTCCTGCTCATCGGCATGCTGGTGATACTCTGGAAAAAAATTCTGCCGGTGGCGGCCCCCTTCTTATTCGTCGGGTATCTGCTCTACGGATTCATTCGTCCCTTCATCTCGCAGCGGCTGCAGCGCGAGATCGAGGTGGATGACGATCCGGAGGACGACCTGCCCGACTCGCCCGCCAGCACGCCGTGAACCGCGCCCGGCCGACTTCATGACCGAGTGGCAGGACATCATCACCGCGGCGGCGGTGGGCATCGGCGCCGGATTCATCACCTCGGCGCTGGGCGGCCCCATCAACATCACGGTCGTCAACGAAAGCGCGCAGCGCGGATTCCTGCGCGGGCTGATGATCGCTCTAGGCGCGACCGCCATGGAACTCGTGTACTGCGCCGCCGCCTTCGCCGGGTTCGCGGAATTGTTCCAGCGGCCGATCGTCCGGGCCGTGATGGAACTGGCCAGCTTCCTCCTGGTGCTCTGGCTGGGAGTCAAATACCTGCGCGTCGGCCATCTGGAAGTCAGTCCGGGCATCGAGCGCCTGGAGCACCTCGTGGAGGCCAAGCTGCATCCACACACCGCGTTCTGGACCGGATTCGTCCGGGTGCTGGCGAACCCGGGGGTGCTCCTGCTGTGGATCGGCATCACCGGGTCATTGGTGGCGCATCAGGTGTTCCGGCCGACCTCGCTGGGAAAGCTGCTGTTCTGCGCCGGCGTCGGGGTGGCCGGCTGTTGCTGGTTCACGGGCTTGAGCTGGGGGGTCTCGCGCGGACACGGGCGTTTCTCGGCGGCCACCTTGCGGCGGATTTCGCAGGCCAGCGGATTGCTCCTCCTGATCACCGCAGTGCTGATCGCCAGCCGCCTCATCGCCGCCCTGGCCCGAACCCGG
>Ga0268299_1000523_pt1 | contig 114762 bp, 101 predicted proteins | sample NOBtaG_FD_193484 | JGI IMG/M metagenome (GOLD analysis project Ga0268299, IMG submission 193484) | Activated sludge microbial communities from bioreactor in Nijmegen, Gelderland, Netherland - NOB reactor | ecosystem: Engineered > Bioreactor > Aerobic > Activated sludge | place: Netherlands...
CCTCGAGCGCGAGCTCACGTCCGGCTTCTCGGGCCGCGCCACCTACGTCTACAAGAACATGCGCAACGTGTGGGGCGAGTACGACACGATTCGCGGCGACGCCTACACGACGCCGATCACCATCAACGACCCGGGCCCGGACAACAACCCGGCCACGGCCGGGGACAACCAGACGTTCCAGACCTTCGACCGCACCGCCGTCCCGCAGGACCGCGTCTACACGAACATCCCGGACGCGGACGCGGACTTCCACACGGTGGAGTTCGCGGTGAACCGCCGGTTCGCCAACAACTGGATGCTGCTCTCGTCCTTCGGCTACACCTGGACGACGATGCTGCACGACCAGACCGGCTACGGCCGGTTGACGAACAACCAGAACTACCTGCCGGTGCGCCGCCTGTTCGGCGACAACGGCATCGAAACCTCCACCACCTACAACTACAAGCTGATTGGCCGCTATGTCGCCAAGTGGGACATCGGCCTGTCGGGCTCGTGGAAGTTCCAGAGCGGCCAGAACTACGGCCGCACCCTGACCAGCACCTTCCCGGTGGACGGCGCCCGCACCTACCGGGTGGAGCCGATTGACGCGCGCCGCTTCCCCAACGTGTCGATTCTCGACGTCCGCGTCGACAAGTCGTTCCGCTTCGGCAAGTTCGGCAAGCCGACGTTCCAGTTCGACATCTTCAACCTCACCAACTCGGGCGTCCCGACCGACTTCCGCCTGACGACGGTGAACTTCCTCGAGGTGACGCAGCTGCTGTCGCCGCGCGTCATGCGCTTCGGCGTCCGCTACGACTTCTAGGCCTCGCTTCGCTCGGTAGGCCTGCGGTAGGCGCGGCTGCGCCGCGTAGGCCTTCGGTAGGAAAGCACACGGGCCGGATCACTGCGGTGTGGTCCGGCCCGTTGTTTTTCCCTACGCGCGCAAAGCGCGCGCCTACCACAGGCCTACGGCGCCGCAGGCGCCGCCAACGCGAGCGTCAGCGAGCGCCTGATTGTGGTATTCCTACATTCGCCTTCTGATGCTCCGCCACGAGTGGCTCCCACGGCTCGGCGTCGCGCTGGGCTATATGCTGGTGGCCCTGGCCTTCACGTGGCCCCTGCCCCTCCAACTGAGCTCCCGCCTCACGGGTGATCCCGCCGGCGACACCGGCGTCTACGTCTGGAACCAGTGGGTCTTCCAACACGAAATCTACGCCGGCGCCAACCCCCTGTCGACCCAGCAGATCCTGTCCCTGTCGCCCCGGGTCGATTTGTCACAGCACAACTACACGGCGTTCCTGGACCTGCTGGCGCTGCCCCTCATCCCGGCCATCGGGGTCGTGGCCGCGTTCAATGTCGTGCTGCTGATCGTCACGGTCCTCACGGCATTGGGCGCCTACGCGCTGGCCCGCCAGGCCTTCCCCTGCACGCGCGTGGAAGCCTTCGCCGCGGGCCTGGCGTTTGCCTGGTCCCCGGTGCTCGTGGCCCGCACCACCGGACACTTCAGTCTCGTCGCGGGCGCGCCGCTCGCGGCCTTCGCGTGGTGCCTCTTCGAGGCCGACCGTACGCGCTCCGTCCGATTCGCGGCATTGGCCGGCGTTGCCATGGCCCTCGCGGGATACTGCGACCCGTACCTGGCGGTGTTCTGCCTCTTGCTGGCCGGCACTTACGTGGCGTCGCGTCTCGTCACCGTCACGCGGCGCACCAGCCCAAGACGCGGGGCGTGGCGGCGGGTGTTCGACGTCCTGCTCCTGGCCGCCACAGGTGTGGTCCTCTGGGTCGCGGCCGTCGGCGGCGGCCGCGTCGAGGTCGCCGGAATCGCGTTCAGCGTCCGTGGGCTCTACACACCGGTGCTGATCCTCACGGTGCTGGCCGCGTTACGCATCGCGCTCCTGTTCCGGGCCGAGTTCGTCGGGCTCGATCAGTGGCCGTGGTTCCTGAGGCTCGCGGCCACGGCGGGCCTGGCGTGCGGGTTGCTGCTGTCGCCGGTGCTGTACGGACTGGCCCGACTCGTGGCCGATGGTGAGTTCGTCACCCCACCCATTTTGTGGCGGAGCAGCTCACGGGGCGTGGACCTGCTGGCATTCCTCGCCCCCAATCCAAACCATCCGCTCTCGCGGTGGATGGCCAGCAATGGTCAGTCCGACACCCCGGAATACACGGCGGCGTTCAGCCTGATGGCGCTCGCGGTGATCGGCGTCGCCGTTGTGGTCGCGCGTTTCCGGCCGAAGGTCCACTGGTGGTGGATCACCCTCGGCTTCGCGGTCCTGGCGCTCGGGCCCTTCGTCATCGTCGGCGGGCTCAACACCTACGTTCCGGGACCGTGGGCACTGCTCCGGTACGTGCCCGTCATCAACTTCGTGCGCACCCCCACGCGGTTTGCCATCGTGACGACGCTCGGCGTGGCCATGCTGCTGGCCGGCGCCCTGACCGCGCTGGGCGGCCGATGGCCAGACCGCCGGCGGGTGGTCGGGTGGGGCGTCCTGGCCCTCCTGCTCGTCGAACTGCTCCCCGCGCCGCGCCCACTCTACCCGGCGGAGTACTCGCCCCTCTCCGACATCATCGCCGCCGACCAGCGCCCCGTCCGGGTCCTCAACCTCCCGCTCGGGGTGAAGGATGGGATGTCGCCACCGCCGAACCTCGTCGCAGGCTATCAATTCGAGCAGACCCGACACGGGAAGGCCATCCCGGATGGCTACCTGTCGCGGATCTCCCCCCGGCGGCTGTCGGGCATGGTCCAGCGGTTTCCTCTCGTCGGGGCGCTCATCGCGATGAGCGACGGCCAGGCACTGTCCGAGGAGGAGGCCGCCCGGTTCGTCGCGGACGGGCGTGCCTTCGTGGCCGAGGCCAGCATCGGCTACGTCGTGATCCACCGGCCGTACGTGACGCCGCAACTGGAGGCGCTGGCGATCGCCGCGTTCCAGCTCGAGGCCGTGGCCTCCGACGGGCCCGCGACACTCTACCGCCCCGCGGACTTGCGCTAATCTGGTCCGATGCGCCGTGGCCACTTCCTGCTGCTGTTCGCGCTGTCGGGCGCGGCAGCGCTCGTGTACGAAGTGGTCTGGACCCGCCTGCTCACGCTGCAGATCGGTCATGGCCTGGCCGCGGCCAGCACGGTGCTGGCCGCCTTCATGGGCGGTCTGGCGGTGGGCGCGGCCGCCGGCGGACGCATCGGACAGCGGCTGGATCCGCGGTCGGCGCTGCGCGGCTACGCGCTGATGGAGGCCGGCATCGCGGTGGTGGCGCTCCTGCTGCCCGTGCTGCTCGCCGCGCTGAGGCCACTGCTGGCAAGCCTGTACGACGATGGCAACGGCGGGTTCGTCTTCGGGGCCGTCCGGTTGGTGTCGAGCCTCACGCTGCTGTCGCTGCCGGCCGCCGCCATGGGCGCGACGTTCCCCCTCGCCTCCCGTTGGATGGTCCGCAGTGCCACACAGATTTCCAGTGACGCGGGCTGGCTGTATGCCGCGAATACTGTTGGCGCAGCCGCGGGCGCCCTGCTGACGGGGTTCGTCCTGCTGCCGCGGCTCGGCCTGACCGGGGCCACGGCGGTGGGCGTCGTGTTGAACGTCGCGGCCGCGGGTGGCGCCTGGATGCTGGCCGGGCGCGTCCAGGGCGGCGTCACCGCGTCCACCTCCCCTACGACGGGCAAGGGCAAGGCGCCCGTCCGGCCCACCGGGCGTCCGTGGCTGGCCGCGGTGACCCTCGGCGTCACCGGGCTGGCGTCCCTGACGCTGCAAGTGGTCTGGACGCGCCTGCTGGCCTCCATCCTCGGGCCGACCACGTACGCGTTCAGTGCCGTCGTTGCCATCTTCATCCTGGGCATCGCCGGCGGGTCGGCGCTGGGCGCGTGGCTCTCGCGCCGCGTCGCACGCCCCGTGGCGGCCCTGGCGATGACCGTCAGCGCGTGCGCCGCGATGGCGCTGGCGGCCGCCGCGACGGTGGACCCCGTGCTCCTCGAGGTGGCTCGCCTGGTGGCCCGGCCGGAGGTGACCTTCGCCCAGGTGCTCACGCGGGAATGGCTGTTCACGGCGGCGATCCTGTTGCCCATGTCCCTCGCATTCGGCGCCGCGTTCCCCCTGGCCCTGGCCGTGGCGGCCCGTGACGAGGCCTCGATGGTGGCCGACCTGGGCCTCGTGTACGCGGTGAACACCGCAGGGGCCATCGTCGGCGCCCTTGGCGCCGGGTTCGTCCTCGTGCCCTGGCTGGGCCTCCACGACACGATCAGGCTGGTCGGGGCCCTGCTGGCCGTGGCCGCCGCCGCCCTGGCGTATTCGGCGAGGCCTCAGCCCGCGTGGCTGGCGCTCGGGGTCGGTGTGGTGGTCGCGGTCGGAGCCTGGTTCGTCCCGGAGTGGGATCCTCGATTGCTCTCGAGTGGGGCCTACAAGTACGCGGCCGCCGCCCGGGGGCCCGACCTGGAGACGGCGCTGACAGCCGGTGAGCTGCGGTACTACCGTGAAGGATCCACGGCCACCGTCGCGGTCCGGCGGCTGGGCGGGATCACGTCACTTTCCATCGACGGGAAGGTCGATGCCTCGGACGGCGCGGACATGCTGACGCAGCGGTTGCTGGCCCACGTGCCGCTCCTGCTCCACCCCGCCCCCCGCCGCGCAGCCATCCTGGGCCTAGGCAGCGGCGTGACGCTGGGGTCGGCGCTGACGCATGGCCTGGACCGGGCCGTCGTCCTGGAGATCTCCCCGGAGGTCGTCGAGGCGTCGCGGTACTTCGATCCCGTGAACCACCGGCCGCTCGCCGACCCGCGCACCCGGCTCGTGGTCGGGGACGGCCGGACGCACCTGCTGCTGGCCGAGGAGACGTACGACGTCATCGTCTCCGAACCCTCGAACCCGTGGATGGCGGGCATCGCGTCGCTGTTCACGCGCGAGTTCTTCGAGATCGCCCGGGCCCGGCTGGCGCCCGGCGGGGTGCTGTGCCAGTGGGCGCACACCTACGACATCAGCGAGGCCGACCTTCGCTCGATCGTCGCGACGTTCCTGACGGTGTTCCCGAACGGCACGCTCTGGGTGGTGGGCGAAGCGGACGTCCTGCTGGTCGGCTCGACGGAGCCCCTGACCGATCGCCTGGCCGGCATCGAGGCGGCCTGGAGGCGTCCGGGCGTCGCCGAGGATCTCGCGTCCGTGGGCGCACGCGCGCCGCTTGCCGTCCTGTCCACTTTCGTGGCCGAAGGACCCGCCCTGAAGGCGTGGGCGGACGGCGCGCCCATCCAGACCGACAACCTGGCGAGCCTGGAGTTCTCGGGGCCGCGGAGCGTCTTCGGCAGGGCGTCCGCGGACAACGCGCGCCGGCTGCAGGAACTGGCGGCGGGGTCCCCACGGCCGCCGACCGTCGCCGCCGCGCTCGCCGGGGCCTCGGCCACCGAGTGGAGGAACGTGGCGGAGATGCTGCATCGCGCGGACGCCTACGCACCCGCCCTGGAGTTGTTCGTCAAGGTCCTGAGGCAGTCGCCGCGTGACCGTCAGGCGCTCGACGGGCTCGTCCAGACCTCGGTGCCGGTCGCCCAGACAGGTTTCGTGCGCGACTTCCTCACGACACTCGCCGCCGATCCCGCGAACGACGAGGCCCGGCTGGCGCTGTCGCAACTGCTGGCCGCCGAGGGGAACTTCGCCGAGAGCGCCCGCATCGCATTGGGCATGGTCCAGAACCGGCCAGCGAACCTCGCGGCCGTGGAGCAACTGGCGTCGGTGTTCAGCGACGCCGGCGACGCTGAACGCCTGGCGCCGGCGGTGGCTCGCCTCCGCGCCGAGGCGCTGGACCGCGCGTCGACGCGATACTACTCGGCAACGCTGGCATTCATGCAGCAGCGCCCGGACATCGCCGTGCGCGAGGCCGAGGCCGCGCTGGCCATCGAACCCCGGCATGCGCTGGCGCACAACGTCCTCGGCGCGGCGCTTGCCAGCCTCGGTCAGCGAGACCGGGCGCGGGCGGCGTTCGAGGCGTCGCTGCAGGCCGACCCGCGAGATCCGGCCACGTACTCGAATCTTGCGACGCTCGAGTTGGAGTCGGGGAACGTCGATGCGGCCCGGCAGCACTTCGCGGAGGCCTTGATGCTCGATCCCTCCAACGCGATCGCTCGAGACGGGCTGGCCCGCGTGATGTCGCGGTGAAGCGACGCCACGACGCCCCCGTTCGCCGTGTCGCCATCCAAAACCGCGAAGCGTGATCCAAACCAGCTTTAGGTCCGGTGCCCGCGCATCATCCGACCGGACTGGCAGGATGTCTGCTTTTCGGACGACATGCTCGATTTTCGGCCAGAGTTGACCACTCCGCTCGCCCGAACCCATCGTGGATCGCGGCAAAGCTAGCCGACGTCGATCGGTACAAGATTTGCAGAACGGAAAATCAAGGAGCTCACGTATGAGCGTGGTTCGATTGCTTGGGTTTGCCACGCTGCCGTGCGGATGCGTCGTCGGTCGCTACCGTGACGTCGCCAGCACGCGCGAGGTGGTGTATGTGGAAGAGAAGGGCGTGGTCTGCGAGAGCCACGCGCATCGCCGCAATCAGACCGTGACGCCCGAGCGCGAGCGCTTCGCCAGCTCCGTCGTCGCCGGCAGCCTGCGCGCGTCCTGATCGACCACGGCCGTCCCGCGAGGCTCGCCCGAGCCTCGCCGGCTGTTGCTGTACGGCCATCGGCGCGCTGATCCGCGGCGCCAGACCCATCTGCTTCACTCAAGATAAGCCTTGAACCCATCTTTCTCATAGATATACGCTCGGAGGCGCAGGAGCACCCCGCACGTGGACCTTCGCCAACTCGAGATCATTCGCGCCATTGCCGAGACCGGTTCCTTCACAGCCGCCGGCCACAAGCTGCACGTCTCCCAGTCCGCCATCAGCCGACAGATCCTGCTGCTCGAGGACGAGCTGAAGGAACCGGTGTTCCTGCGCGTCGGGCGACGCATCCGCATCACGCCGGCCGGCGAGGCGCTGCTGCAGCTGAGTCATCGCGTGTTCCAGGACCTCAAGGACACGATCGCCGGCATCACCGACAGCCAGGAGTCCCTGCGCGGCACGGTCCGGCTCCTGGGCGGGATGACCGTCTGCCTGTACGTCTTCCCGACCTTGATGACCGAGCTCAAACGCCAGCACCCGGCCATCGACCTCAAGGTGATGTCCGGGAGCTCGGAGCGGTGCCTTCAGCAGCTGCGGTCGGGAGCGGGCGATCTGGCGCTGCTGACGCTCCCCATCGATCAGCCCGACCTGGTCACCGTGCCGGTGCTGCAGGAGGAGCTGATGCTCGTCACCGCGGCGAAGCACCCCCTCTCGCGCAAGCGCAAGGTGCTGCCGCAGGACCTGGTACGTCAGCCGTTCGTACTCTTCGAGCAGGGCTCCAACACGCGTCGCGCCATCGACGAGTTCTTCATGTCGGCCCGTATCGAGCCCGACATCGTGATGGAGACCGAGAACGTCGAGATCATCAAGGCGATGGTGCGCACCGGCGTCGGTATCAGCATCATTCCCTACCAGGCCGCCGCACGCGACGTCTCGAGCGGGCACCTCTTCCTGTCGCGCATCGAGGGCCGATCGCTGGTGCGCGAGACTGGCTGGGTCTACCCGCGGATGAGCCGCACGCCCCGCGCCGTGCAGGAGACGATCAAGGCCTTCGAGCGCGTCAAGCCGAAGCTGCGGCTCACGCCGTAGCGCCGGCGGCCGCCCCGGCGAACGGATTACTTCTGGGTCTGCGTCGCCTGCGGCTGGCGCAGTGTGTACGACGTCCGCGAGATCACGTTGAGGTTGGGCTTGGTGACCTTTACCTCCACCTTCCGTGTCCGCTTCAGCGGATCCGGGTTGGTGGAGTAGTAGCCCAGCACGTAGTAGTCGCTCGTCTCGGCGTCGATCCGCTTCAGCGCCTTCGTGAAGTCGTTCTGGTTGACGACGGCGATGCCGCCCGTCTCCTCGGCCAGCACGCGCAGGCTGTCCTGGGTCTTGCGGACGTAGTTGCCGTACTCGACCGGGTCGAGCTGCTCGTCCAGGTCCGCGCCGGCCACCAGGCCGCGCGGGTCGATGGTGTAGAGCGTGGCGTTGGCGCGGTTGGCCGTCCGGGTCACCTCGGCCAGTTCGCGCGCCAGGTCCGCGTCGGCGAACTGCTGCCCCTGGTTGTACTGCTGGTTGATCTGCTGCCCTTCCTCGCGCGTCTGCCCGAAGCGGCCGCCGAATACCGGGTCCTCGCCGAGGCGCGACTCCGAGAACGGATTGAAGTCGTACCCGTTGCTCACCCAGACGACGGCCTTGCGACGGTTCGTGATGCGCTCGAGCTGCCGCAGCATGTCGTACGCCGTGGAGAACGCCACGTGCGCGCGATAGCGCACTTCCGACGGGCCGTCCGCGCCCTCGGCGCCCTGGATGATGTCCGAGGGCTTGAGGCCATTGCCCGTGATCTTCTTGATCGCCTCATCCAGCACCTTCCGGTCGTACGTCGGATCGATGGCGAGCGACGAGGGGCCCGTGGACACGATCGTGAACATGTCCCCTTCGTGGATGAGGTCTCGCGCGATCCGCTTGAACAGGTCGCGGATGCGGCCCGTGTTGCGGAAGTCGAGGTGCATGTCGTCCACGATGATCAGGAAGATGCGGCCCGTGGTGTCGTTCCGCGGACGCGAGGGTGGCAGGATGACGCCCTCCTCGGTGGGTGGGGGCGGGGGCGCCAGCAGGTTGTGGACGCGACCGCCGTGCACCAGCGTGAACGACGTGATGTCCTGCGGGACGCCATCCTCCAGAATCTGGAAGTCGTCCTTCGTCAGGTCCGCGACGAACTGATCCTGGTTGTTGCGGACGATCGCGTCCATGGTGACCAGGTCGATGTTGACCCTGAAGGTGGGTTGCGACCCCTGGGCGGCCGGCGCGGCGGGCGCCTGGGCCCCGGCGGACGCAGGCGCTTGCGCGCCGAGCCCCGCCACCGACAACGCCAGTCCCGCGAGCACCCCAAGACGAAGGCGGTAGGTCACCATGGTCGGATTATAAGACGATTGCCGGCCGCCCGCGGCCTCCCCCTGCGGCCCTCCCTGTAGGATAGAGGTGTATGCGCGTTGCGATCGGGGCGGACCACGCGGGTTTCGAGCTCAAGCGGGATCTCGCTGGACACGTGGCCCAGCAGGGGCACGAGGTGACCGACCTGGGGACTCACTCCACGGCCGAGGTGGATTACCCGGACATGGCCGAGGCGGTGGCCACCGCCGTGCGCAATGGCCAGGCGGATCGCGGTCTGCTGGTCTGCGGCAGCGGCGCCGGGGTCGCCGTCGCCGCCTCGAAGTTCCCGGGCATCCGGGCCGCGGTGTGCCACGACACCTATACCGCCCGCCAGGCCGTCGAGCACGACGATGTGAACGTCCTCTGCCTGGGCGCCCGGGTGCTTGGCCCCGCACTGGCGCGCACCATCGTCGATACCTTCCTCTCGGCCAGCTTCACCGGCGACGAGCGGCACATGCGAAGACTGGCCAAGATCGACGCCATCGAGAACCGCTTCCTGCGGGACGACCGGTAGCCCCTGCCCGCGCGCATGAACACCGTGTCGAAGACCGCCGTGGCGCTCGTCGCCCTCGCCACGCTCGTGCTGGTGGGACGCGAGGTGCCCGCGCAACTGCCTCGATTCACGGCCTGGGTCGCCTCTCTGGGCGCCTGGGGGCCCGTGGCCTTCGTGGCCGGGTACAGCATCGCGCCGGTGATCTTCGCGCCGGCCTTCCTCCTGACCATTGCGGCCGGCGCGATTTTCGGATTCGTGAAGGGCGTGATCTACGTGATGATCGGCGCCACGATCGGCGCCACGCTCGCCTTCCTGACCGGACGATATGTCGCGCGCCAGTTCGTGGAGGGCCTTCTCCGGCGCGAGCCGCGGCTGCAGATTATCGACCGTGCCGTCGAGCGGCACGGGTTCCGCCTGGTCGCGCTGCTGCGCATGTCACCCGCCGTGCCGTTCGTGCTCCTCAACTACGCGCTCGGCCTCAGCCGCGTCAGGCTGGTGGACTACGTGGCCGCCAGCGTCGGCATGCTGCCGGTGGTGGCGATGTACGTCTACACCGGCAAGGTCGCGGGCGACCTGGCCACGCTGGCCAGCGGCGCGGCCCAGCCGCGCGGGCCGCTCTACTACGCCATGATCGCGCTCGGGTTCGTGTCGACCGTGGCCGTGACGATCTACGTCACGCGAATCGCGAAGCAGGCCATCGAGCACGAGATCGCGGAGTCCCGGACTACGGAACCACCACCGGCACCTCAGCCGACACCGGGCCCGAGCCGCACCCATTGAGGGCACGCACGCGCAGGTAGTACCGGCCCGCGGGGGCGGGCACGGTCCGCGTCGTCACCGCGCCGACCGACAAGCTTGCCAGCGTTCCGCCGCCCGGGGAGGCGGCCGCCTCGATCACGTAGCCGGTCGCACCCGCCACGCCCGACCAGGTGATTGTCACCATGGTGCCGGCCGCCGACGCGGTCACGCCGGAAGGCGCAGCCGGGACGGGGCACCCGGCCACGACCACCGACACGTCGCTCGACGGAGGGCCGACCACGCCGTTGCGCTCCGCGCGCACGCGGACGAAGTACGCGCCATCCGGAACGCCAGGGACCGTGAATCCCGGCGTCGGACCGATGGCCAGCACCGCGAGGTTGGCAGCGCCCGGCGACGAGCCAGCCTCGAGGTGATACCCCGTGGGCGCCGGGCCGCCGACCGGCGGCGACCAGGTGAACGCGACGGTCCCCCCCGACACGGTGGCCTGCAGGCCTGAGGGCGGTCCCGGGGCGTCCGCGGCGACAACCTTCAGGATCCGACCCGCAAAGGTGACGAGGTACAGCTCGCCGTCGCGGTCGCGCCCGAGCGACACCACGCCGCCCAGCGAGCCCCCGAGCTCCGCGGTGTGATCGGCCGCATCGGACAGCGCGCCCTCACGCGTCGCCGGGTTCACGGCGATCCCGACCGACGCCACCATCGAGGTCGATGAATCGGCCACGAAGTACCGCCCGCGATACGCCGCGGGCAGCTGCATGCCCCGATACACGAAGCCCCCCGTCACCGCACGGCCAATCGTCCGCGGATAGTCGAACAGCGGATTCGTCAGCGGAAGGTACAGAGGTGTGCGCGTCGTGATGCCTGGCGTCGCGATGGTGCCTTCACGGATGCTCCACCCGTAGTTGCGGCCGCCGGCCCCGGCCGGCTCGTAGTTCACCTCCTCGCGGGCACCCTGCCCCACGTCGCCGACCAGCAGGGCGCCCGTGGCGCCGGTCCCCAGGTCGTCGAAGCTGTAGCGCCACGGATTGCGTAACCCGAACGCCCAGATCTCGTGGCGCACCAGGTTCGAGCTGTACGACACGAACGGGTTGGTCGGCGGGACCTGGTACCCGGTCGGGTGCCCGTCTGGCACGCTCACATCAATCCGCAGCATCTTGCCCAGCAACGACAGCGGGTCCTGTGCGTTGTTGTCGGGATCGTTGCCTCCGCCGCCGTCGCCGGTGCCCACATACAGGTATCCGTCAGGGCCGAACGCCAGGTGACCGCCGTTGTGATTGGTTTGTCCTGGATGCGGAATGAAGGCGAGGCCGCCGGGCCAGACGAGGTCCGACCGCGAGGCCGGGTCGGCCACCGGCGCATTGGCTGGCGATCGCCGGAACCGCGCGACCACGATGTCGCCCGCCGGGCTGGTGAAGTTCACGAAGAAGCGTCCGCTCGTGGCGGCGTCCGGCGCGAACGCCATCCCGAGCAGGCCCTGCTCGCCCCCGGTGAGGATGCTGGTGCGCAGGTCCAGCAACGGCGCCGGCAGCAGGGCACCGTTGTCGAGCACACGTATCAGGCCGCCCTGCTGGACGATGAAGAAGCGCGTCGTGGACGTGGGGTCGGGCACGAAGGCCACGGGGCTCGACAGCCCCTGTACCACGACCTGCGTGCGTAACTGCGCCACCGCCGGCGTTGCAACGAGCAGCGCCGCCAGACACACCCTTCCCACCATCGAGACTGCAGACATCCTCGGGTCTCCTGGGGGGAGGGACCAATTGTAACGGGGACAGGCCCCGTGACAGTCGGAGTCGGGGCCGTCCCCGATCGCGTCAGCGGCCGGCGAGGAGCGCGGACCGCAGCGCCTCGAACCGGGCATCGGCGTCCCGGACGCCCTGGAGGATGGCATCAGGGGTGAGCCAGCCGTCCGGATCGAGTGGCTCGGCCCTGGCGACCCACCCCGCGAGCGCGTTCTCGTCGAAGCCCTGCTCGTGAATGCGCGCCATCATCTCGGCATAGCGTCCCCGCAGCCGCGTGGCGATGTCGCGCCCGACGAGCTCCTCCAGCAGGCCTCGTGTGGTCGGCGTCACTTCGTCTCGGACGCCTGTCTCCACAGTCTCGTCCCCCGGCTCGTCCCCCGGCTCGTCCGGGGGCTCGTCCGGCGGCTCGCCGCTTGGCTCCTCAATCCTGGGCGGACCGGTTGGCGCTCGCGGCGTGCGCGGCTGGTCGCGCCGCGGCAGCCGGCGCCCGCGAGCCGGGCGCGAAGGCTCGGCCTCCTCTTCGGGGGGCATCGCCTCGCGCAAGGCCAGGATGGCCGGCCAGTCGAACTCGATGTGTGGATGCTGCTCCTCGATGGAGCGAATGGCCTCCTCGTCGAGCGCGGGGCGGCCGATCAGCACACCCGGGGCCGTGCGGTACCAGTACAGCACCCGTGGAGGCCGCCCCGGAGCGTCGGCGTGGAGGAGAAACGTGTGCTCGAAGCCCCGACGATCGCGGGTCAGTCGCAGGAACGGCACGGCCGATCAGCTCACCGGTGCTTCTTCGCTGCCGCCTTGGGGGCGGGCCTGGCCTTGGAGGTCGCCTTGGCCGATTTCGCAGGCTTGGAGGCCGCCATCGTTCTGGCGCCCCTGGGCGCCTTGGCATTGGAAGCCTTCATGGGCCTGGCGGGGACCTTGGCGGGCTTGGCGGGCTTTGCCGGGGCGGGCTTTGCCGGGCTTGCGGGGCGCGCTGCACCTTTGACGGGCGTGGAGGGCGCGGGCTTCGCGGCGACTTTGCGCGCCGGAGCCTTTGCCTCCGCCGCCCGGCTGGCAGCCGGAGCCGGGGTGGACTTGGGCGCGTGCGGAGAGCGGTAGGCCTGGGTGAACCGGACCTGATCCAGACCGAGGTGATAGGTCCAGATCTCTGCGACCGGAAACTGGTGCTCGTCGCAGATGCGCCGGGCCGATTCGTACGACTGGGGCGGCACGTACAAGTAGAACGGGGCCTTGAGCTTACTGAAGACGCCCCACTCCGCGAGCGCCTCCAGCTGATTCACCGATTCGCCCGTCTCCACCTCAACGGTGCCCTCGAGACGGCGGCCGCGCTCCTGCGAGTAGAGGAGCAGGTCGGGATAGACGGCCAGATCGCCGACCATCACGGACTGGTTCTGCTCGGGTCCCGGGTTGATGGCCACCTCGTGCCGCCGCTTATAGCGGGCCTGCAGTTGGCGAATGACGCGATCGTGCTCGAACTGCTCACGAATCGGGCGGGTGAGAATCGGACTCACTGGGCCTCCGTGTAACCCCTGTGAAAACGCCACACTATAGCATGCAGGTTTCGCCAGCCCGGCTAGAATGCAGCATGCGCATTCTTGCGAGCGTACTGGCCGTTCTGGGGCTACTCGTCGCCTCCGTTGTTGGTCAGACGACCAAGCAGCCGGTGGGCAACGCGCCCACTCCGGCGCTCCAGAAACTGCTGGCCTCGATTCGGGCCGCCGACAAGGGTCAACTGGCGGTGTCGGAGGAGGACGGGCGGTTCCTGCGGACGCTCGTGGCGTCCACCAACGCCCGGCGGGTGCTGGAAATCGGGGCGGCAAGTGGCTACAGCGGCATCTGGATGGGCCTCGGCCTGCGCGAAACCGGCGGGCGCCTGACGACCATCGAGTTCGATCCGGCGCGCGCCCGCGAGGCCACGGCCAACATCCGTGCGGCGGGCCTGGCCGACATCGTCGAGGTGATCCACGGGGACGCCTTTGCGGAGGTCCCGAAGCTGACCGGAGCGTTCGATCTGGTGTTTCTCGACGCGTGGAAGCCGGACTACAAGAGGTTCTTCGACCAGGTGTTCCCGCGCGTCACGCCGGGCGGCCTGTTCCTCGCCCACAACGTCATCAACAAGAAGCAGGAGATGGGCGATTTTCTCCTGGCCATCGACACCCACCCGCAGGCGCTCACCAGCATCGTGTCGCCGGGGCACGAGGGCATCTCGATGACCTATCGGAGGCGCTGATCGTGCGCACGGTTCATCTCATCGGCGCTCCCCTCGATCTCGGCGGCGCGCGGCGAGGCACCGACATGGGTCCCTCGGCGTTTCGCATCGCCGGCCTGGCCGAGCATCTCACCGCGCTCGGCGTCACCGTGGTGGACAAAGGCGACATCCAGTCCCCCATCCCCGAGACGAAGGGCCCCGGGGATCCGCACAAGCGGTACGTGAGGGAAATCGCGAAGGTCTGCCAGAAGTTGTACCAGTCCACGCTGGCCTCACTCGACGAGGGGGCGCTGCCCATCGTGCTGGGCGGGGACCACAGCCTGGGTGCGGCGTCGGTCGCGGCGTCGGCGACCCACGTGAAGCGGCAGGGCAAGCCCCTTGGCCTCATCTGGGTGGACGCGCATGGCGACATGAACAGTCCCGCCACGAGCGAGTCGGGCAACGTGCACGGGATGCCGCTGGCGGCGCTGCTCGGGGGCGAGCCGGCGGAACTGGCCCACCTGCACGGCGACGGCCCGGCCATCCTCCCGAAGCACACCGTACTCGTGGGCATCCGCAACCTGGACACGGTGGAGAAGGAAATCGTCAAGGCGTCGCGCGTCCACGTGTTCACGATGAAGGACGTGGATCGCCTGGGTATCGCCGAGGTGATGGAGCGCGCGCTCGTCATCGCGGGGCGCGGCACGGGCGGCATCCACGTGTCGTTCGACCTGGATGTCTGCGATCCCGCGATCGCGCCCGGAGTCGGCACGCCGGTGAAGGGCGGCCTCGACTACCGTGAGGCGCACGTGGTGATGGAGATGGCGGCGGAGAGCGGCAACCTGATGGCGCTCGATCTTGTCGAGGTGAATCCGACGCTCGATCTGCGCAATACCACCGCCGAGCTGGGCGTGGAGCTGGCGCTCTCGGCCCTCGGCAAGCAGATTCTCTAGCTCCGGAGGGCCCGGGCCTCCTCGAGCATCGCTTCGAGGGTGTCCATCAGCATCACGAGCGAGTACGGCTTCTCCACGAGGCGCGTGAGCGGCCGGATCGACTCGAGGTCCGCGGACTCCGATCGCAGGCCCGAGAAGATGATGACCGGAACGTCGGGCGGCATCGACACGACGACTTCCCTGCCGGTCCCTCGTTTCAGGCGCAGGTCCACGATGGCGGCCGCAGGCCGTTGCCGGCGGATGGCGTCGAGCCCCTCGTCGGCGGTTTCCGCGGTCACGACGGTGTACTGCCGCATCTGCAGGAACTTCACCAGCGGCTGACGCACGGCGGCGTCATCTTCGACGACAAGGATGACGGGCGAGGGTTCGGTCACCACGGTCGAGGTCACGTGCAATCATTGTCCGCCAACCCGCCTCGAAACACCAAATCAGGCCTCGCTGCGCTCGGTAGGCCTCGCTGTGCTCGGTAGGCCTCACTGCGTTCGGTAGGCGCTCGCTGACGCTCGCGTAGGAGGCGGGCACGCTGTCGCTCGCTCTCGCTCGCGCGCGCACGGTGGGGTCTCCCCTACGCGCCGAGAGGCGCGCCTACGACGCGACAGCGCCGCCTACCGGAGGCCTACGCTCGCGCAGCGAGCGCCTACCAGGGGCCCACTGTCGCTCGCTTTCGCGCGCGCACAGGTGGGGTCTTCCCTACGCGCCGAGAGGCGCGCCTACGGCGCGACAGCGCCGCCTACCGGAGGCCTACGCTCGCGCAGCGAGCGCCTACCGGAGGCCTACGCTCGCGTAGCGAGCGCCTGCCGGAGGCCTACAGCGCGCAGCGCTGCCTGATTTGCCGGCAATGATGGCGCGTGTGGACCAGGTGGAAGCGCGCCCACTGCGCCGGAGTGAACGGACCGAGAATCGGGTGGTCCATGACCGGACCGGTACCGAATCGCTCGGTCGCGCGCAGCAGCGCAGCGTCCATCTCGGCCAGGTGCGCGCTGGCGCGCTCCAGGAGGGTCGATAACGACAGTTCTCCGGTGGGCTGCACGTGGCGGGGCGCCTCGACGCCGGTCGGGAACCACCCGAGCGTGACCACGACGAAGCGGCGCATCTGGCCCTTCAGGCTCTGGGCGGTCGCGCGCGGCACCCCCGCCTCGAGACACCGCTCGAGGCCCTTGGTCGTGCCGGTGTAGGTGCGGTCCAGATGCTCGACGATCTCGGCAACCGACCAGCGCCCATCCACCCGCACCGACGCGCGGGCGTCATCGAGGCCGGCGGTGGCGTCGGCAATCAGCGTGCGGCAACGTGCAAGATCGTGGTGCATCGTGTGAGTCGGCCCGCCGTCGCCGCCCCGGCCCCGGCCGAAAAGGCTCGCGAGATGTCGCTCGTTCACCGAAACCGCGGATGAGCCCGCCGTCGCCTGACCAGGCCTCGTTGGCTTGCCGAGCCGACGCTCGCCGAAGGCAAGCGAAGGCTGGTGGGCCGCGCAGGGATCGAACCTGCGACCCTCTGCTTAAAAGGCAGGTGCTCTACCACTGAGCTAGCGGCCCGAAACCATCATTGTACTCGCGCTCATGAGGTAGGAGGTAGGAGGTAGGAGGTAGGAGGCAGGAGGCAGGAGGCAGGAGGTAGGAGGTAGGAGGTAGGAGATCACCAAATCACCAGATCACCAGATAGATCCCCAGATCCCCAGATCACCAGCTCGATCACCAGCTCACCAGATCATCAGATCAACAGATTCGCCGAACCTATCTCCTCTGCCTCTCCACCTGCAACAACCTCCGTGTCTCCTCGTGCTGCGGGTGCGCCAGAACCTGCTGAGGAGCGCCCTCCTCCACCACGCGCCCGTTGGCGAGGATGACGACTCGCGTGGCGACGTCGTGGACGAAGTCGTCGTCGTGCGAGGTGAGCAGCAGCGTGCGGCCGGAGGCGGCAAGACGCCGGAGCGCATCGCCCAGATCGTTGCGGCGCGCCGGATCCAGCGACGCCGTGGGCTCGTCCAGCAACAGCAGCGGCGGGTCCACGGCCAGGGCCCGCGCAATCGCCACGCGCTGAGCCTCGCCGCCCGAGAGCTCCCGCGGCAGGGCGTGTTCCCGGTGGCCGACACCTAGTTCGTTCAGCAGCGCGCGAGCCCGCGTTTCGGCCTGGGACCGGGCGAGGCGCTGCACGTGCACCGGCGCCAGGCACACGTTGTCGAGCGCCGTGAGGTGCTCGAAGAGAAAGTGGAACTGGAACACCATGCCGGCCTTCGGCACCTCGATCGCACCGGCATCCGCGGGCTCGAGCCCCGCCAGCACCCGGAGGATCGTCGTCTTGCCCGATCCCGAGAGGCCCATCAGCGCCACCACCTCGCCCTCGTCGGCCCGCAGGTCCACCCCGGCCAGGATGGTCCGGCTGCCCCGCGTGAGGTGCAGCCCGCGCACGCGCACGGTGCCGCTCACGTCGTCGCCACCTTCCAGCGCTGCTCGAGCCGTCGCGCCAGGTGCGACAGGGGCAGCGACATGGCCAGATAGAGCGCCGCGCACAGCAGTCCCGGCACGAGCCAGCTCCCCACGTTGGTCGCGAAGATCTGTGTCTGCTTCGTCAGCTCCACCACCGTCAGCACCGAGACCAGCGAGGAGTCCTTGAGGAGCGCGACGAAGTCGTTGGTCATCGGCGCCAGCGCGAGGCGGAAGGCCTGCGGCGCCCGCACGAGCCGCAGCGTCTGCCAGCGGGTGAAGCCGAGGATGTGCGCCGCGTCGAGCTGCCCCCGTGGCACGGCTTCCAGGGCGCTGCGATAGATCTCGCTCTCGTACGCGGCGTAGTTGAGGCCCAGCCCCAGCAGCGCCGCGGCGAAGGCGGGGAGCCGGATCACGTCGGCCACGCCGTAATAGATGACGAAGAGCTGCAGCAGCACCGGCGTGCCGCGCATCACCTCCACATAGGCCGTGAGCGCGCCGCCCAGCAGCGGCCCTCCGTACACGCGTCCCGTCGCGATCCCGACGCCAAGCGCCACGGCGAGCGCCATCGCCGCGCACGACAGGATCAGCGTGATGAGTGCCGCCCGCAGCAGCGAGGGCAGGTAGCGCGGCAGCGCGGCGGACATCGGCACGCGTGCCGGCCACGGCGACGCCGCCTGCCCCTCCGGCGTGGCCACCGCGGCGGAGTCGGTGGCGGCCGCGAGGACGCGGGCGTAGAGTCGCGGCTGATCGTCGTTCCACAGCCCCCACGTCCGGAAGATCGCTTCGAGCGAGCCATCGGCCATGGCCTCCCGCAGAATCGCGTCCACCTGGTCGCGCAACGCGGTGTTCTCCGGCGCCGTGACGATGATGTAGTGGCCGGTCGCCACGGCATCAGGGTGCGTCACGAGGCCCGCTGTCCGCCGCTGAGCCCGGTCCGCGATGACGTGGTCCAGCAGCACGGCGTCCACGCGTCCCAGCACCAGGTCCTCGTAGGGATGCACGTCATCGTCGTAGGACACCGCGACGATGCCGTGCTCGCGCTCGGCCTGCAGGAGGATGTCGTACGCCATCGTCCCGCCGAGCGTGGCAACGCGCCGGCCGCGGAGGTCCGCCAGCGTGAAATAGCGGGAGCGGTCCGCCTCCCGCACGGTGATGACCTCGCGAAAGGCGTAGTACGGCACGGACGCGGCCAGCGAGGCCCGACGGGCCGGGATGTCCTCGATGCCGCTCAGGCCGATGTCGAAGTCGCCCCGCCGCGCCGACTGGTCGAGGGCACTGAAGGCGACCTGGACGAATCGCGCCGGGCGCCCCAGCCGGGTGGCCACGAGCTCCGCAATCTCGACATCGAACCCCACCATCCGGGACGGGTCGTTCGGATCGGCCTCGACGAAGGGCGCACCGCCCTCGGCATCGCCGCCCCATCGGAGCGGTGACTGCGCCCCAATTGGAGCGGCCACGATGACGACGACCAGGAGAACCAGGACGCAGCGCACGCGCGCGCGCCAGTATACGGGCACTCTCACGTGAGCGCTTCGCGGTCACGGACCCCGAGGAGGTACAGGATCCCGTCCAGCCCAAGCGTGGAGATGGCCTGCCGCGCGTTCTGGCGGACGACGGGCTTGGCGCGGAACGCGATCCCGAGGCCGGCCAGCCGCAGCATCGGCAGGTCGTTCGCGCCGTCGCCCACCGCGATCACCTGCTCCATGTCGAGGCCCTCCGCGCGGGCGATCTCGCCGAGGTAGTGGGCCTTCCGGGCGCCGTCGACGATTTCGCGCCGCACCTCGCCGGTCACGACGCCGTCGACGATGTCCAGCTCGTTGGCGTGCAGGTAGTCGATGCCGAGACGACGCTGCAGCGCGCGTCCCACGAACGTGAATCCGCCCGAGAGGATGGCCATCTTGTACCCGAGACGGCGCAGCGTGGTGGTGAGCCGCTCCGCGCCGTCCATCAGCGGCACGCGTGCGGCCACCTGCTCGAGGCTGCTCGCGGGCAGCCCCTTGAGCAGGGCCACGCGCCGCCGGAAGCTGGCCTGGAAGTCCAGCTCACCCCGCATCGCCGCCTCCGTGATGGCCGCCACCTGGTCGCCCACGCCAGCCACACGCGCCAGCTCGTCGATCACCTCGGTCTGGATGAGCGTGGAATCCATGTCGAACGCCACCAGCCGCCGGCTGCGCCGGAACACCGTATCGTGCTGGAAGGCCACGTCGATGTCGAAGTCGCGTGTCAGCGCCATCAGGGTCGCCCGCAGCGAGTCCTCGTCCCCAAGCCTGCCCGACGCCGCAAGCTCCACGCACACCCGTCCTGTGCCGGTCGCCTCGAGCGGCGTGCGGCCCGAGAGCCGGTCGATGCGATCGATGTTGAGCCCGGCCTTGACGATGGCGCCGCTGACGGCGGCGAGGTGCGCGGCGCCGAGTGCGGGCCCGAGCACGCTGATCAGGTAGCGCGCCTTCGTCTGTGCATGCACCCAGGCTTCGTACTCGTCGGCCGAGACCGCGTGGAAGCGGATCTGCACGCCCAGCTGGTGCGCCTTCAGCAGGAGATCCGTCAGCAACGACGAGGACTTCATCTCGTCGGTGAGCTCGACCAGCAGCCCGAGGGCGAGCGCGTCGTGAATCACGGCCTGGCCGATGTCCAGGATGCGGGCGTTGGCCTCGCCGAGGATGGTGGTGAGCGCGTGCGTGACACCGGCGCGATCCGGGCCGGTGATGTCGATGTGGAGGACCCTGGTCTGCGGCGTCGTGGGCATGCGAACGGGAAATTATCCCCTATCCGCCACCACGGCCCGATCAGCCCTGCGGGACGACGCGTCCGCCCGTGAGGAAGCGCTTGTAGCCGGAGTACTCGGTGATGGTGCGAAGCCGCGGCGTACCGGCGCCGCGCGTGATACGGAGCTGCGTGGACGACACCGGCAGCATCAGGGTCTCGTCGGGATCCTGGAAGCGAACCGGCTTGAAGCGGATGGAGGTGTCCCACCGCTCCATCACCCAGTTGGTGGCGACGCCGACCCGCCGCGCCACGTTCCGCGGCATCGGGATGTCCACCAGCCCCATCAGCGACTGATCCATCCGCATGACCTCGTGGGAATCGGGGTTCAGCCAGATGCGCCCGCGGAATCCCCCGTCCACGTCGAAGCTGATGCAGTCCTCCTGGCCCTCGACCTCCGAGACCGCCACCCTGGGCGGGCGCCGCAGCTCGTAATCCACCACGATCGCGATGCGGCCGTCCACCTTCCCCGCCTTGCCGAGCGAGAACACGTACTGCGCGCGCTGCTCGGCCAGCAGCATGGAGAGCGGCTGCGTCTCGGAGTCCTGTTGCTCCGGTGACGTGCACGCCTGGTAGTCGTTCTTCCGCGGCAGGTGGCCGTTCACGCGCAGCACGTGCCGCAGCGTGCGGGCCTCGGGCGCCTCCTCGGAATGGTTGAACGGATCCCAGGACAGCCGCAGCTCGGATTCCACGGTGCGCGGGAAGCCGTCGGCGCCGAGCCCGCTCGACAGGGGCTGGAGGCGCACCGTCTCGAGGCACACCAGGCTCTGCGCGCGTGCGAAGTACTCCTCGACCTTCTCGCCGGCGGACTGGAGCAGCGAGTCCAGGTCCAGCCGGGCGGGCGCCTGGGCAGACAGCACCGTGCCCAGCCACCCGAGGGCAAGTCCTCCACAGACGGCGATCGCGCGCATCTCGGGCGGGATTATACAGAGACGCCGCCCTGCTTCGGCTACGATCTGGCAAGCTCGTGTATTCCTTCGACTGGACCGGTGACTTCCGCGGCTGGCTGGCGCGCGTCCGGAGCCGGCAGACCTGGCACCGGGTGGCGCCTAACGTCTGGTTCATCGGCGTCACCAGCCTGCTCACCGACATCTCGTCCGAGATGGTCGCCAGCATCCTGCCGCTGTACCTCGTCATCGGGCTGGGGTTGAGCCCGTTTCTCTTCGGCGTCGTGGATGGGCTCTACCCTGGGGTGACCGCGCTGGTCCGGTGGGCCGGAGGCGTCATCGGCGACCGGTCGCGGCAGCACAAGGGGCTGGCGGCGGTCGGGTACGGGGTCTCCGCGGTGAGCCGGCTGGTCTGGCTGCCGGTGGGCGGGAACGTCGCCGGCATCATGGCGCTCGTGACGGCGGACCGTATCGGCAAGGGCGTGCGCACCGCGCCGCGCGACGCCCTGATCTCGCTGAGCTCGCCGCGCGACGGGCTCGGCGCCGCGTTCGGCGTGCACCGCGCGATGGATGCCGCGGGCGCCATGCTGGGGCCGCTGACCGCCGCCGCCATCCTGCTCCTGGCCCCCCAGCGCTTCGACCTGGTGTTCGTCGTCAGCTTCGGCCTGGGCGTCATCGGCTTCGCCGTCCTCGTGCTGTTCGTGCGGAACCCGCCCGCGGAAGCGGCCCCGGCGCCGGGCAAGTTCGCACCGGGCCCCTCGGGCCTCGTGCCGAAGCAGCGGGGCTTGTGGATGACCCTGGCTGGCGGCGCCGCGCTCGCGCTGGTCACCGTGAGCGATGCCTTCGTCTACCTCGTCCTGCAGCGTCGCGGCCTGGTCGCGCCCGCCAGCATCCCGCTGCTGTTCGTCGGGACCAACGCGACCTACCTGCTGCTCGCGATCCCGATGGGCGCCCTGTCGGACCGGCTGGCCCGCTGGCGCATCTTCCTCCTCGGCCATCTCTTCCTGGGGGTGGTCTACGGTGCGCTGCTCGTGCCCGGCCCCGGCTGGGCGGTCGTACCAGTCGTGCTGGTCTTTCTCGGCGGGTACTACGCGGCCACCGATGGCGTGCTCTCGGCGATGGCCAGTGCCGTGGTGCCTCGGGCGGATCGGGGATCGGGACTGGGCCTGCTGGCCACCGCGACGAGCCTGGGCCGGCTGGGCGCGTCGCTGCTGTTCGGGTGGGTCTGGTCGGCCTGGGATGATGCGACCGCCGTGGCGGTCTTCGCCGCGGTGCTGCCGCTCATGATGATGGCAAGCGCCGTGATCCTGTCGCGCGCGCAGCGGGAGATAATCCCGGCATGAGCGCGCGTGGCTGGGCCATGCTCGGCATCGTCGCCCTTGCGGTGGCACTGGTGGCGGGGTACGTGTGGCTGGCTCCGGCACCGGCGCGGCCGGGGGGCCCACCAGCCGCGGCCGGCACCGGCGAGCGCGCGCCGTCGATTCCACGGCTGGACCAGATGCCGGCGCCGCCGTTCGTCATGGTGCGAAGCCTGATCGCGGACGACTCGCACGGTCGCGTGGGCGTGGCGTCACTGGCCGCTCCGGAGGGGCCGCGTTTCATCACGCCGCTGAAGTGCGAGCGCGTGTTCTTCGCGGCCGGCCGCGGCGTCTGCCTCACGCTGGGCGTGGACGGCATCACGACCGTCTACGCCGCGGAGGTGTTCGACGCGACGTTCCAGTCACGCGGACGCATCCCGCTCACGGGCGTGCCGAGCCGCGCCCGCGTCTCGCCGGACGGACGCCGCGCGGGGATCACGGTGTTCGAGACCGGCCACTCCTACGCCGAGCACGGCTATTCGACGCGCACGACGATCATCGACACCACCAGCGCGTCGCCGATCGCGGACCTCGAGTCGTTTGCCGTCACGCGGGAGGGGCGTCCGTTTCGCGAGGTGGACTTCAACTTCTGGGGCGTCACCTTCGCCCGGGACAGCAACCGGTTCTACGCCACCCTCTCGTCGGGCGACGTGAAGTACCTCGTCGAAGGCGACGTCGACGCGCGCACCGCGCGCGTGATTGGCCGCGACGTCGAGTGTCCGTCCCTGTCGCCGGACAACACGCGCGTGGCCTACAAGAAGGCCTACACCGACGCGCGCGGCATCGGCTGGACGCTGCACGTGCGGGAGCTTGCCACGGGCTCGGACACAACCCTGGCCGCCGAAACACGGAGCGTGGACGATCAGGTGGAATGGCTGGACGATGCGCACGTGATGTATCACCTGCCGTCGTCGCGAGGCGCCGACATCTGGGTGGTGGCGGCCGACGGCGGGACACCACCGCGCGTCCTGGTCCCGCTCGCCTACTCGCCGGCGGTCGTGCGGTGACGCGCTTCGTCCTCGGATCCACGCTGCTCTTCACGCTGATGTGGGCGGCGATGACCTATCCGCAGGTCCTCCGTATGCACGACAGCGTGAACGATGTCGGCGATCCGCTGCTGAACACCTGGGCCCTGGCGTGGGTGGCACACCAGCTCCCCTTCGCGCCCGCGCACGTCTTCGACGGCAACATCTTCCATCCGGAACGTCGCACGCTCGCCTACTCCGAGACGCTGCTGGCGCCGGGCATCATCGGGGCCCCGCTGCTGTGGCTCGGCGCCGGGCCCATCCTCGTCTACAACCTCCTGCTGATGGCGGCCTTCGTGGTGTCGGCGCTCGGCACGGCGCTGCTCGTGCGCGATCTCACGGGACATGCCGGGGCGGCGCTGGTGTCAGGCGCCATCTTCGGCTTCCTCCCGTTCCGTTTCGATCACTACGCGCACTTCCAGTTGCTCCACACCGAGTGGGTGCCGCTGGCGCTGTGGGGCTTCCACCGTTTCGTGGCCACGGCACGCTACACCTGGGCCGTCCTGCTGGGCACGATGGTGGGCGCCCAGGCCCTGACGTCGATGTACACCGCCCTGTTCCTCGGCGTGTACATCGTGGCAGCGGGAGGCGTGGTGCTGGCCACGGAGTGGCGCCGGTATCGGACCTGGCTGCCGGGCCTGGCGATGGCCGTGGTGATCTCGGGCGTCATGGCGGCTCCCGCGGCCATCGCACACATGCGGGTGCACGAGGTCGTCGGGGAGCGATCGCGTGCCGAGGTCGCGCGCGGATCCGCCCTGTGGACGGACTTCATCGCGGCGGCTCCCAGCAACGCCGTCTACGGCGCATGGTCCGGCCGATGGGGCGGGCCCGAGCGCAAGCTGTTCCTCGGATTCCTGGCGATGGCGCTCGCGCTGGTGGCCCTCTGGCCGCCCTGGTCCGTCAGCCGCGTGGCCTACGCGGTGGCGCTGCTCGTTGCCATCGACATCGCGCGCGGCCTCAATGGCTGGACGTATGGCCTCCTCTACGACCACGTGTTCGTCTTTCGCGGCCTGCGCATGCCCACCCGCATGGCCATGATGGCGGGCCTCTCGCTCGCGGTGCTGGCGGGCTTCGGCGTGGCGCGGCTTCTCGCCCCCATCGGATCGAGGTCGGCACGGGCCGCCCTCATCGCCGTGCTGCTGGGCATCGTGGCGCTCGAGGGTTGGTCGGCCCCGATGAACCTCACACCGATTCCCCTGGAGCCTCCCGCCACCTACGCGGACCTGCTGGCCGACAAGGGCGAGCCGCCGCGAACCGGGATCGTCCGCCGCCAGTCGGATCGCCCGCCCGCGGTGATCGTCGAGTTCCCGATCAACCAGGAAGATCCGACCTTCATGTACTACTCGATCTTCCACTGGCAGACGCTCATCAACGGGTACAGCGGCTTCTACTCCACGCGCTATGTGGAGCTCGATGCGCTCCTCCGGCGGTTCCCGGCCGCGGACACGCTGCAGACGCTCGCAGGTCTGCAGACACGGTACGTGGTGATTCACGGGGAGCTGCTGCCGCCGGCGAGGTACCGGGAACTGACCGCGGCCCTGGAGGCCTTGCCCTCGTTCCGGCTCGTATCGAAACGCCCGTGGAAGGGCGCGGAGATTGCGCTGTACCAGTTCAGCTTCTGGGACCTGTGACGGCCTCGCCCCGAGCGGCCACCCGCCCGAAAGGACAATAGCGTCCCCGTCGCACCAGTGCGCTAACATCCACGGCAATAGCTTCAGAGGAGGCGGTCATGCAGGTGGATTGGGCAGTGCTCTCGCAGAGCCTGGCGACAACGGCGTTGGCGGTCGGGTTGCGCCTGATCGGCGCCGTCGTCGTCTGGATTGTCGGACGGTATCTCATCGGTTTCGCCGTGCGCATGGTGTCCCGTGCGCTGGAGCGACAGCACGTGGATCCGACGCTGCTGCGCTACATCGGGTCCATCGTGTCGGTCTCCCTGAACATCCTGCTGGTCGTCGCCATCCTCGGGTACTTCGGGGTGGAGACCACGTCGTTTGCCGCCCTGGTGGCCGCCATGGGTATCGCCATCGGTGCGGCGTGGGCCGGGCTGCTCTCCAACTTCGCCGCGGGCGTGTTCGTCGTCGTGCTGCGCCCGTTCAAGGTGGGCGACTTCATCACCGCGGGCGGCGTGACCGGCACCGTGGAACAGATCGGCCTGTTCGCCACGCAGTTCGTCACCCCCGACAACGTCCACACGGTCGTGGGCAACGCGAAGATCTTCGGCGACACCATCCAGAACTTCTCGTCCACGCCCTATCGCCGCGTGGACCGCACCGCGCAGCTGGCGCACGGCGTCGACGTCCAGGACGCCATCGCCAGGCTCAAGGCCAGGCTCGCGAAGGTCCCCAATGTCGAGGCCTCACCGGCACCGGACGTGGAGCTGCTGGACTTCAACCCGATGGGCGCGGTCCTGGCGGTGCGCCCCTATACGAACAACGCCCACTATTGGCAGGTGTACTTCGATACGAACCGCGTGATCAACGAGGAGTTCGGTGCGGCGGGGTACCCGGTGCCGTCCACGCAGACCGTGCTGCGGCAGGCGTGACGGAGCCCTGGCTCGCGGGCGCTGCTCGACGGCGCGCCGGGAAACCGCCGGCGGGCTTGCCAGAGGGCCGCTATTGGCCGCGATCCCGCGTGCATCGGCTGGCACGCAGAGTGCACTTCGATCTGCGGAGGCGGTTATGTCTCGACACATTGTGGTCATTGTCGTCGCCGGCCTGCTGTGCCTGCCTGGATGGGCCGGCGCACAGGAGATCGGCATCAAGGGTGGCGTCACCTTCGCGGACATCCCCAACTTCGGCGATGTGCTGGATGACGAGGGGTTCAACGGGGTGAAAGGGCGAACGGGGATAGTGATCGGCGGTCATGTCGGCATCCCGCTGGGCAGCCTGTTCACCCTGCAGCCGGAGGTGCTCTACACGCAGCGTGGCATCGAGGCGGAGGTGCCATTGGTCGACGAGACCTTCAAGTTCAACCTCGATTACCTGGATGTTCCCGTGCTGCTCCGGATTGGGCCGTCGGCCGGCTTCCAACTCCTGGTGGGGCCGTCTTTCAACTTCAACACGGGCGCCACGATCAAGTCGGAGGGGATCGTCAACGAGGAGGAGGATTTCAAGGAGGAGGTCGAGGATGTGGAAGTCAGCCTCGTGCTCGGCGCGGGCTTCTACGGCCGGTTCCTGATCCTGGAAGGACGCTACCAGGAAGGCCTGACGAACATCGCGAAGTTCGAGGACTTCGAGGGTCAGGAGGACTACAAGAACCGCTCGTTCACACTGCTCGCCGGCATCCGGTTCGGGCGCTGAGCGCCATCAGCGCGACTCGTCCGTGATCACCGCCAGCGCGTCCGCGCCCGGCGGCAGCGGGCGAAACCGTGCGTGCCTCACCTGGATCGCTGGAATACGAGCGTCCTCGTCAGCTCGGATCCATCGCCCGCGCGTGAGGTGAAACTCAACTCGAAGGTGTCCCCGTCCACGCGGAAGCGGCGCGTGAAGTCCTTGCCCAGGTCTTCCGGGAAGAGCGACCCTTCGATGTGGTGCGTGACGGTCCCGGCGCCCTCGTCCACTGCGAACGTGCCGAAGTACGCGTCGTAGCCGAGGACGACGCGTGCGTTCTTTGCCAGCTCGGGATCTGACGGCTCGGTGATGGCCTGCGGGCGGCCCTGCCGCATCATCTGCAGGGCCATGTGTCCGCTGGCGGCGTAGAACAGGCGGCCGATCGGCTGCTGCCCCAGGACGGGGTCGGTGACCGCCTCCCCGTTCGCGCGCGTCACCGTCCGGCTCCGCAACTCCCAGGCTCCGAGCATCTGGTCCCGGGCGCCTGGAGCCGGCGGCGCCATGCACGACGCGATCGCTGCACACGAAACGACGGCGAGGAACACCCGGAGGCGCAGATTGCCACGATGAGACTCGATCACCCGTGCTGCTCCTTCGTGGCGTGTGCGTCGGCCGGCGACCACGACTCGACGTACAGCTTGATCTTCAGGGCGATGTCGTACGCCTCCGTCCCGCTGAACGTGACGGAGTTCTCGTCCCTGGCCGCGTCGAAGGCACCGCCGGTCAGCGTGTAGGAGCTGTCGTGCGGCGTCGCGCCCGCGAACGAGAACTGGATGAAGCCGTCGAATGCGCCAGGCTTCTTGACCTCGACTGCGGCGATGTGCCGGATGAGGATGGCCTTGTCGCGCCGTTCGGCCAGGTGCTCCTGGACGATGCGGATGCTGTCGCGTGACACGAACAGGGTCTTGCCCTGCCCTCCGTGGATCACGAGGCTCACGCGTGTCCTCCCATGACAGTCCCTCACTCGCTGGCTGGTATCGTGGCGGAGATCCTCCGCACTTCTGTCCATCCTACCAGCTGGGCCGCGCTCGCCGTCAGCGGCACGTCGCCCTGTACCGCTCGAGGTCGGCCCGCAGGGGCGCGGCCAGCGTCGGCTCCTCCCGCTCGGCACGCCCGATCAGATCGCGCTGCCAGGCCAGGGCCTCGTCGCAGCGACCGAGCCCGGCCAGTGCCATGGCCACGATGGCGCCGTGGCCGACCGTGCCGGTGGTGGCATAGACCTCCATGGCCAGCGGCAGGGCTCGCCCGGGATCGCGCAGGTCCACTCGGGGTGAGCCGGCGAGGAGAAAGGCCAGTCGTGCCGCCATTCGGCCGCGCGACGGATGGGCGGCGTAGCTCCGTTCGATCGCGGCCAGTGCGTCGACGTGTCGACCGAGGGCGGTGAGGGCATCGACCTCACCCAGCACGGCATCCTCGTCATCCGGACTGGCGCGCCTCACTCCTTCGAAGGCGGCGAGTGCGTCCGCCGGTCGACCGGCGCGAGACAGCTCCCGGCCCAGAAACAGGCGCGCGGCCTGGTCCCGGGGATCGAGTTCCACCAGCCGTGACAGGTGTCGGACGGCTTCGTCGTGGCGCTGGCGTCCCGCCTCGAGCACCGCGATGTTGAAGAGCGCCGGACGGCTGTCGGAGTCGAGCGCCAGCGCCTGGCGGAACGCGCCCAACGCGCCATCCACATCCTTCAACTGCGCGAGCGTAGTGCCGAGGTTCACGTGCGCGGACACATTGTCGGGCTCCGTCGCCAGGACCTTCCTGAACGCATCGGCGGCTTCGGGGTAGCGACCGGCGTCGAACGCGAGGCGGCCGCGCACGAGCCACAACCGCGCACCCCGCACCAGGGTCTGCAAACCGTCGACAATGGGGTCGTCCACACGCACGCCCACGGGCCCCTGACGGGCCAGGTGAGACTGTGCCTGATCGAGCTGGCCGAGGCCGCGGTAGGCCAGCGCCAGCACGTAATGCACGCGGTTGGCATCGGGCACCTCGGCCAGGACGCGCGAGAACAGATCGACGGCGTCCGCGTACGCGCGACGTGACATCGCCACCTGCCCCAGACCGTACCGTGCCGCGGCGGCCGATTCGTCGATCGCCAACGCGGTATCGAACGCCGACGCCGCCTCGTCAACCCTGTCCTGCGCGAGGTGCAGGTTGCCGAGGTGGACGTACAGCGGTGCGTAGTCCTCGCGCAGGGACCGGGACCGCTCGAGGAGTGCCAGCGCTTCGCCACTGCGAGCCTCCTGCTGCAGCAATTGCGCCAGCAGATACGGCCACCTGAAGTCCGTCGGGGCCAGACGATGGGCCGCGCGATAGCGAGGTTCGGCAGACGCCGAAAGCGCATAGGCGTGATACACCTGGCCGAGCAGGCCCTCGGCCTCGGCCAGCTGCGCGTTCGTCGCGCCCTCGCGCGCCAGCGTCGCCGCCGACGCCTCGAGCGACCGGATGTGCTCGGCCACGGCGGGTTCGAGCGCGGTGGGCTGCCGGGTGGCGCCAGGAACGATCGCGGCGCGCGTCGGGCGACCGGCGGAGCCCCCGGCGTCGCTGGCCCGTGCCGAGGTATCAGAGGCCAGCGCAAGCGCCAGGCCGACCACCACCAGCACAGCACCCCCTCGCCGGTGCCGCCGCGCGGTTCGCATCGGATTCATCATCTGCCAACGGCCGGACGGAGGTCACGCCGGCATCACTGCAGGACAGGCGCTGTGCCCTTCCTGAGCGTCACGTATCGGGAGGCGGGCACGTTCGTCCAGCGCTCCCACTCGCCCGAAGGCCACCGGACCCTGACTTCTTCGATGCGGGCGGTTCCCAGGCCTGCCAGCACCCGGGGATCGTGAGCCGACAGATAGCCACCGTCGCTGCGGACGCGCCGCCGCAGGGTGCGCCGATCGGATGTCACCACGTCCACACGCGCACCCAGCATGTCCCGACGCGCCTGGCCGTCCACGGCCCGCACGCCTACCCAGGCGTTGCGGTGTCCCACCGTGTTCAGCAGGACCCGAGCCGGACCGTTGCTGTTGGTGAGGACGACGTCGGTGTCGCCGTCATTGTCGAGATCGCCGAACGCCGCACCGCGGCTCACCTCGGCCAGCTGAAACGACGACCCGGCCGTGTCAGACACGTCGAGGAACGTGCCCCTGCCGGTGTTGCGGAACAACTGGTTGGGTTGTCCGAGCGGATAGGGATTGCCTGGCGCTCCTGGCAGGCGCCGCACCGCACCGTTGGCGGAGAGCAGGTCGAGCCAACCGTCGTTGTCGAAGTCGAACCAGAGCGTGCCGAACCCGGTGAATCGGCGCCCGAGGCCGAGCCCGGCTTCCCGTGTGCGGTCCTCGAAGATGCGGCCGTCGAGATTCACGTACAACGTGTTGGTCTCTTCCATCAGGTGGGTGAGGAAGATGTCGGGGTGGCCGTCGCCGTTGAAGTCACCTGAGTCCACGCCCATGCCAGCCTCGGTCTGGCCGTCACGGTTCAGCGCTGTACCACTCAGCAGGGCGCCGTTGCGGAACGTGCCGTCGTGCTGGTTCACCCAGAGCTGGTTCTCGTACCCGTCGTTGGCCACATAGATGTCCACCCAGCCATCGTCGTCGAAGTCGTCGGTCACCACACCGAGCCCTGCGCCGAAGGCCGCCGTGATTCCGGACCTGGCCGACACGTCCTGGAACGTGCCGTTGCCCTGGTTGCGATAGAGCACGTCCGGCACGGGCGGGAATGCCTTCGGCCCGCAGTAGTCGACCGCGCTGGTGGCGCCATAGCACGTGGGGTGGTTCGAGAGATCGACGGCCACGTAGTTGGTGACAAACAAATCGAGCCACCCGTCACGGTCGAAATCCAGGAATGCCGCACTGGTGCCCCACCGCCTGTCGCCGGTGCGGCTCCTCGCCGTGACATCCGTGAATGTCCCGTTCCCCCTGTTGACCCACAGCTGATTGGGACCGCCGAAGTGGGTGACGTACAGGTCAATCCATCCGTCGTTGTCGACGTCGCCAGTCGCCACGCCCATGCCGTACCCGCGCGCCGTGAGGCCACTCGCCTCTGTCACGTCGGTGAAGGCCGGCTGCCGTGCGGCGGACCGGCCGGCGGGCAGGTCGTTTCGATACAGGCGCGCCATGGGCGGGCCTGCGCCTCCCCAGGGCACGACGGTCTTGCGGGGATCGTCGCCCGCCCTCAGCGTCGCCCCCTGGACGAGAAACAGGTCCAGGTCGCCATCGTTGTCGAAGTCGAACAGGGCAGCGCCGGCTCCGATGATCTCCGGGTAGAGCAGCTGTCCGGTCAGCCCGTTGTAGTGACGGAACCGCACGCCGACGGCGTCGGTGACGTCGGCAAAGACGACGTCGGCCATCGGGGCCTTCGGCGCGCGGGCGTCCTGCGCTGTGTCTGGCGGCACGGCCGCGGGAGACGCGTTCGCGACGAACAGGCCGCAGGCGAGCAGCGCCGACAACGATGCGCACGCACCGGGCCCGCCGCCGCGTCCCGGGAGGTGTCGACGGCTGGACGTCCAGCGCACCACGTGCCCTGCACCCTACGGCTTCTTCAGCGGGCGGCCATTGGCGTCGACGGCCGGCGATCCGCCAGTCTGCGGTGTGCCGTCGGCTGGCGGCACGGCCGCCGGCGGCGCGGCCAGAGCGGACGGCCTGCCCGGACGGGCGCCGTCGGGCCGCCCTGAGGGCAGTTTCTCGGCGGGGACCACCGCGCTGGCATCGCGTCCGCCAGCAGGTCCTCCCTCCGGTCGTGCATCGGAGGCACGGCCGTTGGCGTCGTTCGCCCGTGCCAGGGATCCGGCGTCCTTGTCGGCGGCCTCCGTCGAGGACGACTCCACATCCGGGACCGCCGCATGATCGGCGACAGGCTGGAGATCCCACCTTGCCGCATCGGCGTCAGCCATCGACGTCGACGGAGCGGCCGCCTCACTCGTCGACAGGATCATGATGAGACCGAAATCAGATGGGCCCTCCGTCCCGGCGCGGAGGCGAGCGACGTATCCCACGGCCGACTCGAGGATGCGTGCGAGGGCCTGGGCTTCAGGGACGGCGACGAGGTCGAGGGACACGCGTCGATCGCTGACGCGCTCGGCGTTGACGACTCGCGTGCGGCCACGCCGTGCCCATTCCTCCAGGACCTGCCGGACGGTGACGCCGTGGGCCCTCAGCGTGACGTGGCCACCGTCGAAGGCGAGCTCGAGCTGCTGGCCATGAGCCGGCACCGGGCCGACGATCATCAGCGCGGCAACCAGGCACGCAGGGCACAGCCTGCGCGACACACGCTGCCAGCCGGCAGCCTGCTCGGGCATGCCGCCAATTGTAGGGCACTCGTGCGGGCGTGTCACGCGTCGTTCTGGTAATCTACTCGCGACCTGGAACCACGGATGAGTTCGGCGTTTGAGAGCTACTGCATCAAGGCGGGGTACCAAATCAACACGACGCCCCGACCCTACCGGGACACGATCGAGAACTCGACGAGGTACCAGGCTGACGTCTATCGGCGGGCGGGCGAGCTGGCTCGCGACCTCCGGGCACGGACGGTCCTCGACATCGGCTGCGGGCTCGCCACCAAGTTGGTGGAGCAGGTTGCGCCGCACTGCGACGAGGTCACGGGAATGGACCTCCAGGACATCATCCAGATGTGCAGGCGGCGGTACGCGGTGGGCCACTGGATTGCCGGCGATGTGGAAGACCCGGCCTTCGTGCTCCCCGGGCAGTACGACCTGATCATCTGCGCCGACGTCATCGAGCACGTACGGGACCCGGACCGCGTGCTGGATCTCATGCGCACGGCGTCTCATGATGCGACCGAGGTCGTCCTGTCGACTCCGGAGCGCGACCGCCGGCGCGGCGAGGATGACATGGGCCCCCCGGCCAACTGGTCGCACGTACGCGAGTGGAACGCCGCGGAGTTCTGCGCGTTCCTCGAGAGTCGCGCGTTCTCGGTCCGTGAGAGCGCCATCGTCGACCTGTGCGAGGGGATGACGACCTGCCACCTGGTAGTGGGCCACATCAGGCGGGAGCGGCGGTGACGCTGGTGATGACCCTGCTTGTGCGGAACGAGGAGGACATCATCGAGTGGAACCTCCGGTATCACCGCGCTCGTGGCGTCGACCACTTCGTCGTGACGGACAACCTGTCGAGCGACGGGACGGCCGCGATTCTGCGCCGCTACGAGCGGGATGGGATTCTGACCTACCTGTTCGAGCCTTCGGACGATTACTCACAGGACCGGTGGGTCACGCGCATGACGGATCTCGCCCAGACGAGGCTCCAGCCCAGCTGGTTGATCCACAGCGACGCCGATGAGTTCTGGTGGCCAGAGGACGGCGACAGCCTCAAGGATGCGTTTGCCAGGGTGCCGCCGGAGGTGAAGGCGGTCACCGCCGGCCGGCACAACTTCGTCGGTCCCCCCGTGGATGTGGTCGACCCGTTCTTCGAGCGCATGGTGTACCGCCAGCGCTCGTCGACCAACTGCCTCGGTCAGCCGCTGCCCCCCAAGGCCGCGCACCGTCCGCTGCGGGAGCCGACCATCTACCAGGGGAACCACGCCGTCTTCGAACGAGGAGAGCCCGTGGTCCCCCGCGGGCTCGACGGCGTGTCGATTCTCCACTTCCCCGCCCGAACGCCGGCGCAACTGCGACGCAAGGTCGCCCTCGGTGGCGCCGCCTACGCCCGCAATCCCCGTTTCGATCCCGGCGTCGGCGTGACATGGCGTTCGATGTATGCGGATCTGCTGGCCGATCGTTTCGGCGAGGTCATCGCACGGAGCTTCGAGACAGCGCCGGTCGACGAGGGGCGCGACGATCTCGTCGAGGATCACAGGCTCCACGAGTTCCTGCGCCAGCTTGGTCCGTAGATGGACTTCTTCGTCGTCGGGACGAGCCGGACCGGATCCACGCTGGTGCGTCACATGCTCGCCGCTCATCCCGGCGTCGCCGTGCTTCACGAGTCCCACTGGGTGCCCCGGCTGTGGCAGACCTTCGGGGCCTCGCCCGCGCCGCTGGACGGGCTGCTCGCCATCGTCGCCGAGACCCGCTGGGATTCGGGACGACGCGTCGTCGACGTGAACCTCGAGCTGGCGGGCCGTTCCATGGATGTCGTGACCCATCGGCTGCGGGAGCGGCTCGGCGCAGCCGCGACGGTGGCCACCTTCCACGACGCGATCATCGACGAGATCTTCGGGACGGAGCCCGGCGCCGCACGACGCGGAGACAAGACGCCGGACTACGGCTTCTACATGTCGATGCTGCAGGCGATCTGGCCCGAGGCACGCTTTCTCCACGTCGTCAGGAACGGCATCGACACGGCCAGTTCCATGGCGGGTCACTCGGGGTGCCAGCTGATGATCTCGGCTGGCTACGACAACTGGGTGCCGCTCTCGTACGGTCGCGTCCACGAACAGCACGAGCGGCGCGCCCTGCCGCTGGGTGCGTACGTGGGTTCGTGGGCGCGGCGCCTGACGAAGATCCGGACCGAAGCGGCCCGCCTGCGGCCGGGCTCGTACCTCGAGGTGCGCTACGAGCAACTCATCGAGGGGCCAACGGTCGTCCTGGGCGAGATCGCCGACTGGCTGGGGCTGGAGCCCTCGGACACATGGCTGGGTCGTGCGGCCGGCCTCGTGCGGCCGGGCCCGGGCCGGTCTCGTCGGGCCGACGCCTTTCGCACCTTGACAGCGCAGCACCTTCGCGCGCTGAACGAGGCCGGCGGCGTGTCGTTCCTGGCGTTTCCTCCCGACGCGGCATTCGAGGCGCTCGACGCGGCCCTTCGTGACACAGGAGACGGCAACGGGACGGTGAGGGTCGCCCTGAGCGTCCTCGCGACCAGAACGGCGGAGTCCCACCCCGAACTCGCAGCACGGGCGGCGCGTGCACTGCGGGCAGCGGTCGTGTCGAGCGGCGAGGACGCAGGAACCTGGGCCATCCTGCAGACCGGTGTCGGCGAATGATCGTCACCACGGTGTCCGGCGACCTGCGCAGCGTCGGGCGTGACCCGGTGGCCGCGCGGGCTGGGGAGATACTGGCGTTCGCCTGCGTGAGGAACGAATCCCTCCGGTTGCCGTACTTCCTGGCCTACCATCGAGGGCTGGGCGTGAGCCGCTTCATCGTCATCGACAACGATTCGACCGACGGGACCGCGGCCCTGCTACAGGCCCAGCCGGACGTCGACGTCTTCCACACGGCGGGCTCCTACGCCGGCAGCCATTACGGCGTGCACTGGCTGAATGGCCTGCTTCGGGTCTTCGGTTGCGGTCACTGGGTGCTGGTCGTCGATGCGGACGAGCTGCTCGTGTACCCGGACAGCGAGTCGGTCCCCCTGCCGCAGTTCGTTGGCATGCTGGACCGAGCAGGTGCGGACGGGTTGATCACCTTCCTGCTCGACATGTACCCCGGTGGCCCCATCCAGGACGCCTGCTACACGCCCGGCGAACCCTTCCTCGCCGCCAGCCCGTACTTCGACGTGAGTTCGTACACGCCCGGCTCCGAAGGTCTGCGTGGCAGGCTTCCGGAACGCGGCGGACCTCGCCGCCGGCTCTTCTGGCCGGCCGGCCAGGAACGCCGCGGGAAGCCACCGTACTTACAGAAGATTCCCCTCGTGAAATGGAGGGAGGGTCTGCACTATCTCGCCTCGACGCACCTGATCGACGGGCTGACCCTGTCGTCGACCACGGGCGTCCTGCTGCACTTCAAGTTCCTCGCCGACTTCGCGCGCAGAAGCCGGCTGGAAGTGGAGCGCGGCGAGCACTGGGACCGCGCCGCACAGTACGAAGCGTACGCAGAGGCCCTGGCTGTCAACCCGGGCCTCTCGGCGATGTACGAGGGGTCGGCCCGTTACCGCGGCAGCCGGCAGCTCATCGAGCTCGGCCTCATGATGGCGTGAGCGGCGGCCTCAGCGCGGCTGGCGCTTGAGACGGTCGATTTCCGCCTGCAGGTCGGCCACGAGCTTCCGGAGCTCCGAGACCTGACTGTTCAGTTGATCGTTCAGCGCCTGGATGGCGGCGGTCGTGACCCCGAAGGTGTCGACGGGGTTCAACGTCACGTCGTTCCCCACCGCGAAGGCCTGGAAGAAGTCCTGTGACATCGGGCCGATGTGCCGCTCGGTGGAACTGAAGGACTTGTAGTTCCACGCGCTGACGTCGAGCCCCAGCAGTCCCTGCAGGACGGCGTCGCGATCCACGGACGCGAAGTTCTCCTTCAGGTTTCGATCCGACGGCGGCGAGCACCCGGTGCAGCTCGTGACGCCCGTCAGGGCGCCCGTCTCCGACAGGGAGAACTCGGCCGGGTCGCCGTCGTCGAAGTTGATCGTGACGTTCGTACCCGGGTTGTTGACCGACATGTACACGCGGTTACGCGTGGTGTTGTTGAGGATGAAGCCGACTCCCGAGTTGTTGGTGAGCTCCATCAGGTTGGCGAACGCGCTTGCCGACCGCTGGACATTCAGCCCTGCCGTGGGATTCAGCGTGCCGATCCCCACGTTGCCGGTGGTGCCCTGCAGGACCAGCGCGTTGGTTGGGACATTGGGCTGGATCTTGAATGGCAGGCGCGAACCGTTCGACACGTCACGGACGAAGAAGTTGGCTTCGTTCCCCGCGACGTCCCACGTCTGTGGCGTGAACCCGGACGAGCCGGTCTGCTCCAGTCGCAACCCCGGCGTATTGCCCGTCACCGTGTGTGTGTCGAGAACGGGCCCGTTCGTGCCGATGCCAATCCTGCCGGTACTATCGACCACGAGCGCATTGGCCCGGGCGCCAGCCTCCACCTGGAAGACGATGGTGCCCGTCTCCGAGGATCCGTCGGCTCCCTGGTCCACGACGCCCAGGAAGTTGGCGCCACCGGCGCCGCTGTCGTTGGCCCTGATCTGCCAGTTGTTGCCCGGGAAACCGGCGGCACTGGTGTCGAAGAACTGGATCCGCGTGTTGTTTTCCTTGAGACGGAGCGTATCGAACCCGAAGCTCTCGTTGTTGACGCAGTCGAGGCCCGAGCAGGTGCTGCCCTGCACGACGAGGTCGTCGGCGATGACCTGGTCCGCCGGCGGGACCGGATCCGCCACGACGGCCAGGCCCGAGGGCATGCCGTCACGGTCCGCGGCGGGCGGAACGGTGGCCGCCTCTCTCCCCTTCCGGTATGCGCCGTTGAGCACGAAGGCTTCCAGCGGCAGCCCGCCGACGGTCTCGGCATCCGCCGCCTTCAGCGCGTAGGGCACGCTCGCCCAGAACGTGCGCGGAGACTCCGGCCCGCCGTTGAGCGACACGGCGAGCCACCGCGCTCCCCCCTCGCTGAAGAGCGCCTGCGGCAGGCCCTCCTTCGCGGTCACGCCCAGGACGGTCGAGTACTGACCCGCTGAGTCGAGCGCCACCGCCTGTGTCTCCGTCCAGAGGGGCTCGCCCCCCTCCTGCGTCGCGTAGATGGCAAACGTGACGGTCACGTTACCGGCATACACGTGGCCGACCGCATCGCGAGCCACGCCGGAGACGGGTACCAGCCGCGGCGGTGACTGAGCCAGCAGCCCCTGACCAGCCAGCAGGCCGAGACCGATCGCAAACACAAGGCGCTTCATGCGTCCAACCTCCAGGATTCGGACAGGAGCCGGAACAGAAGACCTCCAGCTTTCCGAAGATGCCAGCGTAGGCTAACCGAAACCGCCCGTTTCGCAAAGGCGTCGCGATCTCGTTCGGTTCGTCGTGGCCCGCGGCAGCTCGGCTAGGGCGCGGGAGCGTTCATCGACTGTCGCAGGTCGATGAGTGCCTGCTGGCTGACGGTCAGGGCGCCTTCCTGCGGGCGGTCCAGGTCCACGACCAGCGCGATCACAGCGGAGAACGCGAACGCCACCGCGAAGACGGCGAGCGATCGCGTCGTGCCGACCAGGCCCGCGTGATAGCCCATCGCCCCCAGCGAAAGTGCGGCCAGCGTGAACAGGCCCGCCCAGATGGGGCCAGGAATGCGGTTCCTCAGGCCGGCGGTGACGCGCTTGGCGTGCAGGTCGATCACCTGGTTGAGGGACTCGACGAAGAGCCCGACCACGTTCGACTCGGGGTGCTGCCGGCCAATGGCCACGGCCTCGCCCCAGAGTCGGGCCTGCAAGTCCTCCGCCCGCCGGAGGCCCTCCTCGATCCGGCCCGCCTGAACGGCCTCCAGCCGCGCGTCCACGTAGTCACGGAGCAGCCGCCGTACCTCGTCCCGACGGTCCGGCAGCATCGCCGCGCGCAGGTATGTCGTCCCGATCGCGTTCGCCTCGTCCAGGACCAGCGCCTTCCTCGTGTCGAAGCGCGCAGCCGACATGCCGAAGGTGAACGCCAGCATGAAGGCCAGGAGCCCCAGGGTGGATCCCACCATCGCGCCGACGGGCGCGTCCTTTTCCCGCTCGGAGCGGCTGCGTCGGTAGTGGCCCAGTCGATAGCCAAGCTCGATGGACAGCAGGACGAGGACGACGATGACGAGGAACAGGCCCCACAGCGGGAGCGCGTCGAGGAGGGTCGTGTACTGCATCACCGGCGCCGAGCGTAGGATACCGCACGGGCACCCGTTCATTCGGCGTGGAGGCTCAGTGTGGGTGGCGTCCCCAATTTCCGCGAGTTGGAACCAGCTCAGGGGTTGGTTGAGAGCCGTGGAGGGGCTGCGTGGCGCGGCGTGAAGCAGTCGAGGTCGAGACGCTCAAGCGAGGCGCGCTCCCTGAGGGCCACCCGCGCGCTTGGCCGCCTGGGGCCTCCGTGTCGCCGTCTGTGGGGCAAGCCGGTGGGATAATCCGATCATGCCCGAGACTGTGGACGACGTCACTCGGACGGTTCGCGACCTCATCAACAATCCTCGACGCCTTGCGCTCCTGATTCGCGATGAGCCGGCAGCATTCTCCCAGGTGTGCAGCGCCCTCGACACGCTTGGCGATACCGAGTGCGCGGTCTCGGCCTATGACCAGGCTCCGAACGGGACCAACGCCGGCCAGAACTACCTGCTCATCTACGGCATTCTGCAGGTGCTTTTCGTGCAGCAGGACGCAGCCAAGGACTTGGCGAAGGCACTCGGCGTGAGCCACATCGAAGACCCGGATCTCCGCGACATCCGGACTACGCGCAATCTGAGTATCGGTCACCCGACTGGTCACGTGCTCAAGAAGCAGCGGTCGTTCAATGTCATCGATCGCGGAAGCATGACCAAGGCTGGCTTCAATCTCCGTACGCGATTCGCGGACGGGACACCTCCGCGTGAGCAATGGGTTGACGTGCCCGCGATAATCGGGCGCCAGCGTGAACGGATCTGCCGTCTGGTATCGACGGTGATCGCTGAACTTGAGAGTCGAGAACGGGAGCACCGGATGACGTTTCGTGGCACACGACTACAGGAGGTTTTGCCTGGCGTTCTCGACTACTACTTCGAGAAGATGTACCAAGCTGTACGGGACGCCACACCAGAGTTCGGCGCGATGCACGTCCGCCTTGTCCAACAAGCTGTCGATGAACTTGAGCGTCTCGTGAAAGAGCGGGACACGGCCGGTGGCTGGGACTCGTTCGGCTACGAGTTCGAGCAGATTCGCTATCCCCTGGCCGAACTACTTGTCTACTTCACGCCCAACGGCGACCGTCGCCTGCGCGCTCAAGATGCAGATATCTTCATCTCATTTGCGCAGGCCCGCATGCACTCACTGCGGGTGATGGCCGCGGAGGTAGACGCTGAGTACGTTCGAGACCCGACGGAGGACCACACCAATTAGGCAACCTGCAGCACGACATTTTCTACGAGGTCGCGGATGAACTCCTCGGCCGTGGCGGGCGTCGTGACGATGGAGGACGGGTGCGCTGCGATATTCCGGCGCACCAGCTTCTCCTTGGCGATCTTATGAACGTTGCCACTGATGATGTTGGCGGACGCACACACCTGCAACACCTGCGACTCCTTTAATACCTCGAAATCCTCGCGCTTACTAATGGCCGAGATGTCTGCCTTCGGATAACTCTTGGGGAGCTGCACATTGAAGTCTGGAAGGTGCTTGGCGATGACCAGTTCGCAAATGTGGTCATAGGCCAGATTCCACACCATGACAATGGCCGCACGAAAGGCAGCGTTGCGAAAACACACGAGGGCTTCCTCGAGGTACCCCTTCTGATTCGCGTTCGGAATTCGATCCGGCAGCCCGGCGAGGAGCTTATCCACATAGACCGCGGTCGGACGCTGACCGAAGCGCGTATCGAGGGCATCTCTCACACGCTTCTCCAGCCGAAAACCTTTCGACGCTGTCCCCAAGGCTTCAGCTGGCTTCCGCTTCAGCATCGCCGCAATGAACGACCCAATGTTCGACGGCGAACTGGCGTTCACCAGCGCGTAGCACTTCGAAATATCAGATGCCTTGAATGTTTCCTTCCCGTCGTGCCGGTGCAGGAACCAAGCGAAGAACTTGATCTTGTCGGAATGAGTCCACGCGTCGAAGTCGGAGATCGTCCCGACAAGCTCGATCAGCTTCACTTCTGGTTTCCGACCTTGCCCTCTCCCACATGGTTGAGGGTGTATTCGCCGCGCTTCTCGCCGAGATCGAACCAGCCCTGGGTCCTCATGTTCCGGAACGGCAGGAGCGGATCGGCGGGGATGTTGTTCCAGCCCATCGAGCGATACGCCGTGTAGATGTGGTTCGTGCCGATCGACGTGATCTGCCGCTGATGCTTGAGCCAGTAGGCGATCATCAGGTAGCGGCGACTGTCGTTCGTGGGATTCTCCTGCTCAAGGAACGCCTTCAAAGGCAGATCTCCTGAGGTGAGATCCAAATCGATCACCTTCGGCCGTGCAACGGCCCTCGGCTTCCCGGTGGTCCGAGGACGGGAGGTCTCGGGCGCCTCGGACACGCCGTCCTGCGTCTCCTCCTCAGCGCCGTCGGCATTGATCGAGTCTTCGACGACTGCGGATGGGAGTGCTCCATTGCCAGAAGTGAGGCGCTTGACCGGCGTCTGAGCGCGGCTCCCGGCAAGGGCGGTGCTCAGCCCCTTGATGGCGTCCTGCAACGCGGTGTCGCTGCCGTCGAGCTCAAACTCGATCACTCGGAACTTGACGCGCCCTGGGACGTCTCTCGACGAGTGCTTTGCCATGCTCAATTTCCTTGGGAGGTTAGGAAGAGCCGAGCTTACTTATAAGGCGAACAAAAAGCAAATATCGCTTGCTCACCTACGAGTTGGCGGTTTCGAGGCGGCCAGCTCGTCGATACGCTGATTCATCGGCCTGATTCTCTAACTCGTCGATGATCTCCGCCAAGTGCATCTGCTCCGGAAAAATCTTCGCCTTGTCGCGGGTCGTGGCGACCTTGCCCACTTGCCTCGTGAAGCGGAACTTCGACACGTCGGAAATCCCCTTCTTCTCCGCGTACTCACGGAGCGAGCGGAGGTTCGGAAAATTGCCGGCGGGGTCCGGCTCGCCAGCCAGACGTGCCAACGCCACGTCGACGTACTCGCGGCTGGTGTCGAAGCCAACGTACCGTCGGCCTAGCCGCTTGGCGACGACAGCAGTCGTTCCGCTTCCCACGTAGGGGTCGAGGACGACGTCGCCTTCGTCTGTCGTCGCGAGGACCACTCGCTCAATCATGTCCTCAGGAAACTGGCAGGGATGAATGGTCTGCTCCTCGTGGTTGTGCTTGACGTTGCGGAACGCCCACACATCGCCCGGGTTCTTGCCGACCGGATCGCAGGATAACTGGCCGTGCTTCTCACCTTTCCAGTACGTCTTGTTCTGGTACTTCTGCGGCACGCGAATCGGTTCCAGATTGAACTTGTAGCTGTCCGACTTGGTGAACCAGAGAAGTGCCTCGTGCCTGCAGGAAAAGCGCTTCCGCGCATGCACGCCGTGCGGTCGGATCCAGATCATGCGATTGCGCGGAATCATCCCGAGGTCTTCCAGAATTGGGAATATCTTGACGTCCAAGGGGACATGAACGCCGTCGTCGGCGAAGGCGCCTACCTGCCACAGCAGAGATCCGGTCGAGCGAAGGACTCGGTGGCATTCCCGCAGTACTTCGGCCTGCTCCGCCAGGTACACCGCCAAGGCCCGCTTTTGCTCGTACTCCTTGCCGATGTTGTACGGAGGAGACGTGACGACGAGGTCCACGCTCGCATCGGACAAGCTCTTGAGCGACTGCAGCGCGTCGGCGCAGCGAATGGTGTCCAGCATCGAACTCATCTCGTTCCCCAATCTTCGCGCGGCTCCGCGACCATCGGCAGGTCGCGTTGGCCAGTCTCGTACCGGGTCAGGTAGCGCTCGGCAGCTTCCACGAACCACTGCCTGAGGCTTGTCCCGTCGGCCGCGAGCGCGGCGTGAAGCCGCCGCTTGAGGTCGAGCGGGACGTCGATGACGACCCGGTTACTGTTGCCGATGGCCATGCACGTAACGTGACATACGTCACGTTACGAGTCAATGGCCCATCGCGCCAGTGCTACTTATAGTCTGTAGACGGATAGTCGTCAAGCAGCCGAGACTCAAGCCGAACTCATGGATGTGATTGGGGTTTTCGGCCGAGCCGTCAGAGCGCGTCGCCTGGAGCTCGGTTGGTCCCAAGAGGAACTCGCTGACCGTTCCGGCCTCCACCGAACCTACATCGGCGGGATCGAGCGCGGCGAGCGAAACGTGTCGCTGCGCAATCTGGACCTGATCGCCAGAACCCTGGGTACCACGGCCGCAGCACTCCTCGATCACAGCGCCAAAAGGGATGGGACCGAGGACGACTGACCAGTGGACCTCTTGACGAGCGATTTCGGCGGATTCGAGGCTGTGGACACTCAGGGCGCATGGCAGGACCTCGAAGAAGTCCTTGGAATGTTGCCGCTGTACTTGAAACACTCCGACCAGGCCGGCAGAGCCGGCACGTACATCTTCGACCCTGTCGGGACGAATGACGCCATCAAGAACGCCTTGAGCCAACGTGGCTGGGGCACGAACATCCCCATCCCGGCGGATTTGGCAGGACTCGGGACGGACGTGGACTACGGCAAAAGCGGCGTCATCGCCGAGGGCCAGTTCTCGAACTACCCCTTCTTCTTCAACAACGTCTTTCGCACGCACATCTTCCACAAGAGCAGGATCGAATTCCCGACAATCGGGGCCGTCCATGCTGCCGTGGTGATCACGAAAGCCAGATTGTTCCCGGCGTCAAACAGCACGCTCTACTACGAGCAGGCGCTCAAGCAGATGAACTTCCTGATCGGCATCGGCGCAATCGAGATGCCGGTTCGTCTTGTCGGCCTGACGGTACCTGTGGGCGCGGAAGTGGATGCAGTGTTCACGCGCTACCACACGCCCCGCTACTCACGGACGGTTGTTGAGCGGGGACCAGTGCGCTGCGTCCTGCGCCCGCCGAGAATTCTCGACGGGCGCTCTCGGATCGAGATCGTGGCTGAGGGCAACTGATGATGCCGCCTAGAGCCGACCCCTTGTGGTCACGTCGAAAGAGAGGTGTAAGGCAGTGAGCGGTCTGGTCAACCGCGTGCCCGCAAGCGGGCCGAACCTCTCGCTCGCGCGCCCCAGCGGCCCCGAGCCTGGGTTCCCATAGACCACGACCTGAACGTCGCGCGGCGCACCGCCCCGACCGTTCAGCGCCTTCCTGAATCGCCCCTTGCTGCCATCCGCCTGGGGCGCCTTCACGAACAACCCAAAGGGCAACGCCATGTCTGGAGGACAGCCATGTTCGATCCGCGAGATGACGCGCGCGACCGTGACGGGCGTGAGGATGGCCGCGAACGTGTGTACGACAACCGGGACCGGGACGACCACGATCCGCGCGAGGGCCTGATGCGCGACCTCGACCTGCCGCGCGGTGAGGAGCGCGAGCTGGTCGCGGTCCGTGACCGTGTTTACGAGTTGGACGGCGAGGACAGCCGCACGCTGGCCGCCATCGGCGCCTTTCGGGTCGTGCCTGAGCACGACCTCGACATCGACCACGACACGCTCGACCACCTGCGCAACGAGGGCCTCGTCAAGACGGTGGACCTGAGCGACGACGAGCGCGGCCTGACGCTCACGCGTGAGGGCCGCGACCTGCTCGGTTCGCACTCGATGGACCGTGGGGACGAGCCCACGCAGGACTTCTTTGCCGGCGTCAGCCGCCAGCGCGAGGTCGAGCACGACTCGAACCTCTACGCGACGTACCGGCTGGAGGAAGCCCGGCTTCGCGACGAGCACGGCGGGCTCGAGATTCGGCGCGTCGTCCTCGACCACGACCTGAAGCGCGAGTATCAGGAGTTCCTGCAGGCACACAACCGCGGCCGGTCCGACAGCGACGGCCGTCCGGACCGGGACGAGCACGAGATTCGCGAATGGGCGCGGCAGCACGACCTGCCGTACTTCGACGGTCAGGTGCACTTCCCGGACTACCGCATCGAGTACGAGGTGGATGGCCGCGAGCACCACCAGGACGTCGAGCTGTTCACCGAGCACTACCGCGGCGCCCACGCGGTCAGCTACGCCAGCACCGGCTTCCGCATCTACGTCGTCGGTTCGCACGGCGGGGGCGGGCGCTCGACGCCGCATCCGCGCCACATGGAGGAGTTCCTGTGACGCCCGAACTCACGTTCGCCGATATCTGCGACAGCGTCACCGACAGTCGCGTCAACGCACTCGCCGGCTTCGGTTTCACCAAGCGACAGCGACGCTTCCTCGTGACCGTGATGGTCCACTCCGGCTGCTTCCTGGAGCGGCAGTACTGCGCGTTCACCGGCACCATGCGTGGCCAGAACAGCCGCGAGTTCATCGCCCGCCTCGTCGCCCGTGGATTCGTCCGCGTCATCGAGCCGGGGCCGGTTCGACGCGGCAGGCTGTACCACGTCCACCACAAGCCGCTCTACGAGGCGATCGGCCAGGCCGACAACCGAAACCGACGACTGCGTCACATCGGCCGCATGGTCGAACGCGTGATGATTCTGGATGCCGTGCTCGGCGATCGGCGCTGCTGGTGGTTGAGCCCGGCCGCCGACAAGTGGCGGTTCTTCTGCCTCAAGCGCGATAATTACCTACGGCCAGACGACTACCCGCACATCGCCTTCGGCACCGGCCGGGAGCGGACCGTCCGCTGCTTTCCCGACAAGCTGCCCATCGGCATTCAGAAGGACGACCACGACCGTCTGGTCTTCCTCTACCTCGTGAACCGGCGCCTGCCCGTGGACTTCCGACAGTTCCTCCTCCGCCATGGCAACGTGTTCCGGTTCGTCACCACGTGGACCCTGCGGCTGCTCGTCCCGCGTCGGTTCCGGAAGGCCGTCGCGCTCTACAAGGCGGCCCTCCGCGAGGAGCTCTGGACGCCGATGAACCCGAGCGTCTGCAAGTCACTGGAGACGTACTTCGCGCAGTGTCGCGCCCAGGGTGAACACATCGCCGACCCCGACGATCGGTACATCCGCGAGGAGTTCCGGAAGCAGGGGATGCCGAAGATCCAGGCTCTCTACCGAGCGTGGCGGCGCGACGGCGATCGCGTGCTCTGGGCGGCCAACTCCACCACCCTGCGCGACGCGCGCGACCTCGGGCGTTCACGCGTAGAGATCGAGGTGCTGAACCGCCAGTACCTCCAGCTCACCGGAACCATGGATCGCGATGTCTGGGAAAGAAGGGGGGCCAAGCGAAAATCGCGTCAGGTTGGCCCCCCGGTTTCGACGCCTGCTCCAGGCCCTCTCTCACCCTTGGTCAGCCATGCGCACGAACCACAAGCAAGTGCCTGATGCTGCGTAGGTTGCCGCGCAGCCGAAAGCGAGGCGGCGCTCTCTGCCGACTCGCCCGAGCACGCCGATGCCGAGGTCACCGCAGGAACGATGGCGTGAACGACCCCGCTACCGTGCCCGGCACCTGACCCCAGGGCACCCTGACGGGGTCGTTCACGCCATCGCTGGCCATGGTCCGTGTCGCTGCCGGCGTGCCCAGTTCGTGCAGGAGAATCGCGCTGCCCGCGTGTCCATCTGCGCGGCCAGATCCAACCGCAGAAGTGTGCCGGTGTCTTCCGCAGGAATCGGTTCGCGCACCATCCGAGTTGTCCTGCAGAACACGGCCACGATCCACGCGCCGATCGTGACGCGCCACCATCGCGCCGATCATGCTGGCGCCGTGCTCGGCGTCGTCCATGCTCTCCGCTGCGCTCCGACCCGGCCGATGGCCGGGCCTTCGGGCATGGACGACGCCTGCGCGCGGCACTGTTCGGCAACGACGCGATGGTGGAGCGATCTGATGAGGGCGCACTACGCGCACAACGTTGTTGACGACGACCGCACGCGGGCGTATGTTGAGGTCATTCCGTCAGTGCCGCACGGCACTCCTCCGGACCGGCCATACTGGCGTCCGGAGCGCGCATTCCGCCAGCGCCCCAGCGGCACGGTTCGGAGCGCACACGCTCACGACATCGCAACCCGTTGCAGAACCGTCGAGAGCGGTGACCTGCACACCGTCGGTTGCGACCCTCACGATCTCTTGCGGCGTTGCGTCTCAGGACCTCACGCTGCAACGAGGCCGCGTTCAACGGGCCGCGTGATCGCGTCCCGTTTCTCTGAACGCTCGAAGACGGTCGCGTGACCCACGCGCCCGTCGCCGCTCGGAGCACACCGCTCCTGCGGACGATGCCGGCAACGCCGCCTGCATCCGCGCTCACCGCCAAACGGCGCGTCGACTGCCAGATCGACGCGTCCGAGCGCGCCACCCAATCCACACGAACTCGCGTGCAAGGGGGGACCGCCATGGACGTGCCCGAACGTGCGGAAATCACGACGGAACCGATTTCGATTTCCCGCTGTCGCGAATTGCTCGGTGACGAAGCCGACGGCATGACCGACGACGAGGTGCGCGACGTGGCGCGCCACGCGGAAGCAATGGCGCGTGTGCTCATCGCCTTGGCCCGGCAGAACGGTCGCATCCACTGACGGCCATGCCGCGCAGACCTACCTTGCCGCCGGGCCGAGACGGGTCTAAGCTGCCAGAGATGGTCGGCGCGGTGATCTACGTTCGCGTCAGCACGAAGGAACAGACCGAGAACCTCAGTCTGCCCACCCAGCTTCGTGCGTGTGAGGAGTACTGCCGGCGGAACGGCTACGAGATCCGCGAACGATTCCACGAGGAAGGCGAGAGCGCCAAGACCACGGACCGCAGCCAGCTCCAGGCGCTGCTGACGTACTGCCGCACGCACAAGGGCCAGGTGCATTTCGTGGTCGTGTACAACCTCACGCGGTTCGCGCGAGAGAAGTACGACCACTTCGCGCTGCGCGCGCACCTGAAGTCGCTGGGCATCTCCCTGCGGTCGGCGACCGAGCCGATCGACGACACCTCCACCGGCAAGCTGATGGAAGGCGTACTGGCCGCGTTCGCGCAGTTCGACAACGACGTGCGCTCCGAACGGACGCTGGCCGGCATGAAGGCCGCGCTGGCCCTGGGACGCTGGACGTTTCAGGCCCCGCTCGGTTACCTGAACGCCCCGAAGTGGTCGAACAGCAGCCTCGTACACGACCCCGAACGCGGACCGCTGGTCAGGCAAGCCTTCGAGGATATGGCCACGGGCCAGTTCACCGCGAACGAGGTCGTCCGCCGAGTCACGGCTGCCGGCCTGCGAACGCGTCGAGACCGGCCGCTCTCGCCGCAGACCTTTGGCAACATGCTGCGGAACCGGATCTACATCGGCCAGGTCGAGAGTCCGGACTGCGACGTGTCAGCGCGCGGCGACTTCGAGCCGCTCATCGACGAGGCCACGTTCTACCGCGCACAGGCCGTGCTCGACGGCCGCGTGGTCGTGCCCGCGCCTCGCCAGCGGAACCACCCGGACTTCCCATTGCGCGGCTTCGTGCGTTGCGAGAAGTGCGCCAAGCCGCTCACCGGAAGCTGGTCGAGGGGCCGGAACGGCCGCTACGCCTACTACCACTGCCCGAGCCGTTGCCGGGCAGTGAACATCAGCAAGGCCGAGCTCGAAGGCGCGTTCGTCGACGAACTGGAACTGCTACAGCCAACGCCGGGCTACATGCGCGTCGTCAAGGAACGCGTGCTGTACGTGTGGGAGCAGGAGTGCGCCGATGCCCGAGATCGGACGGCCGAGCAGGAGCGCCGCTTGAAGAGCGTCCGGCAGAAACTCGATCGGCTGGATGAAGCGTTCCTCTACTCGGAGTCGATCGACCTCGCCACCTACACCCGGCAGCGGGACAAGCTCCGCGAGGAGCTGACGCTCTCGAAGATCGACTACCACACCGAGGCCGTCGACGAACTCGACGTAGAGGGCATCCTGACGTTCGCAGAACGCATTTTGCCGCGCGCCTCGGACATGTGGGTGCAGGCGTCGCTCGACTACCGCCAGCGCCTTCAGGAGCTGTTCTTCCCGGAGGGGATTGCGTTCGACGGCAAACGATTCAATCGAACCGCCGTAACCGCCACGCTTTTCAGGTACTTGGAGCCCGGTGAACGGGCCGAGGAAAATTTGGCGTCCCCGACGGGATTCGAACCCGTGTTTTAGCCTTGAAAGGGCCACGTCCTGGGCCTCTGGACGACGGGGACGCGAACGGTGTAACACTCAAGTGTAGCACGTGGGCCTTCGCCGCGTCCGAATGGCGAAGGCTTTGCGCCAGCCTACGCATTCACGCGTGCGTCTGCGCGCGGCGAGGATCGCCGCGCGCGCAGGAGGATCCGATGCCGTCGAACCCGGTCGCCGTGGCTGTCCTGTTGCTCGTCGCGCTGTCGGTGTGGGGCCCTGATGTGCGGTCTCCTCACCCACCCGCCACGGCCGATGCGGCCGTCGTGCAACTGCCTCACGGAGATGTGCAGCGCGGGCGCTACCTGGCGGAGCACGTGGCCATGTGCGTGGAGTGCCACTCGGAGCGCGACCAGATCGGCACCATCATCCCCAGCGCGCGGTACATGGGTGGGGTGATCCCGGCACGGTCCCTCTGGGCCATGGACTGGGCGGACCGCGCCCCGCGCAACGCGGGCCTGCCGGGCTACACCGATGCCCAGGCCCTGCGACTGCTCACGGAGGGCGCCATCGCACGCGACGGGCGCCAGCTCCGCCCGCCGATGCCGCGCTTCCGCATGACACTGCAGGATGCCGCCGACGTCATCGCGTTCCTGCGCTCGATACCGTAGCAGGCACGGTGCCCGGCATGAGCGGGGACCGGTGGCCGCCCGGAGGAATCGCTCGCAGCGTCAGGGCACGACAACGACGACCTCGCCCGAGGGTGGGCCCGTGCCCGCACCGTTCTGCCCACGCACCCGCACGTAGTAGGTGCCCGGGGACACCGTCGCCACGAGCCGCGTCTGGCCACCAACGTTGCCGACGAACACGTCGGCCGCGCCAGACCTCGTCCCGGCCTCCAGGACGTACGAGGTGGCGGCGCATCCGGTGGACGCCAGCCACGTGAGCTCAACGGTCCTCCCGCTCAACGCCGCCCGCAACCCGGACGGCGGCGGCGGTGGTTCGCCACACGGAGCGATCGCGACCACGACCTCGTTGGAGGGCGGCCCTGCACCGAACACGTTGCGCGCGTGCACGTGCACGAAGTAGGTCCCCACCGGGACCTGCTCGGCCTGATAGCTGCGCGTCCCACCGAGGGCCAGTTCGATCGCACTGCCCCCGGGCTCGAGCCCGGCGTGCAGGAGATGCCCATCTGCCGACCCACCACCAGTCGTGGCGTCCCACTCGAGCGTGACGGTCGTCGCCTGCACGGTCGCGCGCAGCCGTTCCGGCGCGCCTGGCGCGGCCATCACCACCGCCACCTCGCGGCTCGGCCGCCCGACGCCGGCCGCGTTGCGGCCGTGCACGCGCACGTAGTAAGTGCCCAGGGGCACTCCGGTCGCGCGCAGGACCGGGACGGCGCCCACCTCGAACGCCAGGTCCCTGGCGAAGGGCTGGAATCCGACGCGGACGATGTAGGAATCAACGGGGGCGCCGGTCATTGGTGCGTCCCAGGTCAGTGACACGGTCGAGCCCACGACATCGGCCGTCAGGTGCACGGGCCGCCCGGGCACCGCGCCGCCGGACAAGACGTGCGCGAAGACATCGCAGGTGCCATTCGCGTCGCCGTCCACCAGATTCGACGCGTCCGAGCCGAACGCGGCGACGCTGCCATCGGCCGCCAGCGCGGCCTCCGTGAGGTAGATGCCACTGAACCCGTTCGCCTGCGTCCCGTCGCTCGCCACGCTCACACGATTGGTCTCGCCCGTCTGCCGGTCGTGCACGAACACGTCAAAGTAGCCGTTCGTGTCGTCCGCCACCAGATTCGTCGCAAACGAGGAAAACGCCACGAGTCGGCCATCGCCGTTCAGCGCCGGCATGATGCTCTGGATGTCCGCTTGCGTGCCGCCGCTGCCCACACTGACCCGCGACGTCTGCCCGGTCGCGCGGTCGTGCACGAAGATGTCCGCCACCCCGTTCGTGTCGCTCGCGACCAGGTTCGTGGCGTTGGAGTCGAACGCGACATGGCGGCCGTCACCACTGACGTCCGGGTACATGGCGTCATCGTTGGCCTGCGCGCCGTCACTGGCCACGCTGACGCGGCTGGTGGTGCCCGTGACCAGGTCCCGCACGAAGACGTCGAACGAGTCGTTGGTGTCTCCAGACACCAGGTTGGTCGCCAAAGACATGAACACGACGAGGCGTCCGTCGTGGCTGACCCTTGGGGCGCTCGAGCTCCCATTTCCAGGGGTACCGTCCGCGGCGACGCTGACAAGGGTGGTCTGTCCGGTCTGGATGTCCCGGGCAAAGACGTCCTGGCGCTGGTTCACGTCCCCCGACACGAGGTTCGAGGCGTCGGAGGTGAACACCACCATCCGCCCGTCGGCGCTGACGGACGCGTCGACGCTGGGACCGTTGGGATCGCTGCCATCGTTGGCCACGCTGACGCGCACCGTCGCGGCCTGCGCGCTGTCGTGGAGGTAGACGTCGGGCAACATGTTGCGGTCGTCGCCGACAAGCGGGCCAAACGACCCGAACGCGACAAACCTGCCGCTGGCGCTGATCGCAGCGTCGAACCCGCCGCCTTGCTCGCCGTTGGTGCCCACGCTGACCCGTGTCGTACTTCTGGCGAGCCGGTCGTGGACGAAGACGTCGAATTGCCGATTGGTATCGCCAGGCACGAGGTTGGTGGCGTCGGACTCGAACGCGATGTACCGGCCGTCACCGCTCACCGCGGGGCGGACGCTCAGGGCGTTCGCTTCACCGCCGGCATCCGACACGCTGGCGCGGACGGTCTGCGCCGCCCCCACCGGCGCGAACGACAGCAGCAACACGCACGCGACCGGGATCGCTGGCCCCCAGGACACCTCCGCGATTCTACTCGGATAAGATCCGCTCATGAATCGACGTGCGTTCCTGGCATCCTCAGCCGCCGGCATCTCGGCTCCCCTGTTCACGATCGGGGCGCACGCCCAGCGATCGAGGCCAGGCGACGCGCCGACACAGGCCTTCGACCCCTGGATCGAGGTTCACGCAGCCAACCTGGCCCACAACGCCCGCGAGGTGGCCCGCGCCTCCGGCCAGCGGCCCATCCTGGCCGTCATCAAGAACAACGGCTACGGCCTCGGCGGCGCCACCGTGGCCCGCCTGCTCGAGCCGCTCCCCGAAGTCACCGGCTTCGCCGTCGTCAAACTCGACGAGGCCGTCAGCTTGCGAGACCGCGGGATCAAGAAGCCGGTGCTCCACATGGGCCCGCTTGGACCCGGCGACCTCGCCACGCTGACCGCGAAGGACATCATGCCGATGGTCTACACGCCCATCGGCGCCGAGCTCGAGAAGGCAGCCGCCTCTCTCTCGCGCCCGCTCGACATCCACGTCTGCGTGGACACCGGCATCGGCCGCGTGGGCGTGCCGTACGGCCAGGCCACGCCGCTCATCCGCGACCTCGCCGCGCGGAAGAACGTCCGCATCGCCGGCGTGATGATGACCATCACCGAGGACCTCGCCTTCGACCAGGAGCAGCTCGCGCGCTTCACCGCGCTCACGAACGAGCTCACGGCCGCCGGCATCCAGCTTGGCCGCCGGCACGCCGCCTCCAGCTACACGTTCTTCCAGCACGACAACGCCTGGCTCGACATGGTCCGCACCGGCATGGTCCTCTACGGGGTGTACCCGGACCCGAAGTTCCGCGCCGGCGCGAAGCTCGCACTGCGGCCAGCCGTCGCGCTCCGCGCACGCGTGGCCTACGTGAAGACACTGACGGCCGGCACGAGCGCGGGGTACGAGCGCGCCTACGTGGCGAAGCAGGACACGTGGGTCGCCACGCTCCCTGTGGGCCACACGGACGGGTGGCCGCGCGTGGCCGCGAAGGGCGCACGCGTGCGCATCAACGACCGCCTGTATCCCGTCATCGCCTCCGTCTCCGCCAGCCACACCATCGTCGAGATCGGCGCGGAGCAGACCGTGCATGCCGGAGACGTGGCCACGCTGTTCGACTGGACCGACGGGGCGCGGCCGGAGGATATGGCCGCGGCGTGCGGCGGATCGGTGTACGACCTGCTGATGCACCTCAATCCCCTCCTGCCGCGGTTCGTCATGACGGAAGAGAAGTAACCGACCGGGACGCGGGAGGACACTCATGCGCTGCATCACACTTGCTCTGACCATCATCGCTTCGACAGGGGTGTCGGCGTCCGCGCAGACGCGAGCGATCACGCTGCAGGATTTCTATCGCGTGGAGTCCGTCAACGCCACCGCCATCTCGCCGGATGGCCGCACCGTCGCCTTCGTGCGGACCTTCATTGTCGAGAAGGAGAACCGGCGCCACAGCGAGATCTGGGCCGTTCCCGCGGATGGCAGCGCGCCGCCGCGCCGGTTGACGAACCCGGCGTTCAGCGCCACGGCGCCCAGGTGGAGCCCCGATGGCACCCTCCTCGCCTTCACCTCGCGCCGGCCCCTCGTCACCGCCTCGGGACCGCAGACCGAGTCGGTGTGGTTCCTGCGCATGGGGGATGTCGGGGAGGCCTTTCAGATCCCCGGGGTCGAGGGCACGCCCGTGTTCAGTCCGGACAACAGGTGGATTGCGTTCACCAGGGCAGTGAGGCCGGCGGAGGGTTCACCGCGCGCGACCGGATCGGAGGCCGAGCGCCTGATCGAGGAGCGGTTCACGGGCCGCACGTACGACTGGATGAACGCGCGGTTCGACGGCCGCGGCTACCTGGCCGACCCGCGGGATCCGCGGGCGACACCGCCGGAGGAGCTCTTCATCGTGCCGCGCGAGGGGGGCGACGCCCGCCAGCTCACCACGCTCGGCGTGACCGTGCGCGGCGTGTCCTGGCGCCCCGATTCCGGCGCGCTGGCCTTCGTGGCCGACACCCACCAGCGCGACGAATACACCTACGACCGGGCGGATCTCTTCACGGTCACCACCGCGGGCGCGGTCACGCGCCTCACCGACGACGGGTTCGACCATGCCTCGCCGGCGTGGAGCGCCGCGGGGGACGCGGTGTTCGCGCTGCGCGAGCAGAGCCTGAACCAGGTGCTCGCGGCGAAGCAGGCATTCGGCGCCCCCACCGATGTGTATCGGTTCCCCGTCGCCGGCGGCCCTCCCCAGAACCTGACGGCCGGCTGGGACTTCATCCCCGGCGCGCCCCAGGCCAGCGCCGACGGCCGGTTCGTGTACTTCAGCGCTGGCCGCTCGGGCACCACGCACCTCTATCGCGCGGGCACCGCGGGCGGCCAGGTCGAGCAGGTCACCTCAGGCGATCGCCGCCTCTCGGATGTCTCCATCGCCTGGGGCGCCGCCCGCATGGCGTTCGCCGCGTCGAGCGTCACGGCGCCCGCCGAGGTCTTCAGCGCCAGCCTCGATGGCACGTCCGAGCAGCGACTCTCGACCGTTCACCGCGATCTCGTGGGAGAGGTCGCCCTTCGCCCAGCCGAGCGGCTGCGCATCACCAGCAAAGACGGAACCGCTGTCGAGGGCTGGCTGATGATGCCGGCATCACCCGCGGGAGCACGTGTGCCACTGGTCCTCGCCATCCACGGCGGGCCGCACAGCGCCTACGGCACGGACTTCAGCTTCTACTTCCAGTGGATGGCCGCCAACGGCATGGCCGTCCTCTACACCAACCCGCGCGGGTCCACCGAATATGGCGAGAAGTTCCTGTGGGGCACCTGGGGCGGCTGGGGAGGGGTGGACTACGAGGACGTGATGGCTGGCGTGGACCACGTCCTGACGCGCTACCCCATCGACACGAAGCGCCTCGGCGTCACGGGCTACTCCTATGGCGGGTTCCTCACCAACTGGACCATCACGCAGACACAGCGGTTTGCCGCGGCCATCGTCGGGGCCGGTATCTCGAACTGGATCTCGGACTACGGAACGGCAGACATCCCGCGGACGAAGGAAAGCGAGTTCTACGGCACACCGTGGGAGGCGCGCGGCGCCGAGACCCTGATCAAATGGTCGCCGGTGATGAAGGCCGGCTCGGTGAGCACGCCAACGCTCTTCGTGCACGGCGAGTCCGACCTGCGGGTGCCCATCGAGCAGGGCGAGCAGATGTACACGGCGCTCAAGAAGCGCAAGGTGCCGGCGATGTTCATCCGCTATCCCGAGAGCTACCACACGGGATGGTCGCCGTGGAACACGGTGCACCGGTATCACCACGAGATGAAATGGTGGACGCAGCACCTGACCGGGACGGCGACGAGCAATGAACCTTAACGGCTCCGTGGGCGCTCCGGGGCGTCGATGCGGTCGGGCTCGCCGGGGACCGGGCGGAAGCGTCCTGACATCCAGTCGGCGCGGGCCTGCTCGATGCGCTCCTCGGAGCTGGAGACGAAGTTCCACCAGATGTGTCGCGGTCCGTCCATCGGTTCGCCGCCGAGCAGTACGAGCGTGACCGGGGTTACGGCCGTGACCGCCACCGGCTGGCCCGGCTTCAGGACGTAGAGCGGTCCGGCCTCGAGCCTGACGCCGGCGATGTCCACGACCCCGCTGGTGATGTACAGGGCCCGCTCGTCGTGACGCGCCGATACCGGCAGGACCGCTCCGGCCTGCATGGTCACCTCGGCCAGCACGGTCTCCCACTGAAGCACAACGGGCGACAGCGCCCCGAGGAAGCTGCCGGCCACCACCCGCGCGCGGATACCGTCGGCCTCGACCATCGGGAGCGTGTCGCGGCCGTGGTGTGAGAAGCCGGGGTCGCTCTCCTCGAAGGCGCGCGGCAGCGCCACCCACAGCTGCAGGCCGCTCAACCGCGCGCCCGTGGCGCGCAGATCGGCTGGTGTGCGCTCGGAGTGCGCGATGCCCTTCCCCGCCGTCATCCAGTTCACATCGCCCGGCCGGATGGCCTGCACGCTGCCCACGCTGTCGCGGTGCAGGATCTCGCCCTCGAGCAGGTAGGTGATGGTCGCCAGGCCGATGTGCGGGTGCGGCCGCACGTCCAGCCCCTCACCGGGCGGCAGCAGCGCGGGCCCCATCCTATCGAGGAAGATGAACGGGCCCACCATCTTCCGCCTGGACGATGGCAGGACGCGCTGCACCTCGAACCCGCCGAGATCGCGGACGCGCGGGACGATCTGCAGGTCGAGCCAGGGAGCGGCCAGATCGGACATGGCGGATGAACCCGACCGCCGCTATTTCTTCTGGTCGTTCTTCAGCTCGACGACGATGACCTCGATGGGCTCCGTGCCCTTGTTCATGTCACCGTGCTGGGTGTTCGCGGGATCTGCGTCCAGCCAGTAGGCCTTCCCCGTCTCCCACGTCATCTTCGTCGTCGTCGTGCCTTTGGCGTCCACGACGTCCAGCGTGCCGCCCTTGAGCGCGACGATGGTCCGGCCATGATCGTGCCGGTGTAGCGACAGCGGCTGGTTCGGCATGATGATGGACTTCCACACGCGCACCTCGCCGTTCTCGAACTGCGGCTCGCGCCGGGTGACGGCGCCCGATTGCTGCACGGCGTCTACGGCCGCCGTCGCGGCACAGACGGCCGCCGCCGCCCACACGCTCTTCCAGATGCCCTTCATGATCGTCTCCTCACAGGCCCAGGATGCGGGCCGCGTTCTCCCCCAGCATCTTCCGCCGATCGGCCTCGGGCACGTCCAGGCCCTTGAGCACGTGCAGCATCTTCGGGATGCTGCCGATCTGGTGCGGGTAGTCGCTGCCGGCCATGATGTGATCGACGCCGGCGAACGAGATCGCCAGCTCGATGCAGCTGGGGTCGAAGTTCACCGTATCGTAGTAGAACTGCTTCAGGTACGCGCTGGGGGGCTGATCGATCCGGGCGCGGCAGTCGGCGAACGCTTCGTAGCCGCGGTCCAGCCGCTCGGCCAGGTACGGAATCGCGCCGCCCATGTGGCACAGGACCCAGGTGATGCGCGGGTGGCGCCGCGGAATGCCCGCGAACACGAGGTGCGCGGCCGCGAGCGTCGTGTCCATCAGGAACCCGACCAGCGGCATCAGCCAGTACTGCTCCATCGCCTCCACGCCGAGCGGGTGGGCGGGGTGGATGTAGATGACCGCGTTCAGCTCGTCGGCCTTCCGCCAGAGCGGCTCGTACCGGGCATCGGCCAGCGCGACGCCGTTCACGTTGCTGAACACCATGGCGCCCGGCAGGCCGGCCTTCATGGCCCGCTCGAGCTCCACCACGGAGGCTGCCGGGTCGTTCAGCGGCAACGTCGCCAGGAACGTGAACGCCTTCCGGCGCCGCCGCTCGCTCGCGTACGCGTCGTTCACGCGCCGCGCCAGTTCCACCGCCAGCTCCGGCGTCTCCATGTGCACACCCGGCGTGGTGAAGGTGGCCACCTGCATGTCCACGCCGTGCTCGGCCAGCACCGTCTCCCGGTAGTCGAGGTCGCGGTGACCCGGCACGAGGATGTTGTAGTCACCGGGATAGTGCAGTCGCGGGTTGCCCTCGGCGTCGTAGTCCAGCTTGATGCACGACCGGCCGGCCTTCACGGCATCGAGGTACTCGGGCGGGTAGTAGTGGTTGTGAAAGTCTATGATCATGATGACGGGAGGTGGTCAAGGGACCTGTCGGGACATTGATGATTGGCGGGACCAGAACCAGTAGAAAGGCAAACCGGACAGGACCAGGCCGAGGCCGATGGCGCTCTCGACGGGATCGGCGAGCAACTGGTTGATGACGACCGCCGTCGAGGCGACGACGAACAGGAGCGGGGCGAGCGGGACCAGGGGCATCGGCCAGGGAGGATGGTATCCGGGCCGCCGCCTGAGCATCAAGATGGCCACGCCGAGCAGCGCGAAGAAGATCCACTCCGTGTAGATCACGCGCGTGAAGAGCGCACGGTAGGTGCCCGTCCACACCAGCACCGACGACCAGGCCGCCTCGAGCAGGATGGCGCGCGCCGGCGTCTGGAAGCGTGGGTGGACCTCGGCGAACCACGTGAAGATCAGCCCGTCCTGGGCCATCTGGTAGTACACCCGGGGACCGGAAAGGATGATGCCGTTCAGCGCGCCGAAGGCACTGATCATCACGAGGGCCGAGATGGCGCCGGCGCCCCAGTCGCCGACCAGGCGCCCGAAGGTGTCCGCGGCCACGCGCGTCGAGGCGATGACCTCGGGGACGCTCAGCACGCGCAGGTACACGGTGTTCAACCCGACGTAGCAGACCGTGACGATGAGGATGCTCAGTTGGAGCGCCCGCGGGATGGTCCGTGGTGCATCGACCGTCTCCTCCGCGGTGTACGTCACCATGTGCCAGCCACCGAAGGCGAAGAGACCGGCGGAGACGGCCAGGAGGAGGCCGTTGAGGGTGACGCCGACCGGCGGGGCGTCGCCTGCCACGGGAGGGGCGCCCGGGACTGGTGCAAGTACCCAGCCCACCAGGATGATCGCGGCCACGGCCCCGACCTTGACGGAGGTGATGGCAACCTGGAAGCGGGTCCCTGCGCGGGTGCCCACCGAGTTCATGAGGGCCAGCACCAGAATCGCCGCAACGGCCACGACGCGCGTCCCCGTGTCCCCCAGCGTGACGAAGGTGCCGGCATAGCGTGCGAACACCATCGCGATGGCCGCGACGATGCCACTGTGCATGCTCCAGAACATCGCCCAGCCCCACAGGAAGCCGAGGGCCGGCGAGAAGACCTCGCGGAGGAACACGTAGACGCCGCCGGTCTGCGGGTAGGCCGACGCCAGCTCGGCACACACGAGGGCGCCCAGCAGCGTCAACCCGCCGGCCAGCAACCACGCGAGCACGACGCCGCCCGTCGTGGGCACCAGGGCGGTGATCTCCGACGCCTGGACGAAGACCGAGGCGCCGATGATGGTGCCGACGACGAGCGCCGTCGCGTGCGAGAGCCCGATGACGCGCGCGAGACGAATCAGAGCGGGTTATCCGGGAACATCATCGTCCGCCACATGTGGGCGGTTGGACTGTTGTCGTTGCCCAGGCCTTCCTTGGGCTGCTTGAAGTGCCGGCCGATGATGTCGATGAACGGCTCGATCGACACCTTCGCGTTCGGGTCGAACGCGTAGAGGTCGTTCACCGTCACCATGCGCGCGTCGAGATACCACTTATGGTTGCGCGCGTAATCGTACGCCGCCTTGATGTGCGGCTGCGGCACGTAGTCCTTGCCGAAGATGCGGGTGTACAGCTCCGGGTACTCGTAGCCGTTGGCCGGGTCCGGGTAGAAGCGCAGCGCCTGGTGGTACCGGATCGCCCAGCTGGTGCGCTCGGGCACGTAGGGCTCCAGCATCTGCGCGCCCCACCAGCCGTGGTCCACCTTCACCAGGTTCAGGACGACGTCGTGGAGCAGGCACGCGAGGACGATCTCCTCGCTCATGCCGGTCTTCATCGCGCGGGTGGCGCTCTGGAGGACGTGATTGGCGGGCGCGAAGCGCTTCTCGAAGAACTCCAGCAGCGTCGGCTTGGCGGACATGGGCGCCAGCTGCGCCATCTTGCGGTTCTCGGCCGGGCCCTGCGGGCCGAACAGGCTGCCGGCGCCGCGCCGGATGGTCGCGTCCGGGGCCGCCGCCACAACCTGGGCCTCGCCGCCGATGATGAGCCCCTCGCCCTCATGGCCGTGCCCGTCGAGCAGGTCCATCATGTAATGCTCGAGCGCTTCGGCCTTGGCCTCGTCATCCAGGCTCTGCACCACCGCCACTCCCCCGACACTCGCGAGAAACGCGCGACGATCGATGTCCATCGTGCCCTCCGTGTGGTCTACCGTGAAAAGAAAACCGGGTTCCTTTCGGTGGACGAAAGAAACCCGGTTGGCGTCTGGCTGCGTCGGTCAGGCTCCAGCGGTCTGGGGCAGGCCGGCTTGCGCGGGGCTAGGCGGCCGCCGCCTTCGCCGGCTGCGAGAGCACGCGCTCGAAGACCTGCACGGCCTCGCGCATCTCGTCCATCGTGCCGATCGAGATGCGGACGTGCGTCTTCTCGTAGGGCGGGAAGTCGCGCCCGATGAGCACGCCCCCCTCCTTGAGGCAGGCCTCGCGGAACTCGCGGGCCGACCGTTTGACGTTGATGAACATGAAGTTGGTCTGCGAGTCGGTCGGCGTGTAGCCGCGATCCGCGAACCACTTCTGCGTGAAGGTGCGGGCCGCCTCGTTGCGCTTCTGCTCGTCCTTCACCCAGCTGTCGGGCACGGCCAGCGCGGCCTTGGCGCCCTGCAGCGCCATCACGCTGATGTTCCCGACAGCGTCCCAGTCGGTCATCTTCTTGATGGTGTCCCTGTGGCCGATGGCGTACCCGATGCGGATGCCGGCCATGCCGAAGCACTTCGAGAACGTGCGCGCGACGACCACGCGCGGGTTCTGCACCGCAACGGGGATCATCGTCTCGTAGCCGGGCATCGTGCCGTACTCGAAGTAGGCCTCGTCCACCAGCACGGTCGTGCCGGGCGACGCCTTCATCAGGGTGTCGAGATAGGCCCGGGTGTCCGAGCCCGTCACCGCGGTGGCGACCGGGTTGTTGGGGTTGCAGTAGAACACCAGGCCGGCGCCCTTCGACGCCTGCTGCATGGCATCGAGGTCCATCTTGAGGTTGGCGTCGAGCTTCACGCCCGTGATGGGGTGCCCCATCAGGCGCGCGTAGTCCGCGCACTCCTCGTAGGCCGGAATCGCCGCCACGAGGCCGGCGGTCTTCGTCGTGAACACGTGCGTGCAGGTGCGCAGGATCTGCGTGGACCCCGAGCCGAGCAGCACGTTCTCGCGCTTGACCCCGTGCTTCTTGGCGATGATCTCCGAGACCTCTTCGGCCGTGGCGAACGGGTAGCGGCCGGCCTCGGGGAAGGCCGCGCCGCGGATGGCGGCCAGCACGTCCTTGTTGCACCCGAGCGGGTTCTCGTTGCTGGAGAGGATGATCTTCGGGGGCGGCCCCTGGAGCGGCTGGATGCCCTGCGCAAACAGCGACGCCTCGCGGCCGCGCGACGCGATCCATGCCCCGGTGACACCGACGCCCAGCGTCTGGACGAACGAACGTCGCGAGAGCGACATGGCTGAAACCTCCTTCACTCTGGACATCGGACTACCGCCGTTCCTTGCTGGACGTCGTCGTGGTGGTGCCCAGCACCTTCTTGAACACCTCGACGGCCTGCTGCATCTCGGCCATCGTGCCGATGGAGATGCGGCAGTGCGTCTTCTCGTAGGGCGGGAAGTCCCGTCCAACCAGCACGCCCTGCGCCCGGCAGGCGTCGCGGAACCCGGCGGCAGGCCGCTTGATGTCCATGAAGACGAAGTTGGTCTGCGAGTCCGAGCCGGAGATGCCCATGTCGGCGAACGCCTTCACCGTGAACGCCTTCACTTCGGTGTTCCGCTTGCGCTCGCTGTCGATGTGCGCCTGGTTGCCCAGGCCGACGATGGCGCCGCCCAGCGTGAGCGTGCCGAGGCCGTACGGCATCTTGAACGCCTGGATGGCCTTGATCGTGGGCGCGTGACCGATGGCGTAGCCCGCCCGCAGGCCGGCCATCCCGTAGGCCTTCGAGAAGGTCCGGGTCACGAAGACATTCGGCGTGGCAAGGGCGAGATCGACCACCGACTGATAGGACGGGTCGGTCACGTAGTCGTGGTACGCCTCGTCCACGAGGATCATGGTCTCGGGCGATGCCGCGCGGATCGCCGTGATCATGTCCGCCACGGTGCTCCGTCCGTGCACGGTGGCCGTCGGGTTGTTGGGGTTGCAGAAGAACACCAGGCCGGCGCCCTTCGAGGCTTCCACCATCTTCGCCACGTCAATCCGCAGCTTGCTGTCGAGCGCCACTTCGCGAACCGGCGTGCCGATCTTCTTCGCCGTGTCGCGCGGGTTCTCGAACGAGGGCCACGCCGTGACCAGGGGCCTGGAGGCGGACGTGAACGCGCGCACCGCGTGCGTCAGGATCTCGCCGGATCCGGGCCCCAGGAGCACGTTCTCGTTCTTCGCCTCGAACTTCCCGGCCAGCGCCCGGATGAGCGCCCCTTCGCTCTGCACGGCGTTGAACGGATACCGGTGGGCCTCGGGAAACTTGCCGACGATGGCATCCAGCACGTGCTGGCCGGGCCCGAGCGGGTTTTCGTTGCTGGCGATGCGGATGGGCCTGGCCCCTGCGGCCATGCCCTGCTCGCCGTACTCCATCATGCCGGCTTCACGGCCCCGCGCAGCAATCCACTCGGCCTGAGCGGACTGATTCGGGGTCGCAAGTCGATGAAAGAGTCGCCGACGGGTCAGCGACATACGGTGCCTCCTTGGTTCGAACGAGGCGGTTGACGCCACCTCTGTAAAGCTACGCGCTGAATTTTACACGTAATCCATGCCGCCGGGAGATGGAATCGTCCCCACGAAAGGGCAGCACTGTCACCCAGGGAGGTCATTTCAGCTGTCCGGAGCCACGTCAACAGCCTCCGGCCCGGCCGCCAGGTGGACCCGCGCGCGCCGAAGCGCGGCGGCGTCCCCGACTATATAGAGGACGTCGCCGGCCGCGAACTCCCAGGGCACTGGAGGGGGCGCCAGTGTGGAGCCCCCTCGGCGGACCGCCAGAATCGTCGCGCGCGTGCGCGCCCGCAGGTCCACGGCGGACAGGCCCAGGCCCACAGCCCAGTCGCCTGGCGCCAGTGCGTGGCTGCCGACCGGGGTGTCGCCCAGTGCGGACGACACCTGGACGGACGGCACGGCCGGCGCCGCAACCTGGCGCGAGCTCGGCGCCGACAGCGCGAGTCGCGCATCTTCGATGAGGTCCTCGGCGACGTTGCCGGGCACGTCCAGGCGCGCCAGCAACTGTGCCGCCACCTCCAGCGAAGCCTCCAGTTCCTCGGCCACCACGATCGTGGCGCCGGCTCGGGCCATCCGCGCGGCCTCACCGCGGTAGCGGGTCCGCACGATGATCGGCACGAGCGGGTTGAGCGCGCGGACGGCCCGCACGGCCCGCTCCGACGCGCCCGGGTCGCTCAGGACCGCGACGACGGCCACGGCCTCCGCAACCCCCGCGGCTTCGAGCGGCTCCTCCGCCGTCGCATCGCCGTACAGAATACGATGCCCTGCGAGCGAGGCCTCCTGGACCGCTGCCCCGTTCAACTCGAGCACCACGTGCGGTCTCCCGACGGCCTTCAACGCGCCCGCAATCAGGCGGCCACCGACACCGAACCCCAGGATGACCACATGACGACGGGTGGCCCCGCGGGCCGCGGGGGCGGTCGCGGGCTCGGCACGACGTCCGGCCACCCAGTCACCGAAGGCCGGCGCAACCCCCACCAGCCACGGCGTCGCCATCATCGTGAGGACGCTGGCCCCGAGCAGGACCTGCCACGAGCCGGGATCGATGGCGCCGTTGGCCACCGCCTGGCTGCCCAGGACGAACGAGAACTCCCCAATCTGTGCGAGGCCAAGCGCCGCCGTGCCCGACACGCGCCACGGCACACCCGTGATCCGCAACGCGGCGAGGGCCCCGACGGTCTTGACCATCACGATCCCCACCGCGGCCGCGAGCACCAGGTGCGCCAGCGGCAGCAGGGCGGCCGGGCTGACGAGGAGGCCGACCGAGATGAAGAACAGGCTGGTCAGCAGGTCGCGAAGCGGGCGAATCTCCGCGTGGATCTGATGGCTGAACTCCGACTCGTCGATCACCAGCCCGGCGAGGAAGGCGCCCACGGTCATCGACAAACCGAGCGACGAGGCCAGCCAGGCCGTCCCGACGCTGGCGACCACCACCATGAGCCCAAACGCCTCCCGACCGGCGGCGGTGGCCATCCGGAACAGGATGGGCAGCACGAACCGGGTGACCGCCGTCAATCCCACCGCGATCACCACGATCTGCAGCACCGCCCGCCCGAAGCTCGCCTGGGACGCGCCAAACAAGACCGGCGCGAGCACCAGGGCCAGCAGGGCCGCCAGGTCCTGCAGGAGCAGCACCCCGATCGAGAGGTGTCCATGCGGCGCATGCAGCTCGTTCTGCCGCGTGAGCTCCCGCACCAGGATGGAGGTACTCGACACGGCGATGAAGAGCGTGGCGAAGAGCACGGTGTCCAGCCGCCAACCAAAGAGGAGGCCGGCGACGGGTGCGACGAGGGCCATCGTGAAGGCCATCTGGGCTCCACCCCCCGCCGCCGCTCGGCGCCAGAGCCGCCCCAGGTCGCCGAACGGCAGGTCGAGCCCGACCATGAACAGCAGCAGCGCCACCCCGATCTCCGACAGCGTGGCCACCTGCTCCTGGGAGCCCACCAGGCCGAACACACCCGGCCCGGCCAGGACGCCGGTGAGGACCAGGCTGACGATGGCGGGCGCGCGGAGCCGCCCGCCAATCAGGAGCAGCACCAGCGCCAGCGCGTAGAGGACGATCAGGTCCTGGAGGGTGGAGTGGGAGGGCACCAGAACAGAGTGTAAGCGTGCGGGGTGCAGAGTGCAGGGGTGCAGGGGTGTAACACCGCTTTGATAAGCTAGCGGGCGTGCCCACCTCCGAACGAGCCGCCGTGGTGAACGGGCGGCGCGCGCGACGGCGCCGGGGCCCGGAGGCGGACGCGAGTCAGCCCGGGCCCGCCCCCATCGACTGGTCGCGCCTCGATCCGGCCGACCTCGGCGCTCCCGCCCTCTATATCAACCGTGAACTGAGCTGGCTGGAGTTCAACGGCCGGGTGCTCGCCCAGGCGCAGGACCTGTCGCACCCGCTGCTCGAGCGCGTGAAGTTCCTGGCCATCGCCGGCACGAACCTGGACGAGTTCTTCATGGTCCGGGTGGCGACCATCCTCAAGAAGTTCCGGGCCGGCATCGAGGAAACCTCGTTCGACGGGCTCTCGACCGAGCAGGAGCTCTCGGTGATTCGCACCCGCGCCCTGGCCCAGCTGGACGAGCAGGCGGCGTGCTGGTCAGGCCACCTGCGCCCCCTCCTGGCGGCCGACGGCATCCACTTCCTCGACCCGACGGACTACACGCCGGCCATCGACGCGTGGCTCGCCCAGTACTTCAAGGCCCAGATCTTCCCGGTCCTGACGCCGCTGGCGTTCGACCCGGGCCACCCGTTCCCGTACATCTCGAACCTCAGCATGAACCTGGCGGTGCGGGTCCGGCACGGCGGCCGCACGAAGTTCGCGCGCGTCAAGGTGCCGGGCATGCTGCCCCGCTTCGTCCCCCTGCCGGAGGGGCTCTCCACGGTCACGGGCACCGCGTTCGTGTTCCTGGAGGACGTCATCCGCCGCAACATCCAGGAGCTGTTTCCGGGCACGCACGTCGAGGGCGCTCACATGTTCCGGATCATCCGGGACACCGACATGGTGATCCAGGAGGACGAGGCCGACGATCTGCTCGAGACCGTGGACCGCGGGCTGAAGCAGCTGCGCTACGGCGCGCTCTCGCTGCTCCAGGTCGAATCCGACATGCCCCGCCGGGTGCTCCACATCCTGATGGAGAACTTCGAGGTCGAAGACGACGTCGTCGTCCGCACCTCGGATCGCATGGGCTTCGGGGACTGGCACGGCATCACGAAGCTGCACCGGCCGACGCTCAAGGATCCCGGCTTCATTCCCCACACGCTCTGGGGCCCCGACGACGCGGACAAGGTGTTCGAGCAGATCGCGGACCAGGACTTCCTGGTGCACCACCCTTTCGACTCCTTCACCTCCGTCGAGACGTTCCTGCGCGCGGCCGTCACCGATCCCAACGTGGTCGCGATCAAGATGACGCTGTACCGCATCGGCGCGAACTCGCCGCTGGTCGACCTGCTCATCGAGGCCGCCGAGGAGGGCAAGCAGGTGGCGGTCCTCGTCGAGCTGAAGGCGCGCTTCGACGAGCGGAACAACATCGCGTGGGCGACGCGGCTCGAGTCGGCCGGCATCCACGTCGTGTACGGGCTGGTCAACCTGAAGGTGCACTGCAAGTTGTGCCTGGTGGTGCGCAAGGAATCGGACGGCATCCGCCGGTACGCCCACGTGGCCACGGGCAACTACAACCGCGTCACCTCCTCCATCTACACGGACCTCGGCCTCTTCACGGCGGACGAGCGCATCCTGGACGACGTGACCGAGGTGTTCAACGCGCTCACCGGCTACTCGAGCCGGCGCTCGCACCACGCGCTGCTGGTGGCGCCCGGGGGGCTCCGGCAGGGCTTCCGCGCGCTGGTGGAGCGCGAGATGGCGCATGCGACCGAGGGGCGGCCGGCGGGCATCATCATCAAGAACAACGCCGTGGCCGATCCGGCGATGATCCGCACGTTGTACAAGGCATCGCAGGCCGGCGTCCCCATCGACATGATCGTCCGCGGCGTCTGCTGCCTGCGGCCGGGCATCCCGGGCATCAGCGATCGGATCCGCGTGCGCTCCATCGTCGGACGGTTCCTGGAGCACTCGCGCATCTACTACTTCGAGAACGGCGGGGAGCCCGAGGTGTACATCGGCAGCGCCGACCTGATGGAGCGCAACCTGGATCGTCGGGTCGAGGTGCTCAGCCCCATCGCGGATCCCGAGTTGCGCCAGCACCTGCACGACGTGGTGCTCGCGGCCATCCGCGCCGACACGGCGCGGGCGTGGGTGCTGCAGACCGACAGCTCCTACGTCCGCGCGGCGGCACCCGGCGCGGCCGACGTGGTGGATTCGCAGAAGGCGCTGCTGGCACATTACACGGCCGCGGACCGCACCTGACCGCGGCCGCTGCAGGCCTCGCTTCGCTCGGTAGGCCTGCGGTAGGCGGCCCTTCGGGCCGTAGGCGGCGCTTTGCGCCGTAGGACCCAATCACTCAATCCCTACCGAGCGTAGCGAGGCCTACCGAGCGGCGCAGCCGCGAGGCCTACCGAACGCAGTGAGGCCTACCGAGCGAAGCGAGGCCTGCTACTGCCAGCGGAACAGCTTCAACGCCAGCGCGAAGGGGATCGTGCCCCATGCCACGAGGAGCGCCAGCTCCTTCCACAGGGACGCCAGCGGGAGGCCCTCGTTGATCACGCCACGGAGCGCGTCGTTGAGCGCGGTGAGCGGCAGCGCCTGGATGAAGGGCTGCATCACGTCCGGGAAATTGCTCGACGCGAAGAAGACCCCGGACAGCACCCACATCGGCATCATCACCAGGTTCATCAGGCCCGAGACCCCCTCGATGGTGCGTGCACGGCTGGCCACGAGCAACCCCAGGCCGCCGAAGCTGAGCGCGCCGAGCAGGGCCAGCAGGGCCAGCGCCGCCAGCCCGCCATGCACGCCGACGTCGAAGGCCACCCACGCGAAGCCGACGATGACCCCGGTCTCGAGCGCCAGGAACAGCAGCCGGCTCAACACGTGCGATGCCAGGTACTCGGCCCGCGACATCGGCGTGGCGACCAGGCGCTTGAGCAGCTTCCGCGTGCGCGCCTGCACGATCGCGAAGCCCACGCCCCACAGCCCCGTGCTCATGATATTCATCCCGAGCAGGCCCGGCACGAGCCAGTCGATGTAGCGGGAGCCCACGACGTCGATGGGCTCCTGCCGCGCCGCGAAGGCGTCGACGCGGCCCGCGGCCCGCTGGAGCGCCGCGTCCACCGCGAGGCGCGCCACCTGGCTCTCAGCCCGCGCTTCGTCGTACCGGTAGGCTGGCGGTCGGCCCGGCACGACGACGACCGGCGCGCGCCCGTCGCGGATGGCGCGGTCCACGTCGCCGGGCGCCACGCTGCGCACGGTGAAGCCGCCCGCGGCCTCCAGCGTCGCGCGCACACCATCGGCGCCGTCCTGGGCGACCACGCCGACGATGACCGGTTCCGCGCCGCGCGCCCGGAAGGCGATGCCGAGGGCGCACGTCATGATGACCGGAAAGGCGAACACCCAGAAGACGGCCTCCGGCTCGCGCAGGAACTCGCGGAACCGCGCGAGCGTGAGCTCGACGAGCGGATGGGACGCGCCGCCTCTGTCAACCATCGCGCAGGTGCCTCCCCGTCAGCGACACGAACACGTCTTCGAGCGTCGCGCTGTGAGTGGACAACAGGCTGAGGTCGGCCCCCTGCCGGCGCAGGCAGTCGAGCAGCGCCGGCACCGTGGCGTGCAGTTCGGCGGTCGCCAGCGCGACGTGTCCGTCCCTCTGCGTCACGCCATGCACACCCGGCAGCTCCCGCAGCGTCGCCTCCGACAGTGACGCGCCCTCGACCCCGAACTCCACGACGTGCTCGGCGCCCAGCGACGCCACCAGCTCCCGCGGGGTGCCCAGGGCAATCAGCCGGCCCCTGTCCATGATCCCGACGCGATCGCACAGCACGTGGGCCTCGTCCATATAGTGGGTGGTGAGCAGGATGGTCCCACCCGTGGCGCGGAAGCGCTCCAGGACGGTCCAGAGCTGGCGGCGCGATTGCGGATCGAGCCCCGTCGTGGGCTCATCCAGGAACAGGAGTTCCGGCCGCCCCGCCAGGGCGCACGCCACCGACAGCCGCTGCTTCTGCCCACCGGAGAGCTTGCCCACGAAGGCACCTCGCTTCGATGTCAGCTCGACGACCTCCAGCAGCTCGACGACCGCAGGCCCCTCGTGGAAGAAGGAACGGAAGAGGCGCACGGTCTCCTCCACCGTGAGCTTGTCATTCAGCTGCGTCTCCTGCAGCTGCACGCCCAGCTGATGGCGCAGGGCCGCGCGGTCCTCGCGCCAGCGGCGGCCCAGGATCTCGACCTCGCCTTCGTCCTGCTCGGTCAGACCCTCGAGAATCTCGATCGTCGTCGTCTTGCCCGCGCCGTTCGGGCCGAGCAGCCCGAAGCACTCTCCCCGCGCGACCTGGAGATCCAAACCGGCCACGGCGACGATATCGGGATAGCGCTTGACGAGCCCGCGACAGCGGACCGCGGGCCCCAGGTCGGTCACCATCTCATTCTACGCACGGTGCGGGCCGCACCACCCCTGGCCGCGTGGCGGCTGGTGTTAGACTTTCAGGGTTGTGCCGGTGATCGTAGTGATAGGCCCGAGCGAGGCGCTGGACGCGCTCCGGGCCCAGCTTCCCGAAGGCAGTCCGTTGCAGGCCTTCACGGGCTTTCAGGTGCGGGAAGCGGTGGAGTACATCGCCACGCACAAGCCGGCCATCGTCGCCATCGAACAGTCCTTCGCGGTGAGCCCTCGTGGCGAGGCCCTGGTCGGCCGCATCATGGACGATGCCAGCCTCACCGCCTGTGAGATCCGCGTCCTGGGCCTCCCCCGCCCGGAGCGCGAGAAGACCCGCAAGAAGAGCGGGACCGGCATCACGCCGGCGGCTCCCGCCGGTCCCGGTTCTCCTGCCGCGCCTGCCGCCCCGCCGAACGGACACGCGGCAGCCGCGGCCGTCTCGCTGGACTACCGGGGCACGCGTCGCGCCGAACGCGTCCGCATCATCGAAGGCGTGTCGGTGACGGTGGATGGCCTCCCGGCGGACCTGGTCGATCTGTCAGCGCTCGGCGCGCAAGTCGTCTCGCGGGCCGTGCTGCGGCCGAACCAGCGCGTGCGCATGCAGTTGCCGGAGAACAAGGGCGACGGGCGCCGCGCGCTGCGGTGCGCCGCGTCGGTGGTGTGGGCCTCGTTCGAGATGCCGCCGGGACAGCCCCCGCGGTACCGCGCAGGCCTGAAACTCTCGGGCGCCGAAGCCGAGGCCGTGGAGCAATTCGCCCTGCTCCACCGCGCGCCGAAGCCAGAGCCGGTGGACTGACCGGTCCCGCGTCACGCGGGATGCGGTGTCAGCGCGCCCGGGAACCAGCGGGCCGCGATCCCGTCGTCGCGTACAATCGTCTCCGCGCGGTCCGATCCGGTCGAGACGATCGCCACCGGTACCCCACTCACCTCTTCGAGCCGCGCGATGTAGCGGCGAGCCTCCACCGGCAGATCCTCGAACCGCGTGGCACCCCGGGTCGGCGTGCGCCAGCCTGGCCACGATTCGTAGACCGGCGTGCACGCGCCCCCCGAGCCGAGGTCCGCCGGGAACTCGTCGAGGGTGCGGCCGCCCGATTCGTAGCCCGTACAGATGTCGATCTGATCGAGGCCATCGAGCACGTCGAGCTTGGTGAGCGCGAGCGCGTCGATGCCGTTGACGCGCACGGCATACCGGACCGCCACCGCGTCATACCAGCCGCACCGGCGGGGGCGGCCCGTGGAGGCACCGTACTCCTGGCCGCTCTCCCGCAGCCGCTCGCCCATCTCGCCGAGCAGTTCCGTCGGCAGCGGCCCCTCCCCGACGCGGGTGGTGTAGGCCTTGGCCACGCCCAGCACGCCGTGTATCGCCCTCGGCGGAATGCCGAGGCCGGTGCACGCGCCGCCAATCGACGCGTTCGACGAGGTCACGTACGGATACGTGCCATGGTCGATGTCGAGCATCGTCCCCTGGGCGCCTTCGATCAGCAGCCGCGTGCCGGCGCCAATCGCCCGATCGAGCGCCAGCGAGACGTCACCCGTCCACCTCCGCATCCGCTCGCCGTGCTGGAGCAGCTGATCGTAGACGGCGCGCCACTCCATCCTGGTGTCCTTGATGATCTGGTTGCGCGCGTGGACGTTCTCCCGCACCTCGTCGGCCAGGGCCTGCGTGTCGATGAGATCGCAGATGCGGATGCCGCGCCGCCCGATCTTGTCCTCGTAGGCGGGCCCGATGCCGCGCGACGTGGTGCCGATCCGGCGCTCGCCACGGCGTGCCTCGCTGAGCACGTCGAGCTCGCGGTGGTACGGCAGGATGAGGTGGGCCTTCTCGCTGATGAGGAGCCGGTCCCCGACGTCGATGCCGAGGCCGGCCAGCTCGTCGACCTCGGCGAAGAGCGCCTGCGGATCGACCACGACGCCGTTGCCGATGACGCACAGCACGCCGTCGTGGAGGATCCCCGACGGGATGAGGTGCAGCACGAACTTCTTCCCGCGGACGTACACGGTGTGACCGGCGTTGTGGCCGCCCTGGTACCGTGCGACGACGCCGAAGTGAGGCGTGAGCAGGTCGACGATCTTGCCCTTGCCTTCGTCCCCCCACTGCGCGCCCAGAACCGCGATGTTCATGCCTACTACTGTATCCTACGGACGATGATCCTCCTCGACGGCGCCTCGCTCTCGCTGGACGGCCTGGTGGCGATTGCCGACGGGCACGCGGAGGTGGGCCTGGCGCCGGCGGCGCGCGATCGCGTGGCGCGCGCGCGCACGGTGGTGGACGATCTGGCGGCGGGTGATCGCGCCGTGTACGGGATCAACACCGGATTCGGCAACTTCTCGGAGACACGCATCGCGCGCGCGGATCTGGCGTCGCTGCAGGTGAACCTGGTGCGCAGCCACGCGGCCGGCGTGGACGAGCCCCTGCCGCCGCGCGCCGTGCGCGCGATGATGGCGCTGCGGGCGAACGTGCTGGCCAAGGGCTTCTCCGGCGTGCGGCCCTCGACACTCGAGGCGCTCCTGGCGCTGTTGAACCACGGCGTCCACCCGCGCGTCCCGTCCCGCGGCTCGGTGGGCGCGAGCGGCGACCTCGCGCCGCTGGCCCACCTGTCGCTCGTGCTGATTGGCGAAGGCCACACGTGGGACGGCACGCGCGCGGTCACCGGCGCCGACGCGCTGGCGGCTGCCGGGCTCGCACCCGTCTCGCTCGCCGCGAAGGAAGGGCTTGCGCTCATCAACGGCACGCAGGCCTCTACCGGGGTGCTGGCGCTGGCCCTGGCGGGCGCCGCGCAGCTGGCGCGGAGCGCGGACGTCGTCGCGGCGCTCACGATCGACGCGCTACTCGGATCGCGGCGTCCTTTCGATCCACGCATCCACGCGCCACGCCCGTTCGCGGGCCAGGCGGCGTCGGCCGACAACCTGTGGCGCCTGATCGAGGGCAGCCCGCTGAATGCCTCGCACGCGGGGTGCGGCCGCGTGCAGGATGCCTACTCGGAGCGCTGCGTGCCGCAGGTGCACGGCGCCGCGCGGGAGGCCCTGGCCTGGGTGCGCCACGTCGTGGCCGTCGAGATGAACGCCGCGACGGACAACCCGATGGTGTTCGCCGAGACCGCCGAGATCGTGTCGGGCGGCAACTTCCACGGCGCGCCGGTCGCCCTGGCCGCCGACCTGCTCGCCATGGCCGTCACGCAACTGGCGACGATCAGCGAGCGCCGCTCCGAGCGCCTGGTGAACCCCGCACTGAGCGGGTTGCCGGCGTTCCTCACGCGGCAGGGCGGGCTGCAATCCGGGCTGATGCTCGCCCAGGTGACGGCGGCCGCGCTCGCGTCGGAGCTCAAGACGTTGTGTCACGCGGCGTCGTCGGACACGATACCGACCTCGGCGAACAAGGAAGATCACGTGAGCATGAGCATGGGCGCTGCGCTGAAGGCCGAGCGCGCGCTGCAACTCGCGCGCCAGGTACTGGCCGTGGAGATGCTCTGTGCGTGCCAGGCGATCGACCTGCGTGCGCCGCTCGCCAGCACGCCGGCGCTGATGGCCGCGCACGGCGCAGTTCGCGCGGTGGTCCCAACCTTGCAGGACGACCGCTCGCCGTCGCCCGACATCGACGCGATCACACGACTGCTGTCGAGCGGCGCGCTCGAGTACGCGACGGGCATCCCTGTCAACTGATTTCCCTCCGCATTTTCAATTTGACAACGCGCCCGACGGTGCTTAGTTTCTTATCTTCACTTTCCTCCCTTCGACAGACCTGCTGCAGATGACCACCGCCGTTCGCACCATCCGCGCTCCTCGCGGCACGTCGCTGACGTGCAAGGGCTGGCCCCAGGAAGCCGCCCTGCGGATGCTGATGAACAATCTCGATCCCGATGTCGCGGAACGGCCCGACGATCTCGTCGTCTACGGCGGCACCGGCCGGGCTGCGCGCTCGTGGGCGGCCTTCGACGCGATCGTCGCCGCGCTCCGCGACCTCGAGGCCGACGAGACGCTCGTCGTGCAGTCCGGAAAGCCCGTCGCGGTGTTTCGCACCACGACACACGCGCCGCGCGTCCTCATCGCCAATGCCAACCTCGTGCCGCGCTGGGCCACGTGGGACACGTTCCGCGAGCTCGAGGACAAGGGGCTCACGATGTACGGCCAGATGACGGCCGGCAGCTGGATCTACATCGGATCGCAGGGCATCCTGCAGGGCACGTACGAGACGCTGGCGGAGGTGGCCCGGCGCCACTTCGGCGGCAGCCTCGCGGGCCGCGTCACCGTCACGGCCGGCCTCGGCGGCATGGGCGGCGCCCAGCCGCTCGCCGTGACCATGAACGAGGGCGTCGCACTCGTCGTCGAAGTCGATCCCACGCGCATCGAGCGCCGCCTCCAGAGCCGCTATCTCGACGAGTCCACCGCCGATCTCGACGACGCGCTCGCGCGCGTGCGGAGGTACGCCGCATCCGGGACCGCGCGATCCGTGGGCCTGCTCGCCAACGCCGCCGACGTGCTGCCCGAGTTGGTGCGCCGCGGCGTCACGCCGGACGTGGTGACCGATCAGACCTCCGCGCACGATCCGCTGGTGGGCTACGTGCCGAACGGCCTCGGCCTGGCCGAGGCGACGGCCCTGCGGGCCGCGGACCCGGGCGAGTACGAACGGCGCAGCATTGCCGCGATGGGCGAGCACGTGGCGGCCATGCGGGCGCTGCAGGATCGCGGCGCCGTCGTGTTCGACTACGGTAACAACATCCGCGCCCAGGCCGTCAAAGCCGGGGTCGCCGATGCCTTCCGGATTCCCGGCTTCGTGCCGGAGTACATCCGCCCGCTCTTCTGCGAGGGCAAGGGCCCGTTCCGCTGGGCGGCACTCTCGGGCGACCCGGAAGACATCCGCGCGACGGATCGCGCCGCGCTCGAGATGTTCGCCGACGACGCCGCGTTGTGCCGATGGATTCGCCTCGCCGGCGAGCGGGTCGCTTTCCAGGGACTGCCCGCCCGCATCTTCTGGCTCGGCTACGGGGATCGGGCGCGCTTCGGCCTGCGCCTGAACGAGCTGGTACGGACAGGCGCCGTGAAGGCGCCGATCGTCATCGGCCGCGATCATCTCGACACCGGGTCGGTGGCGTCACCCAACCGCGAGACCGAGGGCATGCGCGACGGCAGCGACGCCATCGCCGACTGGCCCATCCTGAATGCCCTGCTGAATGCCGCGGCCGGCGCCACCTGGGTGTCGCTCCACCATGGCGGCGGCGTCGGCATCGGTTACTCGATCCACGCCGGCATGGTGATCGTGGCCGACGGCACGGCCGATGCCGACGAGAAACTGCGGCGCGTGCTCACCTGCGACCCCGGCATGGGTGTGGCGCGGCACGCCGATGCAGGCTATCCCGACGCCATTCGTACCGCGCGTGAGCGCGGCGTGCACATTCCGATGCTGGAGCACACCGACCGATGATGGCCCCCCACGAAGGACTCGAGCGCCGTGTCCTGATGGCCCTGGAGGCCACCCCGGCACGCATTGCCGTGGTGCTCGGCGGCTGCGGGACGGGACGCAGTACCCTGCTGCACGCACTGGCGGATCGCCTGGGGCGTTCCGCCTGCCAGTACGTCGACGTCGAGCGTTCGGCCAGTACGCCGGAGCGCTTCTACCGCGCCATCATCTCGTCGTCGCCGTTCCGCCCGGCCGGGCCCGTCATCGAGGCCACCTCGCCGCGCGACGCCTTCGAGCGGACGCTGCGCCACCTGACACGCACGCCCGGCGAACGCCCGGCCACCTACCTGCTCGACGAGATCCTCGAGCTCCGCACGTTCGAGAGCTTCCCGGGGTTGCGGCATGTCCTGCGCGACACGCTGGACGCACTCGCGGCCAGCGGCAACCGGTTCGTCCTCACCAGCCGCTACGTCGCGCGCGCCCATCGGCTGCTCCGTGACGCCGGCGCCCGCTTCGAGGTCATCCACCTCCCGGCGCTCTCGCCCGCGGAGGTCACCGCGATGCTGCCCCCGATGGGCGAGGTGACCGCGGAGGATCGCGAGTTCCTCGGCCGCACCCTGCAGGCGCTCACTGACGGGCGCGCCGCCTACGTGCGGGCGCTCGGCGACGCGGCCGCGGCCATGAGCACGCGCGGGGGGGATCCCATCAGTGCGCTCACCGCGCTGCTGACGGCGGATGGCGCGCTCACCAGCTGGTGCGGCTATCGCTACGAACTGCGGCTGCACCGCGCGCGCGGGTACGGCGCGCTCAAGGCCATTCTGGAGATACTCGCCGAGGACGAGCCGCTCACGCTCACCGAGATCGCCCAGCGGCTCCACCGCACGCCGGGCTCGACCAAGGACTATCTCTCCTGGCTCGAGGACGTGGACCTGATCGTCGCGCGCCAGAAGCGCTACAGCTACGCCGATCCGCTGCTGCGGCTCTGGGTGCGGCTCCACTGCCGGCCCGTGCCGCCCACCGTGGATGAAGTCGCGCACGAGGTGCAGGGCTACGCGGCCGCCCGCCTGCCCGACATCGAACCAGCCGGGGTGCCGCGGCTCGCCGGCGACCGCCGTGCCGTCGGGATTATCGAGATTGACTAGGACGGGTGCCGGCGGGTGCCGGCGGGTGCGATCTGGTGCCGGCAGGTGCGAGGTGCGGACCGGTGCTGTAGGTGCGACAGGTGCGCGCCAGGTGCGACGCACGGTCGTAGCCTGTAGCCTGAAGCCTGTAGCCTGAAGCCTACTCCGCGTCCAGCGACTCGAGCGCCAGGCGGGCGGCTTCCTGCTCGGCGTCCTTCTTCGTCCGGCCTTCGGCGTGGGCCAGGACGTGCTCACCCGACGCCACCAGCACGGAAAACACCTTCCGGTGCTCCGGCCCGGTCTCCACCACCACGCGGTAGGCCGGCAGCGGGCGCCCGAGGCCCTGCAGGCGCTCCTGCAGGCGCGACTTGTGATCACGGCCGAAATAGCCGGGCTGGCGCGCTTCCTCGATTCGCGCACCGATCTCCCGCACGATGAACCCGCGCGCCGCCTCGAGGCCGCCGTCGAGATACAGCGCGGCGATGATGGCCTCGTAGGTGTCGGCGAGCAGGGCCGGCTTGCGGCGGCCGCCGGTCTTCTCCTCGCCGCGCCCGAGAATCATGTGATCGCCCAGGCCGAGCCCCTCGGCCAGTTCCGCCAGCGAGGCCGTGGACACGAGGTTGGCCTTGATCTTCGACTTCTGGCCTTCCGACGAGCCCGGGAGCGCCTTGAAGAGGGCGTCGGCGACCACGAGGCCGAGCACGGCGTCGCCGAGGAACTCGAGCGACTCGTTGTCGATCACGCCGCCGCTGGGATCCTCGTGCGCCTTCGACTTGTGCGTCAGCGCGTGCTCGAGCAGCCCGCGATCGCGGAAGCGATAGCCCAGCCTGGACTCGAGCGCGTCCAGTTCCTGGGGCAGCGGGACGACGAGGCCTCCCGGCACCTGTTCGCGGTGTGCCTCGATGATCCGGACCGCCTCTTCGGCTTCCTCGTCGCGGACCGACAGGCGGGTCTCGCCCAGCGTGCTGACGGTGAACGCGAACATGCCCGGCGGGGCCCCGGCGGTGCGGACCGACCGCACGCCGTGACTCTCGAGCAGGGCCTGGACGACGTTGGCCTCGATCTCCGAGCGCGTGCGGAACACGGTCGTGAGCGTGCTCATCCCACCCTCATGAGGATCATCGTCATGTCGTCGTGCTGATCGGCCGCGCCGGCAAAGGCACGCAGCTCGGCGAGGATGTAGGACCGGAGCTGGTCGAAGGGCAGGTGCGCGTACTGCTCGATGACCTTCGACAGCCGTGCCTCGCCGTAACAGTCGAACGCCTCGTTCATCGTCTCGCTGATGCCGTCGGTGAACAGCACCACGAGGTCGCCGGGGGCCAGGGAGACGGTGCGCTCCTCGAGCATGGACTGGAACATCTCACCGTCGTCGATGGTCAGTCCGACGACGAGGCCATCGGGGGCCAGCACCTGTGCGTGCCGCAGGCCGGCCGGCTCGCGGCCCGGCACGTGAATCAGCGGACAGTGGCCGGCGCGCGCGAAGGTGAGCTCGCGCCGATCGAGGTCGATGACCCCGTAGGTCATCGTGATGAAGCTCCTGGCGTCGAGGTTCTGCGCCACGACGCGGTTCACGGCGATCAGGAACTCGCGCGGCTCGTGGTGGAGCCGCGCGAGCGACTGCACGATCACCTTGAGCTGGGCCATGTAGAGGCCGGCGGCGAGGCCCTTGCCGGCCACGTCAGCGATGAGCACGCCGAGCATCGTGTCGGTGATGGGCAGGAAGTCGTAGTAGTCGCCGGCCACTTCACGCGCGGGCTCACAGAAGGCCGCGAGCGACAGGCCGGGGATGTTCCGGGGCGCCGGCGGCAGCAGCTTCTGCTGGATCTCGCGCGCGGCGTGCATCTCCTGCTCCATGCGGCCCTTCTCCGCCACCTCGCCGAGCAGGTTGCGCACCTCGCTGGTCATCGCGTTGAAGGACTCGGCCAGTTCCCCGAGCTGGTCCTTGGCCCGCACGGGAATGGTGTGCACGAAGTCGCGGTTGCGCAGGTGCTGCGTCCCGGTGAACAGGTCGTGCACGGCCCCGGTGATCTGGCGTGCCAGCAGCAGGCCGATGACCAGCGCGACGAACTGGATGATCAGGAACAACCCGGCGACGAGCGCCAGCACGGCCAGCAGCAGCTGGCCGAAGTTCATGTCCGCGACGCTGGCCGAGGCGGCGGAGAGCCGATCGTAAATCGCCCAGGCGTTGATCCGCATCGCGAGCGTCGCGCCCGAGGGCGTCCCGGTGGCCCAGTCGGTGTAGTCCACGAACGCCACCCAGCGCTGGGTGGTGAGCGACATCGTCTGGTCGCGGCCGAGCGGGTCCGCGGCAATCGGCTCGAGCGCACGGCCGGCCACCGGCACGACGTTCTCCCGCGACCCGAACGGCAGTGCCGTCACCTCGCCGATGCGGATGCCGGTCTCGTCCGTGATGCGCTGCTCCACGACCTGGGAGATCGGCAGGTCCAGCACCACCGCCCACGTCGGGGTGGGCAGGTCCGGGAAGGCGACCGCGCGCGTGACCAGCCGCGTGTGCGCCTGCGGATCCGTCGTGGTGGGCAGCACGTTGTACGCCAGCAGGCCCGAGAAGCCGTCGCAGGTAATCCACTTCGGCAGCACGATCGGGGGGTCGAGGTGGGCCCACGCCCCCGCGGACCGCGGCAGCGTGACGGGGAGCGAGCGGGCCGCACGGGCAGCGCGCGTCGGCTCCACCGGACACGTGAGGCCGCCGACGGGCACGATGGCCAGCGAGACGAAGGGATAGCGCGCCTCGATGCCGGCCAGGCGGCGTTCGAGCGTCTCGAGGAAGGCTGCCGACGTGGGGGTCGGCTGCAGTTCGGCGACCGTGGTCTGCGCGAGGAACTGGGCCTGATCCGTGAGCGACCGCAGGCGGGACTTCACGAGGTACGAGCTGACGTTGAAGAAGAGCAGCAGCCCGGCCAGCAGGAAGAAGGTGATGACCAGCAGCACGGGCACCACGCCGACGAACACGTACGACAGGATGAGCTTGCGACGGACGCGCCACAGCAGCCGCCGCCTCGCCCAGAACGCGAAGCGCGTCAGGCCGTAGGCCGCCGCGAAGATCAGCGCCAGGCTGCCCACCATGTCGATGGCGTCGACGATCGGCGGCAGCGTGCCGCCGGCGGCCTCGATGGTCCACGTGATGGCCTTGATGACGACGCCGATGAGCAGCGAGCGGCCCGGGAAGGTGCCGAGCAGCCACCGGCGCCAGGCGAGCGCGCGCGAGGGCGCGGGCCCGGGCAGGAGCGGCGTGCGGACAGGGGCGGCCATATGCGGCGCGCGCTCGTACGCGCGCGAGCGAGGCACGCGGCGTTTGCGCGCGAAAATGATATCAGAGTATCGTTAGCGACTTGGACCGCCGCCCATGAAACTCACCGACGACGCACGCTTCAGCACCATCTGCATCCATGCCGGCCAGGAGCCCGACCCCGCCACCGGCGCCATCATCACGCCCATCTACCAGACCTCCACGTACGTTCAGGAAGGGCTTGGGCAGCACAAGGGGTACGAGTACGGGCGGACGCACAACCCCACGCGCATGGCGCTCGAGCGCAACGTCGCCGCCATCGAGGCGGGCGTCGCCGGCTTCGCGTTCGCCTCGGGCATGGCGGCCATCGACGCGATTCTCACGCGGCTCGAGTCCGGCGATCACGTGCTCGTGAGCGACAACACCTACGGCGGCACGTTCCGCCTCTTCGAGCGCGTGCGGCGCAAGTTCGGGTTGAGTTTCTCCTACGTCGACTCGTCGAACCTCGATGTCATCGCGCCGGCCATCACGCCGCGTACCAAGTACCTGTTCCTCGAGTCCCCGACGAACCCCCTGCTGCGCATCACGGACCTCGCGGCGGCCAGCGACATCGCGCACCGTCACGGCGTGCGCGTGGTCGTGGACAACACGTTCGCCAGCCCCTCCCTTCAGCAGCCCCTGGCCCTCGGCGCCGACATCGTGGTGCACAGCACGACGAAGTTCCTCAACGGGCACAGCGACAGCGTGGGCGGCATCGTGATCGTTCGCCACGAGGACGATGTGGAGTGGATGCGGTTCGTGCAGAACGCGGCGGGCGCGATCCTGGGGCCGATGGACGCGTGGCTCGTGCTGCGCGGCACGAAGACGCTGGACGTCCGCATGGAGCGCACCAACGCGAACGCGATGGCCCTGGCGGAGTTCCTGTCGCGGCACCCGAAGGTGACCCACACCATCTATCCCGGCCTGCCGTCGCACCCGCAGCACGCGCTCGCGGCGCGCCAGATGCGCGGGTTCGGCGGGCTCATCTCCTTCGACACGGGATCGATCGACGCGGCCCGGCGGCTCCTCGGCCGCGTCAGGCTGATGGCGCTGGCCGAGAGCCTGGGCGGCGTGGAAACGCTCATCTCGCACCCCGCGGTCATGACGCACGCCTCGGTGCCACCCGACCGCCGCGCGGCGATCGGCATCACCGATGGCCTCGTGCGCGTGTCGGTCGGCATCGAGGACGTCCACGATCTCAAGGCGGACCTGGAGCAGGCGCTCGGCTAGGCGGCGCTCGCGCCGTAGGCCTGGCCTGCGGCAGGCGGCGCTCTCGCACCGCAGGCGCGGCTGCCACCGCGCAGGGACACGCGACGCAGGAAGCAGGAGGTAGGAGGTAGGAGGTAGGAATCAGGAAACAGGAAGTAGGAAAGCAAGACACAGGAAGTTGGGATCGGAAAGCAACCGGTTGGCTGAGAACGCCGCCGGGACTGAAGTCCGCCTGCCCCTTACTTCCTGCCTCCTGTCTCCCGCCTCCTGCCTCCTGCCTCCTACTGTCTGTACTCCTTGAACGGCAGCTGGCAGTCGTGCTTCCTGAGGAAGTTCAGGAAGCGCTTGTACTCCCGCGGCTCGAGATTGAAGAGCTTCGCGACGATCTTGTAGTTGCCGCGCGCTTCCTCGAGGCCCTTGTGCACGAGGTCCCGCACGTTGGCGCGGGTGATCTCGCGGTTCATGTAGAGCGGGTAGACGGCCGTCCAGAACGACTCGCGCTCCTCCACCAGCTTCTGGAACAGGTCGTCGGCCACCGTGCGCCGGCGCTCGCGCAAGGGCTTGCGCGACGTGCCGGGCGCGCGCACCTCGAGCGGCAGGTCGTCGACCTCGATGCGCTCACGCCGCGCGGTGACGATGAGCCGCTCGACGACGTTCTCGAGCTGCCGCACGTTGCCGGGCCAGGCCGCGTGCTTCAGGGCCTCCATCGCCTCGGGGCTGATGTCGCTCACCAGCGGGCCGAGCACCTGGCGCGTGCCGTCGGCGCCGGTCTGGTCCGTGAAGTTGCGCAGGAAGTGCTCGACGAGCAGCGGGATGTCCTCCCGGCGTTCCCTCAGCGGGGGCACGACGATGTGAATCACGTTCAACCGGAAGAACAGGTCCTCTCGGAACAGCGCCTGCGCGATCAAATCGCGGAGGTTGCGGTTGGTGGCGGCGATGACGCGGACGTTGGCCGCGTGTGCGACCTGCTCCGCGCCGACCTTCTGGATCTCACCCGTCTCGAGGAAGCGCAGCAACAGGCCCTGCATGCGCGGCGTCATCTCGCCGATCTCGTCGAGGAAGATGGTGCCGTTGCGCGCCATCTCCAGCTTCCCCGGCTTGTCCCGATACGCACCGGTGAAGCTCCCCTTCACGTGCCCGAACAGCTCGGACTCCAGCAGGTTCTCCGGGAGCCCGGCGCAGTTGACCGGCACGAAGGGGGCCGAGGCCCGGAGGGACTGGGCGCCGATGGCGCGCGCGACGATCTCCTTCCCCGTGCCGCTCTCCCCCGTGATGAGGACCTTGGCGTCGGACCGGGCCACCCGCACGAGCTCGGCGCGGAGATCGCGCATGACCGCGCTGGTGCCGATGATCTCGAAGTGGTTGTTGGCCCGCAACTGCTGTCTGGTCATGCGTCCCGCCGAAGCGGAAGCAACAACGCGACCCAACCCAGCCGGCGCCGTCGAGTCGCGCAATCGCATTCCCTGTCAACGAGTTACGCGCACCCCGGTCGCCTGCCGCGGTGAACGACGCGACGGCGCAAGTGTCGGGAAGCACGCCCATCGCCAGAAGAATGTCTGGCGTTCCGTGGACTTTCCCGAGTCCGGAGGGACACGGGGTGCCCCTTTCACCGAATGCCAGACGTCGCTCAAGGCATACTTAGTCACCTCAAGGTCGTTGAACGGCGCTCATCAAATTCTGCCTGATTCGGGAAACTGCACAGATCGGCACGCTTTGTCAGAGAACTTTTTGTCATTTGATATGACATACAGCGACTATAGAGATATTTTGGTTGACATTAGTCTGCACACTTACTGTAGGATTACCAACGGATCGACGAACTACGGCACTCCCACTGTGGTTTACTGTCGGTTCCAATCAGGGGGTCAGTCGTGTCAGCGGTACCGAATTCCGAAGTGCGCCTGCTGGGTCGAAGCGAAGCCGTCCGGACCATCCTGGCGGACATCGACTGCGCGGCGCGATCCGGGGCGAAGGTTCTCATCACGGGTGAGACCGGCGTGGGGAAGGAAGTCGTCGCACGCCTGATTCACGATCGCAGCGCGCGGTCGTCGAGCCGGCTGGTCACCGTCAACTGCGCGGGCCTGCCCGATTCCCTGCTCGAGTCGGAGCTCTTCGGCCACGTGCGTGGCAGCTTCACGGGCGCCTACCGTGACAAGCCGGGCCTGCTGGAGATGGCGCCCAACGGCACCGTCTTCCTCGACGAGGTGGGCGAGATGAGCACGCGGATGCAGGTCGTGCTGCTCCGCTTCCTCGAGACCGGCGAGATTCAGCGCATCGGCGCCGACCGCTCGCACACGCGGGTCAACGTCCGCCTGATCACCGCCACCAACCGCGACCTCCCGAAGGAGATCGCCTCGGGCAACTTCCGCGAGGATCTGTTCTTCCGCCTCAACGTGATCCGGATGCACATCCCGCCCCTGCGGGAGCGGATCGAGGACGTGCCAATCCTCTTCGAACACTACCTCGGGTTCTACTGCGATCAGCATCGTGTCGAGCGCCCGCAGGTGGCGCAGGGCACGTGGGATGCGCTGATGACCTACCGCTGGCCCGGCAACATCCGCGAGCTGCGCAACGTGGCCGAGCGCATCGCGCTCAAGTCCACGGGCGCGGTGCTGCGCACGACGGACCTGCCCGCGGAACTGGTGCGCGGGGCCGATCGCGTGGAGGCGGTGCCGGGCCAGGCCGCGGCCGCCGGCACACCGCAGTCGTCACAGGTCGAGGAGCTCACCGCGCGCATGCTGCGGCACGGCGAGTCGTTCTGGGCGTCGGTGTATCCGCTGTTCATGTCGCGCGACCTGACGCGCAACGACCTGCGCCGCATCATCGAGATCGGCCTCGAGCAGACCAACGGCAACTATCGCCTCGTGGTCGCGCTCTTCAACATGCCCAACGAGGACTACAAGCGTTTCCTCGGCTTCCTCCGCAAGCACAACTGTCACCTGCCGTTCCAGCGGTTCCGCACCGTCGCGGGCCGGTCACCACACGGAAGCCCGCGTCCGGTCGCAGTTGCGGGATAATGGGGGGTATCCCCCCCGGGACAGTCAGCCTTGATGGTCACCACTCCCGCGTCCGGCACCACACCGACTCACGCCGGCCCGATCGTGATCGTGGACGATGACGTCAGCTGCCTCGTGGCGGTCGAACAGATTCTCCGCCACTGGGGACACGAGACGCGTACGTTCCGTGCGTTCGAGGATGCACGGGCCTACCTCAGCCAGGCCCATCCCGCCGCCGTCATCGTCGACGTCCGGCTGGGGAACTACAATGGCCTCCAGCTGATCCATTTCTCGCAGCCCAGGAGCCCCCAGACGCAGTGGCTCGTCGTGTCGGGCTTCGACGACCCGGTGTTGCGCAAGGAAGCCAACAAGCTTGGCGCCCACTTCCTCACCAAGCCACTGGACCTGCAGAAGCTCCGCGAGCTGCTCCCGGACGGCCAGCCGGCGGTTGGGGAACGCAGTCCGCACTGAAGACCGCCGGACTACCCCCCCGCGGCGGTTTCTGCCTCCACCCAGCTCAGGTAGCCCGCCGATCCGCCGGCGACCGGTAACACGAGCAACTCAGGCACGTCGTACGGGTGTGCCGCGGTCAGTGCCGCCTCCAGATCGGGCAGCCGTGCCCGCCGCGTTTTCAGCACCACCTGGTGCTCGTCGGCGGTCTCGACGGCCCCGTCCCACCGGTAGATCGACCGCATCCTGGGCCACACGCTGACGCAGGCGACAAGCCGGGCCTCCAGCAGGCGCCGCGCCAGGGCCTCCATATCGAACTCGGGCGGGACCGTGGTCAGGACAACGACGACATCCGGGTCAGCTGGAGCCATAGTGTGAAGCCCTGAGAAGTTTCTCGAAGTATACCCGTAAAGCCGTCAAAACATAAAAAGGGTTGCATGTATCCACGCAGACATGTATAAATTTGTGCGCGGGAAAACGTTTGCGAGCCTTGCCGCATGACCGTGTTCAAGCCTAGACTGCTAACCGCAGTGGCGGGAAAGCGGACCGACAGCGATACGGTGAAGACCACCGTCGAGCTCCCGGGTGACCTCTGGCGTGCCGCCAAGATCCGGGCGATGGACGAGCGGTCCGACTTGCGGTCCGTGCTGATCCGCGCGCTCGAGCAGTATCTCGGTCATACCACCGAAAGTCAGCCCGCTGCACGCACGGGGTCGGAGGATCGGTGACACCGCGCGACCCCGCCCCGACCGGGCCACCGACGCCCTCCCCCGCTCCGGGCCGCGGCGGCACCCGTGGCCGTCGCGTGATGCGCTTCGTGCTCGCCATGGCCACCGCCGTCGTGCTGGTCGACGCCGTGGTCGGCGAGAACGGGGTCCTGGCGCTGATGCAGAAGCGCCGTGAGTTCGCGGCCGCCGAGCGCGCGCTGCAGCAGTCGCTCGACGACAACGCGACACTGCGGGAGACCGCGCGCCGCCTGCGCGAAGATCCCAGCGCCATCGAATCCGAGGCGCGGGAACTGCTCCTCATCAAGCCCGGCGAGAAGGTCTTCATCATCAAGGACGCGCCGCCCCGCCAGTAACGCCTGCGTCGCCCGACCGGAGGCCTGCTAGGATGGGAGGGTTGTACGGCTCTCATCAAGGAGGTTCGAATGGCACGTCAGGCGACAGCGGAGTGGAAGGGTGATCTCAAGGGTGGCCGGGGCCACGTCAAGCTGGGCAGCGGCGCGTACGAAGGCGACTACACCTTCACGTCGCGCTTCGAGGACAAGCCTGGGGCGAACCCGGAGGAGCTGGTCGGCGCCGCCCACGCCGGCTGCTTCTCGATGGCCCTGGCGAACATGCTGGCCCAGGCGGGCTTCGTGGCCAACAGCGTCCACACCACCGCCGACGTACACCTCGGCAAGGACGACAAGGGCTTCCTGATCACCCGCATCGATCTCACCTGCGTGGGCGACGTGCCCGGCGTGGACGAGGCGACGTTCGTGGAGCACGCGGAGAAGGCGAAAGCGGGCTGCATCATCTCGCGCGCGCTCGCGGCCACACCGATGACGCTGAAGGCGTCGCTGAAGAAGTAGGCGTCAGCGAAGGAACGTCCCCTGCCGGATCTCGGCAAACGCCTGCCGGAGCTCCGCCTCGGTGTTCATCACGATGGGCCCGTACCAGGCGACCGGCTCTTCGATGGGACGTCCCGAGACGAGGAGGAAGCGCATGCCCTCCTCGCCCGCCTGGACCGTGATCTCGTCGCCGCGATCGAACATGACCAGCGAACGGTTCCCGACATCCGTGTAAACGGGAGCGTCGTCGAGGGGCGACAGTTCGGTGGCCACCGGTCGCGGCGTCGATGCATCACGGAAGGTGCCGGACCCCGCGAAGACGTACGCGAACGCATTCGCGTTGAGCGGCACCTCGATGTTCCGACGCCGCCCGGGCGGGACGGAGATGTCGAGGTACCGTGGATCGGCGGCGATCCCCTCCACGGGCCCGCGCTGGCCCCAGAACGATCCACAGATGATCCGCACGTGGGTGCCGTCGTCATCCGTCACGGTGGGGATGTCGGCGGCCTTCACGTCCTGGTAGCGCGGCGCGGTCATCTTCAACGCGCGCGGCAGGTTCGCCCAGAGCTGAAACCCGTGCATGCGCCCCGCAGCGTCACCCTGGGGCATCTCCTGGTGGATGATGCCGCTGCCGGCCGTCATCCACTGCACGTCGCCCGCGCCGAGCGTGCCGGCGTTGCCGAGGCTGTCGCCGTGGTCCACGGTGCCGGCCAGCACGTAGGTGATGGTCTCGATCCCGCGATGCGGGTGCCACGGGAACCCCGCCTTGAACTGCTCGGGCCGATCGTTGCGGAAGTCGTCGAACAGCAGGAACGGATCGAACTCGCTGGTGTTCCCGAAGCCGAACGCGCGGCGCAGGTGGACACCGGCGCCTTCGACGGCCGGTTGGGATTCGGTGAGTGACTTGACGGGTCGGATGGACATGGCTCTGTGTTCTTAGACGCCGCCCGGCGCCGCGTGGGTCGTGCCGCCGTGGTGTCACGGCAGGAGGTCGATGATCACCTCGTTGCGGATGCGGTAGCTGGCGTACGGCGTGCGGGCCAGCAGCCCGCGGAGCACCGTCTCGGCCAGGTCCCTGTCGACGCGCTGCCGGGCGCAGCCGGTGAGCAGGACGGAGCTGGCGCCGCGGCCCTCGGAGATTTCCGCCCATACGTTCACGTCGCGCAGGCGCGTGTCCTGCGCCAGGGCATCGTTGATCGTGCGCTCCCGCTGCTCCAGGATCTGCTGGCCCGGTTGATCGAGATCCGGCCACAGCCGCGGGGCCGGGCCGGACGCCGCCGAGCCAGCCGGCGCGGGTTCGGCCGGCAGCGTCGACGCGAAGATGACGATGCGGGGATCGCCGCTCTCGGGCGCGCCGATGAAGGCCCGGGTCACACGATATCCGGGCTCGACTCGGCGGTTCAGCTCCTGTTCCAGTTGAACGGCGCGGGCACTGCGCAGGGCCGCGGGACGCGTACTGGCCAGGCGGGCCTGGACCTCACAGGACGGGCGGCCGAAGAGCAGCTGGTTACCGAGGCTGGACTGCGGGCTGACGACGAGGTCGAACCCGCGGCTGGCGACCGGGCCACCCGGATCCTCCGCGACGCAGTACACGTCTCCGTCGGTGAAGACGTCGGCGCCGACAATGCGCCCGCGGCTGCACGGACCGCCCCAGGGGCCGTCCTCGAGCGTCACCGCGGGGCCGGGGCCGTCGGCACCCGCCGGCTTCAGCAGTCCGATGTCGAGATCCGTCCCGCGCATCCGGACGACCTGCACGCGGAACCCCGAGGCCGCGCGGGCTCGCAGGCGATCCTGAAGGCGGCTGCGCTGGTGCGTCTTGTCGGTTTCCCAGGCAAACGCGGCCGGCGTCGTCGCTGGCGGCCCCAGCTCCACCAGCGCGGCATCGAGCGTGATGGGCACGGCGCGGCGCACTCGGAGGCGCACGTCCGCGTCCTCGCCGATCTGCGCGTCCCATCCGCGCCGGCGGGCGGTTCGCAGCACGCGATACTCGAAGGCTTCGTCCCCATCGACGCGCTCGAAGGCGGCGTGGAAGTACACGCCCTCGCTCGCGGTCGTACGCAGCCGGAAGCCGTCCCTCGCGTACCCCGCGACGATGGGCTCGACGCCCATCGGCGTGCGCGTATGGAGAAAGCGGTACTCGCGTGGCGGCGAGGGCCGGCCGATGACGCGGTGCATGATGACCATCACGTGCCCGCCGTGATCCACCTGCCCCGCCACGTAGGGCTTGCGCTCCAGCAGGCGATCGACCATCGTGCCGTGCCCGCCAACGATCGCGCTCACTTCGAATCCGACCGCGGCCAGTCGGTTCACGTTGCGTGCCAGGCTGCCCTCGACGTCCAGCTCCCGGTCGAGCGACGTGGTCGGCACCACGACGCGGTGCTCGTACCTCACCGCCTGCGCGGAGGCATGGCCGCTCGCGGCCAGCAGCAGGCACGCCACGACACTCGCGAACGCGGCACCTCGTCCCGTCTCCTGTCTCACGCTCCGGGTCCTTCCGCCGGTCGGGATGGCCGACTCGCCGATTCTACCGTCATCGCCAGCGGCGCCTCGTGCAGGCGATCGGGCATCAGGAAGACCTGCCAGGCGCGATCCGACGCCAGCGTCTCGGGGCGATACAGACGATCCAGCAGCGATGGCTTCCACGCCAGCAGCTCCGGGTGCGCGATCGCGAACGACTCCCAATCGAGATGGGCGCTCCCGTACATCCGTTCGTGGATGAGCAGCAGGTACGCGACGGTGATGGTCTCGTGGTAGAGGCCGGCGGCGCCCTGGGCCTCGGCGAAGTGCCGCAGGCCTTCACAGAATCGCGCGAGCGCGCCGGGCAAGGTGTGCAGCCGCAGGTAGTTCCACGCCACGCGCACGTGCTCGCGGTGGTGGAATCCGCCATCCGGCACGCGGCCGGCCTCGAAATCACGCATCAGTTGCTCGTCGGTCATCACGCGTCCCTCCATACGCCGCCCGGGTACGCAGCAACCCGGGTACAAAGCAAAAGGGGTGGCGGCGCGGATGCGCCGTCACCCCTGTGTTGTTGACGACTTCAGTATACACCCGTAAGCTTCCGGTATGAAGATCCGTCTTCTCGCCCCACTCGCCCTCGTCTGCACGATCGTGCTCGTCGCGTCCGCGGTGCTGCGTGCCGATGTCAAGACACAGGAACGCACGAAGGTCCAGTTCGCTGGCGCGCTCGGCAAGGTCGTGAACCTCTTCGCCGGCAAGGCCGCGAAGGAGGGCATCGTGGACACCGTCGCCGTGAAGGGCGACCGCATGCTCTCCACGAACGACACGACCGGCGAGATCGTGGACCTGGGCGAGGAAAAGGTCTACCAGCTCGACATGAAGAAGAAGACCTACACCGTCGTCACCTTCGCGGAGCTGCGCAAGCAGATGGAGGACGCGATGGCCAAGGCGAAGAAGGATGCCGAGGCGGCGCGGGCCGAGCAGCAGAAGCAGCAGCCGGCCGAGACCGGGAAGACCGAGCCGAAGAAGGAATACGAAGTGGACTTCTCGGTGAAGGAGACCGGGCGCACACGCCAGCTGGCCGGTCACGACACCAGGGAGTCCATTGCGACCGTCACCGTTCGCGAGAAGGGTAAGACGCTCGAGGACGCCGGCGGCATGGTCATGGAGACGGCGATGTGGATGGCGCCGGAGATCAAGGCGCTCGAGGAGCTGCAGGCCTTCCGGCTGCGCTACGCGCAGAAGGTCTATGGCCCCGTCATGGCGCAGGCCATCCCGGACATGACCCAGGCCATGGCGATGTACCCGATGATGCAGGACGCGATGGCGAAGTTCCAGGCCGAGGGCAGCAAGCTCTCGGGGACGCCGCTCCTGACGGACATGAAGTTCCAGCTCCAGGCGCCGCCGCAGTCGGCCGAGGAGTCGGCGCAGGCCGAGACGCAGAAGAAGGACGAGCCCACGCCGACCAGCGTGGGCGGACTGCTCGGCGGGCTCGGGCGCCGCATGGCCCGCAAGAAGACCGAGGAGAAGAAGGACGATCCGAACGCCGTGCCCGGCCGTGCGACGGTGCTCACCACCACCACCGAGACGCTGCAGATTGCGACCAGCGTCGGCGAGGCGGACGTGGCCATCCCGGCGGGGTTCAAGCAGAAATAGGCAGAAGGCGGACGGCAAAAGGGCAGAACCGTCCGTCAACGGCGCAGCCGGGCGTGCAGGCGGGCGATGTCGTGCATGTACCCGCCGGCTGCCGTATATTGCGGGTCCGTCGCCGCGGTGATGTAGGCCTTCGACCGGGCGATGTTGCCGGTGGCCTCCAGGTATAGCCCCGCATACAGGTTCGCGAAGAAGCGCGCGGCGGGATCCGCGCCGGCCGCGATCAGCACCTCTGTGTCCGACAGCTCGCCGCGGAACATGCGGTAGACCTCGGCCATCGGCCGCCGCGCGTCGGGCCCCACCGGCAACAGCGCGCGCCTCGCCGTGGCCGGTGACTCCACGCGGGCGACGCAGAGGAAGTGCCAAGCGGCATTCTCCACATCGTCCGGGTTCACGCGTCGATGGGATTCGAACTGCCGCCGGCACTCGACGAAGCGGTCGGCGTAGTAGAGCGCGATGCCGCGCTGCCACAGGTACGGCTCTGACGACGGATCCAGCCGAACCAGTTGCTCGAAGCCGGCGACGGCCTCCGTGATGCGTCCGTCCCGGAGATCGGCGGAGGCCTCGTCCAACAGGGTGCGGGGGGACTGCGCCGTCAGCGCAGCAATCGTCACGGAGCAGAGCAGGCCGGCGGCCGCGGCTCGCGTCAACGCGTCCCCCGCACGTCCAGGCACACCAGGGTGTCGTCGTTCCGCAGGTAGACGAAACCATCCGACACGGCGGGGAGCGCGCGGATCGTGGGAGTCATCACCCGCGCCTGCGCGAGCGGGGTATACGCCGTGGGCGTGGCCTCGGCGAGCACCAGTTCGCCGGACTCGCGCACGATCAGAAGCCGCGGGCCGGCCAGGGCGATGCTACCCGCACGGAAGCGATCCACGCTCCACCGCACGGTGCCCGTGCGGAGGTCAACGGCGCGCAGGCTCGGTCCGAACTCCTGCCGCCCGTGAAAGCCGTACAACACGCCTTCCCGGTGCACGGCGGTCGCGTAGTGTGTGGAGAGCGAGTCGTCGTTCGACCACAGCGGCTCGAGCCCGGCCGCGGTCAGTCGGAACACCCCCGCGCCGGGCCCGTACTCGGCGGAGATGAACACGAGATCGCCGACCACGAGCGGTGACGCGGCGTTGACCGAGGAGGCCGAGCGTGACCGCCACGGTCGCTGGACGCGCACGGCGCCGCTGGCGGTCTCGAGGCCCACGAGCCCGGCACGGGTGAGGAACAGCGCGAGCCTTCTGCCCGCAACCGTCGTGCTCACGCCGGACGAGTAGCTGGCGCCGTCACGTGTCGCGGTCCACTGCACGGCGCCGGTCTTCGCGTCGAACGCGACGATGCCGGCATCAGGGCCGCCGATATTGGCGACGACCCGGCCCTCCTCCACCAGCGGCGAACCAGCCTGGCCGAAGAAACCTTTCGGCACGCGGTGCGTCCGCATCGTGTCATCGCTCCAGACCCGCGTGCCCTTCGCGAGGTCGACCGCGTGCAGCTGCCCTTCCGCCCCGAACGTGTAGACGATGCCGCCCGACACCACCGGGACCGCGCGGGGCCCTTCGTCGAAGCCGAAGTCGTCGCGATAGCTGGTCGGGTACTCGTAGCGCCAGATCGTGGCGCCCGTCGCCGGCTCCATGGCCTCGACGACCTCGCGATCGCGCATGCGATGGAACAGCACCACCTTCCCACCCGCCACCACCGGCCCGCTCAGGCCCGCGCCCACCGGCCGGCGCCAGACGACCCGCGGGCCGCCCTCCGGCCAGCGCTCCGCGAGCGCTGGCCCGTCGTACACCCCGTTGCGGGTTGGCCCCATGAGCTGCGGCCAGTCGGCCGCCGTGACGGTCGCCACTACGACGTTCACCAGGATCGCGAGCCACACTCCGCGCCGTCGCATCCGCTCAGTGTGGCATACTGCGCCCCGATGGTGATCGCCAGGTACGTGCACGCCATCGACCCGATCGCGTTCAGCGTGGGCGGTCTCCACGTCTGGTGGTACGGGTGCGGCTTCGCCCTGGGCTTCTGGCAGCTCCACCGATTCATCCAGTCGCATCGCCACGCGCTCGCGCTCGATGCACGCGACGCCTTTGCGCTGTCCTTGTTCGTCGTCGTGGGCGTCCTGGCCGGAGGGCGCGCCATCGAGGTCTTGTTCGACGAGTGGCGCTTCTACAGCGGGCACCCGGGGTTCGTCCCGCGCTACTGGCTGGGCGGCATGGCGACGCATGGCCTGCTGATCGGGGCGGGTGCCGGCGCCGCCCTCTTTTCCTTCTGGTACCGCCGTTCGTTCCTCCGGATCGCAGACGTGCTCGTCATCCCCGGCGCATTCCTGATGGGGGTGGGTCGGCTCGGCAACTTCATCGACGGCACGATCGTCGGACGCCCCACTGACGTCTGGTGGGCCGTGCAGTTTCCCTACGCCGAGGGTTTCCGGCATCCGGTCGTGCTCTACGACGGGTTGAAGAACCTGGCACTGGTGCCGTATCTGCTGCACGTGTACCGCACCACTCCCACGCCAGGCGCCACGGCCGCGCGCTTCGTGTTCTGGTATGCGTTCCTGCGGATCTTCATCGATCTGTTCCGGGACTACCCGACGCACCGCCTCGCGCTGGGGACGGGCCAGAGCCTGAACCTGGTCATGGCCGTCCTCGGGGCGATTCTGCTCGTGCGGTCGCGGTGGCGCAGGCTGGGCCGACTCGCCCACTCCGCCGTGCGGGCAGATGCCCCGCCGGACGGCGACCGCGCCGCGCGCGCCTGGCAACGCGTCGCGCTGGTCGCCGTGCTGCTGTTCTGCATGACGATTCCCAGCAACTGGACCCAGAACGTGCCCGAGCGTTACGGGGCGCGGCATCCCGGGCTCCGCCACTCGTGGCTCTATCCGGACATCGATACCAGGCCCTGACGACATGACCTGCACACGCACACTGCCCTGGCTGCTCGCGCTGCTGACGATTCTGCCCGGCGGGCGCGCCGACGCGCAGGACCTGCCTGGCGAGATCGCGTATCGCTTCACCTACGACACCGCCGGCGCCGACGAGGTGCGCGTCGAGATGTCGTGGTCACCGCCGCTCACGGCGGCTCGCGCACTCGTGATGCCGCGCGCCATACCGATGGGGTACGGCGAGCAGCGCTACGACAGCTTCCTGCGGCAGGTGTCGGCCACGTCCGCCGCCGGCACCGCCGAGCCGACGCGCGAGGAGGGACCGCGATGGGCCCTGCCGGCAGGCACCACCGGCGTGTCGTACCGTGTCAACCTGCGACAGATGGAGCGCGACGTCCACGCGGCGTCGGACGCCTCACGCCTCCGCGACGGCTACCTCGGCGCCCTCGGCTACTCCGTCTTCGCGTATGTCGATGGCCTGGAGTCACGCCCGGTCCGGCTCCGCATCGAGGGCCCGGCCGGCTGGCCGATCTTCAGCACGCTGGCGCCGCGCTGGCCCCTGCAGGCCGCGCCGGTGGACGCCACCGCCACGGACTTCTACGCGCTGGCCGACGGCCAGGTGGTGATGGGCCCGCGCGCCGATGTGCGCCGGCTCACGGCCTCGCGGGTGCCGCTGTACCTGGCCACCTATGCCGAAGGGCCGGTGGATCTCGAGCGGCTCGGTCGCCTGGCGTCCACGGCGTTCGAGCGCGTGCTCACCTACTTCGGCAGCGTGCCCTTCACGCACTACACGGTGCACCAGGAACTGCTCCAGCCGCTCTCCCCCGCGCACGAGTACGGGATGAGCATGGAGCACCTGGACTCGAGCACGTACTACCTGCTGGCATCCGCCGGCATCACCGCCCAATCCACGCCGCAGGACGATGCGCGCGTGCTCTACAACTTCGCCCATCACATGGCGCACGCGTGGGTGCCGAAGCGGGTGGCGGGCACGGGGTACTTCCCGTTTCAGTGGGAGCTCGCACCGGTCCTGGAGAGCATCTGGTTCGCGGAAGGCTTCGGCCAGTACGCCGCGATCGTGGCGGTGGCCGACGGGACGCCGGACCCGGCGGCATTTCGCGAGGGCATGCTCGCACGACGCTTCCGCAGCAACATCGAGAGCGCGCCCCCCTTCCTCAAGCGCCTGCCACTGGTGGAGTTGAGCCGCGTGGCGTCCACGCGCTACGCCGAGGACTTCCGCACCGGCCGGCTGGTGTTCTCGCGCGGGGGCCTGATGGCGGCGGCGCTCGACGACCTCATCCGGCAGCGCACCCAGGGACAGAAGAGCCTGCGCGATGCGCTCCGCTATCTGGTCGCCTGGGGCGCACGCGAGCGTCGCGGGTTCGCCATCGACGAGCTGGCCGGCCTGATCCAGGAGGCAACGGGCGTGGACTCTCGGGCGGTCATCGACGCCTGGCTCCAGCCGCTCCCCTGACGGCCACCTTGTTTACGGCCAACTTGTTTACTTGATTTAACGCAGATTTAACCGTACCGTGACCTGAATGTTGCTCACCAGTGGGTGAGGTGGCGACGTTCATGCCCAATCGACTGGTTGCGGGGGTAATTCTGGCGCTGGCGGCTGTGGCCGCGGAGGGGAGGGCCGTTGCCGAGCCCCGTCCCGAGCCACCGGACCGCTCACCCATCCTGGTGCATCACCAGGCCCTGCGCGACGGTCTGGCGCGTATCTGGCGTCGCAGCCCGTCGTGGCGCGCGGCCCTGGACCAGCTGGCTGCCACGGACCGCCGCGTGTACGTCCTCACGCCCGATCAGGTCGTGGTCCGCGACGCCCACGCCGGCGCGCCAAGCCAGTCGTTCGATCCCGCCGTCCTGGCGGAGGCCTCCCCCGTCACCGACGCGTCAGGGCGGGTCTCGGCCGTGCTGGTCGTGGTGAACCTGCCGCTGATCGAGGCCCTGCACGAGCGTCGCGGCTCCCTGCCGGCCGAGCTGGACGCCGACCTCGACAGCGTCCTCGCGCACGAGGTCTACGGCCATGCTGTGCCGCTGCTCCTGGCGGGCGACCTGTCGGGCCGCTGTGCCGATCCCGCGCCGGGCCAGCCCGCCATAGAGGCGTGCGCCGTCCGGCGCGAGAACGTGATCCGCAGTGAGCTCAGGCTCGGCCGCCGCACCAACGCCGGCCACGACGGCCTGCTGCTGGCATTTCGCGGCCGCCACTGAGTCGCGGCCCCCGCGCGCTGGGGTCACCGCGCGCTGGGGTCAGGTCACGAATTGTGTGAGTGCGCGCCGATTGCACATCAAAGAGGCTGCGGCCGAGTTCATGCTGCCAGAATCTGCCACTATCCGCGTTCGGCCACAGTTGAATACTCCCTTCCGTACCTCGGCCGGCTGGTTGCGTGCTCACGATTCGTGACCTGACCCCGGCGCCCCCGGCGCCCCCATGACCTGACCCCGGCGCCCCCACGCGCCCGCGCCCTCCACCGGCATAGAATTGCCGTGTGGCCACCCGCTCGCGATTCGCTCTCATCCTCGCTTCGGCGCTCATGACGCTCGGGGGCGCCGCGGGCGCATCGCCTGACACCCTCGGCGCCCAGCCCGATGCGGCCACCCTGAAACTGCGAGCGGTGGGCCGCACCCTCTACATCGACCATTGCGCGGGGTGCCACGGCGCCACGGGGCGAGGGGACGGGCCGGCGGCCGGCGGCATGCGGCGCACGCCCACCGATCTCACCGGGTACGCCCACGCCAACGGCGGCGTGTTCCCCGCAGAGCAGTTGCGGAACGTAATCGACGGCCGCGGCGTCGGCTCGCACGGGAGCGTCGAGATGCCGGTGTGGGGATCGGTGTTCAAGAGCGTGAGCGGCAGCGACACCGCGGCCCGCGACCGCATCGACGCCATCGTCGCCTACCTGCGGTCCCTGCAGGCACGACCCGGCAACTGACCGGCTCCCACGCGGCCCGCCCCTGGCCAGGCGCCGGGTGCAGGACCGGGCAGCGACGGTCTATTCCGTGCGCCCCCCGGGCGGCGGTCCCCGGGTTCGGCGTCTCCCGGCTATGCGCGCCCGTTCCCGCGACCGATAGATACCGGGGGCACCTCTGGAAGGCGTACTGCTTCTCCTCGTCAGCCTGCTGGGACTCGCGGTGCTCGCGGCGCCGTTGCTGTCGATCGTCGGGTTCCTGCGCGCCCGCGCCATGCGGGCCCAGCTCGAGGACCTGACTCAGCATCTGGAGGCACTGCAGTCGCAGGTGAGCGCGCTTTCCAAGCGCGTCGCCGCGGCCGAGCGTGCGAGTGCGACGGCAGCCGGACCCACGCCAGACCTCTCCGCGGCCCGGACAGCCGCAGCCCCAGCCCCAGCCGTCCCCGCGGTTCCAGCAGCACAGCCTGCCGAGCCGCTCCACCCAGCGACCCCTGCACCAGTTCCGCCGTCTCCGCTCGCGGAGCCGGAGCGGCACGTCTCGCAGTGGGTGACGCCGCCACCGACACCTCCGGCGCCACCGCTGTCCGAACCTGCCGGGTCTGCCGAACCTGCTGAGGAGTGGCAAGACGTCACTCCGGCGCCGGGCCCGCCGCAGGGACCGGCCTTCGACTGGGAGAGCATGCTGGGCGTGCGCGGCGCGGCGTGGCTGGGCGGCATCACGCTGGTGATCGCGGCCCTCTTCTTCGCGCGGTGGAGCATCGACCAGGGCTTCTTCACGCCGGTGATTCGCCTCGCGTCGATGCTGCTGATCGGCACCGGCGCCCTGGTCTGGGCCGAGGTGAAGCTGCGGGCGCAGTACCAGACCACCGCCAACGCGGTGTCGGGCGCCGGCATCGTCATCCTCTACGTCGCGTTCTTCGCGGGCCACAGCCTGTATCAGCTCGTGACGCTGCCCGTCGCGTTTGCCGGCATGTCGGTAGTGACACTCCTGGCCGGCGTGATTGCCATCAGGTTCGCCGCGCAGTTCACCGCGCTCATCGGGATTGCGGGCGGCCTGGCGACGCCCGTGCTGCTCTCGAGCGGCGTGGATCGACCGCTCGCGTTCTTCTCGTACCTCGCAGTGCTGGCGGCGGGGTTCCTTCACGTCGCAGAGCGGCGAGCCTGGCCGTCGGTCACTGCCGTGGCGCTCGTCGGGACCGCGATGCTGGAACTGGCGTGGTACGCCAACTGGATCGCGCCGGAGAAGACCCCGATCGGCGTGGCCGCATTCGCGGTGCTTGGCGCCATCTTCCTCCGGCATGCCGTGCAGACACGGAACGCCGAGGCCCCGTTGATGCACCAGGCCGCGCTCGCCGGCGCGCTGGTACCGCTCGCGTTCGCGATGATGCTGGCCGCCGAGACGCGCTTCGCCGACCAGTGGGCCATCACCACGGCGTTCCTCTTCGTCGTCGACCTGGGGCTCGTGGGCACGGCGATCGCCTGGAGGATGCCCCTGCTCGCCGGCGCGGCGGCGACGGTGACGGGCGTTGTGGCGTGGCTCCTCGGCGACGCGCATCGCGTGGTTCGGTGGGAGCCCTGGGCGCTGCCCCTGGCCATGGTGCTGCTCGCGATTGGCTTCAACCTCGTCCCGCGCATCGCCGTGCGGCACCAGGCATCATGGCTCGCCGCATCCGGCCGGCTGTTCCTCCTGACCTGGGCCGCCACCGTCGCCGGTCTGCTCGGCTTCGCGTGGCAGGCCACGAGCGGAGGAGGGCTGCCGCTCTGGGCGTTCGCGTCGCTACTGGTCACGGCCTTCGGGATCGCGGTCCATCGTACGCACGCCGGGCCGCGGACGGGCATCTTTGTGGCGGCTACCTTCGCGCTCGCGTGGACGTGCCGTCACTGGGTGATGAGAGTGGCCACCGCCGACACCTATGCGGACCACCTGACGCTGCCGGGCCTGCTCGCGGTCGCCGTGGCGCTGGTGGCCGGGTGGCGCAGCCTGCAATCGCGAGAGGCCGAGGACGTGGAATGGTGGCGCACCGATCATGCGGCCACGCTCGTCGCCGCCGGTGTGGCCTACCTGACCGCACTCGACGGCCTCGTCGCCGGGGCAGGGCGGACCGCCACGCCTCTGTTCGCGCTGGCCGGCCTCGACGTGGTCCTGGTGCTCGGGGTGGCCGTGCGGAGCGGGTGGACGTGGCTGGTACCCGGGGCCGCGGTCGCCGCGCTGGTCTTCGACGCCGCATGGCACGTGCGCTACTTCAACGAGGCCCGGGCTGCGGCCGGCGTCACCGCGTACACCGCAACCTACCTGCTCTTCCTGGCGTGGCCGTTCGCGGCGGCACGATGGCTCTCCCCGTCGTGGAGGACACGCCCGGGGCCGTGGCTTGCCTCGGCCCTCGTCGGACCGGCCATCTTCCCGCTCTTCTACGACGTCTGGCGGACACTCTTCGGCTCGGCGCTGGTGGGCGTCGTCCCGGTCGTCCTGGCCGCCCTCACGGTGGCAGCGCTGTACGGCGTCAGCCGCAACTTCGAGGCCTCCACCGACGCCAGTGAGGAGAAGCGCCGGCTCGACTACCTGGCGCTCTTCGCGGCCATCACGCTCGGGTTCATCGCCACGGCGGTGCCGCTGCAACTGGACCGCCAGTGGATCACCATCGGCTGGGCCCTCGAGGCAGCGGCCGTGTGGTGGCTCTTCGGCCTGTTGCCGCATCCGGGTCTCAAGTACTTCGGCTTCGGCCTGTTCCTCGCGGTCGGCGTCCGCCTGCTGGCGAACCCGGAGGTTCTCCGGTACCAGCCTCGCGGAGGCCCCATCCTCAACTGGCTGCTCTATACCTACGGCGTCCCTGCGCTCTGCTGCCTGGCCGGCACGTATCTGCTGCGGGACGCCGAACGACAACGTGGCCCCTCGCCGGAATTCGACGTGCTCGCCCGCGACCGCGAGACGCCAGGCCCGATCGTCGGGTTCCTGGGCCTGCTGCTGGTGTTCTGGTTGATCAATCTCGAGATCGCGGACTACTACTCGGTGGGCCGGTACGTGGAGATGGATCTGTCTCGCCACCTCGCGCGCGACCTCACGCGATCCTGCGCGTGGGGCCTGTACGCCCTCGCCCTGCTTGGCGCGGGCCTGTGGCGTGCCAACCGCGGCCTGCGGCTGGTGTCGCTCGGCTTCCTGCTCCTCACCGTCGCCAAGGTGTTCCTGTACGACCTGGGCCAGCTCACGGGGCTCTATCGCATCATGTCGTTCCTCGCGCTCGGCGTCTCCCTGATTCTCGTGTCCCTGCTCTATCAGCGCTTCGTGCGGCGCTCGGAGGTCCCCGCGTGACCCCCATCCGCTGGATGCTGGCTGCGGCGATCGGCCTGCTCGCCGTAGCTGTCCAGGCGCAGCCGCCGCTCGACGAGCAGCGATCGGCCTGGCGATATCGCCGCGCCGTGGCGCCTCCGGCCGGCGCGGACGGGTCGCTCGTGGCGGTGCCGGTGCCACCCGAGGTGCACGCGCGCAGCCAGCCGGCCCTGCGCGATGCCCGCCTGCTGGACGCGTCGGGTCGTGAGGTGCCCTTCCTCGTCCACGAAGACACGGCGCGGCGGGTGGAGCGGCGATGGTCGGCGTTTCTCGCCGAGACGCAGCGCGAGCGGCGCGGGTACACGACCTGGACGCTGGACTTCGGTGAGGTGATCACCGTCGATCGGCTCGTGCTGGAACTGCCGGGCGTGGACTTCGCCAAGCGGCTGGCGATCGACGTCTCGGTCGATGGCGCCAGCTGGCGCGAGCTGGGCCGCGACTACTGGGTGTTCGATCGGCTCTGGCAGGCGGCGCGCGTGCACGACACCACCATCGACATCCCGCCCACCGAGGCGCGCTTCGTGCGGGTGCAGGCCGACGATACGCGATCGGCGCCCGTCGGGATCAGGGGCGCCATCGCCATCCGGACGGAGGACCTCGCGGGCACGAGCTGGAGCGAGGAGGTCGTCCTCGAGCTGCTGGGCACCGACGGCGGACGTGCGCGCTACCGCGTGCCGGTCCCCGATGGCCATCCGGTCCGGCGCCTGTCACTCGATGCCGATGACACGGCGTTCGCACGGACGATCACGGCGTTCGAGCACGGCCGCGACGGCGAACGCCGCGCGGGGACGGGCCAGGTCTATCGCCTGCCGCTCCCCGCCGCTGCCGACGCGCTCGAAGCGCGCGACATCGACGTCACCCGCGAGGTGGGTGGGCCGCTCGAGGTGGAGATCGCCAACGGCGACAACCCGCCGCTCGTCAACCCGCGCGTTCGCCTCTCGGGCCCGCGCACGCTGCTGATCACGGCCGGGGGCCCCTCGGCGCTGACGCTGTACTACGGCAACGCGGTCACCCGTGCGCCGGCCTACGAGCTGGAGCGGTTCCGAATGGCGCTGGCCAGCGTGCCGGAGTACCCGATGGCCACGGTGGGGCCCGAGACGGAGAACCCGTCCTATCGCCAGCCCGCGCCGCTGGCGTTCGTGGCCGCGCGCGGGGCCGCGGTGACCTCCGCCGACTGGCGCTTCAGCCGGCCCGTGGAGATTGCCGGCGCGGATGATCTGTACACGCTGACGCTCGCACCCGCCGACGTGGCCCGACTGCGTCCCGATCATGGCGACCTGCGTCTGGTCGACGAGTCGGATCGGCAGGTGCCGTACGTGCTCGAGCGCGACGCGTCGGTGACCGCGGTGCCCCTGACCGTCGTGCCCACGTCCGCGCGCGGCGGCCGACAGCGGGTATCGGCGTTCCGACTGACGGTACCGTCAGGGGACGCGGGGCCACTCGGCCTGTCGGCGCTCCGGTTGCAGGTGGCCGAGCCATTCTTCAACCGCGGCGTCGTGGTGTTGAAGCCGCAGGCCGGCGCGCCGCTCGGCGCGGTCAGGGTGACCGCGTCGGCGCTCGTCTCGCTCCAGCGGGGGCAGCGCGAGGGGCCGGTCTGGGTGCAGCTGCCCCTGGCAAGGCTCGCCGCCACCGAACTGCTGCTCGAGGTGGACGATGGGGACAACGCCCCGCTCACGATCCAACAGGTGCAGGCCGTCGTGCCGGTACCTCGTGTCACCTTCAAGGCCGCACCGGGCGCGTATCGCCTGCTGATGGGGAACCCGGAGGCGCAGCCGCCGTCATACGAGCTGGACCTCCTGCGGCAGGAGGTGCTGGCATACGCGGCCGTGCCGCTGGACACGGGCGCCACCACCCCCGCGGCCGCCAATCCGGGCTACCGGCGAGGTCTTGCGGACGTCATCCGCGAGACGCCGCCGCGCGTGGTGCTCTGGACGGCGCTGGCAATCGCGGTGATCGCCCTTCTCCTGCTGACGCGTCGCATCCTCAGCCGATCGTCACCGCCTGCACGATGAAGATCGCGACGGCCGCGATGCTTTCGACCTGGCGAGCGATGCGCCGACCGGGCAGGTGCTCGCGGCGGGCAGCACCGGCTTCCATGCCGTCGAGAACGGACGCATCCGGGCCCTCGCAACCTTCGCGGACAACCGCGACTCGCGTCCAGCTCCGGGCAGAGTCGCTATAATCACGTTTCTCGGTCGACCCGGCTGGTTGGTCGTTCCCGCCGCTCGGCGGCCCGAAGACAGGTGACTCCGTTGAGGACACCGCGATGACAGACAAGTTGCAGGTTCGGACCGTGCGGCTGGAGTTCCTCAGACCGGGTCCACCGCACAACCAGCTCCTGTCACCCCTCACCGGATATCTGGCCATCTGCGGGGACTCGCCAGCCGGTGTCGTGCACGTGCCGTACGAGCACGCGGTCTTCGAGCGCCGGCTCGCGGACCTGCGCTACACGGGCCAGTCCGACACGCGACTCGCGCAGCTGCGCGACACGGGCGTGGACATGGCCCGCATGCTCGCGGCCGTGCCCGGGTTGGCCGGCTCGGTCAGCTCCGAGTCGGAGGCGCACACGACGATGATCCACCTGAGGGTGACGCTGTCCGCCTCGGAACTGGCCCTGCTTCCCTTCGAGCTCTCGAAGGTTCCGATCACGATCGACGGCGAGTCCGAAACGTGGCTCGCCCTCAAGACGAAGCCACCGGTGTGCATCACCCGACACATCCGCACGGTGTCGGTGGAAGGGGTGACCTGGCCGTCGCGGCCGAGCATTCTCTTCGTCGCGGGACACAAGGCCGACATCCCGTTCGATGCCCACCGCCGCACGCTCGAGCAGGCCATCGCGCCGTTCCGCTATCCCAGGCGCGACGACCCCGTGGAAGGCGTCGATGCCCGCCACACGCACTACGGCGATCTGCTGACGATCATCGAGGACGCCTCCCTCGATGATGTCGTGACAGCCTTCCGCACCCGGCCGTTCACCCACGTCCACGTGCTCGCCCACGGCGCCGTGGACTTCTCCAGCAAGGCCCGGCCGTTCGGCATCCGGCTCCGCGGCCGTGCCGGCGGCACGGACATCGTCTCGGGCGAGCGGTTCAGCACCGCGATCGTGCGTGTCGACAGCGACCAGATCCACCAGCCCTTCGTGGTGACGCTCGCCAGCTGCGACAGCGGGCTCGTGGCCAGCGTCGTCGAGCCCGCGCCAGGCGCCAGCTTCGCCCACGCGCTGCACCAGTCGGGCGTCCCCCTCGTCGTCGGGTCCCAGTTTCCGCTCACGAAGGAGGGGTCGGTCACGGTCGTCGAGCTCTTCTACGGCGGGCTGCTGCGTGGCGACAACCCGCACCTGCTGACCCACCAGACCCGCTCGGAGCTCCTGGCGCGCTACGGGGCCGATACGCACGACTGGGCGAGCCTGGTGGTCTACGAGGCGCTGCCGACGAACATGGACGCGCAGCTCGAGCGCGTCCGCTATCACCACGGGAAGATGCGGCTCGAGGCGGCGCTGCAGCGCGTGGACCTGGCCGTGAGCGATGCCGTGCAGTTCGCGCGGTCCATCGCGGACTTTCAGGAGCTCGAACGGGACGTGCGGAACGCGATCGCGGCCCTGCCCGTCGATGGCGCGTACGCCATCGAGTGCCGCGGCCTGCGCGCGAGCGCCATGAAGCGGCTGGCGCAGGCAACCTACACCTATGGCGCCCGCCTGGAGGATGCGCCGATACATCTGGGCCGGTCCTGCGATCGACTCGAGGATGCGCTGGCCACATACAAGGGCGCCGCCGAGATGTTCCTCCGCAACGACGCCTCGGCCGTCCAGCGTGTGGCCACGCTGCACTGGGTGCTGGTGCAGCAGCTCGCGCTCGAGGCGGTCTTGCGCCACGAGATCAGCGCAGACGCCATGGCCACGGCGTCACAGGCCGCCACGCTGTATCTCGAGCACCCCGACGTGCAGGAGCGGGCCTGGGCCCACGCGAGTCTCGCCGAGCTCGCGCTGCTGAAGCTCGCGATGCCTGGTGCCGATGCCGACAGCGTCCAGAAGGAGGTGCTGGAACATCTGCAGTCGCTCATCGGCATGTTGCCGGCCGAGAGCCGTTTCCAGTTGCAGTCCACCAGAAAGCAGTTCGAGCGATACGTCCAGTGGTGGGGCAACGAGCAGTTCTCCGGGTTCGTCGTGTCGCGCATTCGAGCGCCCCGCGTGCCCCACTCGTGGCCAGCCGACAATGCGCTGGTACGGGTGGCCGCCACGGCCGCCGACTTGCTGGCCAGCGCGCATGCGCAGGCCACACCGGAGCCGGCCAGGCCGGCCGCCTCGCACGCCCCGGCCCCGGCCCCGGTCCAGGCCTCGGCGACGGACGTGCCCGCGCCGGAGGCCCTCGGCAAGGCGACGGCCAGGCGGGCGCGGCGCGCAAATCGCGAGGCGGCGTTCCTCGACATCCAGATGCTGCCCGCACAGTACGGCGACTGCCTCTGGATCGAGTACGGCGTGGATCCGCGGCGCCCCTCTCGCCTGCTCGTGGACTGCGGTACACCAGGCACGAGCAGCCGTCTCCTCGCACGCATCGAGGCGCTCCCAGCCGACGAGCGCGACGCGGAGCTGTTCATCCTCACCCACATCGACGACGATCACATCGGCGGTGCGATTCCGTTCCTCGAAGCGGAGATGGGCGGGCTCCGCGTGGCCGAGGTCTGGTTCAACGGATACAAACACCTGGGCACCCTGCTCGGCGCCGCCCAGGGGGAGCGGTTCTCGACCCTCATCGAGCAGCGCGGCATCCCGTGGAACGTGTGGCGCGACGGGGGCCCCATCATCGTCGGCGCCGACGATCCCCTGCCCGAGCGGACCCTGCCGGGCGGGCTGACGCTGACACTCCTGTCTCCCACGGCGGACAAGCTCGAGACCCTCCGCGTGAAATGGGAGCGGGAGCTGGCCGCCAGGGGCCTGGTGCCCGGGGCCGGACTCGAGCCCGATCTCCTCGGGGGAGACGAACACGCCGACTCGACGGACGTCGACACGCTGGCGGCGCTGCCCTACAAGAGCGACGCCGCACCGGCCAATGGCAGCAGCATCGCCGTACTCGCCGAGTTCGAAGGCAAGAGCGTGATTCTTGCCGCGGACGCGCATCCGCCAGTGCTGGAAGCGTCGATCCGGAAGCTGCTGGCCTCGCGCAATCTCGATCGGTTGCCGGTTGGGGCCCTGAAGGTGTCGCATCACGGGAGTCACAGCAACACGTCCCCCGATCTGCTCGAGCTGTTGGACTGCCGCAAGTACCTGCTGTCGACGAACGGCCAGAAGTTCAATCATCCCCACCGGCCGACGATCGCCAGGATCATCAAGCTGGGGGGAACGAGACCGGAACTGTTCTTCAACTACGCCGTGAAGGACAAGAACGACGTCTGGGCGCGGCCCGATCTCCAGGAGCGCTACGGATACAAGGCCGTGTACCCCGAGAGCGTCCAGGGACTCACGGTCAAGCTGTAACCACGGGTCGAGAGGCCCACTGCATGCCCACAGGCCGCAACCTCGTCGTGTGCTTCGACGGCACCGACAACCAGTTCGGTGCCACCAACACCAACATCGTCCGGCTGTATCAGGCGATGAGACGGGACCCTGCCGTGCAGATCGGCTTGTACGATCCCGGGGTCGGCACGATGGGAGAACCCGGGACGATCACCACGACCGCCCGGAGGATCCAGATGATCCTCGGGCTCGCCTTCGGGCTCGGCGTTACGCAGAATGTCTCCGACGCCTACCGGTTCCTGATGCAGGCGTACGGTCCCGACGATCGCATCTTCATCTTCGGGTTCAGCCGTGGGGCGCTCGAGGCCCGTGCCCTTGCGGGCCTGATCCACCGCTGCGGGCTGCTCCACCCGCACCTGGTGCCGCTCGAACCGTACGCCATCCGCTTCTTCCAGACACCCGGTGACTTCAAGGTCGTCAGGGCCTTTCAGGCGACGTTCGCCCGCCGGGTGGACGTGACGTTCCTCGGCCTCTGGGACACCGTGACATCGATGGGTAACGTCTGGTCGCCCATCACCTGGCCGTTCACCACGTCGAACCCGTCAGTGCGGTCGGTTGCCCACGCCATCGCCATCGATGAGCGGCGCGCCTTCTTCCGCCAGAACCGGTGGAAACCAACCGAGGGCCAGCAGTGCACCGAGGTCTGGTTCGCCGGTGTGCACAGCGACGTCGGCGGCGGCTACCCGGTGGCCGAGGGCCGGCTCTGGGCTATCACGCTCCGGTGGATGGCCGGGCACGCCAGCCGCGCTGGGCTCCTGCTGGATGACGCCGATCTCGAAGCCGCGTTGGCGGAGGGCGCCGACACGAACGGCACGACGCCCGACTGCGCGACGAACCAGCACGACAGCCTGACACTCGCCTGGAAGCCCCTCGAGCTCGTTCCCCGGTTCCGAAAGGAGGAGCGCCCTGATGGGACATGGGTCTCCCGTCTCGTGATCCCGGCGGCCGGGAGTGGCTTCGCGGGTCGCCCGCGGAGCCTCCGAGGGGGTGAGCGGGTGCACCGAAGCGCGATCGAGCGCTTCGTGGCCGTGGGCACCTACCGGCCGCCGACACTCACCAGGGCTGGCCTGACGCTGCCGCTCGCACAGCAGTTCCTCGAAACGACGGACGAGGAGTGGATCGTCCCGCACCACGCCGGGCACTGACACTCGAACACGCCCGATGCGATCGATTCCGTTACTTCAGGTGCTTGACGAGCACCTTGGAACGGCGTCCGTTCTTGTCGTACTTCTCGCGGCGGAGCGCGGGCAGCTCGTCTGGCGTCCCCTCCGAGAAGCCCGCCTTGGACTGGAAGTAGGCGAACGCCTGGGTGGACAACGCATAGAGCTGCGTCAGGCCGAGTTCCCTCGCCCGGGCTTCCACGAACTGGATCAACTTCCGCCCGATGCCCTGGTGCTCGTGCGACGGGCTCACGTAGAGGTGCGCAAGCTCCCCTGTCTGGCCGCCGGCGTCGACGTGCAGTGCCACGCAGGCGACCGGGTTCTTGTCGATCTCGAAGATGTAGTAGTCGCCGAGCGCCTTCTCGATGCTCGCGCGGCTCCGCTCGACGAGCTCGCCGGCCTCGACGCCCTTGCGCGTCAGCGCCAGGATGGCCTGCAGGTCCTTCTTCTTCGCCGCGCGAATCTGCTGATACTCGTTGGCGTGCACCAGCGTGCCGATGCCCTCGCTCGAGAACACCTCGGCCAGCAGGCCTTCGTCCTCGTGGCCGTTGATCACGTGGACGCGCTCGACGCCGGCCCGGCAGGCGGCGGCCGCCTGCTGGGCTTTCGAGACGCTCTCCGGCAGGAAGCCGTCGCGGCTCCTCTGGAGCAGCGCCTCCAGGTCGCCCGCGCTGATCTGGCGGATCAGCTCGCCGCGCACGATCAGGCCGTCCCTGGTCGTGATGTAGATCAGCTTGATGGCCTTCAGCGCCCCCGCGAGCGCCACCGCCATCGAGTCCGAATTCACCCGGTACGTCCGGCCCTCGCCGTCGAAACCAAGGGGAGGAACCACGGGGACGATCCCCTGCGCGAGCAGCGTCTGCAGCAGGTCCGCGTCCACGCGCTCCACGCGCCCGGTGAACCCGAGGTCCACGCCCTGGATGATGCCGGCGGGGTGCGCGACGATCGCGTTGGTCGCCGCCGCCCTGAGGTCGGCCGTGGACAGGCCCTCCAGGATCTCGTGCGTCAGCCGGTTGGCCGCGGTCAGGGCCAGGTCCAGCGTGGCCGCGTCGGTCACGCCGGTGCCATCGAGGTCGCTGGGATCGATGCCCCGCTCGGCACCCAGCCGCGCGATCTGCGCCGCGGCGCCGTGCACGAGCACCACCCGGATGCTGAGCGAGCGGAGCACGGCCACATCCAGCAGGATGTTCGCGAAGTTCTCTTCCGTGACGATGGCGCCATCGACGGAGAGGATGAACGTCCGCTCGCGGTAGCGGGGGACGTAGTGCAGGATGCCGCGCAGGTCGGTCGGTTTCACGGTGAGGGACGTGTGCCCCTCCCGTGATTCTACCCCGTCAGTTCACGTCCGCCGCTCGCTGCATCAGCCCTGACGACTCCAGCCGCACGTAACTTGCTTCCATGCCGCGGTCCATCCCGCTCGCCAGCACGGCCGCCCGCACCTCGGCGCTCGGCAGCGTCATGCGCATGGTCATGAGGGTCCCGGCGCCGTCCGGCTCGAAGCGCGTCTCGATGTGGTTGTCGGGCGTCGGGTCCGGCAGGTGCATGCGCTCGATGTGGACGATCCTGCTGAAGGGCACCAGCTCGACGAACTCACCGGTGAGGTAGAAACCTCGCCCCTTCCCGTCGCTCCACTCGTAGCGAATCCGGCCGCCCGGCCGCGCCTCGTTGACACAGACTGGCATCGTCCAGCCGTCCGGGCCGAGCATCCACTGCTGCACGATGACGGGGTCGACGTGCGCGCGGTACACCAGCTCAGGAGGGGCGGCGAACCTTCTTGTGATGAGGATGTGGTGATCGCCTTCGGTGGTGAGGGTCAGCGTGCTCATGGAATGTGCTCCTCTGGTGCCCGGCCTGCATGTCCGCCAGTACGCGATCGAGCCGGTCGTAGCTGCGCGCCAGGGCCTCGCGCAAGCCTCCCATCCAGTGCTCGACGGCCTGGAGGCCCGCCTCGTGCACGCGGCACGGCCGCGTGGTGCCTTCGACCCTGCGGGTGATGAGGCCGGCGCTCTCGAGCACCTTGAGGTGACGCGAGATCGCCGGCTGCGTCATCTCGAAGGGCTCGACCAGCTGCATCACGGTGGCCTCCCCGCGCGCCAGCCGCGCGAGGATGGCCCGGCGTGTCGGGTCGGACAAGGCGAAGAAGGCCGCGTCCAGGTCTTGCATAAACGACAGGTTATATAACTATGTCATTATCGTCAAGCGGTCTTGGGGCTTGGGGTCAGCGCGCCGGGGCGATCAGCTTCGGGGCCAGCCAGGCCAGCACGAGGCCCGCCAGCAGGAACACGCTGCCGATGGCCGCGTAAAGCCACGGCAGGCCGTGGTTGCCCGGCTCCAGCACGGAGGCCTCGGGAGCGCCCGGCCGGCAGTGCACCGGCAGGCGGCGTCCGACCGGGTAACGCTGGACGACGGCGTCGGCATCGGCGCGATCCTCGGTCGCATACTCCCCCAGCGATACACGTTCGCCTTCGTAGTCGGCGCCGTCCACGCGATACCGGTACCGGATGGCGGATCGGTACACCCGCCGGTCATCACCCGCCCGGGTCTGGCTCTGGCTGCGCTCCTCCACGACATCGGACCGCACGATCTCGCCGTCCACCGCGGGCCAGGTCCTGGTTTCCGCCGCGAGCCTGGCGTTCTCCACGCCCAGGTAGGTGAACAGGGTGCTGGCGAGGACGATGAACGCCGGCACCACGCGGACGGCAATGAAGCGCTTGACCGGCGGCAGGTGCTGCGTGGGCTTCATCGTGCACTCCGTTCTCAGCATCGACACGGGTTCGAGCCGGTCAACGCGGGGAACCGGAAGATACAGCGCCCGCGCGGCCGCGGCAAGCGGCTTGCGACCTGCGGCTTGCCGCCTGGCCTGTAGCCTGAAGCCTGTAGCCTGAAGCCTGTAGCCTGAAGCCTGAAGCCTGTAGCCTGAAGCCTGTAGCCTGAAGCCTGTAGCCTGAAGCCTCCGCGTGACGATCTGCTACGCTCCTCGCGTGAGCGAGCCCGACGAGGACGAGCCGGTCGTCGTGCCCATCGAGCCGGAGATCGACCTCCACAGCTTCCTGCCCCGCGACGTGGTGGACGTGGCGGTCGAGTACGTGACGGCCGCGCACGCGGCGGGCCTGCGCGAGGTGCGTCTCGTGCACGGCCGCGGGCAGGGCGTGCAGCGGGCTCTGGTACAGCGTGCGCTCGCGGAGCACCCGCTCGTGGAGACGATTTGGGACGATCCACGCGCGCACCTCGGGGCCACGTTCGCGCGGCTGGTCGAAAGGTAGGAGGTAGGAGGTAGGAGGTTAGAAGTCAGAGAGGTCCCGGCTCGTCCGAAGTGAGCCGGTACACGGTGCCATCGATCGTCACGAGGTACAACTCCCCCGCTGCATCGCGCCCGAACGACGCGAGGTTCCGGACCGTGCCTTCAAGCTCGTCCGTGTGTTCAATCTCGTCGACAACGGTGGCCTCTCGCGTCTCGGGATCGATCGCGAGGCCAAGTGACCAGATGCGGCCGCTGACGAAGTCGCCGAAGACGTAACGCCCGCGGAGTCCCTCGGGGAGTCGCGTGCCGCGATACACGTAGCCGCCGGTGACGGACCCGCCGCGCCCGCGGCCGTAGTCGTGGAGCGGCTCGACGAGCGTACCGACGCGCACGGGCGTCGGCGGAATGCCAGGCGTCGCGATGGTGCCTTCCCGGAGCCGCCATCCGTAGTTACGCCCGCCCGCGCCGGCGGGCTCGTAGTCGATCTCCTCTCGCGCGCTCTGCCCCACATCGCCGACGATCAGCGCGCCGGTCGCTGCCTCGCCCACATCGTCGAAGCTGTATCGCCAGGGGTTCCGGAGCCCGAGCGCCCAGATCTCCGGGAGCAGATCCTCGTGGCCCACGAAGGGATTGTCGGCGGGGACCTCGTAGCCGCGCGGGTGGTCGTCGGGGACGGCCACGTCGAGGCGCAGCATCTTGCCGAGCAGCGTGTCCGGCGTCTGCGCGCGGTCCTGCGGGTCGTTGCCAGAGCCACCGTCGCCGAGGCCCACGTAGAGATACCCGTCGGGGCCGAACGCGAGGTGACCGCCGTTGTGGTTGCTGAACGGCTGCTCGATGAACCGTTCGCCGTTCGGCCACTGCAGATCGAAGCGCGAGTCCAGATCCAGCCGCAGCGGGTCCTCAGCCGCCCGCCGGAACCGTGCGACGACCGTATGCCCGGCGGGATCGGTGAAGTTGACGAAGACGCGGCCCGACTCGACGGCACCGGGCGGCAGCGCCAGCCCGAGCAGGCCCCGCTCACCCCCTCGGCTGATGCTGTCGCGCAGATCGAGGAACGGCGTCTCGAGCACGACGCCATCACGGACGACGCGGACGAGGCCCGATTGCTGCACCACGAGGAACGCGCCCGGCACGACCGGATCCTCCACCCAGGCGACCGCACCGCCGAGCCCGGATGCCACGCGTTGCAGGCGCAGGTCGGCGGCTGCGATGCCGGCGGATCCCAAGAGCATCGCCAGCGCCACCGCGGCTGCGACGGGTGTATCTCGGCAGGGCATCATCTCGGACCATCGTAGCCCGCGGGGACCGATCGGGAAGACAGCAATCGCCCGCCGGCGCGGCCGGGCCGACGCCTAGAATGACCATGCCGGTGCGGCCTGCCGGCGTTCGTCATCAGCCCCGGACACCATGATCGCGGGCGAACACAATCGCCTGCGACCGCAACCACACGCCCAGCTGGTCGAAGAGATTCGAGGTGTGGTTGCGGACGGTCTTCTCGCGAATCTAGCAAGGGCTCGGCGATGTCGGTGTTGCGCAACCCGTCCGCGATCAGCGCGATCGTCGCCGCCGGCGTCGGGCTCGCTCGAAAGGCCGGATGCCCAATCCGCAGAGGCTCACGAGGCACGATGAGGTTCTCGCGCGAGGCCCTCGCGCCGGACGATCCTGGCCGTCGCCTGTGACCGCGGCGCAAATGCAAAGAGGCCGCCAGATGCTGGCGACCTCGTGTTGAACGGGGGACCCGTGGTCCCGCCAAATAAAGCTGGTTGCGGGGGGGGGATTTGAAGCCCCGACCTTTGGGTTATGAGCCCAACGAGACAAGCCTACCTGCGACCGCCCGACCACGCGCAAGCCGATCTTGCTGGGGATTTTGGCGATCGGCGGCAACCGCCGACCACCTGAAACCGCGCACGTCGGTCACAAATCGGTCACACGGAATTCAGAGTGATTGTGCCGGTGATCGGCGTGCGCGCGGGAGGTCACCATGGATTTCGATCCTCGAGACGACTCGCGCGACGAGGAACGTCTCAGCACACGCGACAGTAGAACAATCTCCCACGATGATCTCGATCGCAGTGACGATCGCGACCGCGAGTCACGAGATCGCGCATTCGATTCGCGCGAGCCGTTCAGGCGCGATCTCAACCTGCCGCGAGGGCCGGAACGGGAAATCGTCCGGGACCGCGATCGTGAATACACGTTGCGCGGCTCCGAGACGCGCACGCTTGCGACCGTCGGCGCGTTTCGGGTGGTCTCCAGTCGTGATCTTCGCGATTACAACGACCGTCCAACCGATCCGCGGTCGGGCGACCTGCGACACCTCCGCGAGCAAGGGCTGATCGAAACGGTCCGGGTCCCCGGCTCTCGGGAGCACGCGGTAGCGCTGACGAAGGAAGGCCGCAGCCTGCTCGAACATCACCGCGACCGCGACCACGGTAGCCGTCAGACCTTCTGGGATGGCCTTAAACGCGAGCGAGAACGCGAACATGACGTCCAGGTCTATCGCGCGTACGAACGTGCGGCGGAGCGCCTGGCCGAGCGCGGCGCTCGGGTTGATCGCATTAAGCTCGACCACGAGCTGAAGCGTGAGTATCAGACGTGGCTACACCAACGCGATCGCGACCGCCCGGACTACGACGGACACCCCGATCGGACCGAAGAGGAAATCCGGGCCTGGGCCGATGAACACGACCTCCCGTACTTCGATGACGAGGTCCACTTCCCCGACCTGCGCATCGAGTATCGGGACGCCGACGACCGATGGGACCACGACGACATCGAGGTCACCACGGAGCACTACCGCGGTGGCCATGCCTCAAGCGTGGCGCGATCGGGCTTTTCCTGCTACGGCGGATCGAGCCTGCGCATTGGCGGGCGCAGCAGCGGCGGTGGAGGCGGCGGTGCACATCACGGCGGACTCGCCGAGGAGCTGTGGAAATGACCGACACGGAACGCGTCCAGGCCGTGGTCGATCATGGTTTCACCGAACGCCAAGCGCGATTCCTCGTGCTCGTCATGCGGCACGCCGGTCTCTGTGTCAAGCGACAGTACGCTGCCTTCGCCGGCATCGCCAACGGCGGCGAGAAGTGCAACGCGTTCTTCGACAAGCTCGTGAGGCGTGGCTTTGCCGTCACCGCGCACTGCATCCACAACCGTGCGAGGCTGTATCACGTCCACCACCGGGCGCTGTATCACGCCATTGGTGATGCCGATAGCCGGTACCGCCGGGCGGTGCCTGCGCGATCTGCGGCAGACCGGCTGATGCGGCTTGACGCGGCCCTCACGGGTCCGGATCTTGACTGGCTCGCCACAAGATCTGAGAAGGTTGCATGGCTCCAGACGATGACCGCGTCGGAATCATCAGAGCATCCGAACCAGTTCCCTGGAACGTTTCCGATCGGGATGGATGCGACCGGCCACGTCGTGATCCTGTACCTCATGACGGCGCCTTGGACCGATGACTTCCGAACGTTCCTCGTCGGGCACACGGCGCTGCTTCGGATCGCATCGTCGTGGGCGATCCGGATCGTGTTTCCGCAGCCGCTGCGCCGCGCCGTGGAGGCGTATCAGACAGTCGTCCATGAGGAGCTGGAGAGCCCGCTTCAGGCCAGGGTGATCTACGACCTCAAGCGTTACTTCTTTCACCGCCGGCGAGGCACCGACCTGAGTACGATCCCGGAGGCGCTCCGCGCCTTTCTCAAACGATGCGCGGACGTGTTCGGCGGGCCGCGATTTACTCACCTCTACAGACGATGGCTGACCGAGGACGAGGCGGTGTGGAATCCGCTTTCACCGGTGATTCCCGAGGCCCTCGCGTCGGGTCGCGCGAAGATCGATTGCGTAGTCCTGCCGCACACGTATGAGCATCTCTCTCCTCTGGTTAGCAGACGGCGAACGCGGCGTCGACGACTTCGAACAGGGGCACAGAGGGCGGACGCCGCTCCGCACAGCAACAACCGGTTCCACAACCCGGTTCCTTGGCGTGATGCATCTGGACAGCACCGATAGGCCGGCGAACGGTCCGCACGCAAAGCTGCATTGCGAAGGTCACCAGATCGGTGTATGGTGAGTGTATGGCACGTCTAATTTCGACGACAATTCGCCTGGACGAAGAGGATGTCCGCGCGCTGAAGCGGGCACGCGCGGCCGGTCATTCCGCCTCTGACCTCGTTCGGAAAGGCTTGCGTGTGGTCGCGTCCCGATACTACAAGGGCCGCCGCCCACCAACCACCGGTCTCTTCGAATCGACTGACACGAAGCTCGGCGACGAGTCGGAGCTGTTCCGGAATCTCGAGGATTGAGCGAACCGCTCATTGCCGATACCGGCGGACTCCTTCGCGCGCTGGCCCGCAAGGCGAACGGGAAGCCGAGCTTTCCTGAGTACGAATCGGCACTGACGTCGGCCAATCTCGTGATCGTGCCGGCGTTGGTCCTCGCGGAGGTCGACTACTTCCTTCGTAACGAACGCGCGGCGATGCGCAAGCTGGTCGTCGAGCTGTTCGATCCACGCACTACGTACGAGTACGAATTCGCATTGCCCGCCGACGTCGTGCGCGCACTCGAGATCGATGCGAAGTTCAAGGAGTTGAGCCTTGGGCTCGTGGACGGCACCGTAGCCGCTGTAGCGGAGCGTCGGAAGCTGTACCGGGTGTTGACAACGGACCGTCGGGACTTCAGCACCATCCGTGTGGGACCACGCTTCACACAAGCACTCGAACTCGTCCCTTAGACAAATCTCCCCTCTGGTCAGCCGTCGGCGGATGCGGCGTCGAGGACGTCGCACGGGGGAACAGAGGGGGGACGCTGCTCCGCACAGCATCAACCCGTTCCTCAACCCGGCTCCTTAACCCGTTCGCGCACCGACGACGGACTTGTTGCCGTGTTCATCGAGCGCTGAGTCCGCGCCACGAACGCCTTGCGCCTTCAAGGAGTTGCGCGAGCGCGCCGCGCGACAGATGGGGCGGCGTCCTATGCCGCCCCTGACAGAGGTTCCGATCAGCGCAGAACGGAACCCAGGACGTGAACGACCCCGTGTCTGGCCCCGCTACACGTCATGCAGGCCATCGAGGGGTCGTTCACGTCCTGGGTTCCGGGTGTCGCAGTCGTCGAGCCGATGAACGGCGTTCGCGGGCGGATTCCGCGGGGTCATGCGACGGGAAATCTTCCCGGAAAGCACGCGCGTTTTTGAATGTCCGAAACCTGATCGTGATCGTGTCGCGTGCGCGTGCATGTCGCGTGGCACGCGACGGCGGTAGACGTGCGGCATGCGCACGTTCGGAATTCGATACCGGCGGGTGCTAAACTGCTCAGCAGACTCGCTTTTCGGGAGGCGGCAACATGACCCGTCTGCACGTGGACTTGAACATACCGGATACGGTCAGCGATGCCCTTCGCGAGGCGCTTCAGCAAGAGGCCCGAGAGCAGACGGTGCTGGCGCTCTTTCGGCGCGGCGCGTGCTCTGCTGGAGTCGCCGCGGAACTGCTAGGACGCTCGTACACCAATTTCCTCGAATTCCTCAAAGAGCGAGGGGTTGACTATGCGCCCGGCAACGCTCAAGACACGGCTGCCGACGAAGCAGCGCTCCGCTGGATGGACAGACGAGCGGACGACGACAAGCCGGCATGAGGCTGGTGGTCGATACCGGTCCACTCATTGCGCTGTCCAAGACCGGCCACCTCGATCTGCTCCCCGATCTGTTCGACGACATCGTCATCCCGGCCGCGGTCCTTGGGGAGATCCGCGAAACCTGGCGAGACGCGCTCAGGCTCAGAAATCGCGACCCGTCGCCGGTTCGCAACGCGCGCTGTCGCAGACGCTGCGCGAGTCGAGCTCCAGAGATCTTCTGACATCGCCGCCGGGGAGGCCGAGGCGATTTTGATCACGGCTGACGCACCCGACTCGGCAATCCTTCTGATGGACGAACGTCGTGCCCGGCGGGTGGCGATAGACCGCGGGCTTCAGACTTTGCGAACCGGAGCCCTGCTGGTCGCCGCTGCTCGGCGCGGCCTCCTGCAGCCCGACGAAGTCCGACAGTCTTTGCAGACTCTCCAGCAGGAGCGGTACTTGGATGCTCGTGCGGTTCGGGACATTCTCGCGCTCTTAACCGATTAGGTAGTGGCTGACCCGAGCCGTCGCTCCGGCGTTCGATTCTGCGGGAGCGCACTGGGCGCGTCAAGGGTTCGCTCGCACGCTCGCCGCTCCGCGACATGCTCGTCGCGCCCTTGACCCGCCCAGCGCGCTCCCGCTGGCTATGGCAATTATCGGAGCGACGCGAGTAATCGGTTCCGATTCCTTCCGGGATCCACGCGTAGCCTCCGTAATTTCTTCGAGCACATTCGCACTCGATGCTGCTCCCAGCGGTGCCATGACTTCGAAGCGGCGTCAGGGCCCGAGACCCCGCGCCTATTGCCGCGACGCGGCCAAATAACCGGGTCTCGCCTTGACCGACACGCCCGATCGCTTCACTCTCACCTTCAACGAATGCCATCCCGTCGTACTATCGGTCGGCGTGAAGGTTAACAAGTAGCGGTGCCGGAATTCACCAAGAATGTTCCGAAATATACTCGCGAGATCATAGTCTCGATTCACTTCAAATAGCTGACCGCCTGTGAGATCGACCAGCTCCTTGAGAAACGCCGGCCTCGAGTCTCTAGTTGCCACAGCATAAACGACGACGTCCGAGCGCCGAGCCGCTTCGATTACCCGATCAGCTGGTAGCCAGCTAGCGGTATCCATACCGTCAGTGAAAACCACGAGAAGGGTCCGACCGATCTCGGATTCCGCAACCATCATTCCGGCAAATACGCCGTCAATCAATGCGGTGTCGCCCCGAGGGTGAGCTGAGGTAATGAACTTGAGAATGCATCCGGGGTCAACAGCCAACGGGCAGGGAAGAGACACTACCCGATTGAAACTAACCAAGCCGACCTCGTCCCTGGGCTCCAGTGCCTCAGCAAGAGCAGCACTCGCGACCTTAAGCCGCTCAAGTCCGACACCTGCGACACTCTCGCTTAAATCGAAGACCAAGCCTACGCTGAGAGGAATATCGCCAAAACTTACGAGATCGACGGTTTGAAGCACATCGTTGTCTCGAACTTCGAAGTCCACCGGCGCTAGCCCGCGCACTGGACGGCGCGAGCGGTCAGTGACTAGCACGTCCACACGCACGCCCTCTACCCGCGACGCGAAGGTGGGTTGCGACGAGGCTTCAGAAGGCTGTGAGCTTAGCGTGGCGGCTGCTACTCCGACACTCAGTGCGGCGCCCGCAAAGGCGCACGAAGCTCCTCCAATAATTCGCCGAGATAAATGGCGTCGCAAGTGTGGTAGTCCCACCATGGATCATCTCCGTCTCGGTCCTCTTGCTGGTCACTCAAAGTAGGCAGGAGAACATTGATCGCAGCCGTCGACTCGCCAGCCAATCGAAGAGCGTAGGAGAGGGCCAATCTCGCGGATTGCGCCCTAGGGAACAGCTCGACAGCGCGCTTGAAGGAAATGCGCGCCTCATCGTGCAGCTGGAGCAACTGATCGACGTCACCCTGAAACAGATACAAAAAAAAGAGTTGTCGTGAATCCAAACTGGCATTGGAGTTGATCCGGTCTCGTGGACAGTTTCCGAAAGGCGGATACGATGTCCACGATGGCGGCGAATGGCAGCCGGCGAGCCCGGCGACAGTTCAGTGAGGAGTTTCGAGCCCAGGCGGTCCGGCTG
>Ga0268299_1000524_pt1 | contig 114557 bp, 100 predicted proteins | sample NOBtaG_FD_193484 | JGI IMG/M metagenome (GOLD analysis project Ga0268299, IMG submission 193484) | Activated sludge microbial communities from bioreactor in Nijmegen, Gelderland, Netherland - NOB reactor | ecosystem: Engineered > Bioreactor > Aerobic > Activated sludge | place: Netherlands...
CCCCCGGGCGACCTATGGCGCGGTGATCCTGATCGGCATCCTGTATGTCCTGGCCTGCTATGCGCTGGTGTCGGCCTTTGGCTCTAAGGCTTGGGACGTGTCGAAGACCGACCCGACGGGCATGTTCCCCGAAGCGATCGGCCTCTTTGTCGCGCCGGCATTCAAGCAGATTGCCTATTGCTCGGTCTTGCTGTCGATCTTTGCCGCCAATGTTGCAATTCACAACGTCTGCTCGCGCTATCTCCACAACCTTGCTGCCGACCGCACTCTTCCGTTCTTCCTGTCGGTCGTCCACCCGCGCCACTTCTCGCCCTATGTCGCCTCGGCGGCAGTTGGCCTGCTGGCGGGAGCGATCACAATGGTGTCCTACTACAGCGGCATGGATGGCAGCCTTGTTTACGCGGTCGTCATCGGCATCGGGGCGCTGGCCGTGATCTTCCTGATGGGCCTGGTCTGCATCGCCATCATCGGCTGGTTTGTTAGGACCGGGATCCCGAAAGGCGAGAACGTGTTCAAGGTGTACATTGCTCCGGCAATCGCAGGGGCGGTGATGCTGGCAACCACGATCTATGCCGGCATTCACATCGAACTGCTGGTCGGTGGAAACCCGGGCGAAAACTACTGGATCGTCTGGCTGCTGATTGCGGTATTTGTGTTCGGCATTGCGCTTTCGATGTACTTCCGGTCGCGACGTCCGGACATCTATGCGCTCGTCGGTCGGACTGAACAGACCGCGGATGATATCCAGCACCTCTGATCGGGAAATGACTCGGCGGGCCGGGGGGGTTCACTCCGGCCCGCCTTTGCGCTTGAGCGGAGATCCCATGCGCGTGGCCAGTCTTGGCATGACCCCGGTCAAATGCACCGGCTTTCATCAGTTGCAGGAGGCATATGTCACCCGGCGCGGCATGCGTGGTGACCGTGCGTTCATCCTGCTTGACAAGGACGGGTTGCCCGTCTCGTCAAGCAAACACGCCGCTTTTCTGCCGCTGCGCATTTCCTTCGATCAGGGGAGCGGCACCATGACGGCCCTTCTGCCCGATGGGCGGCAGGTGAGCGAGACCATTCAGTTCGGCGAACCGGAGCCCCTGGATTACATGGGTATGCGCGAGATCATTGTCCGCCCCGTCCTGGGGGGGTGGAGTGCGCTTTTCAGCAAGATCGGTCGCCGGAGCGTACGGCTTGTCCGGCCCGAGATCGAAGGCGATGGGATTGACGTCAAGCCGATCACACTCATGACAACCGGGTCGCTGCGTGCGCTTGAGGCGCGGCTGGGCGCAGCGATCGATTTGCGGCGTTTTCGGGCGAATCTCGTGATTGAAGCAGACCAACCTCACGCCGAGGATGGGTGGGAAGGGCGCGATCTTCGGGTTGGCGGAGTGGTCCTGAAGGTGCTTGGTTCAGTGCCGCGCTGCATTGTCACGCAATTCCACCCAGAGACGGGCGTCAACGACACACGCACCATTCCGGCCCTTATGGGGTACCGCACAAAAGTGGGGCTGCCCGATGGTTTGATGCCCACCTATCGCACGCCCGGCTTCGCATCCTATGCTGAGGTTGTTCAGCCTGGCGATATCGCTGTCGGTGACGGCGTGCAGTTGCTCTGAAAGGTATGAAAATGCAGGATTATTCTGGGAAAGTGGTCATCGTGACCGGTGCGGGGTCGGGCATGGGGCGCGCGATGGTTGCCGAGTTCGTGCAACGCGGCGCCAGAGTGGCGGCCCTCGGCCGCACCCAGGCCAAGCTGGAGCAATCTGTCGCGCTTGCGACCGGACCGGGCGAGGCCAGTGCCTTTCGCGCGGATGTCAGCTCTCAGGGCGAAATCGACGCGGCAGTGGCCGATATTCTCCACCGTTGGGGGCGGATCGACGTGCTGGTCAACAACGCCGGCATACTTGACAGCTATGCCCCTGCCCATGAGGTCGGCCTGGCCGACTGGAGCGCGATCATCGCGACCAACCTTACCGGACCCTTCCTCATGTGTCGGGCGGTCATTCCTCAGATGCTGACGCAAGGCCGGGGCGCGATTGTCAACGTGGCCTCGGTCTCTGCCTTCAGTGCGGCGGGTGGCGGCGTTGCCTATACAGCGTCCAAACACGGGTTGCAGGGTCTGACCAAGCAACTTTGCTTTGAGTACGGAGCGCTTGGAATCAGGGTGAACGAGATCTGCCCGGGCGCGACCGCAACCCCGATGGCGATCCCGGAATTCAAGGGCGAACACTCGCCTGACATGGAAGCCGCCGTTGCCAAGGTGCCCGCACGCCGTTGGTGCCAGCCCTCGGAGATTGCGCGGCTTGCGGCTTTTCTGGCAGGGGACGAAGCCGACTACGTCCATGGAAGCTCGTATGTGATTGACGGCGGATGGCTGACCGCGGCGCGCGACCCATTCTAGACTTCGCGGCAGTTCGCCAGCGGATGCGCAATGGGATTGTGCGCGGGCTGCCCAAGAAGCGGGCAACCTTCGGCACGGGTTGGCAGCTGGAATCCTCATCAGCGCAAAGCGGTACTATTTTCACCACAACAGGCCACGACTATGAGATATACTTACTATCGTTCGTTCGGTTAGCTTCGAATCACCCTTTACAAGAGGATGTGAATGCCTGAAACCGCAGCAAAGGTCGCCATTGTCGGCAGCGGGCCATCGGGATGCTATTCCGCCCAGTTCCTGCGGAAGGCATGGCCCAAGGCCGAGATCACGATCTTTGACTCGTTGCCCGCACCTTATGGATTGGTCCGCTACGGCGTGGCGGCCGACCATCAGGGTTCGAAGGCCGTGACCGACCAGTTCGATCGTCTGTTCCAACGCGAGTCCGTCGGATTTGCGGGGAACATAACAATCGGCGCCGACCTTGACTTCCAAACCCTGTCTCGCGCCTTCGATGTGGTGGTCGCCGCGACGGGTCTGCCCCACGACCGTCCGCTTGAACTTGACGGTGACGCGGGGCAATGCCTGATTGGGGCAGGGGCCCTCTTGCGTGCGCTGAACGGCCATCCCGACATGGATTTGCCCTGCGTGTCTGAAGGCAATCCACGGTCGCTCGGCTCACGCATTGCGATCATCGGCAATGGCAATGTGGCGATGGATGCAGTCCGCCTATTGGCAAAGCCGCTGGAGCTTTTTGCCGGCTCGGACATTGATGACGACTGCCTTCGCGCTGTGCGCGCGTCGGGGGTTCGTGAAATCGCGGTCTTTGGGCGATCGGCCATTCAGAGCGCCAAGTTCGACCTGTCCATGTTCAAGGAAGTGATGGCCTTACCCAATGTCGGCATCTGTTTCTCGGGCGCGTCCGATGATGACGACTGCCCAGCCTTGGCTGCGGTCCGCGACATGGCTGCGCAAAAGCCCGCAGGCGCTGTGAAGCTGCACTTCCACTTCCGTGCCGTGCCGCGCGCCTTGCGACAGGCGGCAAAAGGATTGCTGCTGACAGTCCAGCAGCACAGCAGCTTGCATGAGCATGCCTTCGACGCCGTCATTGCGGCGACAGGCTTTGTTGACAAAAGGTCGGCGGGCCACCCCTGCAGCGGTGCCAGCTGGAGCGGTCGCAATGTCTTCCGCGTCGGATGGTTGCTCAATGGCGGGCAGGGCACCGTGGCAGCCAATCGCAAGTCCGCCAAGGCGGTGACCGATGCCATCGTCGCGGCCGTAAACAACGGCGATCTGCCGCTGGGCGCTCCGGGCTTTGCCGCGGTGGCCGGCCAGATCCAGCATCACCTAGTCGATTTCGAGGGATGGCGGCGCATCGATGCCGACGAGCGTGCTCGGTGCGGGCCGGACCGATTGCGCCGCAAGGTTCCGGACAAGGCGGCCATGATTGCCGTTGCTCTGGCCGGAACGACGCCGGCCGCCAAGAAAACCGCGTGAACTGACAGACAAGACAACCGGGAGCATTCTTATGACTAATATCTACTTCGGCACCGAAAGCGGAAACTCCGAAATGGCGGCGGATGACATCGGCGCCGAGATGGAACAGCTTGACCGCGCGGCGCGGATTATCCCGATGGAGAGTGCCGATATTGCCGAACTCGCGCAGCAGGAATTCGTGATCCTTGTAACGTCCACCTATGGCGACGGCGAACTGCCCGAGACGACTCAACCCTTCTATGACGCGCTGAAGGCCCGGCGCCCTGACCTCTCAAACCTGCGCTTCGCGGCTTTCGGCCTTGGTGACAGCACCTACGAGACCTATGGCAACGGCATCGACACCCTGTCGCGCCTGATGATCGAGTTGGGGGCCAGGCAAGTGGGCGACACCGGGCGCCACGATGCAGCCAGGAACGAACCCGTCGCTGCCGTCGCGAAGCGCTGGACCCAAGCCATTGTGCCGCAGGTCGCAGATTCCGTGACAGTCTGAGCGAAAGATATGTCCATGCCCGCTCATCAGACGTCTGAAGCCCTGTTGCCGTGGCGCAACCCGGCTTTTCGCGCGAACCCATTTCCGTGGTACGATGTTCTGCGCCGCGAAGCGCCGGTTTACCAGGACCCGTCAAGCCCGAAAACCTACAACCTGTCGCGCTATCACGATGTGGCACAGTTCGGCAAACATCCCGCCATGAGCAACGTCGCCCCAGATTGGGTCCAGCGCGGACCGTGGGGAATGTTCCGGGATTCCGTTATCGTCAAGGACCCGCCCGAGCACACTGCCTTGCGGCGGATCTCAAACCACTGGTTTACCCCCAAACTTGCCCGGCAATGGGCCGAGGCGGCGACCGAAGAGGTCAATCGCGTTCTGGACGGCCTTGGACCCAGCGGACTGACCGAAGCTTTCCGCAATCTGGCGCTGATGCCGTCGCACCATGCCATGTGCCGCGCGCTTGGCCTGCCAAACGACGGCTACGACACCGGATCAGACTACATGCGAGACGCCATGATCGGTCTGGGGGCGGCCATCAGCGCGGAAGAGGAGGAACGTTGTCAGGTCGCACTGACTTATCTCTTGGACCGCGTCGATCATTACCTTGCCGAGGCGCGCAAGAACCCACAGCCGGGTGCCGTGTCGTCCTGGATCGAGCTTGCAGCTAACGGAACCATCACCGACAGGCAACTGCGCGAGGCGCTCTTGCTTTTCTGGGCCAGTGCGACCCCCAACGCGGCCTATCTGATCACGGGCGGGATGGAGATCTTTGCCCGGCAGCCCGAGGTGCTTGAGTTGTGGCGCACCTCGCCGGAAAAACACCCTGCCATCCTGAACGAGATTGCGCGGCTGCATACGGCGGAAATGTCGATTGAACGGTTCACGACCGCGCCGATCGAAATCCATGGTGTCAGCATTCCCGCCGGGTCCCACATACGTTTCCTGATCGCAAGTGCAAACCGCGATCCTGAGGTGTTCCACGATCCTCATCGCTTTGACCTTGACCGCCCCGCCGAGACGCCCCCCCACCTGAGCTTTGGACTGGGTGCGCATTTCTGCCCCGGGACCAACATCTCGTTGGCCGAGACTTCGGCGGTGTTTGATACGATCGCCGCGCGGGTCAAACGGGTCGAACTCGCCGGAGTTCCTATCTACGGCCATGACGACCGATCGGCGCGTTATCTGCGTTTGCCGGTACGGCTGGTGATGTAGGCTTCCTGGCCGCAGCAGGCCTCGGCGTGCAGCGCCGGCGCGAAAACACATGCCTGTGCGGGCAGCGGCCTGTCAGGCCGCTCTGGTATCGTCAGACGCCGGACTTTGGGGTTCCGGCCCGCCGACGGCAGCTTCGATCGCGTGGGCGCCAGTTGTTGATGCGTAGCGACTTGGCGTCATTCCAGTCAGCTTGCGAAACATCAGAGAGAATGCCGCGGGGGTCTCGTAGCCGAGGTCACTGGCAATGACCGTGACGGGATCGCCTTTGTCCAGCCTTGCCAGGGCAGAGACCATCCTGACCTGTTGCCTCCAGTTCACGAAGGACATGCCGAATTCAGCAAGGAACCTGCGCGCCAGCGTCCGCTTCGAGGCGCCAACCTCCTGGGCCCATTCCTCGATCCCGTATGGGTGGGCAGGATCCGCCATGATCGCATTGCAGATACGGGTCATGCGCTTGTCCGCACCGCTTGGCAAAGGAAGCGAACGCTCGGGCGCCTGCGCACTTTCAGACAGCAAGAGATCCAGTTCTTCGACGGCAAGCGAATGAATCCTCGCCCGTAAATCGTCGCGATTTCGCGACCCGTCCAGCGCGATGCCGCGCAAGATCAACTCTCGCAACAAAGGGCTGACGGCGATCATCATGGGACGCTCGGCCCCGCGAGAGTGCACCACATCTTGCGGCAGGTAAACCGTACGCAATTCGACGGCGCCGTGGGCCAACATGCTGTGGCTCATGCGGGCCGGCATCCAGATCGCGCGCTGTGGCGGAACTCGCCATTGCTTCTTTCCTGCCGTGATCTCCATCACACCGCTGACCGCGTATATCAACTGGGCTCTGGAATGGCAGTGCTCATCCACGGTCTGGCCACTGACATATGTGATGGCAGTCAGGCCAACAGATTCGTATTCGGCCACTTTTGCAACCATTGTCGCCTCCCCTGCGGATCCGGTGCCCCTTGGTAAAACCGCAAACCAGATCGCGCCGCCCCCCCCCGGACACGCCGACCGATCCTGTCGAAACGGCGATGTCTGCCCAGTGACAAACGGGCAGGGCGCTCCTGACGATCGTTCTTAGATTAATGTCATTCGCCCCCGCGTGGCAAGAACACAGGCCGATCCTTCCAGACGTCCGCCCGGCACCGGAGTTCGCCTTCGCCCAGTTTGGCACGTTCGACATAGCTTTTGTCACCCATGCGAATGCGCGCCGAGGTGAACGATCATATGATGTGATCAGGCTGGTTCGGCGGCAAAGCTCTTGGCGCCAAACTCACGAAACAAATCACAACTTCCGCGAACGAGGAGGCGCCGGTCTTGGAAAAGAAGGTCGAATTCAACAGCTCGGGCTACAAGCTCAAGGGCATTCTGACGATCCCCGAGGGCTTTTCGGGGGATCTGCCGCTGGTCGTGATGGCGGGCGGCTGGTGCTACACCAAAGAGATCGTCATGCCGCATTACGGCAAGGAATTCAACGCGATCGGCTGTGCGACCCTGGCCTTTGACTATCGCAACTTCGGCGAAAGTGAAGGCGCGGTGCGTCAGGACCTGAACCCCTGGGAGCAGATTGAGGACATCCGCAACGCAGTCTCGTTCGCCGAAACGCTGGACGGCATCGACAAGAAGCGCATTGGCCTGATGGGCATCTCCTATGCCGGCGGTCATGCGATCATCACCGGCGCGATCGAGCCGCGTCTGGCCTTCATCATCTCGACCGTTCCGGTCATCGACGGCTGGCTGACGGCCCGCCGCTGCCACGGCGAGACCCGCTTTGCCGAGTTGCAGAAGGTGGTCGCCGACGACCGCAAGGCGCGCTACGAAGGCAAGCCCAGCGGCATCATCGCCCAGTCGCCCAAGGCTGACCCCAGCAAGGAACTGACTGCCTGGCCGTTCCCGCACATCTATGCGGGCTTCATGGCGATCAAGGAAAAGGAAGCCCCGCTGCACGAGCACTGGACCACGATCGAGTCGGTCGAGTGGCTGCTGCGCTACCAGGTCATTCCCTATGCCGAGCGGATCTATGAGAAGCCGGTCCTGGTGGCCATCGCCAAGGGCGACAACATCACCTCGTCGGACCTGGAAATCGACATGTTCAACGCGATTCCTAGCCCGCACAAACAGTTCGTCTCGATCGGCGGTGTTGACCACATGAGCCTTTACACCAAGCCCCAGGACCTGGCCAAGATCGGCAAGGCATCGGCCGAATGGTTGAAGGCCACACTGGCCGCGCTCTGACCCAGCAACAGCCTTCGGCCGGATCGTAGCCGGTCGAAGGTTCTTTCAGACCTATAGGCGGCGGCTTTGGTCTGCCCAGACAGCTCCGGCCCTGCGATGGGGGCTAGTACGCAGCAGGCAAGGCCGAGTGCGCAGAGCATCCACGCGCCTTGCGATTCCACATCCCGCGCTTTGTTGCGGGGTAAACTTGGCACTGTACTGGTCAGTGCGTCGCCGCCAAACTCGACCGAAGAGCTCCGATCATTCATCGAGGCGCGGCATCAGTTCATCGTAAGCACAATCTTTCCGTGGGTGTGCCCCTGCGCGACCCGCCCATGTGCGGCGTGTGCCTCTGCCAGCGCAAAGGCACGGTCAACAGCAACGCCGACAGTGCCAGGCGCTGAAATACGCAATGTCCGATGGTTCAGCCTGAGCGTTTGCGAGGACGATACACCTCAGCGGCTCATGGCATGGCTGTCAACACCATGAGCCAATGCTGTTGCCTGGCCTTCGGGCAGGATGGCGTTCTTCCCTGAGCGCAATATTGCGACGCTGTGCAGCCGGAACTTGATTGCATTCCGTACACCAGATTTTTCACGACAATGCGCCGAAGATTGATGCCCACGCAGCTTGCGCCCTCCGGGGTATAGAGCTGTCAACCTTGCTCAAGCCTTCTTTTCCTTCAGCATCTCAAGCACTTCGTCCAAAGACTTTGCCAGCGCTGCGATGATCATGTCCACTTCCGCAGGCTTGATGATCATCGGCGGCGAGAACAGCAGCGCGTCATAGGTCGGCCGCGCGATCACGCCATTGGCGATCATCCGCTGAGCGACCATGGCGCCGAGGTCACCTTCCTTGGGCAGGGCGGTCTTCTTTTCCTTGTCGATGACCAGCTCGACCCCAGCCAAGAGACCCACGCCGCGCACCTGTCCAACCAAAGGATGGTCCAAGAGCTTGCGGAAGCCGGCGCGCAGGCGCTCGCCCATTTCATAGGCGTTCTGCGGCAGGTTTTCTTCCTCGATGATGCGGATGGTCTCCAGCGCGATGGCGGCGGCCACCGGATGACCGCAGGTGGTGAAGCCGTGCCACAAGCCGCCGTATTTCTCGTTGGCCTGGTACAGGCCCTCCATCACCTTTTCGTTCACGACGAAGGCCGCAAAGGGGATGTAGGACGAGGTCAGTTGTTTGGAGAACACCATGATGTCGGGCTGCAGGTTGTAGGTCTGGCTGCCGAACATCTTGCCGGTACGGCCAAAGCCGGTGATGACCTCGTCGGCGACAAAGAGGATGTCGTACTTCTTCAGCACGGCCTGCAACTTTTCCCAATAGGTCGCGGGCGGCACGATCACCCCGCCACCGCCGTTCACCGGTTCGGCGATGAAGCAGCAGATCGTGTCGGCCCCTTCGCGCAGGATGGTGTCCTCCAGCTCTTGGGCCAGACGGGTGGCGAATTGCTCTTCTGTCTCGCCGGGAAGGCCGTCGCGATAGATATGCGGGCTGGTCAGGCGCACGACGGGCATCAAGAGGTCATGGCCTTCGTGGTTGCCCGACAAGCCCGTCAGGTTGTTGGTCGCGATGGTTGCGCCGTGATAGGCGCGGTTGCGCGCGAGGATCTTCTTGCGCTGCGGCTGGCCCATACCGTTCGAGCGGTGCCACAAGAGCTTGATCACGGTGTCGATCGCTTCCGAACCCGAAGCGTTGAAGAAGGCCTTGCTCATCGGAACCGGCGCCATCTTGATCAGCTTTTCAGCCAGGTCGATCGTGGTGGGCATCGATTTGTGGTAGAATACATGGTAGAAGGGCAGCCTAGCATATTGGCGTGCGGCAGCTTCGGCCAGCCGCTTTTCGCTGAAGCCGAGACCCGCCGACCACATGCCGGCCATCCCCTCGACATAGCGCTTGCCGTTGGTGTCAAAGACGTACACGCCCTCGCCACGCTCGATCACCAGCGGGCCGACCTCGCGGTGCTTGATGTGGTCGGTGTGGCAGTGCAGGACATAGTTGATGTCGCGGGCCTCTGCCGAGTTGACCGGGCTGATTTCGTTCATTGTCGTGCTCCCGTTGCTGCGGCTTCCCTTGCGATCGTCTCGGAATTGTCGATCTCGCGTTTTCGGCCGATTCGAAAACTGTGCTTCGGCAGTAAAGCACAAACGAACGATCGTTAGCAACAGCACTGCGTGACCCGGCGAGTGACAGCGGGAAGGGCTTGGCACCATGGCATCGGATGCCCCGCTGGTCAGATGTCGCGTTGGGTCAAATGCTGCGGAGGCACTCGATCATGCCGTGTTTCCGACGTGCTGTCGCCGCAACGCCACTTGTCCGATCAGCCATCAAGGCAATCAATGAACACTCGGGCGACGGCCGAAACCCGACGCTGAGCCGGCAGAAGAAGGTAGATCGTCCGCCAGAGATCAAGACCCTCCAACTCGACAAAACGAAGAGCGGGGTCTCCAAAAAGCAGAACCGCGTTGTGCGGTAAGAGGGCGACGCCAAGTCCTGCACGGATCATGCAGATTTGCGCGATCGTCGAATAGGCTTCGACCGGCCCATGACGAAGGGCGGCTGGAACGGCGGCACAGGACGCCAGCAATTGCTGCGTTCCGGTTGACCGATCCAACGAAATGACCTCTGAAGGGTCGATTTCGGCCAGCCGAACGGAAGCGCGCCCGGCCAGTGGATGACCTGCCGCGCAGGCCAGGCCGAAGCGGTCGCGCCTGATCTCGGTCTGGCGCAGGTCGACCGACTGCAGCGCCCGGCCCGCGATGGCCAGATCCAGTTCTCCCGACGAAACCTGCCGTGCCAGCTGTTCGGCGATGTCGTCCTGGACCCGGATCTGCACCTGAGGGTGACTTGCCCGAAACCGCGACAGCGCCGGCGCCACCAGATCGGAAATAGCCGAGGGTGTGCAGCCGATGGCCAGCCGGCCATGGCCCGCGCCGGCCCGCGACTGCAGGCGAAAGATCGCCTGATCCAGCCCGTCCAGATGCGGCGCAGTTTCCCGCAGGAAGCCAAGCGCCAGCTCGGTCGGCGCGGGCGGGCGCTGGCTTCGGTCAAAAAGTGCGCCGCCAATCACCGCCTCGAACTGGCGGATTGTCTCGCTGAGGGCGGAGGGGACGACCCCCAGCTCGGTCGCGGCCTGCGCAAAAGAACCGTAAGTCCAGATCGCCTGCAGTGCCCGCAGGTGACGCAGATTTATATTCAGATTTGCCGAATTTATCTTCATCTTATTCCATTTTCCAGAATTAGATTTCTGTGGTCAAGTGATATCCGCCCAAGGAAGTGCCGATGACCCCAGAACACGCCAGGCCCGTCTCCGGGTCCGATCTTGCAGCGCTGATCACTGCCCTCCGCCACGCCGGATTTCAGGGGGAAATCGAGACCGACCGCGCCTTGCGGTCGGCGATGTCGACGGACAATTCGGTCTATCAGATCACGCCCGACCTGATCGTCGCCCCAAGGGACAGCGCCGACGTCGTGCAGGTGCTGGCCACTCTTGCCCGTCCCGATTTCGCGGCGTTCGCCCTGACGGCGCGCGGTGGCGGGACCGGGACGAACGGGCAAAGCCTGAACCGGGGCGTGATCCTTGACATGCGGCGGCACATGACCCGGCTGCTGGAAGTCAATGTCGGCGAAGCCTGGGCCGAGGTCGAACCCGGGATCGTGCTGGACGACCTGAACGCGCAACTTCGCCCCCACGGGCTGTTCTTCGCCCCGGAAGCCTCGACCTCGACCCGCTGCACCCTCGGAGGGATGGTCAGCACCGACGCCTCGGGCAAGGGCTCGCGCGTTTACGGCAAGACCAGCGACAATGTTCTGGGACTTGAAATCGCCCGCCCCGAAGGCCTGCTTTCCAGCCTCGGCCAGACCCCCTCTTGGGCACGCGACATGCTGGCGCGGACCGAGGCCGCGGTGCGCGCGGGCCGTGACGCCTTTATCGCCAACACTCCCCGTTTGAACCGGCGGTTCACGGGCTATGACCTGGAACGCGCCTGCCCGACAGAAGGCGCCTTTGACTGGTGGCGCTTGTTTCTGGGCGCCGAAGGCACGCTGGGGCCGATCACCCGCATCCGCGTCGCGCTGCGCCGGATCGAAGCGGAAAAGCGCCTGCTGGTCGTGGCCTTTGACAGCTTCCGCAACGCGCTTGCAGCCGCGACGCCGCTTCTGGCTGTTGACCCGACCGCTGTTGAGGTGATGGACGAGACCGTGCAGGCGATTGCCGCCCAAGCGGGCGCTCTGGCCGGCCTGCCCACAGCCCTGAAGGCCCACGAGGGGCAACGGGTCGCCTACAGCTTCATCGAATTCAACGGCAATGACGGTCTGGATCTGCAGGACAGGCTGATGGCCTGCCGCGCGCTTCTGGCGCAGCTGCCAGGCGTCCGGGCCATTCATGAGGCGCGGGACCTGGCCGAGATCAGGACACTCTGGGCGATCCGGTCCGCCGGGGTCGGCCTGCTGGGCAAGGTCGAAGGCGACGCGCGGCCGGTGGCCTTTGTCGAGGATTGCGTCGTCCCACCCGAAGTCCTGCCGGCATTTGTCGATGACTTCCTGGCCGTCTTGTCGCAGCACGGGCTGGGCTTCGGGATTTATGGCCATGTCGATGTGGGATGCCTGCACATCCGCCCGGCCCTGAACATCGACCGGACCGAAGACCGTGCGAAACTGGTCGCGGTGTCAGACGCCGTCTTTGCGCTGACCCGCAAGTACGGCGGCATCTTTTGGGGCGAACATGGCAAGGGAGTGCGCGGTGCCTATCTGCGCGACTGGATCGGACCCGAGGCCTATGCCGCATTGCAAGGCGTCAAGGCCGCCTTCGATCCGGCCGGGCGTTTCAACCCCGGCAAACTGGTCGGCCCGCGTCAAGACATGCTTGGGATTGCAGAGACGCCCTTTCGCGCCTTCAACGCACCGCAAGGCGATCCGCTGACCCGCGCCTTCCGCTGCAACGGCAATGCGCAGTGCCTGAGCTATGCCGCCGCTGTCCCGATGTGCCCCTCGTTCAAGGCGACAGCCGATCTGCGGCAAAGTCCCAAGGGCCGGGCGGATGCCTTGCGCGACTGGCACGGCCAGCGGGCAGCGGGCAGGGTAGAGGCGGGGCTTGAAGCCGACCTCTTTAAGACGCTGGATGGTTGTCTGGGGTGCAAGGCCTGCGCCTCGGCCTGCCCGGTTCAGGTCGATATCCCGACGATGCGCAGCGCTTTTCTGGCCGATTATCACGCGCGCCACCCCAGGCCACTGGCCGACCGCCTGACCCTGCTGGCCGAGCGCCATAGCCCCCGGGTCGTCGCCCTGTCCGGCCTTCTGGCGCCGTTCTGGCCCTTGGCAGTGCGGCTTGGGCAGGCGTTGACCGGCACGGTCGATCTGCCGAAAACGCTCACCCCAAGACCGGAGCCGGGCCTGCTTCTGACCGAGGCTGAGCTGGATGGCCGGGCGTTGCCTGCGACGACGATCCTGCTGTTACAGGATTGGTTCACGGCGCTGTTCGACGCGCCGGCGATCCGCGATGCGGTGGCGGGGCTCAGGGCGCTTGGCTATGCCCCCCGCCTTCTGCCCCTGCGCCCGGCTGGAAAGGCCGCGCTGACGCTGGGGGACCAGAGGGGCTTTGGCCGGATGGCGGAGGCGCTTCTGCGGCAACTTACCCGGGCGGCGGATTGCGGCCTGCCGATGATCGGGCTTGATCCCGCCTTGGTGCTGCTGCTGCGGCAGGACTATCCGAAGGCGGGACTGCACCCGCCCGATGTCTTTCTGCCGCAAGAGTTTCTTGCCGCCGAACTCGAGCACGGCCGGGTATTTCCCAAGGCATCGGTCGGGGGTCAGGCCCGGCTTCTGTTGCATTGCACGGAAAGCACAGCCCATCCGGAAGCGGGCGCGCAGTGGCGCAGGGTCTTCACGGCGCTGGGTGTGACTCTGGATACCCCGGCCACCGGCTGCTGCGGCATGGCGGGACTTTTTGGACACCAGAACCGGCATCAGCCCGTATCGCGCAAGTTGTTTGACATGACCTGGCGGTCCCAGGTTGCCGGAGCGGGCCCGGTTGCTGCGACCGGATTTTCCTGCCGGTGCCAGTCCGAAAGGCTGGCCGGTCAGGAGTTGCGCCACCCGTTGGGCCTGATTGCCGCCATGGTGCGACCGACCCCGTTACAAGACGGCTGACGGGGCAAGCCCTTCTTGGATCTGCCAAAGTCCCGGAAATGGAAGGCCCAAGCATCCAATTGGCCCAAGCGTTACGGCTTGACTTCGCTGAAGGGTGCGGTCTCGGTCGGTCGTGTTGCGACCCGGCACAATGCCGATGCCTGAGGTAGCGGTGGCCGCCAAGGCCCTTGGGATTGGCGGGGTGGCCGCGATCTGGTCCAGATGAACCGACATCATGGCACCGGTGACGCGGTTGCCCAATTCGCGAACAAGACGCTTTGCTTGGGCAACCGCCGTGACGTCAGGATGGTTTCCCCAGCCCCAGCATGGCGCGCGCCTCGGCCGGGGTTGCAAGCTCACCTTCGAAAATCCGGATGATCTTTGCGGCCTTCTCAACCAGCTGGGCGTTCGAGCTTGCTTCCACCCCCTTGCTGATGAAGAAATTGTCTTCAAGGCCCACCCGGACATGCCCGCCCATCAGATGGGCTTGCGCCACGATGGGGAATTCGGCCTTGCCCACGCCAAAGGCCGACCAGGCCATGCCGGGCGGCATCGCGCCTAGATAATAGGACAACATCTGCGCCGTGGCGGGGGCCCCCCAGGCGATGCCCATGGCAAACTGCAGGAAGCTCTCCTGCGGCAACTCGCCATCCGTCAGCATCTTGCGCGCCAGCGCCAGATGGCCCGGCTCGAAGATTTCCAGTTCCGGCATGACGCCGGCTGCGCGGATTTCAGCGGCAATGACCCTGATCTGCGCCGCGGTGTTGATCAGCGCGCCATGGCCGAAATTCAGCGTGCCCATGTCCAGGCTGCAGATCTCGGGCTTCAGCGCCACCACATGGCGCACCCGCTCCAGCGGAGGGCGCACATTCGAGCCGGCTGCGGCCAGATTGGTGTGCTGCAGATCGGGAACAAAGCGCCCACCGGGACCGGTCGTCAGGTTCAGCACGACATCAGTCGAGGCGCCACGGATCAGATCGACAACTTCGCGGTACAGGTCCAGATCCATGCTGGCCTTGCCGGTGGCCGGATCGCGCACATGGATATGGACCACCGCCGCGCCCGCCTTTGCGGCATCAATCGCGCTGTCGGCGATCTGCCGAGGGGTAACGGGAAGTTGCGGATGCCGCCCGACGGCATCATCCCCGCCGGTAACGGCGCAAGTCAGGATCGTGGGCATGGGTGGTCGGTCTTTCTGGTGAGTAAAGGGGGGTCAGGCCGCGAGCTTGCGGGGGAAGGTCAGCTGATTGAGCAGCCGCGACAGATCGCCGATCTTTTCCAGCTCGAGCATTTGGCCGGCGATGTCGGCGGTCTCGCTGGCCGAATAGGTGCCGACGAAATCCATGCACTTGTGGTACTTTTCGCCGATTTCCTTCAGGCCGAACCGCTGGTTTTCCGGCTCGCCGGGCGAGTCATGCACCAGTTTCTGCAGGACACGGCCGTCCTTCAGACGCACAGTGATCGGGCTGTCAAAAGCCTCGACGCCGCCTTTGGGCCAGTCCTTGTGGACGGTGACGGTGACCTTCTTGCGCGCCTCGCGCCAGGCCGAGTCGACAGCGGACTCGTCAGAAAAGCTGTTCAGGAACACTGTCTTGTCAAAGAAACAGGCCACGGTGCAATGGGGCAGGCTGAAGCGGGCCTGCTCGGCGCTTTCGGGCTGGTCGTATTTCAGGATCTGGGCATGGGTGGTGTTTATGCCGTGGTCAACGCTGATCACATCCTCCCAGCGCAGGTTGTGCTCGCGGATCAACTCCAGCATCCCGTCCATATTGCGGTGCATGAAGAAGCAGCAGGGGTATTTCTTGATCCCCACCGCATAGATCCGGTAGCCGTCGCCCAACTGCATGTCGAACTGCGGTGTATCGGCCCACAGTTCGCCAAAGCCATGCGTGCCCTCAAGGATGTCGGGTTGTCCGACATAGCCCATCGAGGCCAGCTCGGCCGCACAGATTCCGTCGCGTCCGGCGAAGCCCGCCTCGATGATATGCGCGCCACTGCCGGTCTGCTTCAGCAGACCCGCCGCCTGCGACACCGACAGGCTGATGGCCGCCACCGTCTGATCGACATCCAGCCCCATCAGCTTGGCCGCAGCCACCCCGTTGCCGATGGTGCCGAGGGCCGCCCAGCTGGCCCAGCCCTTCTTCATACCGCGGTCAAAGGCCAGCCCCAGTCGCGCCGCCACCTCATATCCCAGGATCAGCGCCTCGAGCAGCCGATCGCCGGACAGCCCATACTTCTCGCTCAGCGCGAAGACCGCCGGCCAGTGGCCGCAGGAATACATGGTTTCGGGAAAGCTGTCGTCCTCAAGCTCGGTTGAGTGGGCCGCGTTCGCATTGGCGATCGTGGCATATTCGACCGGCGCACGCAGGCCAGTGCCGAAGATGCCCGCCTCGGCCGGCCCACCGCGGCGCTGGACATAGCGGATCACCGTCTGCCCCACCTTCATTCGGGTGCCCGCGATGTTCATGCCCAGATGGCTGAGGCCCAGAAGTTTTGCATAGTCCACGACTTCAGCAGGAATGTCCTTCAGCCGGGTGGCGTGGACGAATTCGGCGATCTGGCGCGTGGTGGTCGCTCGCATGGCAGTTCCTTCCCTGACTGTTCGCGGGCTGCTTCCGTCCGCATGGTGCCGAAATACGGCACTGTGTTCTAATTTATGCGATTATGCGAAGATTCGATCCCCTGTCAATCATGGCTGGGAACTTGCATCGTTGTTGCCAAGTTTCCGACTGCCGAAGGGCCGCTTGTCGAGATGAGGCTTCGCAGAGTTTGACAAACTTCCGACGCTAAGAGTATATCATATTAATGAACTAAGTTCCATAAAATGAAACTTCAAGACGCTCTGGCGGCTGGCCCATTCTCTTGCTTGGGTCCAGCGGCATCGTCCGGGGGCTGTCGGCACGGGGAGGAAAGAGGCTAACATGCTGGAAGTAAGGCAACTTGTAGCCGGGTATGGCCGTCTGACCGCCCTCAAAGGCATCGACCTTGTGGTAAACAAGGGCGAGGTGGTCTTCGTGGTCGGGCCGAACGGCGCTGGCAAATCTACGCTCTTGCGGACCATTGCCGGCTTGATGAGCCCGAATTCGGGTGAGATCGTCTTTCAGGGCCAGCGCATCAACGGCGCCGCGCCCGAGCAGTTGTGCCGCCGCGGCCTGTCGCTGATTCCCGAGGGTCGGCACATCTTCAAGACACTGACTGTCGAAGAGAACCTGCGCGTCGGGGGAATCGTGCGGAAGGATGCTGCCGCCCTACGCGAGGATTTGGACGGTGTGTTGAACACCTTTCCCATCCTGCGCGACCGCTACAAGGGTATCGCCGGTCACCTGTCGGGGGGCGAGCAACAGCAACTTGCCATCGCGCGGGCCATCCTTCAGCGGCCCGCCCTGCTGATGATCGACGAGCCATCGCTGGGGCTGGCGCCGCTGGTGATCGACCAGGTCTATGCCAATCTTCGAAAGCTTAACGACGGGGGCCTGACGCTTCTGATCGTCGAACAGTCCACTGGGCGCATCATGGACCTTGCCACGCGCATCTATGTGATTCGCAATGGCCATGCCGTTCTGGAAGGTACGCCAGACATGCTGCAGGACAGCAGTGCCGTGGATGCCGCCTATTTCGGGTTCGCCGCCTCGCCCGAATGAGGCCCTCAATACCTATTCCTGTTCTGCGCGGGCGGTCCACAGGCACCGTTTTCTTTGCCGTCCGCGCAGTCTCTCCACAGTTCCGCCATGCCCTCCGCCGCGAGGGCTGCACAGAGCGACAGGGCTGCCGGAGCAGAGTCGCTCGGCATTCTTGACAAGGCCCTTCCGGATGTGGCTTATTGTCATTAAGTAGAATGATGTTCTGATTTTCGGAACTTTTGACGCGAGGCCCAGAAAGAACATGAGCATCAATGTCGGCGTGGACATCGGCGGTACCTTCACGGATCTGTTCCTGATTGATACGGCCAACCAGGTTTTCCGAACCGCCAAGGTGCCGACCACGGTGGACGACCGTTCACGCGGGTTCCTGCAGGGACTTGAGGCGCTTCAGGTCGCGCCGGCCGCGATCGACTGGCTGATCCACGGCACGACCGCCGGCACCAATGCCGTTCTCGAACGCAAGGGTGCGCGCTGCGGCCTGATCACGACCCAGGGCTTTCGCGATGTACTGGAAATCGGCCGCCGCACCCGGCCCCATGCCTATGGGCTGACCGGCAGCTTCGTGCCGCTGATCGACCGCGAATTCCGTCTTGAGGTGCCCGAGCGGATGGATGCCGCGGGCAACATCGTGACCGCGCTTGACGAGGAGGGCGTTCGGCTGGCCGCCCGCCGCTTGCTGGAAATGGGCGCCGAGGCAATCGTCGTCATCTTTCTTCATTCCTACGTCAATACCACGCACGAAGCGCGCGCCGCCGAGATCGTCCGCGAGATCTGGCCCAACGAATATGTCGTGGCCAGCCACGAGGTGATCCGCGAGATGCGCGAGTTCGAGCGATCCAGCACTGCCGCCATCCATGCCTCTATCGCGCCGGTGGTCAGCCGCTATATTCAGGATGTCGCCAGTCAGCTGAAGGAAAACGGCTTTCGCCGGGAACTGCTGATCATGCAGGCCAATGGCGGGATGATGGCCTCTTCGCTGGTCAGCCGCCACGCGGTGCAGACCGTGATGTCGGGCCCGGCGGCCGGGGTTCTGGCGGCGGCCACCATCGCCAGACGCGCTGGGATTGACAATCTGGTCACGGGTGACATGGGCGGCACCAGCTTTGACGTCGCGGTCGTTGTGGGCGGCGAACCGATCGTGTCGGCCGAAAAAGAGTTGGCCTATTCGGTTCCGATCCGGGTGCCGATGATCGACTTTCACACGATCGGAGCAGGCGGCGGCAGTATTGCCTGGCTCGACAAAGCGGGCATGATCCGCGTCGGCCCCGAAAGCGCGGCCTCCTACCCCGGCCCCATCGGCTTTGGGCGGGGCGGGCATGAACCAACGATCACCGATGCCAATTTCCTGTTGGGCCGGCTGAACCCGCGCGCCGTCACAGGTTCGTCCTTAGAGGCACCGCTCGGGGCCATTGCCACCGCGCTTGAGGCAAAGATCGGTAGCCGCCTGGGCTATGATGCACACCAGACCGCCGCTGCCGTCTTGGAAGTTGCCAATGCCGAACTGGCCGGGGCTATCCGTCTGGTGCTGATCGAGAAAGGGCACGATCCGCGCGACTTCGCCCTTATGCCCTTTGGCGGGGCAGGGCCGCTGCACGCCGTGTCAATCGCGCGCGATCTGAACATTCCGCGCGTGCTGGTGCCACGTTATCCGGGGCTGAACTCGGCTCTGGGGTGCATCCTGGCCGATGTGCGGCATGATTTTGTGCAGGCCGTGAACCAGCCGCTGGCGGGCATCGATCGTGCTGCCGTTCAGGCGCTGATGGACGGGCAGGCGCGCGCGGGCCGTGAGTTGCTGGCACAGGAAAAGGTGACAGTGAAAGCAGTCGAGGTCACGCATGAGTTCGATCTGCTGTTCAGCGGCCAATCGCACACCTTCCGTGTGCCGAACGTGGGGTCGGGCTTTGACGCCGACACAGTCGAGGCCGAATTCCTGCGCCGCTACCTCGCGCGTTATGACCTGTCCTTGCCCGAGATGCACCCCGTGCTGATGAATGTGCGCACCACCGTGGTGGGGGTCCGCGAGCGCATCGCACTGGACCTGTTCCGCCCGAAGGAGGGCAGCTTGGATGCCGCCTTCAACGGGCACCGCGACGTGTACTTCGGCGGGCAATGGCAGCGGACGGCCGTCTATCTGCGCGACCGCCTGCCAGAGGGGGCCGTCCTTCACGGCCCGGCGATCATTGAACAGCCCGACAGCACCTTTGTTCTCGACCCGGGCGCAACGGCGCGCGTCGATGACATTGGCAATCTGCTGGTTGAAGTGAACGGCTGAAGAGGGGCTGAGGGAAGATGGGCATGGCAAATACCGCAGTGCGAGACGACGTGGCGGCAACCGGCACGGTGGACCCGGTCACGTTGGCGGTGATCGAAAAGGGGCTGCAACAGGTCTGCACCGAAATGGACCTGGTGCATGAAAAGACCTCTTTCTCTCCTATCATTTCCGAAGCCTATGACCGCGCCAACGGCATCTATCACCGCGAGGATGGTCGGATGATAGCGCAGGGCGAACTTGGCCTGCCAATCTTTCTGGGCCAGCTTGCCGTCACCACGAACACGGTGATCAACACCCGCAGGGATCTTGTGGATGGCGACATCGTGGTGATGAACGACCCTTATCTGGGCGGCTCGCACCTGATGGATGTACGGATGATCCGGCCCTTTTTCTACCGCGGGCGGCTTTGGGCCTATCTGTCGAATGTCGGCCACTGGCGCGACACCGGTGGAGTCGTGCCGGGCGGTTTCACCACAAGGTCAACCGACGTGCATCAGGAGGGCCTGCGCATCCCGCCGATCAAGCTGGTCAGCGCCGGCCAGGTGAACGACGATGTCCTGCAGCTGATCCTGAACAACATCCGGGTGCCCAAGGATTCCCTTGGCGACGTCAAAGCCCAGATTGCCGCCCTGACGGCAGGAGCACGCCGGCTGACCGCGCTGTTGGACCGTTACGGCCAGGATGTGGTGGACCGTTCGGTGGCCGAGCTTGAACTGCGGTCAGAACAGCTGATGCGCGCCCATATCGAGACCATCCCAGAGGGGCTTTGGCAGGCGACGGCCACCGTTGACAGCGACGGCATAGTGAACGCCCCCCTGACCATCAGCGTCAATGTCCAGGTGGACAAGACCGGAATGCGGGTGGACTTTGGCGGGTCAAGCCCGCCCTGCGCCGGGCCACTGAACTCGGTCTGGGCGACGACGCTCAGCGCGGTCTATATCGCGATGAAGCATATCTTCCCCGATGTGCCGATGAACGCCGGCTGTTTCCGCCCCATCCAGGTCGAACAGCCGCGCGGCACGTTCCTGTTCGCCGAATATCCCAGCCCCACGGCTGGCTCGGCCGCCGAAGTGTCGCAGCGCATCATCGAAGCGATGCTTCTGGCGCTGGCCCCTGCCATTCCGGGGCGCATCTTTGCCCCACCCGCGGGCACCAGCGGCAATCTCAGCCTGGGCGGAATCGACCCGGCCACCGGCGAACCCTTTGTGATGTACTACTTTTCTGGGGGCGGCTACGGCGGCTGGTATGATGGCGACGGCATCAGCAACGGCTGCGCCACCATCGGCATCTCGAAAAGCCAGCCGGTTGAAATCCTGGAACAGCGCTATCCGGTTCTGTTCGACCACTACCGTCTGCACGAGAATTCCGGCGGCCGCGGCAAGTTCCGCGGCGGCATGGGGGTGGACTACCGCATGCGACTGTTGCGGGGTCAGGCCAAGGCCTCGTTCATGATGGACCATGGCCGGCAGGGGCCGCCCGGGATCTTCGGTGGCACAGCCGGCTCGGCCAACGAAATTCTGGTCTCTTACGACGGTCGGGTCGAGGTGCCCGAACATCTGTCGAAAGGCGAAGGCTATGATCTTCGCGCGGGCGACTGGATCGAGGTCCGGACGCCGGGCGGCGGCGGCTACGGCAACCCCGGCGACCGCGAAGACGCACTGGTCAGCCGCGATCTGGTTAAGGGATACACCCGCGCCTGAAGCGGGGCGGACCAAAGAGGCCGGACGCCGATGGCGCAGGCCAGTCAAGACACAGAGGCGGGCAAGGCAACAACATGAACGACACGACCACGGCGGCGCAAAAGAGCATTATCGGAGCTTTGAACGAAGAGATCGCGCGACTTCGTCGCGACTTCGCCGCGCACAATCCCCGCAGCAAGCAGGCGGCCCAGGATGCGCGACGCGCGCTGCCGGGGGGCAATACCCGCTCTGTCCTGTTCTATGAACCCTTTCCGCTGACGATCCTGTCGGGTCATGGGGCCAAGATCCGCGATCTTGACGGGCATGAATACACCGACTTTGTGGGCGAGTTTTCCGCCGGTCTCTATGGCCACTCGGACCCGGTGATCCGGACAGCGGTCGTCGAGGCGCTGGAGGGCGGGACGGTCTTGGCCGGGCCGAACCAGTACGAGGCCCGCTTTGCGGAAGCCATTCAGGCACGGTTTCCCAATGTCGAGTTGCTGCGGTTCTGCAACTCGGGAACCGAGGCGAACATCCTGGCGCTGGTTACTGCCCAGCATGTGACCCGGCGGCGCAAGGTGATGGTGTTTGATGGCGCCTATCACGGTGGCGTTCTGGTCTTTCCCGATGGCAGCGCCCCGATCAATGTACCCTTCGATTATCTGATTTCTCCCTATAATGACAGCGCGGCGGCCAGCGCGATGATCCGTCGTCACGGGGCCGATCTGGCGGCGGTCATAGTCGAGCCGGTTCTGGGGGCAGGGGGGAACCTGCCCGGCGAGCGCGAGTTCCTTGAAACCCTGCGCCGGGAAACCGAGGCTGTGGGCAGCCTGCTGATCTTTGACGAGGTCAAGACTTCGCGCTGCGGGCGCGGCGGAATACAGGGGTTCATGAACATCCGGCCCGATCTGACCACGCTGGGCAAATACCTGGGCGGTGGCCTGCCACTGGCAGCTTTCGGCGGTCGGGCCGACATCATGGACCTCTATAATCCCTATCGCCCAGGGGCGCTTCGGCATGCAGGCACATTCAACAACAATGTTTGCAGCATGGCCGCCGGCCTTGCCGGCCTGACGAAGGTGTTCACCGCCGATCGTGCCGAACGGCTGCACCAGGAAGGCGAAGTGCTTCGCAAGGAATTTCAGGCAACTGCTGAAAGCAGAGGTGTCCCTTTGTCATTCGCCGGTTTCGGATCGCTGTTCACCCTGCATCTTGCGGGTTCGCCGCTGCGAAAGGCGAAGGATGTCACGCCACTTAGCCGTCAGGTGGGGCTGTTGTTCCACATGTACGGCATGTTGAACGGCATCGCGATTGCCGGGCGTGGAGACTTCTACCAATCCCTGCCGATGACCAAGACCCACCGCTTGCGCGCCACCGAAGTCCTTTCGGGTTTCATGTCCGAGTACAAGGGTTTGATCAGCGATCTGGCGGCAGAGAATGAGCGGGCGCTGGCCTGAGCCGGCCCGGCCTGCCGGCTGAAAGGAAGCCTGGCGTCGCGGGTCGATGCCGACAGAGAAGGGACGAAGGATGGATGAGCCGCAGGCAAGACAGGCGTTCGATCAGGCGATGACAAGCTATGAACCGGCATTCGGCCGGTTCTTTCTGGCGCGTCTCTTCGCGCTGGACTTCACCTATGCAGAGGACAGGTGCATCATCCGCTTTCCCGTCCGTGACTTTCTGTTCAATCCGCAGGGGACGCTGCATGGCGGGGTGCTGGCCTCGGTCATGGATATTTCGATGGGTCATCTGCTGCACCACAGCACCGGCAAGCCCGGGGCGACCATCGAGATGAAGGTGCAGTATCTGCGCCCCCTGACCTCGGGCATGGCAACCTGCACGGGGCAATTCATCAAACGCGGACGCAGCATTGCCTTTCTTGAGTCCAGGGTCGAGGACGAGGCGGGAAAGCTTGCTGCGATGGCCACATCAACCTGGAAATGCGGCGGCTCGTCCGAGGGCTGACAGCACTTTGCACAGGGGTCTTCGCCGGTGCATTCAAAGAAGGCGCCACTGTAGCCGGACACCAAATTCGCGGCTATATGTTGCTGGACGAGTGTATGTACAGCTTCCCGGAACTGTGTTCCGTATTGCTGGCATATGGTGGTGAAGATCGGGGGCATTTCTGGGCGCGTTTCCGGACTGTGCCCGCCCCGAAGGAGCAGGTAGCGATGGACGATCCCAATGAAGGCACGGCGGGGCCGCTGGAGCGATATATTTCGGTTCTGGAACTGATCGCCGCCTTTCCGGGCGAGCTGACGGCAGCCGATGCCGCCCATGCCCTGCAACTGCCAAAGTCCACCACCCATCGTTTGCTGCGCGTCCTGGCGCGTTCCGGCCTTATCGAAGGAGGGGATAGCCGCGACCGCGCGCTGTCCTTGGGCAACCGGCTGACGCGACTGGTCTATGCGGCGGGCCATGCCGACTGGATCGAAGCGGCGGTGTCGCCAACCCTTTTGCAGGCCACGGCCAAATTTGCCAGTGCCTCTGTCTTCGTGTCGCGGCTGGCGGGGCATCGGGTTTTTGTCGTTGCCTCGGCCGCGGCTGATCCGCGTTGGCGCAGCTATGTCGTGCCGGGGCAGGAACTGCCGCCCCACGCCGCCGCGAGTGCCAAGGCAATCCTGGCACATCAGCACGAGGACGTGGTGAGCGCGGCGCTGGAACGCCCGCTTGAGGCCTTTACCCGCAACACGGTAACCGATCGCAGGGCGGTGCTGCAGGAACTGGGCGATATCCGCAGCCTCGGCTTTGCTGTTTGCAACGAGTGCATCCATGAAGGCATGTCGGCGCTGTCAGTGCCGATCCACATTCCGATGGATGGCGTCATTTATTCGGTGGGCATCACGGGTCCAATCTCGCGCACCATCCGAGAAGAGACTGGCGCTGTGGTCAAGCAGCTGGAGGAAACTGCCCAGGCGCTGACGCCGATCCTTTCCCTGCGCGGCCGTACGCGGGGCAGAGGAGGAAAGACTGAAGCGGGCGCGCGTCCTTGACGGGTTGCCCCCGAGACCTGGCCACGCCGCTTCCTCGGGGTTTCGGAACACGAAATGAAAAAAGGGCCACCCGATGCGGTGGCCCTTGTCCGTCTGCCGGATCATCCAAGGTTAATAGCTGTGTTCATCATAGGCCACGGGGCCTTCCGCTTGCATCCGCACATGGTCGATCGCCTCGCGTACGGCGTCCAGATAGGCGCCGACGGTGGCCAGATGGGCTGGGTTCACCCCCTGCTGGATCGCCTTGGGGTCGCGCATCCGCCCGCGCAGCCAGCCGCGCTCTTCCAGCCGGTCGGCAACGGCATAGATGTCGATCGCGGGGTCGGTAGCCTCAAAGGACATCAGGTTGCTTTCGCCAAAGGGTTCCAGGCAGCGCAGTCCGGGGATGCCGTTCAGCCCCTCGATCAACTGCATCGTCGCCTCCATGGTCTGGCGGGCGGCGCGAAGATAGCCATCCATCCCCAGAAACTGCATCACCGCCCAGGCCGAGGCAACGGCGCCTCCAGCCTTGGTGCCCTGAAAGGTCGGAGTGGAGTAGGTACCACGAGGCCACCCGCTGAAGGTGAAGCGCTCGAACTCCTGATCCGCGGCGTCGCGGTAAAGCACCAGGCTGGCTCCCTTGGCGGCATAGCCGAACTTGTGGATGTCGGCCGAGAGGCTCGAGACGCCCGGAACCCGGAAATCCCATTCGGGAATGGGATAGCCCAGGCGTTCGGCAAAGGGGTTCAGAAAGCCACCCCAACAGCCATCGACATGCAGACGCAGTTTCAGATCCTGCGCCAGAGTGCCCAGCCTGGCGATCGGGTCAAAGGTGCCGAAGGGATAGTTCGGCGCCGACGCAAAGAGCATCATCGTGCGGTCATCGACGGCGGCGCGCATCAGCTGAGGGTTGGCGCGGAACTCGGGGGTGTGCGGTGTGCGGCGCACCTCAATCCCCATAAGCTGCGCCGCTTTGTCCAGACAGGGATGGGCGGTTTCGCAGGCGACGATGTTGAAGCGCCCGTCGGGTTCTCCCCGCAGGTGGCGCGTCAGGTCCCGGGCGGTCTTGACTGCCATGAATACGCTTTCGGTGCCCCCCGAGGTGAACGACGCCCCCGCACCTTCGGGCGCGTTGAACAGGTCCAACCCCATCGACTTGATGTCGTCCGTCATCTTCTCAAGGCTCTTGAAGGCGCGCGGCGCGCCCAGCCCGTTTTCGGCGATGTATTCGCCATAGGCCTCGCGCTGCATGTCCAGCGTCTCGTCGTCGATGAAGTAGGTGTAAGAGGGGACATGCCCAGATCGCCAGTCGAAATCCTCTGATTTCATGGACTTGAGTTGTTGCATCAGCGCGTCTTTTGCCACGCCTCTTTCAGGAATCTTCATGGGAATGCCCGCCATGTTTCATGTGATCAGTACAGGGTGTCGGTTTGGAGAGTGCCGGGCCCGACCGGTGGTCAGGCCCGGTTGTCCAGTTCCATAGTCTTGGCCGCAGACGATGCCACGGCGGTGCTGCGCCGGCGCGGCCATTCGATCTCGCGCCCGGCCATAATGCCGTCCTTGCGGAAGATGAGGATCAGCAACATCAGTGCCGCAAGGATCAGTTCCTGGGTGCCTGCCGGCAGCGCGAACTGTATGGGACCCAGGCTGATGCCGGCCTCGGCCGTACGAAAGACGTTGATGATCAGGCTGATGACCGCCACGCCCACCACCGCGCCTGCAAGGCTGCGCATTCCGCCGACAACCAACATCGCCAAGACCAGGAAGGTCAGGTTCAGGAAGAAGGAGGTGATCGACACGGTGCCCATGAAATGCGCCATCAGGACGCCGCCCAGTCCGGCAACCATGCCCGACAGGGTAAAGGCCGCCAGCCGCATCCAGTAGAGCGAAATGCCGACCGAAGCGGCCGCCACCTCGTCCTCGCGGGTGGCCCGCAGCATCAGGCCCCAGGACGAGCGCTGGAACACATAGGCCACGGTCATGACGAGCACCGCACAGCCAAGCGCCACCCAGAGCGTGACATAGATCGGCAGGCCGACAATGGTCGAGGTGCCCATCGTGACGCTTTCCCAGTTCGAATAGACCACGTTCAGGATGAAAAGCAGTGCCAATGTCGAGATCGAAGCGCCGAGACCCGACAGCCGCATAAGGATCAGCCCAGAAAGCAGCGCGACGATGCCCGCCAGCGCCACCGAGGTCATGGCAGCGGGCAGCAACGGAAAGGTGTTCTCGCGCAGGATGTCAGGCAGGCCCGACATGGTGATCGGCTTCAGCATCGCGCAGCAGGTCTGCCAGGCGGCGGCATAGGCCGCGATCGCCGCAAAGGCCATGTGCCCAAAGGACATCAGGCCGGAGTTGCCAACAAAGATGTAGAGGCCGACGGCGAAAACCAGCCGGATCAGGGCTTCGGTCGCGTTCCGGTTCAGTATCGACGAGCCGAACTGGTCCAGCAGGGCGACGGCGACGATCAGCGGAACGACCAGGATCAGAAGCGGGCCGTAATCTTGCAGAATGCGCTTCATGCTCTTACACCCGTTCCTTGGCCGCGCCGGTGACGATCAGGCCCTGCGGCCTGACCAGCAGGATAAGAATGACAAGCCCGAAGACCCCCGCATCGCGGAAGGCGCGCAGATCGGCGGGCAGGTAGGTCTGCAGCAAGGCGCTGGCAACGCCGACCACCATACCACCCAGCACCGCCCCGCCGAGTGAGCCCATGCCGCCGATCACCGTCGCAAAAAAGGCATAGACCACCGGCGTGATACCCATGCCGATCGACAGGAGCCCGGTCTGGATCACGAACAAGAGCGAGATCGTGCCGGCAAGGATGCCGCTGATTGCAAAAGCAATTGCAATCACACGGTTTGCGGGCACGCCCAGCAGCCGCGCCATCTGGAAATCTTCGGCTGCGGCGCGAAGCTGGATGCCGATGGGCGTTTTCTTGAGAAAGAGCACCAGAGCGACAAGCAGCGTCATCGCCACGGTCAGCGTCAGCAACTGCACGCCGGGAATGCGGATGCCGGCAAATTCTACCGGCTGGGTCAGTGCCCCTCCGATGTTCACCGCCTTGGGCCGACCGCCATGCACCAGCGTCAGCAAGCTTTGCAGAAAGTAGCTGACCGCAAAGGAAGAGATCAGCAGCGTGGCCGGGTCCGACCGGCGCAGAGGGCGAAAGGCGATCCGCTCGGTCATCAGGGCCAGCATGGTCACCATGCCGATCACGGCCAGAATCATGAGTGCTGGCGACAACGCCCCGAACAGCAAGGGTGGCGTGATGGACGCCGTCGGGACCACAAGCGAGTAGGCCCCCAGCGTGATGTAATCGGCCTGGGCAAAGTTGACCAGACGCATGACCCCGAAAACAAGGCCGATGGCCAGGGCAACAAGGGCATAGAGGCTGCCAAGGGCCAAGGCGTCAATCATGACTTGGACAAAGTTCATCATGGCTCAGCCTATCCTGCCGCATGGTGCCGCGTGCCCTTGTCGCCCAGATAGGCGCGCAGCACGTCAGGGTTCTTCTTGATTTCCTCGGGAAGGCCCTCCGCCAGGGTCCTGCCGCCATCCAGGACATGGATGCGCTCGCAGACGCCCATGATGACCTGCATGTTGTGTTCGATCAGCATGACGCCACAGCGAAACCGCCGGGGTATGTTGACGATCACCTCCATCAGTTGTTCGCATTCGCGTTCGTTCATGCCGGAGGCGGGCTCGTCCAGCAGCGCGAAGGACGGGCGGGTCGCTAGGGCGCGGGCGATGCTGACGCGACGCTCATCACTGTAGGGCAAGGAATTGCAGCGCCGGTCATTACCCTGCCGATAGCCGATCCAGTCCAATATGTCGCGAGCCTGTTCGGTGGCCGCCTTCTTGGACAGACCAATGCCCAGCCCGGCCACGGTCAGGTTTTGTTCTACAGTCAGATCCCGGAACACACGGGCAGACTGAAAGCTGCGGGCGATGCCGGACCGGGCAGTCTGCTGAGGCGTAAAGCCGGAAACAACCACCCCGTCCACCCTGACTTCTCCGGTGCTGGGCTTCTGGAAACCGCTCATCACGTTGACCATGGTGGTCTTTCCTGCACCATTCGGCCCGATCAACCCCAGGATCGCTCCGTTGGGAAGGGTCAAGTCCACCCCGTTCAGCGCGCGAATGCCCCCGAATTCAACCCGGATTTCGCGCGCTTCCAGTGTCAGCTTCTGTTCTTGCATCGATCGTCTTGCCCCCCGGCCTTCAGCCCCGACAGGGCTGTGCCTTTTCCGGAAACTCCGGGCGACAATCGGCCGCCCGGCGCAGGTCGCGGATCGTGCCGGCCTTATTGCCCGACACGGAACAGCAGGTTCATGTCCGGGATGAAGGTGTTGCGGTACATCTCGACGGCACGGAAGGCCCCGTCCTCGACCTTCATGATCAATTGCGGGCGATCCAGCTGAATGTGCAGTTGATCGGTGTAAGTGGTCAAGCCGCAGGCGAAGGGTTCGTCCTTGTAGGTATTCATCACCTGCACGACGGCCTCAGTCTCGACCGACTGCGCCTTTTCAACCGCATGGGCCCATTGCTGGATGGCGCAATAGCCCAGAACCGAGAATTCGGTCGTCGGCGCGGCGCCCCAGCGCGCGGTGTAGTCGGCGATGAACGTGTTGATCTCGGGGCGCGGATCGTCGCCCGACAGCGACATGATCGTGGGGATGTAGAAGTCCTTCAGACCGGGCACGGCCTCAAGCCAGAAGTTACCGGTCATCCCGGTGACGGACAGGATCGGCGTTTCGATCCCCGCGGCCCGGATCTGGCGCACTGCCGCTCCGCCGCCGGGGGTGTAGCTGCACATGAAGATGGCATCGGGTGCAGTCTCAAGCCCCTTGATCCGCGTGATCTGCGAGGCGATCGAGGGGTCGTCGTTCTTGAAGGTGTCCTTGCCGATCAGCGTGCCGCCAATGTTGGTCCAGGCGGCTTCAAAACCGGCACAGGCCGACTTGCTGTATTCGATCGACACGTCTTCCAGCATGTAGGCAGTCTTGAAGTTCAGAGCGGCCTTGGCGTAGTCGGCCATCACGATCCCTTGGCTCTGCGAGGCGGTATGGGCCGTGAATACGTTCGGCCCGACGCCCTGCACGCCCATCTTGGGATCGCCCGCGCCAGTCGAGATGGCAACCAGACCCGCATTCTGTGCCGCCAGCGCCGCCGGTGAGCCGAAGTCGTAGTCGGGCGGCACAATCAGCATGTCGGCGCCCCAGTCGATCAACTCGGCGGCGGCGGTCGCCGCCAGCGTCTGGTCCGTCTTCATGTCGACGACTTTGGTCTCGATCTGCCGGCCCAGCAGGCCGCCGTTCTTGTTGATCTCTTCGATCAGCATCTCGGCGGCGTTGTGCGGTTCGACATCGTAATTGGCCATCCAGCCCGAAAGGGCGATGGCAAAGCCGATCTTGATCGGCTCCTGGTCCTGCGCATGGGCGCCGGTGGAAGAAACGGTAGCGACCGCCAGTGCGGCCTGCAGCAGAGTATTCTTGTAAGAGCGCATTTTTCCCTCCCCTTTTATCCCGAAAATTAGAACTTAGTTCCGGACTTTAGTAATAGAGCACAGCTTCATCCGCCTGTCAAACCTGACATTGCTGTTGGTTCCAGCGACGGAACGGAGGTCCAAACCGTGACAGCAGCATCTCCAAATCCGAACGGCATGGGGGGAGCTGTCTCCAGAAAGTCGTTTTCTTTCAATAGCCTGATTGCCAGACATTGCGGTACACTATATTGCGCCGGGGCCCACGCAGCCTGACCTAGGCGCCCGACCTCAGAGACGGAGGCCTGCGCATCAAAACGATTCTGTGGTGCAGACCGTTCACCTCCGGCCGACGGACAAGAGATCCGGAGTCTTCCCAGATTTCTCGGCCAAACTGCGGGCCGCCCAGATACCCTTCATCTTCGCGTGGCCACCCCATCCCGCAGCAGCAGGATCATGACGGTCCACACTTCGGTGAAGCGCGAACTCTTCGTGTCCGGTTCTCTCTTGGGGCCGGACTCAGGCATCGGATGAATGAACCGCCGGGGGCCGAAGGAATTACATAATCTTCATTATCGGTCTTCTGTGTGTAGGCGCAAAGTAGAAGTGTCGCACCTGAGCAAAGTTAGAATGTCGCCCTGTTCTTCTATGATGAGGAGGCAGCGGCATGGATCGGGCCCTGCTCGGTCATCACGCCGGGGGCCTTGCCGTTATCGGCGAGAATCCTTGTGACGGCGAGGTGTTCAATGATCCGGGCGCCCTTGGCATAGGCCATGGTAACGTCGGCCGGGTTCACCTGCCCGTCCTGCGGAAACCAGAAGCCGCCGACGATACCCTCGGCATTGATCGGGGCCCAGCGTTCCTTGATCTCGACCGCGCTGACCGCCTCGACCGGAAGGCCGAAATTGCGACCCATCGAAGCGCCGCGCGCCAACTCTTCGTAACGCGCCGCATTGGTCGCCACGCGCAACGCGCCCGACCGACGAAAGCCGGTGGCCTGGCCGGTCTTTTATTCGAGACGGCCGAACAGCTCGCCAGTGTATTGCGCCAGTTCGGTCATCTGGCGCGCAACTGGGCACAAGGCCCGTCGCGTGCCATGTGGTGCCACTGGTCAGTTGCTTGCGCTCGCACGGGACGACGTCGGAGATGCCAAGTTTGGTGAGGTGATATGCCAGGAACAGCCGGCGATGCCACCGCCGACGATGACGACATCTGCCTTGGACGGAATGTTCACGGAAAGGTCCTTTCAGGACTGCAACGCCGCAGCGTTGCAGGAGTGGGGGGTCAGAGCGCGGAACCACCGTTCACGCCAAGGATCTGACCGGTGACATAGCTGGCGTCGTCCGACAGCAGGAAGGCCACGGCCGAGGCGATCTCGGCCGGTTCGGCCTCGCGCCGCAGGGGAATGTTCTGCAGCCAGCCGGCCCGCACTTCGGCGGGCACGGCCTCGACCATGGGCGTGCGCGTGGTGCCGGGTGCCACTGCGTTGACGCGAATCCCGTGGCGGGCGGCTTCGATGGCCACCGTCCGGGTGAGACCGACGAGACCGGATTTCGCAGCGGCGTAATTGGCCTGACCGAAGGCGCCCCAACGTGACTCGGACGACAGGTTGACGATGGCCCCGCCCCGCCCGGCCATCTGCGCCACTGCAACCTGGCAGCCAAGCCATGCCCCCTTGAGGTTGACGGCCAGAACCAGATCCCAATCGTCATCCGACATCTTGGCCAGGGACTTGTCGCGGGTCAGACCCGCGTTGTTCACGAGCCCGTCGAGAAGTCCCATCCGCGCCTTCACCGCATCGACAGCATCGGCCCAGCTGTCGCGCGCCGCGACGTCGAGGGCTACGGCCATCGCCTCGCCCCCCGCCGCGCATATCTCTTCGGCGACCCGGGCGGCGCCATCGGCATTGCGGTCGGCCACAACGACCTTGGCGCCTTCATCCTTCAGCCGCAGCGCGATGGCCTTGCCGATGCCCTGTGCGCCACCCGTCACCCAAAAGACCTTGCCCCGAAGTCCGCGCATCAGTTGTTTCCTCCGATCAGGTATCTGTTGTAGCCGGCCTGCACCGCCTCACCCTTCTGGTTGCGGATCGTGACCTCGACCTCGACGACACCGCGCGAGGGGTCCTTCGAGCTGGGCCTCTTGGCCATCACGAGATAGTGCTGCGCTATGCGGTCGCCAGGATAGACGGGAGCCAGCATCCGGCGCTGGACCTCCAGGAAGGCCAGGATCTTCCACTGCGAGATTTCGGCGCAGGCGAGGCCCTCTCCGATGGATTGCACCAGCAGCCCATGGGCGATGCGACCCGAGAAGCCAGTGTTCTCACGCACCCAGAGGTCATCGACGTGCAGCGGGTTGAAATCCCCGCTCAGCCCCGCAAAGTTGACGATATCGGCTTCGGTGATCGTCCGGCCGGTGGAGACAAAGGCGGAGTCCAGAGCGATGTCTTCGAACAGAATTTTCATCAGGCAACCGTAAAGCAGGGCAGGATCTGGCCGGGGTGGACTTCACGGAACACCACCTTGAGCGGCATATCGCAACGAAGGTCCTTGAGCTGAACATCGACGATCCAGGAAGTCATGCGGACCCCTTCCTCCAGATCGACCAGCGCAAGCACAAAGGGGGCCATGGCGCGGAACTGGGGATGTACCGTGCGTTCAACGACAGTGAAGGAATAAAGCGTCCCCCGGCCCGAGGCCTCGGTCCACTCCGGCAGTCGGTCGGGATGACCCGCAACCCGCGCCCGCGGGTAGAATTGCGCCTTGCCGCTGACCGGGTCGCGCTGGATCAGCAGCCGGCCCTCGTTCAGGGCGGCGAACCAGGGTTCGGAGGTCTCGTCCTTCACAGGCAGGACGGAAGTCATCTCGATCATTGCTGCGCTCCCAGAATGAGGGTTGCGGTGGCCGACAGCCAGCCACCCGTCCCATGCACCAAGCACAGGTCCGGATTGGCAACTTGCACCCCTGGCCCCTCGCCGCGCAGCTGGCGCACGGCCTCGATCAGGGCATAGATACCCCGCCGCCCGGAGTGGTTGGACGACAGGCCGCCGCCGTCGGTGTTCAGCGTCAGGCGACCTCCCGGCGTGATGCCGCCGTCGTCGATGAAGCCCCCGACCTCGCCGCGCGGCGCAAATCCCAGGGCGTCCAGCGTCAACGCCACGGTGATCGTGAAAGAGTCGTAGATTTGCCCCAGCCGGATGTCCCCGATGGTCACGCCCGCCGTCTGCAGGGCGCGGGCCCCGGAGTGGCGCGCGGCGGTGGTCGTCATATCCGCCATCTGGTTCATCTGGATTTGCCCCAAGGCCTCACCGTAGCCGAGGACCACCGGACCGCCGCGGCGCGTGTCACGAGCGCGGTCCTTGGCGGTCACGACGATAGCGCCGCCCGAATCCGAGACCACGCAGCAATCGAGCTTGTGCAGTGGGGTCGAGATCATGGCCGAGGACAGAACCTGCTCCACCGTCAGAGCCTCGCGGAACATCGCGTGGGGGTTGTTTGCGGCATTGCTACGCATCTGCACGGCGATCTTGGCCAACTGCTCGGAGGTCAAGCCGAAGTCGTGCATGTAGCGCTGCGCGGCCAACGCATGGGCCGAGATTGTCGACATCCCGAAGGGCACTTCGTATTGCCCTGGCCCTGTCTGGCCTGAATTGAAATCGGGCGCCGCCAGCGGCCAGGAACGCCCGGAGGATGCATAGCTGACCACCACGACACTACAGAGGCCCGCCTGGATGGCCGCGACAGCATTGCCGACATGCGCCAGCGCCGCCGCTCCGCCATTGTCGGTGTTGCAGATCCAGGTCGGCCGGATGCCTACATATTCGGCCACCTCGACCGCGTTCAACTGCCAGCCCGCCTCTGAGGGAAAGGACGCCGCGGTGGCAAAGCCGTCAACATCCTCCAGCGTCAGCCCCGCGTCGGCGAGTGCCTCGGCGATCACCTCGGCATGGATCTGAAACGGGTGGATGCCCGGGGCGCGGCGGCGCGGCGATTCATGCGCCCCGACGATGCAAAAGTCTCCCGAGGGAAAATGTCCCTTGTGTGCCATTTCTTGCTACGCCTTGTTGTTTGTGCGTGAGTTTCGGACCGTCCTCAGCCCGACGACGAGGGTACCCAGCAGGATCGGCAGGCTGACGATCGCCGCCACCGCCGAGACAGCCGGGGTTATCCCGCTCTTGAGGTAAGAGAAGATCGTCACGGGCAAGGTCTTGTCGAGCCCCGTCTGGAACATCGCCAGCACGGCTTCGTCCCAGGAGGTGACGAAAGAGATCACCATCGCTCCGATCACGGCGGGCATGAGGTTGGGTACCACGACGGTCAGGAACGTATGGGCAGGGCTCGCCCCCATCGTCCAGGCCGCTTGCTCGATCGATCGATCGACGCCCGCAAGGCCGTTGGCCAGCACGAGGAAGGTCAGCGGCAAGCAGAGCACCGCATGTGCCAGGATCAGCCCGAAATCGGAGCCGAGCAGGCCCATCCTGCCCTGCACGTCGTAGATCCCGATCCCCAGGAGCACCACCGGCACGATCAGGGGGGAGATGGCGATGCCCTGGATCACCAGCTTGAGCGCCGCCGAATCCGTTCGAGTGCCGGCGCGGGCGAGGCCCAGGCCGCAGAGCGTCGCTACGATCGCCGTCATAAACGCCACGCGCACGCTCTTGAGGAAGGAGTCGATCCAGACCTGCGATGTGACCGCCTCCTCGAACCACTGCAGCGAGAAGCCGACAGGCGGGAAACGGATCATCGAGCCTTCGGTGAAGGCCGTGGGAATGACTACGACCAGGGGGAGAATCAGAAGCACAAGGTCGAAGACCAGGATCGCGGCGCAGAGGATCGTAACGGGCGTGGGCCGCAGCCTCTCATGGGCGCGCGCGCCACGCGAACCTTGCTGGACGGGCGACAGGATACCGGTGCCCCCCAACTTCAGCGCCAGCAGATAGCCCAGTACGGAAATCAGCAAGAGAAGGACGCCGAGTGCCGCGGCCTTGCCCCATTGGAAGGACTGCACCTGCTGCTGGATAAAGATCGGGATCGTCAGATTGCGCGGCCCGCCGAGGATCGCCGGGGTCAGGAAAAACCCGAGCCCCAGAACAAGGATCAAGACCATTCCACCGAACAGCGCCGGGCGCACCTGGGGGAAATAGATGTCGCGAAATGTCTGGCCTTCAGTCGCGCCCATGGTCCGCGCTGCGGTCAGAAGCGAGGTGTCAACAGACATCATGGCGGACAGGAGGATCAGAACCAGATAGGGCAGCAGGTAGGCCACCATGCCCACCACGGTCGCGAAGGTGTTGTACAAGAGCGGCAAGGGCTCGATCCCGAAGGCTCCCAGCGCACTGTTGATGATACCCTGCTGACCAAGGATGGTCGTGAAGGCAAATAGCCGCACGATGATCGAGACCCAGAAGGGCATCAGGATCACCACCACCATAAGCGAGGAGAGAGTCCGTGACAGGCGCGAGATAAGATAGGCCGCGGGGAAGGCCAAAAGGACGGTGACCGCCGTAGCGGTCGCCGCCAGCATCAGGCTTTGCAAGGTGACCTGACGCAGGAGATCATCCTCAAGGATCGCGGCGTAATGGCCAAAATAGGGACCGCCGTCGAGGCTGCCGCGGCCCTTCTCGTTCAAGCTGCGGATAAGGATCGTGGCCAGCGGCCACAGGAGCGACAGGGCAAAGATCGCCAGCGCCGGGGCAATCAGCGCTGTCTGCCCCAGCCGAGCGCGCAACTGCATGTCGAGCCGCTGCGCCATCAGGCTTGCGCCTCGACCGGGCGCCGGTAATACAGCTTGACGAGCCGCGCCAGGTAGCGCCGGGTGTCGCGCGGGTCGATCATCTCTTCGGCGGCAAAGTTCTCGACCGCCTTCCAGATCGAAGTCTGGGCTGCGAAGCGCGCGGTCAAGCGCTCTTTCAAGGCGGCGCGGTCTTGCGGGTTGGCCGCCTCAAGTTCGGCGCGGAAAGCCGCCTCGACCCCGCCCTCGACGGGCATGTCGCCCCAGGCGGCGCTCGGCCAGACCAGGCGCAGGCTCAGTGCATTGGCATTGCCCGTGGCCACGCCCCCCAGCCCGAATGAACGGCGGACCTGAACCGTGAAAACCGGGATCCTGGCCTGCTGGATGGATCGCAGCGCGATGGCACCGTATTTCAGCACACCCGCCTCCTCGGCTCTCGGTCCAACAAGAAATCCCGGAACATCAACAAGATAGGCCACCGGAATGTGGAAACGGTCGCAGAGGTCGGTGAATTTGGCCTGCTTCATCGAGCTTGCTCCGTCGAGCGAACCCGCGATGAACCGGCTGTCCGAGGCGATGATGCCCACCGCATGCCCCTCGATGCGCGCAAAACCCGTCCGGACCGAACGGCCATAATCGGGCGCGGTCTCAAAGAAGCTGCCCGCGTCGACGATGCAATTGATCAGCGCATGGACGTCATAGGTGCGGCGCAGGCTGGGCGAGACAATCTTGAACAGGTCGTTCTGGTCATTCTCCTCCCAAGCCGTAAGAGGGGCAGATTTCTCGCTGACGTGCTGGGGCAGATAGGACAGGACCCGGCGCAGCGCGGCAAGCGCCTCGTCCTCGTTGGCGACCTGGTTATCGATCAGGCCTGAGAGGCGGGTGTGGATATCCGCCCCCCCGAGTGCGAACTTGTCGATATCGAGGCCAAGCGCCTGCTTCACGACCGGCGGCCCGCCGGCGAAGAGGCAGCCGTTATCCTTGGTCATCACCGAGAAATGCGACATGTGCGCCCGCGCGGCCGAACTGCCCGCAGTCGGTCCAAGGACGGCGGCCAGGACCGGCACCTTCTCAAGCAGGTCGAACATCGGGAAGGTTGGGTTGGTCGCCTGAAGCTCGGGATAGCCGATGGCATCCTGCAGGATGACCGAGCCGCCGACCCCGTTGATCAGGAGCACGAGGGGAATACGGTAGCCAAGCGCGAATTCCTCGATGAACCCGCCCCAGCCCCCCTTTGGACGTGGCAGGTGCACACCCACACCGCCGCCTTCGACGGTGAAGTCCTCGGCGCCGATGGCGACCGGGCGGCCGTCGATCTCGCACAGGCCACAAACATACGTCGAGGCCAGGGGGCTGCCGTCCTCGGTCGGCGTCGTCACAAAGGTGCCGACCTCAAGGAAGGTGCCCGGATCGACAAGCCGCGCGATGCGCTCGCGCGCGGTGGTGCGGCCATAGCGGTGCTCACGGGCGGTACGAGCCTCGCCACCGCCGGCCAGGGCGACTGCGCGGCGTTGCTCCAGTTCGGCCAATAGCTTTCCCCATTCGGGGCTGACAGGATGCGACATCGTGATTTCTCCCTATTGCTTGGAAGCGGCCCGCTCGACGCACAAGCGCGAGAGTTCCTTCTTGTCGACCTTGGTCCCGTTCCGGATCGGAAAGGCCTCCATGAAGAAGATGTGCCGGGGTTTCTTGTAAGAGGCGAGAAGGCCGCGGATGTGCTCCATGATCTGGGCCTCGTCCGCCGTCCCGCCCTGGCGTGGCACGATGCAGGCGCAGACCAGTTCGGTGAACTCCGGATCGGGGATGCCGACCACAGCCACTTCGGCGACGTCGGGGTGGCGGCGAATGGCGTTCTCAAGCTCGGCGGGGTAGATGTTCTGCCCCTTCGAGATGATGATGTCCTTGCTGCGACCCACGATGTAGAGATAGCCCTCCGCATCCACCCGGGCGAGGTCGCCGATGTTCAGCCAGCCGTCGCGGATCGTCGTGGCATCGAGTTCGGGCGCGTTCCAGTAGTTGCGCATGACGGCCGGTCCCGCGGTCCAGACCTCCCCGATCTCGCCGGGGGCCACGTCCTTTCCCTCGGAATCGAGCAGGCGGATGGTCTGACCGGCGATGCAGCGCCCGACCGAGCCGGGATAGCGCTGGATGTCCTCATTCTCGATGAAGGTCGGGATGCCGGACTCGGTCGAGCCATAGGCGATGGCAAGCGTTGCATGCGGCCAGCGGCGGCGGACCTCGGCCATCAGTGCAGGTGGGCAGTTCTCTCCGCCAGTGTACCAGTAGCGCAAGTGCGTCAGCGGGAGGTGGGCGGAGTCGTCCTCATCGATGAGGTTGCGGAACATGGTCGGGAAGACCAGCGTATGGGTGACCTTCCAGCTGTCCATCAGCTCGGCCATGCGCTTGGCAGTCCAGCCGCGACTGGGCATGATGGCGACGGTGGCACCTGTCAGGAAGGCGGGGATCGAACTCTCGTTCATTGCGGCGGTGTTGTACATCGGCGCATTGATCATCATCACCGAATGTGCCGAGAGGCCGCGGAACTGAATTGCCTGCTGCATGGCGAACCACATGATCGCAAGCCCGGTCAGCACCACACCCTTGGGCGTGCCCGTCGTGCCCGAGGTGTAGAGGATCATCTGGATCTCATGGGCGACCGGATGGACGAGCGGCGCCCCGCTCGTGGCCAGCGCCTCGTAATCGGCCCCGCCCGCTTCGGCCTCAAGGCAAATGACTCCGGGGCGGCTGGTGCAGCCCGCGATGGCCTCGGACACCGGACGCAGAAGCTCGGTCTCGGTGAAGACGATCTTCGCGCCGCTGTCGTCGAATATCTTCTGCAGCTCGACCTGGGTCAGGCGGAAGCTCACCGGCACGAACACAAGGCCCGCATAGGCACAGGCGAAGTAAAGCTCGAAGGTCTCGCCGCGGTTGAAGAGAACGGATGCGACGCGATCACCGGTCTGCAGACCCCGCGCCCGCAAGGCCGCGGCCAGCCGCAGTGCGCGTTCACGCAGTTCCCCATAGGTGCGCGAACCGCCCTCCCAGATCATGGCGAGCTTGTCGGCACGGTGATCGGCTTGCGGCCCAAGATCACCGAGGATCGACGATACCGTCCACCCAAGGGTGTTCGTGTGAAGGTCTTGCATGTCTCTACCCGGATTGAGCAGGCTCAGGTTTCGAGGACCCGGGCCTGTAGATCGAATTTCGTGCCGGCCAGCGACCCGAGTGTCGGATCGCCGAGTTGCCGGATCCAGAAGCGGACCGGAGAGCGCTCCCGGACCGATTGCATGATGCCCTCATCCAGCAGGGCGTGGACGCTGACCCCATCGGCTAGGCCGATCAGATCGACGGCGATGACCCGAGAGTCGAGCTCGGCCGGCAAATCCCCTGCCTTCTGAGCCTGACGGATCGCCCGCCCCACGGACTTGCGCCAATCGAGGAGATAGGTCTGCACCTCGGTCAACAGGTCGGGTTCGTGCATCGCCTCGATGTAGAAGAAGAAGAAGATACGGCACAGAGCGAGGCGACGGCCATCAAGGGGGATGGAGCCCTCCAGGATCTGTTCGAGTGCCGCGATTCCGGTGAGCGAGGACAGGACGCGGGTGTTGTGGGCCGAGAGATGCTCGGCCGCACGTCTCAGGCCGCCGATCAGCAAGTCCTTGCGGTTCTGGAAATAGTGCCCAATCACACCTGTCGACCAGCCGGTCCTTTGCGCGATGCCGCGAATGGTCGCCCCCGGAATGCCCACCTCCGAAACCAGGTCCAGCAGACAGTCGCAGATCTGGCGGCGGCGTTCGTCGTGGTCAACAATTCGCGGCATCGATGGCCCTCTGGCCTTAGTTCAAGGCAACCCAGCGGTTGAAGCGGTCAACCACATCCGTCAGGTTCTTCAGGTAGTAATCGGCGTCTTCCTGAACGGCGCCTTTGAGATTATCGCCCGCCGGAAGCCAGGCCGCAAGGTCCGGACCATAGGCATCCGCACCCAGGGCCTTCAGGTTGGTGGTATAAGGGATTTGGGCGACGAAATTCTTCTGCCCTTCAACGTCGGCCAGCCAGTACTGGATCAACGCCTGCCCGGCCGCGGCATTCGGAGCCCCCTTCGGCACCGCATAGACTGCCTGCGCATAAAGGCTGCCATCCCAGATCGGCTTCAGCGGGGCCTTGTCGTTGACGACGGCGCCATAAACGCGGCCGCTCCAAGCGATGCCCATCGAGCATTCGCCGCTGGCCAGCAGGCGTACCGCGTCGTCGCCGTTCGACCACCAGATAATGTCGGACTTGATCGTGTCGAGCTTGGCGAACGCCCGGTCAAGGTCCAGCGGATAGAGTTCGTCCCTGGCGACGCCATCTGCCAGCAGCGCTGATTCCAGCACGCCGCCGAACTGCGGATAGCTGAAGAGGCAGCGCTTGCCGGGGAATTTCGCGGTGTCGTAGAGGTCCGCCATTGAAGTGGGCGCCTCCTTGCCCGCAAAGGCCTCGGTGCTGAAGGTCAGCAGGATGCCATAGTTCATCACATCGACGCCGTACTCGTCATAGGACCCTTCGGCCAAAAGCGAGGTGTCGACGATCGCAGGATCAAGCTTTTCGAGGTAGCCCGCTTCCTTAGCGCGCAGGAAGTCGCCCTTGGTGGGGAACTCGACCATGCTCCAAGGGATCGTCGCACCCGAATCCATGGCCGCGAAGAACTTGGTCATGTCGGAATTGTAATCCGACCGCACGGTGGCGCCGGTTTCCTCGCCAAAGGATTTCATGATCGTCGCTTCACGGGCGCGTGTGGTGAGGCCGCCCGAGCCGTCATGCCAGACGATCTCGCCGCTGACGCCATCGCGCACGGCGTCGGGCAGGACACCTTCCGCCCGGGCCGCCGATCCGAGCGCCAGCCCCAGCATGAGCACTGAGATGGTGGTCGCTTGCTTCATGGTCGTTAACTCCTCTGTTGTTTGTGCTGTCAGTCGGCCTTCTTATCACGACTGTCATGTCATAAAAGCATTCCCTTTGCAACTTCTTCTGCAAGAACCGCCCATCTGGGCGCATCCACGCAAGTTTTTCTTGTTTGCTGCCAATTTTTGCATAACAATTGTAATTATTAAACTCAGATCGCCGAGGCCATCATGACTTCGCTTCCCCGGGCAGACGCCGGGCCCTCCCCGACCGGACGGGGTGCTGACAGGGCCAGCAACATCTCGGTCCAGGGTGTGGGCCTGACATTTCCCAACGGCTATGTCGGCCTGAAGGAAACCAGCCTCGAGATCCCCGCCGGCAGCTTCTGCACGCTGCTCGGACCCTCGGGTTCAGGCAAGACGACGCTTCTGCGCGCTATCGCGGGCCTCGCAGAGCCCACCTCGGGCGCGATCTACATCGGCGATACCAACGTCACTTCCCTGCCCGTCCAGGCCCGCAACATCGGCTTCGTCTTCCAGAATTACGCGCTCTTTCCGCACATGACTGTGGCCGAGAACATTGCCTACCCGCTCAAGCTGCACAGCTGGCCCGCCGCCGATCGCGCAAGTCGGACGCGCGAAATCCTTGAGATGATCGAACTGCCCCATGTCGCCGACCGCGCGGTAGGCGACCTCAGCGGCGGCCAGCAGCAGCGGGTGGCTATTGGACGCGCTTTGGCTTACAAGCCCGCGCTGTTGCTTCTGGATGAGCCGATGGGTGCACTGGACCGCCGGTTGCGCCAACAACTGGGCACACAGCTGCGCGAAATCCAGCAGCGCACCGGGATCACCGCCGTCTATGTTACCCATGACCAGGAAGAAGCCTTTATCCTCTCCGATCAGATCGCGGTCATGGAGAAGGGCGAGATCCTGCAGTTCTCCTCTCCCGCCGACCTCTACTTCCGACCGCGCTCGCGCTTCGTGGCCGAGTTCCTCGGCGAGGCGAACCTCGTCGCCGCGAAAGTCGTGACCGAACAGGAGGGCGGGCGCGTCCTCGCCCGCACCGCCTTGGGGGATGTGCCGGCGCGCGACGAAAGAAGCGATACGGCCGCCGAGGCGGAGACCTCGGTGGTCATTCGCCCCGAGGCAATCAAGATGACAGCCGCACCCTGCGCCCTGCCTGGCCATGTGCCGCCCCTCGCCGCCACGATCACGCACGAGCTCTTCCTCGGCAGTCGCTGCCTGGTTACCTTGCGCATCCCTGCCGGCGAAAACGTCCTGATCGAATGCGCCAAAGCAGAGATCCCGCAATCGGGCGGGAACGTCTGGATCACCTGGCCCGACGATGCGGCTGTTCTCGTCAACCACTGAACTGAGGGAAGCGACAACTATGAAGAAGATCCTCATCGCCAACCGGGGTGAAATCGCGTTGCGCATCATCCGGGCCTGCCGCGACAGTGGTTATACCTCGGTGGCGATCGCCGCCGAGCCGGATGCCCGGTTGCTTCATGCCCGCTTGGCCGACGAGTGCCATATTTTGCCCGGCAGCGCACCGCTGGACACCTATCTGAACCAGCAGGCCATCCTCGACATCGCCGCCAAGGCAGGTGCCGATGCGGTCCATCCCGGCTACGGCCTGCTGTCCGAGAACGAAACCTTCGCGGCAGCAGTCGAGGCTGCCGGCCTGACCTGGATCGGGCCCTCGCCCGCATCGATCGCCCTGCTGGGCGACAAGGTCAGCGCGCGCGCCATCGCCAAACGGGCCGGGGCGCCGATGCTGCCCGGCTCAGAGGACGGCCACCTGACTGCATCGCTGGCGCGGGACTTCGCGACCGCCCATGGATTTCCCCTGATCATAAAGGCACAGAACGGCGGGGGCGGGCGGGGCATGCGTATCGTGCGCGACCTCGACTCTCTGGAGCCCATGCTGGAATCGGCGCAGCGCGAAGCCGGTAGCGCCTTCGGCCGGCCGGAATGTTTCATCGAACGCTATGCTGAAGGCGCGCGGCACGTCGAGACCCAGTGCCTCGCCGACAGCCACGGCACCGTACGCGTGCTTTCGACCCGCGACTGCACCCTGCAACGCCGCCAGCAGAAACTGGTCGAAGAAGCCCCTGCCCCATTCCTGAGCCCCGAGCAGCTGCGCCGGCTGGACGAGGCCTCGATCGCCATCCTCAAACTGGCCGACTACCGCGGCGCCGCGACCTGCGAATTCCTGCTGACCCCGCAGGGTGAGCTTGCCTTCCTTGAGGTCAACACCCGGGTCCAGGTCGAGCATCCCGTGACCGAAGAGGTGACCGGCATCGACATCATCCGCGAGATGTTCCGCATCGCCGAGGGCGAAGCCCTGCGCGAGATGCCGCAGGTCTCTGGCCATGCCATCGAATTCCGCATCAATGCCGAGGACATCGCCGCCGATTTCCGCCCCACCCCCGGTCAGATCGCCTACCTGCGGCTGCCCTCCGGCCCCGGGGTCCGGCTCGATTTCGGATACGAGGCGGGCGATACCGTCCCACCCTTCTACGATTCGCTGATCGGAAAGATCATCGTCACCGGCCGCAATCGCGGTGAGGCACTGCTCCGCGCGCGCCGCGCCCTGCGCGAGGTCTCGGTGCTCGGGCCGAAAACCATCGTTCCGCTGCACCTCGCCTTCCTCGAACGCCCCGAATTTACCGCCTCCGAGGCAGCGGGGTTTGCCGTCCACACGCGCTGGGTGGACGCCGAATTACCCACACTGATCGAGGCGGCCGCAAGCCATCCCGAAAGTCACGCGGCCCAGAACCTGGTCGGCGGGGGCAGCGCCTCGGCGGTTGAAGAGGAGGCTCCCACCTTCCGGACCTCGGTAAAGGCACCACTTTCGGGCCTCGTCGTGAAGTGGCTGGTCGAAGAGGGAGAACTGATCCGGCCGGGCGATCCGGTCGCCATCATGGAATCGATGAAGATGGAGCAAACGATCGAATCCGAGGTCGCAGGCATGGTCGCTCATCGCTACGTTGCCGAGGGAAGCTTCATCGACATGCATGAAGATCTGGTTGGAGTGGACTGATGACGAATTGGCCCGCCGACTTCGTTGCTGCTGACGAGAAACCGGAAACCAACGCCCTGCTGACCCTGAAGACGGCGGTCGATGCGACATGGATCGACTACAATGGCCACCTGACGGAGTGGATGTATTACAAGCTCTTCGCCGATGCCGGCGAGAACTTCCTGCGCGCTATGGGCTTCACCGAGGACTATCGATTGAAGGGCTACAGCTTCTTCTCGGTGGAAGGCCATCAGCGCAATCTGCGCGAATGCGTCGTCGGAACGAACATCTCGTTCTACACGGCTTTTGCAGGATTTGATCCCATCCGGCTGCACATCTACCAGTATGCGCTAGATACCGATCGCGGCATCGTGCTGGCAACGGGAGAGCACATGATGCTTCATGTCGACACGCGGTTGCGGAAGGCGCGCCCCGCGCCGCAATACATGCTGGACTGCCTGCAACGGGCGCAGGACAAATGGACACCCACGCTTCGACCGAAGGGGCTGAGCAAGTCAATCCGAGTGATCCCCCGGCCCGCTATGTAACACGCATGTACTGGAGAGGGACGAACTTGTAGTCACAGATTCTATTGATGCTCCGGGCTCAGGCGCCGGCCGTTGATGCTGTCGCGGGGAGCGGTGCAGCAGCCGCCTATTGTCGATTTGATGCTTGGCGCGGGCCTGATTGCTGAAGGCGCCGTGATGGGCAAGCTGATAACGTCATCCTCGCCGGTTGACACCACAACTTCCCGGCCCATGGTCTTCGGCGACGCCATGATGACAACCGCGCAGTTCGACCGCCTCACCCACCGACGCCACATCCTCGAGACAGGACAGCTGCGGCAGAGCCCGCGCTCTGCATAGAATCTGCCCGACGGCGCAATTGCGGAAGGATCACCCGGAAAGCTGCCGTCAGATCGTTCTGCAAAGCCTGCACGGCCATCTCGGGCGCCTTCTGTTCAAGGGCTTCGATCATCTGGCTGTGAAAGGTGATGTTGCCGTCGGGTGGCGAATATCTGTGCAGGGTTGGCCCGATGCGCAGCCAGAGCGTCTCGATCAGCGAGACAAGCGCCGCCGACCCCGAAAGCTTGTAGATTTCAAAGTGGAAGCGGAAGTTGCCGGCAAGCAGGTCCGGGATAGTGCGCGATTCGCTCGACACAATCCGTTTGTAGGCGGCATTGACCTCGGTCAGCCTTTCGATGTCGGCTGGCGACGCATGTTCGGTTGCGCCGCGGATCGCCTGACATTCAAGCAACAGGCGGATTTCGAAGAGTTCCTCGAAGTCACGCCGGTCAGGCTCATAGACGACGAAGGCGCTTTTGTTTCGGCTGGCCAATGCGCCATCGGCATCCAGACGCTTGAGCGCTTCGCGGACCGGGGTGGGGCTTACCCCCAACTCTTCGGACATGGTGCGGATGGTAAGCCGGGCGCCGGGCTGAATCGTTCCGCTCATCAGGCCAAGCCGAAGCGCGCCATAGACCTGACGCTCGACCGAAACGCCCTCCATCGGGACGATGTCGGGCAAGGAAGGAGAGGGCGTGCGGGGGCGCCCGGATGCAGGCCGCCGTCCGTGTTTGCGATCGCTTGGTGCTGCGGTCATTCGCATCTGTTCTCCTTAATGCGTGCAACTCTGGCAATTGACATCACAGTTTTCAATAGTTACCACTTTTGAGATCGCAGAAATAGTGCAGCGATCGGGTCGCATAGGAAAGGCCGAACACCATGTCCCGAAAGGTCATCCTCACCTGCGCCGTTGTTGGCGAAAACCAGTTCAACAGGGCACACCCCAGCTTTCCGATCACACCGCAGCAGATCGCCGATTCCGCGCGTGAGGCGGAAGAGGCCGGCGCGACTGCCGTTCACCTGCATGTGCGCAACCCGGTCACCGGCAATGGCACCCGTGACCCCGACCTGTTCCTGGAAATGGCCACGCGCGTCCGCGACAACGGGGTGAAGGCCATCCTGAACGTCACCTGCGGCGGTGGCGGCATTTTCCGGCCCGACCCGGCGGATGAAAACCACTCCGGTCCAGGCTCGGACGTTGCCTCGGCCGAAGAGCGCGTCCGCCACATCGAGATGATCCGCCCCGAGATGTGCTCGATCGACGTGACCACGCAGAACCAGCTGGATGGCGACAAAGAGTATGTCTATCTCAACACCCAGCAGACGCTGCGCAAGATGGCCAAGCGGTTCCAGGAGCTTGGCGTCAAGCCCGAGATCGAGGTCTTTGCCCCGGGTGATGTTCTGCTGGCCAACAAGATGCTCGCCGACGGCTTCTTCGACAAGCCGCCGGTGTATCAGGTCGTCATGGGTACCAGCTGGGGCCTGCCGGCCACCACCGAAACCCTGACCTACATGCGTAGCCTGATCCCGGCCGAGGCGCATTGGGCGGCATTCGGTATCGGGCGCAATCAGATGCCGATGGTCGCCCAATCGGTCATCCTTGGCGGCAACGTCCGGGTCGGGCTTGAGGACAACCTTTACCTCAAGCGTGGGGTCTTCGCGACCAACGGCGAGCTTGTCGCCCGGGCGCGGACCATCATCGAGTACATGGGTTACGAGGTGGCCACCCCAGACGAAGCCCGGCAGATGCTGGGGCTGAAGCGGCCTTAAACATCGGAGCACAGGCGTGAGCAAGCAATTTCGCATCGGGCTGATCGGGCTGGGCGTGGTGGCGGGATGCCAGCTTGAGGCGCTGCGCCTTCTCGAAAACGTCGAGATAGTGTCCGTCTGCGACGCGCGCACCGCCGTCGCCGAAGCCTGGGCCCAAAGCTGCAACGCGCGCGCCTATTCGAACTACGCCGACCTGCTGCACGACGGCGGTATCGATCTTGTCATGGTCATGACGCCTGCCTCGACCCACCGCCAGATCGTCGAGGCCGCGGCGCACGCCGGGGTGCATGTGTTCTGCGAAAAGCCGCTGGCAGTGACGCTTGCCGATGGCGAAGCGATGATCGCTGCCTGCCGGCAGGCCCGGGTCAAGCTGTTCTACGGCTCGTGCTATCGTTATCTGCCTGCGATTGGCAAGGCGTTCGAGCTGATCCGCCAGGGTGCAATCGGCCGCGTCCAGCTGATGAGCGAGCAGCTGATCGGGGGGCAAGGGCTGGCCGGCTACAGCCAGCTTGGGCCGATCCACTATCCCCATGGCGGCCCCGGAGGGGCTGGAATGGGATTGGTCGATCACGGCATCCATCTCATCGACATCTTTTCATGGTTCGCGGGCGGGGCGCCGGAACGGGTGCTGGGGACGGGCCAGATTTCCGGCGCGCCACCGCAATCCGAGTTTCTGGCGATGTTCTTCCCCGGCGGCACGGTCGGGCATCTGCTCTACAACGCCGCCACCTATGGCACGGGCCTGCCGAACGAAGGCATGTTCAGCGGGGGTCAGGGCTGGCTGACCGACGGCTCGATCGCCTCGTCCGGCGCCTGGGAGAACGAGCCGGGTTCGATCTCGGTCTATGGAACCGAGGGATCGCTGCGGATCTTCCACTATACGAACGCGCTGTTCCTGAACAACGGATCAGGTCCGCGCCGCATCGAACTGAACGGCCGCCCCGCATTCGGTCATTTTGCAACACAGCTCGAAGACATCATGCGATCCGTGCAATCCGACTCTCCTCCGCCAGTCACCGGTGAGGACGGGCTGCTGGCCCTGCGCATCTTGTTGCAGGTTTATGAACACGCAACCGGGCCAGCCGCAGGGGCATAACCAAACGGGGCCGGCCGCCGCATGACTATTGGTGGCAAGGCCGGATCTTGTCCCGAAAGGGAGCAATCCGCAAACAACGAGGACATCTTCCGTGAAACTGCTTCGCATCGGACCGGCCGGTCAGGAAAGACCAGCGATCCTTGACCACGACGGAAAGGCGCGTGACCTGTCGGCGCATGTGGACGATCTTGCCGGCGAGGTGCTGACCCCCGAAGGCATCGCCCGGATCGCGGTGCTGGACCCGCAAAGCCTGCCGCTTCTGCCCGCTGGCCGCATCGGACCCTGCGTCGGCCAGGTCGGCAAATTCATCTGCATCGGCCTGAACTACGCCGACCATGCCGCCGAAAGCAACCTGCCGGTTCCCGCCGAGCCGATCATGTTCATGAAGGCTACCTCCGCGATCTGCGGTCCGAACGACGATATCCTGATCCCCCTTGGCGCAGAGAAGTGCGACTGGGAGGTGGAACTGGGCATCGTGATCGGCAAGGGCGGCGTCTATATCGACAAGGCCGAGGCCATGGGCCACGTCGCGGGTTATTGCGTGGTCAACGACGTCTCCGAGCGGGCGTTCCAGATGGAGCGCGGCGGTCAGTGGACCAAGGGCAAAAGCGCCGACACCTTCGGCCCTCTGGGGCCATGGCTGGTCACGGCCGACGAAGTTCCCGACCCGCAGAACCTGTCGATCTGGCTTGAGGTCGATGGAACGCGCCGCCAGAACGGATCGACCCGGACCATGGTCTTTCCGGTCGCGCATCTGGTGCACTATGTCAGCCAGTTCATGTCGTTGCAGCCCGGGGACGTCATCGCCACGGGCACGCCGCCCGGCGTCGGCATGGGCCACAAGCCGCCGGTCTATCTGATGGGTGGCGAAACCCTGCGTCTCGGGATCGAGGGCATGGGCGAGCAACTGCAGCGGGTGCGTCGCCAGTAGCCGGCGGCAGCCGCAATCGAACCCCAGCATCACAAGGACAGACCGATGTTCGAGACTCTGGCCGTCGCCCCGCCCGACAAGATCATGGGCCTTGCCGCGCTCTATCGCAGCGATCCCAGGCCCGACAAGATCGACCTTGGGGTGGGCGTTTACAAGGATTCCTCCGGCGCGACCGTGATCATGCGCGCGGTGCGCGAGGCCGAGACGCGCCTTCACGGCGAACAGACGACCAAGACTTACATGGGCATGGCCGGCGACGAAGGCTTCAACGCCGCGATGATCCGGATGGTGTTCGGGGCCGCGGCCCAGACCGAACGGCTGTTCTGCGGCCAGACCGCCGGTGGCACGGCCGCGCTGCGCCTGTCGGCCGAGCTTCTTGCCAAAGCCCGTCCCGAGGCCACCGTCTGGCTGCCCGATCCCACATGGCCCATCCATGAGCCGATCTTCCGCACCGAACGCCTGCGCACTGCCAGCTATCCCTATTTCGATGCGGCGACCGGCCGCATCCGGTTCGACGACATGCTGGCCGGCCTGCACGCGGCCAAGGCCGGCGACATCGTCATGCTGCATGGCTGCTGCCACAATCCGACGGGCACCAACCTGACCCTTGATCAATGGGCGCGCATTGCCGACCTTGTGCAGGAGCTTGGCCTGTTTCCCTTTGTCGATCTGGCCTACCAGGGCTTTGGCGACGGGCTGGAGGCCGATGCGGCGGGTGTCCGGCTATTGGCCCGGCAGGTTCCCGAAATGGCAGTCGCGACCTCCTGCTCGAAGAATTTCTCGGTTTATCGCGACCGGGTCGGGGCCATGTTGCTCTTATGCCGGGATGCCGACAGCGCCAAGGTCGTCGCCAGTCAGGCGCTGATGGCGACGCGGATCATGTATTCCATGCCGCCAGATCACGCTGCCGCGGCGATCCGGATCGTCCTGCAGGACGAAGCCCTGACCGAAGACTGGAAGGCCGAGCTCGAAAGCATGCGCCTGCGCCTGCAAACTCTGCGCGCGGACGTGACGCTTGCGCTGCGCCGCCACGCGAACTCGGGCCGCTTCGACTTCATCGCCGAGCACCGCGGCATGTTCTCGCGCCTTGGCATCACCGAAGCTCAGGTCGAACGCCTCCGCGCCGAGTTCGGCATCTACATGACCAGCGACAGCCGCTTCAACATCGCAGGCCTGCGCGAAGACGATGTCGAGCGCTTTGCCCGCACCGTGGTCAGCGTCCTGTAACCAGCCCCATCCGACATGAACGACGCGCGGGGATCATCCGGCGCGTGCAGGGGGCCGAGACGATGCCGGGCGCGTTGTCCGGACCGTGGTCAATCCGCCTTGGTCCGGACGGCGCTCAGGGAAGCGCGTGGGTCATCCGGAGCGCAACGCATGGGTTGCGGCTTCGTCAATGTGCAGGCTGCCGGCGCGGTCCGACTGGGTCAGGGCCACGCGATAGACCGACCTCGCCCGCTCGACCGACACCAGGCCCTCGTGCACGTCATGCAGAACGGCATGGGGGTCGCGCAACCCCGGGTCGCCATAACCGCCACCGCCACAGGACCGTGACAGGATGGCGTCGCCAGGCAGCAGGGTTTCGCTGTGGCAGGCCGGCAGCACGGTGTGCGAGCCGTCCTTGCCCAGCCGATACGCGGCCGAGCAGGCGCCATCACCACCACCGCGCGCGCCCCGGGCGGGATGCACCGTACCGTCCGAGGCATAGATCACCGTCAGGTCACAATTGTCGATCGGCCCGAACTCCACGTCGATCGAGGGCGCCCCGCGATACTGCCCTGCCCCTTCGCTGTCGGGCACCAGACGGCGCTGGAAGACCATCATCGGGTGGTGCAACTCGTCAACCTCTATGCTGTCCTGCCGCGACAGACCGGCATTGCCGGAATGGATCATCGTCAGAAAGCCGTCACTGACCGGGGTTCCGGCCCCGCCCGTGGCACCCAGCATCAGCTGGTTGACAAAGCGCTCACCGGTGCGGGGATCGACGCCCGAGATCACCCCGGTCGCCGGGGGAATGATCGGTCCGACTTCCGCCATGCCATGGCCATGAGCGATCTCGGCGATGCCCCGCTGCACCGGGTTGGTCACCCGATCGGCAAGGTTGGTCGTCGCCACCGAGCAGGAATAGGGATGGCGGGGAATGCCCACAACGCAGTTTTCACGCAGCTTGATGTCGATGCAGCGGAAGCTGCCGTGATTGGCCGGCACGCTATGGTCGATGATGCCGTTGTAGACCGCAACCATGGCGGCGGTGCGCGAGCAGGCTTCGGACAGGTTCAGGCCGCAAGGCTGGCAATCGATGTTGTCGGTCAAATCGATGGCAATGCGCCCGGCCGTGGCGTCGATGTCAACCTTGACCTTGACAGGGATACCCTCGGGCACGCCAGGGAAGGGATCGTGGCTGGAGTGGACCTCGATGCTGCCCGAGCCAAGGCGACGGATCGCTTGGGTCATCTTCTTCTCGGAATAGTCGAACCAATCCTCGGCATAAGTGGCCAGCGCTTCCCAGCCGTATTTTTCACCAAGCGAAAGGATCTCGCGCTCACCGATGCGGACCGCACCAAGCGTCGCCAGATAGTCGCCCCACCATTGCTCGGGCACGCGGATGCGCGCCTTGCACATGCGGATCAGATCCTGGTTGTCCTGATAATCCGCCTGAATCTTCGCGGCCGAGAATATCAGCGCGCCCTCCTGATAGACGTCGCGCGCATCGCCCATGTAGGTCGTGGGCTTGGAGTTGCCGCAGTCGGCCTGGTGGGCCTTGGCCAGCACGAAGAACCGCACGACGCCGCCGTCGTCAATCACAGGGACAATCAGGCAGTGGTCGGCCGCGTGGGAATTGCCCTCATAGGGGCTGTTGTGCAGAAAGCAGTCGCCCCGCCGCAGCACCGGATGGTAACGCCGCACTGTCTGGCACATCAGGTCCGGCCCGGCCAGCGTGTGGATGGGCAGGCTTTCGGCGGACGACAGCAACCGGCAATCGGCGGTCAGGATAACGCAGGAAAAATCATGCGCCGTGTTCAGCACGCCCGACCGGGCCGTGCGGAACAGGGTGTTCTGCATCTTGCGGGCGATGCTTTCAAAACGGCTGGCCAGAATGGCCATCTTCACGCCATCGGCGCGCGGAGAGGAAAGGGGTTCGGTCATGATCGGTTGCCCTCAAAAGGTGATCCGCAGGCCGCCGCCCGGTGTCCGCACCGCTTGCGTTCCCGGATCGACGACGACAGTGGTGAAAGAGGACTCGATGATCGCAGGCCCTGCGACCCGGCTGTCGGGCTCCATCTTCTCAAATCGGACGACGTCTGCCTCTGCCCAGCCGGTCTCGCCGAAATAGACGCGGCGCTTGGCAGCTTGGCTAGAGCCCGAGGCGATGGGCAACTGTCCGGTTCCCCCCTCGCGGATGCGGCAACTGACCTTGGCACGCCAGGTCACGAATTCGATGTCCGATTGTTCGTCCGAGATCTCGAAGATCGTCATGTGGGTCTGGTGGAACGCCTGGATCAGGCCCTGCAGATCCTCCTCACCCGCCAGGTGGCCGGCGGCGAGTGGAACCTCGATTTCCCAGATCTGGTGCATGTAACGCGCCTCGACCGAGAAATCGACCGCGACCGTCAGCGCATCGCCACCGGGGCCATTTGCAAAGGCGCGGCATTGACGCTCAAGCTCGGCCAGCACGCGGTTGACCGTGGCGTAGTCGAATTTCCGGGTCGTTGTATAGAACACCTGGGCGTAGTCCGACGTGATGTCGGACATCAGCGCTCCCGCTGCGGACAGGACCGAGCCCGCCTCGGGGATCAGCACGCCGGCGCAGCCCAGCTTGCGGCCAACCGCGACGGCGTTCAGGCCCGCCGCCCCGCCGCCCCCGATCAGCACCGAATCCGAAGGGTCAATTCCCTGGTTGATGGTGATTTCGTCGATCGCGCCGACCATCTTTTCGGTCGTCAGCGCCAGGACGGCGGCGGCGGCCTCTTCGACCGAAAGGCCCAGCTTGTCGGCAACCGACCGTTTCAGGGCGTTGCGGGCCGCCTCGCGATCCAGAACCAGCCGACCACCCAGAAAGAAGTCCGGGTCGATATAGCCCAGGATGATCGAGCAGTCAGTGACCGTCGGCTCTTGCCCGCCCTTGCCGTAGGCCACCGGGCCGGGGGTGGAACCGGCGCTCTGCGGGCCGACCCGCAAAAGTCCCGCCTCGTCAACCCAGGCGATCGAGCCGCCGCCGGCGCCGATGCTTTTCACATCGACCGAGGGGAAGCCGGTCATATGTCCGCGGAAGCGCTGCCCGATCCAGGTTTCGCGCGTCCAGGGGATGCGGCCGTCGCGCACAAGGCTGACGTCATAGGTGGTGCCGCCGGTATCCGCGATGATCGCATCGGCTCCGCCGAAATCGCGCGCGGCATAGAACCTTCCCGCAACAGGCGCCATCGAGGGGCCGGAGTTGATCGAATGGATCGGCGCGCGCGCGACGGCCGCAGCGTCCATGATCCCGCCGCTGGACGTGACCATCAGGGTGCGCCCCTTGAAGCCCGCCGCGATCAGCCGCCGGGTCAGACCGTCGAGGTAGTCAAACATCAGGGGCTTCAGCGAGGCGTCGATCACAGTGGCCGAGGCGCGGCGATACTCGCGCAGGGCCGGGTTCAGGACATGCGACAGCGTATAGGGGACACCGGGCATGTGCTGCTCTAGCAACTCGCCGATTCGCCGCTCGTGGGCACTGTTCACGATCGACCACAGAAGGCAGACGCCGACTGCTTCAACCTTTTGGGCCTTCATCGTCTCTATCAGCTTCAGCACAGCCGCTTCATCAAGCTGCTCATGCACCTGTCCGTTCGCCGCAATCCGTTCTGGCACCTCAAAGGTCAGCTGGCGCGGGACATAGGGTTCCGGGTAGGGAACCGTGAAGTTGAAGGGCTCCATCCGGCCGCCTTCGCGCAGGACAAGCACATCGGGATGGCCCTTGGTGGTCAGAAAGGCCGTGCGGGCAACCTGCTGTGTCAGGATCGCGTTGATCGCCCGGGTGGTGCCATGGATGAAGGTGTCGGCGCGCCCAAGGAAGTCAGCCAACCCGACCCCCGAGTCCGCTGCTGCCAGGGCAAGCGCGTCGAGCACACCGCGGACCGGATCGTCCGGCGTGGTTGAGGCCTTGAAAAGGCGGATGGAATTGCCGTCCTCGACCACGAGATCGGTGAAAGTCCCCCCTGTGTCACAGGCCAAGCGCATCCGAGTCCTCCTTGCTGGCACAGCATTCTGTCCGTCTCGTAATTATGAGATCACAGAAATACACACGACGGAAGATGCTTTTCTTGCCAACGAAAAAGTTTCCGGCGCGCAGGGCTGCGCGCCGGAAAAATTGGTCGGGATCGAGAAGTTGCCAAACGGGTGCAAACGTCAGGCGCCGGTCTTGGACCTGACCTGCTTGATCCAGATCAGCCATGGCCTGGAGATGTGCCCCCTGTCAGCTTTCCGTTGCCCGCCGGCGCGGAAACGAAAATTCCTTGCCGTTCATCAGCCCCTTGGGCCGGAAGATCAGGATCAGGATCATGATGATTCCCAGTCCGATCTCCTGAATGCCCTTCGGCGCCGCGATCAGAAAGTCTCCGCTTTCCAGGGCGCGCAGAAACTCTGTGGCAATCGTCACAGCGATCACACCAACCATCGCGCCACCCAGACTTTGCAGTCCTCCGACCGTCAGCATCGCGATGGTCAGGAAGGTCAGGTTCAGGTAGAAGCTCTCGATCGTCAGGATGCCCATGAACGAGCCATAAAACGCCCCGCCGAGCCCGGCGACGATCGCGCTCAGGACCCAGGCGATCAGCCGCATCTGACGGATCTTCACGCCGGACGAGCGGGCTGCGACCGGCTCATCCCGGCTGGCACGCAGCATGAAGCCGTATCGGGTCAGCTGAAAGATGAACGCGATCCAGATCGCAGCCACAGCACCAAGTGTTGCATAACCCGGGCCGACTTCGACCGGAATGTTCGAGATCGAGCTTGTCCCCGCGGTAACCGATTCCCAGTTGGCGTACACGGCATAGACAATGGCGAGGAAGGCAAAGCTGGCGATCGAGGCCGAAATCCCCGACAGCCGCACGAAGATGATCCCGATGGCCAGGGCGACAAGGCCGGTGACGATCACCGCGCTCAGCAGGCCGACCGGGAACGAAAAGGCATTGTTCAGCAGCACATCGGGCAAGCCCGGCAGATACAGCGGCTTGACCATGGGCAAGGTGCAGCAGGTGAACCACGCCGAGGCATAGGCGCCGATCGCCGCGAAACCGATATGCGCATAGGACAGGATGCCGGAATTCCCGACAAAGATGTACAGCCCGACGACCATGATGATGCGCACCATCATCTCGGTGATGATGGTCCCGGTCACGCCGCCGACCACCAGTGTCAGCAGCCCGGCCGCCGTCAGGATGAGGGTGGGAACCAGGGCCGGAGCGACGGTTCGGAGGATGTTGTCCCGATCAATCATTCAAACACGCTCCTCGATGCCCTTTACCCGAACCAGTCCGCTTGGCCGGACGACCAAGAGCAAGACGACAATGCCGAACAGAAAGGCGTCGCGGAAAGGCCGCGCGTCTGCCGGAAGATAGGCTTGCAGGAAGGAACTGGTCACCCCGACAACCAGACCCCCAAGGACAGAGCCGGTCAGGCTGCCCATCCCGCCGATGACGGTGGCGATGAAGGCATAAAGCACAACCCCAAGCCCCATGTTGGCTGAAAGTACGCCCGTTTGGGTCACCAGCAGAAGCGAGACCGCCGCCGCCAGAAGGCCGCTGATGACAAAGGCAAGCCCGATGACGAAATCAGCCCGCACCCCCAGATAGCGCGCCATGGTGAAATCGTCCGATGCAGCCCGCATCTGCATCCCATAGCGCGTCCGGTACAGAAAGGTCGTCAGCGCCACCAGGAGAGCAATTGTCGAGCAGATGACCACAAGTTGCAGGATCGGCAGGCGGATGTCTCCAATCGTGATGAACTGGCTCAGCTCGGGCCAGAGGCCGATGGATTTCGGGCGTGAGCCGTAGATCGCCAGAACGATGTTCTGGATCAGATATCCCAAGGCAAAGGAGGCGACCATCAACGTTGTCGGCGGTGCGGTCCGCAGGAAGCGGAACACCAGCCGATCCGACAGAAGGGCCGCAGCCACGACAATCATGCAGACCGCCATGATCAGCGGCAGGGCATGCCACCCACCGACAAAGACCGTGGCCGTCGCCGCCATCGAAGGCACGATCAAGCTGTAGGCACCGATTGTCACATAGTCGCCATGGGCGAAGTTGATAAGCCTGAGGATGCCGAACAAAAGGCCGATGCCAAGTGCTGCCAGCGCATACAGGCTTCCCAGGCTGAGGGCATCGATCAGGGTCTGAATGAAATAGGCCATCAGGTGTTTTCCTCTTCCACCCAGCTCTTGTGATGCGATGTGCTGCCGAAATAGGCATCTGACAGAGCCGTGCCCTCACGCAAATCAGCGGCCGAGCCACTCAGCCGGATCGAGCCATCGCGCAGGACATAGACGGTATCGGCAAATTTCAGCACGCGCTTCGAGGTCTGCTCGTTGATGAGCAGCGTCAGACCGCGCTCTTCGCGCAACTGACGCAGCAGCTGATACACCTCGTCAACGATCTTTGGCGCAAGGCCAAGCGACGGCTCGTCAACCAGAAGCAGCCGGGGACGGGTCATCAGCCCGCGCGCGATCACCAGCATCTGCTGCTCGCCGCCTGAAAGCTTCCCCGCCGGCTGGGAATATCGCTCGCGCAGACGCGGAAAGAGGTCAAGCAGCCGATCCAGATCGCGCTGCGAGCCAGCCCGGTCGCGCACCACATGCGAAGCAACCAGAAGGTTCTCGCGCACGGTCAGCGTGGGAAAGACATGGCGGCCTTCGGGAACAAGCGATATGCCCGTGGCCGCCAGATCTTCGGGGCGGCGACCGACGATCATTTGCCCGTCAAGTGCGATCGCCCCGCCGCTTGGCCGGACGCCGCCAGCGATGGCCTGCAGCAGGGTCGATTTCCCGGCACCGTTCGGCCCGATGATGACGGTCACCGATCCCCGTGCGACGGTCAGAGAGACATTTCGTACCGCGGTCATCCGGCCATAGCTGACCGAAATGCCATCGATGGTCAGCAAAGCCCCCCCAGACGTTTGGCTGTTCATAGTTCCGCCCCCAGATAGGCTTCGATGACGGCCGGATTTGTCCGGATCGAATGTGGCGTTCCCTCGGCGATCGTCCGACCGCCGTCCAGCACATGAATCCGGTGGCTGACCTTCAGCACGACCGTCATGTTGTGTTCGATCAAGATGACCCCGCAGCCAAATTTCGCGGGCAGGGTTTCCACCAAATGCATAAGTTCTTCGCATTCGGAATCCGACATGCCCGCGGCAGGTTCGTCCAGCAACACGAAGTTCCGCTGACCCGCAAGCGCGCGCGCGATTCCGACGCGACGCTCGTCGGTATAGGGCAGGACAGAGGCAAGGCTTTTCGCGATTGAAGCAATACCCAGTCCGTCCAGCAGTTCCAGCGCCCGGCGCCGCGCTTCGGCCCGCGACAGCCCAGAGCAGACGAAGGGCACTTCGACGTTCTCAAGGACCGTCATGTCCGCAAAAAGGCGACCGCCCTGAAACGTCCGGGCGACGCCCTGGTTCCGGAAGGCCACCGGATCCCAGCTCGTGGTATCCTCACCGTTCAGAAAGATCGTGCCGGACACTGGTTTCTGGAACCCTGTGAGGCAGTTCACCAGCGTCGTCTTTCCTGCGCCGTTGGGCCCGATCAGGCCGACGACCTCACCCGGTGCAACCGTCAGGTTTACGTCTTGAAGCGCCTTTAGCCCGCCGAAGCTGACACTGACTGCTTCGGCGCGAAGTTCCGCCCGACTGCGAGCCATTGAGTTGTGACCTTTCCTGTTTGGGCTGGCCATGGCGCGACCCTGGTCAAGGCCTTGCGGCCTTGGGTCCACCGACCTGTTCGAAAGTTAGGATGTGCCGACCGCCGGACAGCGGTCGGCACAGAGGTTCAGTTCGCCTGCCGGAACAGGACGTTGAAGGGCACGGGTTCGCTGATCGTGTATTCATCGACCACCTTGGGCACGCCGTTCTCGTAGCGCAGGATCTGCATTGGCGCAGAGGCCTGGATGTGAAGCTCGGCGCTGAAGGTCCGCGGCCCGATCATCGTCATCTCATCCTTATACTGCTCCATGATCGGAACAACCTTGTCGGCATCCGTCGTCCCTGCCTTTTCAACGGCGCGCGCCCAGAGATCAAGGAAGGTGTAGGGCAACAAGCCATAGACGGTAGCCGGCGGCGCACTGTACTTCGCCGCAAAGGCCTTGACGAAGTCGTTCACTTCCGGACGCGGGTCATCGCCGTGAATCGAGGCCTGGACCGGGATGTAGAAGTCGGTCAGACCCGGAACAGAATCGACCCAGTAGGTGCCGTCCATTGCCGATCCCGACAGGATCGGCATCGTCAGACCCGCTGCCCGAATTTGACGGATCGCGCTGGCACCACCGGGCACATAGGAGCAGACCATAAGAACATCAGGCTTTTCCGGCAAAGCCAGGATGCGGGTGATCTGAGCCTGAATCGAGGGGTCGTCGTTCTTGAAATCGTCGCTTCCCAAAGAGGTCAGCCCAACAAGTTCGGCGCCCCACTTGTAGCCCGCGCAGAGCGACTTGTTGTACTCGTTGATCGAGTCAAGAAGCGTGTATTCGGTCTTGGCACCCAGCTTGGACTGGGCCCAGCCTGCGATCGACGCCCCCTGGACCTGCGAGGCGACGGAAGAGGTGAAGGCATAAGGCCCTGCACCCTGAATACCGGCCTTCGGGTCTTCGGCCGCAAGGAAAACCGACAGCTTGCCGGCGCGCTGGACCGCTGCCGCGGCAGGAGAGCCCTGATCGTAGTCGCCCGAGACGATGACGATGTCGGCGCCAGCGTCCACCATTTCCTGACCGGATCGGGCGCTTTGGGCACGGTCAGACTTGGTGTCTGAAAGAAGCCACTGGATCTGCTTGCCCAGCAAGCCACCCTTGGCGTTCTGGTTTTCCACCCAAAGTTTGATCGCGTTCGTGCCGTCGCCATCATAGGCAGCCATGAACCCGGACTCGGCCACTGCCAGTCCGATGATGATTTCGTCACCCTCGGCGAAGGACGGGGTAGCGATCATACCGGTCGCTGCAAGCATGAGTGTTCCGGCAAGGACACGTCTCGTCTGATTGAACTTAGTCATTAGTCCCTCCACAGTTGTTGGTCTGAGATCGCAGAAAGCACTCAAGGGCGTCACGCGCGATCCGTCAAGCGAATCGAGATGCCATCGTCAAAAAACTGTCGGGATCAGCCAGGAAGCAGATTTCGACTCTTGCGGTGTGCAGAGTGGCTGCCGGCAACCCCGCCACCGAACAACGTTAGGCGATCGAAATCAACACCACAATCCGCAAAAACCAAACGACGCCTGGCCTACGCCCGTTCGTCCGGTTTGCCTTCTTGGCGGCGTGACCTAACAGACGAAGATCAGACATCTTTTCGGGCAACCGCAGGAGTCGGCGACTGCGGTTGTCGGAGCAATTGGACGCCGCCCTTGTTCCCAGACATGGACTAGGCCGTCCGGATATCGCCACAACAGATAAGTATCGCCGGGTGCACCTGCGATACTGGTTTCTGCGATCGGTCAGCCACTCACCGTCGCCGAGGGCGGCTGGCCTTCGCTTCCGTTGCCAGTGCGCGTGCCTTGCGGCCGGTCCTCCAGCAGATCGCCAGCAAACCTGATGACGTTTTCTGTCGTTTCCCGGATGTGGCGCTCGATAAGGTCGAGAGTTTCGGGCAGACGGTCCAGACAGGCATCCATGATTGCCTTGTGCTGAACGTCCTTTGGGCGCCATTGGGTCCGGAAGATCGAAGACATGCGGCGATAGCGGTGCGCCCGTTCGAACAGCTTGTGGCGCAACTCCAGCAGGATCTTCGAATCGCAGGCGTTGACCAGTGCATAATGGAACGCGCCATGCAGCCGGATCCATTCGGCATCCAGATAATACTGGCTGCCAAGCCGGCTCTGCAGGCGATCCATCCGGTGATAGGCTGCAAGGACCCCAGCCTCCCAGGCATCATCCCCCCGCTCGATCGACCGGCGCAGCGCGTCGCGCTCGATCAGGACGCGGCAGTTTGTCAGATCCTCCAGGTCAGCAATGGAGACCGGCGCCACGACAAAGCCCCGTTGTCCCTCGGAGGTAACCAACTGCTCGGCAGTCAAGCGTGACAACGCCTCGCGCAGGGTCGAGAAACTGACCTCATATCGATCACGGAGCAACTCAAACCGCAGTTTCTCGCCCGGGGGGAGCGCGCAACTCAGAATGTCTTCGCGCAGCCGATGCAGCACATCACCCGCCCGGGTCTCACCCTTCAACCTGCCAGTTTCCATTTCGCTGTGTCTGTCCCATGCACGTTGGAATAGGTCTGTCCGCAATGTAGAGGGTCCCGGGCAACTCCGCAAATGATCAACGCATGACGAACCCAACTATTTCGAAAATCCTGAAATCCTCTGAATTGGGCGCGACGGTCAGGATGGGGCAAGCCAGTGCCCAAGCTGATCCAGCAGCCTGCACAACCCATCTGCCGAGGCGGCATGGCCAAAGACGACCCGGTCTGGACGGATCAGCACCGCTGCCGCACCGTGCCGCTGTAACCAACCCGACAGCAGCCCGTCCTGCTCCACTAGTTCAGAGCCAAGGCGGTGAATGCCTACGCCAAGCGCCACCGCGGTCTGACGCAGTCCTTCGGGCAGCGCGAAGCCTTCTTCCATCACCAAATGGAAACCGCCGCCCAGAACATCATCCAGTCGCAGGGGCCCGGTTGCGGTACGAAGGACTGGCTGCGGGCAGGGGCAGCCGCTGCCGGCAGGCGCAAGGCCATCAGACCCGCGCGCAACAATACCGTGGCCAATCGGCGGGAAAAGATCCTGCCGGATCCGCGGCCGTGGGTCGGCGGCCACCTCGGCCACCATCGCTTCGTCACGCGCCGCGGCCGCGACCGGGTCACGCTCGCAGATGATACGGCCCAACCCCTTGGTGATCGCGATCACCTCCCGCACCAGCGGGCGACGCTCGGCTTCATAACTGTCCAGAACGGCGTCGGGCCAACCCTGCCGCAGCACGCCCGAAAGTTTCCAGGCCAAGTTTGCAACGTCCTTGATACCCTGCACCATGCCCTGCGCCAGAAAGGGCGGCGTCATATGGGCGGCATCACCGGCCAGAAAGACCGCGCCGCGCCGCCAACCCTGCGCGACCAGGGCATGGAACCGATAGGCTGCCGACCGCCAGATGCGCGCCTGATCGGGGCGGAGCCAGGGCGCAAGCAACCGCCAGATCCCCTCCTCGCTGTTCAGCGCTGCAGGGTCATCGCCGGGCATGATCATGAATTCCCACCTGCGCAGGTTTTCCGGGCCGATGACGAAGGTATGGGGACGTGCCGGGTTGCAATACTGTACATTGGTGCTGGGCAGGCCGGGCACCGGCCCCGACAGCAGCATGTCGACCACCAGCCAGGGCTCGTCAAAGACCAGATCCTCAAAGGAAAGACCCATCGCCCGGCGGACAAAGCTGTTGCCGCCGTCGCAGCCAATGACATAGCGGGTGTGCAGTGTCTCTGTCGCGCCGGTCAGGTTGTTGCGCAGCGTCAGGCGCGGCGATGCGGGCGTCTCCAGCGCCACCAGTTCGGTTCCCGGCCGCAGGGTTGCCCCCAGCCTGACAGCCCGCTCGCGCAGGCGGGCCTCCAGCTTGGGTTGCACGAAGGTCATGTAGGGGGGCCAAGCCAGTGGCCAGGGTTGCGGCGGCGACTCAAAACGGCGCAACAGCCGGCCATCCCGGGCGCGGTATTCCGAGGCGTGATAGACGCCGATATCCGTCATCAGATCATCGGCAAGTCCGATCTCTTGGAAGACGCGCATCACCTCCTGATCCATGCCAATCGCCCGCGGCAGGGCATAGACCTGCTCGGCGGCATCAATGCCCAGCACCCGAATGCCGGCATGTGCCAGGAGACTGCAGAGCGTAGTGCCAACCGGACCAAGCCCGACCACGACAACCTCGAACTCCGGTTCCGCCGCGGTTTCCCTCTCCGCCTGCTGCGCCATGGGTCTTTCCATCTGCCTCTCCTCTCCCGGCAATGCCGCCACCCGATGCCGACCGCCAGATCTCTTCGCCCCATCCAGCCGAAGGATTGTAGCGCCCTTAGCCCGCTCGCCGAAACGACTCGCTGCGGAGATTGATATAAATTTGGAAATTGTTTGACAATTTCGAAATTACGAAATTTATCTGATGAAGATGTGACTGTTCGGCATGCGGAGAACGACATGGAATCGGGAATGATGCGCCGGGTTAAGGCCATTGGCCGCCACCGGCAATCACTGCGGATCTCGCCGCAGGGAGGGGCCCGTGGCGCAGCGGGATCTGCCCCGACCGGCCAGGCCGCTCTGCCGAAACTCGACGCGCACTGACCCGGAAAGGCCGACCATGCGACTGGTCTGTTTCCACGCCGCGCAAGCGGATCGATACGGCATACTGCGAGAGGGCATGCTGCACGAGATCGCCTGCAATCCGCACGACCCTGCGGCCATCAGCCGACTGCTGGCCGATCCTGCCGCAACCCCCGCAACAGGCACCGTCTTCGATCCGGACAGGGTGGACTGGCTGCCCCCGGTCGTGGCGCCGGGCAAGATCTTCTGTGTTGCGACCAACTTCCGGGAACCGGCCAATGCCAACAAACCCATGCCCGACTATCCGCTCCTGTTCACCCGGTTCAGTGACAGTCTGGTCGGCCATGGTAAACCCCTGAAAAAGCCTGCGGTCAGCGCGCAATATGACTTTGAGGGCGAGCTCGCCCTGATCATCTGCCGCCCAGGGTTTCGTATTCCGCAGGCCGAAGCGATGCGCCATGTGGCGGGCTATGCCTGTTTCAACGATGGCAGCCTGCGCGACTGGCAGAAGCATTCCAGTCAGTTCACGCCCGGCAAGAATTTCTTTGCCTCGGGCAGCTTCGGGCCGGCTTTGGTAACCATCGACGAAATCGCGGATTTCGCGGCGCTGCGGCTGGAGACGCGGCTCAACGGCAAAGTCATGCAGTCCATCGGCATGGATGCGATGATCTTCTCCCCAGCCTGGCTGATCGCCTATGTTTCGACCTTCACGCCTCTGGCGCCGGGGGATGTTATCGTCACCGGCACGCCCTCGGGCTTCGGCTCCAGCCGCGTGCCGCAATGCTTTCTGGCACCGGGGGATGAGGTGGAAGTCGAGATTAGCGGCATCGGGCTGCTGCGAAATCGGGTCGAGGCCGATCATATTTCGTAATATGGAAGTATTTTCGAAATATCTTGCCAACAGCCGGCAATAGCTCTATGGCTTGGAAGAGAGCCGTACGGGGAGAAGCGGAAATGTCACATCTGGTTTTTGCGATCGGACATATCAAACTGAACACCAGCCGCCTGGAAGAGATGCTGCGCGACGCAACCGAGATTCTGGGGTTGCGCATCAGCGGCGAGGCAGAGGGTCAGGTCTGGCTGAGTTCCAACGGACGCGCGGCCGAACTGGTTCTGGTCGCCTCGGATGAAAACTCCTGCAATACGATCGGACTCGAGGCGCTGACCGCCGAAGCCGTGGCCGAGGCCGCCTCGCGCGTCGAGGGCGCCGGTTGCCGGATCGTCAGCGAAAGGCCCAGCCTTGCCGTCTGCGATGCGGGGGTCACCTTCGACACTCCCGAAGGACTGCGCTTTGAAATCCACACCCCGACCCGGGACGACATGTACAAACCGCGCTATGCGACGCGCGGGGTCGGTCCGCGCCGGCTGGATCATGCGAACCTGCTGTCGCCCGATCCCGAAGCCACACGCAATCAACTGATCCGGATCGCCGGCATGGGGATGTCAGAGCGGATGGTGAACGATGCCCTGTCGTGGATGTATGGCGGCAACCGCCAGCACCACATCCTTGGCGTCGTCAAGAGCCACGCGCCGGGCCTGCACCACTACTCGTTCGAATTCCCCGAGTTCAGCATGTACAACCGTCTTGGCGACATTCTTGACCAGCACGACCGCCAGCTGCTCTGGGGGCCGGGCCGCCACCGTCCGGGCGACAACAACTACGCCTACTATGTCGATTCCGCGGGCTGCATCTGCGAATGTTCCGGCCCGATGTCGGCCGTCGCCGACGAGGCGAACTTCGAACCCCGCGTCATCACCAACCTCGCCCGTCCGGGCAATGTGCGCGACATGAACGTCTGGGGCACCCCGGCGCCGGTCGAATGGCGCGAGCATTTCTTTCCCTTCCAGCCACTCTGAGTTCCCGAATGCACGCCAACCTTGTCGCAGGGGAATGGGTTGACGGTCGGCCGGTGCCGAACATCAACCCCTCGGATCTGTCCGACGTGATCGGCGACTATGCAGCAGGAGATGCTGCTCTTGTCACCGATGCCATCGCGGCAGCGCGCACGGCGCTGAGAACCTGGCAGTTTTCAGCGCCGCTTCAGCGGCATGCGATCCTGTCGGCCACCGCGCGCGAGATTGCCGCGCGGCGCGAAGATCTGGGGCGCCTGCTGGCGCGCGAGGAAGGCAAGACCCTGGCCGAGGGCATGGGCGAGGTCAGCCGCGCCGCACAGATCTTCGACTTCTTTGCCGGCGAAGCGCTGCGGCTGTCGGGAGAGACCGGCCGCTCCATCCGGCCCGGACTGGAGGTTTCGATCACACGAGAGCCGGTTGGCGTGGTCGGGCTGATCACGCCCTGGAACTTTCCCATCGCCATTCCGGCGTGGAAGATCGCGCCGGCCCTGGCCTGGGGCAATACGGTGGTATTCAAGCCGGCCTCGCTGGTGCCGGGTTCGGCCTGGGCGCTGGTCGATATCCTGCACCGCGCCGGCGCGCCGGCAGGGGTGGTCAATCTGGTGATGGGCGGTGGCAGGACCGTCGGTCAGGCGCTGATCGAAGGCGATCTCGACGCGATCAGTTTCACCGGCTCCAGCGGGACCGGCACGCAGATCGCAGCGGCCTCGGCTGCGCGGCTCCGGCGGTTCCAGCTGGAGATGGGTGGCAAGAACCCTTTGATCGTGCTCGACGATGCCGATCTCGACAAGGCGGTCGGCGCGGCACTTGACGGGTCGTATTTCGCCACCGGCCAGCGCTGCACCGCAAGTTCCAGGCTGATCGTCACCGAGGGAATCCATGACCGCTTCGTAGCCGCCCTGACCGACCGGATCGCCGCCTTGCGCGTCGGCCATGCGCTGGAGCCGGAGACGCAGATCGGTCCGGTGGTTGACGACGGACAACTGAATTCGAACCTCGGCTATATCGCTACCGGCCTGGCCGAGGGCGCCCGCCTGACGATCGGTGGCGAGCGGCTGGAGCGTCCGACACAGGGGTTCTTCCAGCGCCCTGCCCTCTTCACCGAGGTCACCAATTCGATGCGCATCGCGAACGAAGAAATCTTTGGCCCCGTCGCCGCCGTGATCCGCGTGCGCGACTACGACGAGGCCCTGCAAACCGCCAATGATACGCCTTTCGGCCTCACCTCGGGCATCTGCACCACCAGCCTGAAACACGCCAGCCATTTCCGCCGCCACTCGGCAGCCGGAATGGTGATGGTCAATCTTCCGACCGCCGGGGTGGACTTTCACGTCCCCTTCGGTGGTCGCAAGGGGTCGAGTTTCGGCCCCCGCGAACAGGGCGCCCATGCCCGCGAATTCTACACTTCGGTCAAGACCGCTTACGTCGACGCCGGCTGAGCCAGGAGGCATCCATGCAGGAAAAGATCACCTTTGAATCCGACGGGCTGAAACTCTCGGGCGTCATTCATATCCCGGCGGGATATGATGGCACCCCGCTGCCCGCCTTTATCGTCTGCCACGGCTTCGTCGGCTCGAAGGACGAGAGCCACGCCCAGATCCAGGCCGAGATGATGGAGAATTTCGGCTATGTCGCGCTGCGCTTCGATTTCCGCAGCTGCGGCGAGTCGGAAGGTGAGCGTGCTCAGGTGCGCTGCATGGATCAGGTGGCCGATGCAAAGAACGCCCTGACCTGGCTGGCGAAGCGTCCCGAAGTGGATGGCGCCCGCATTGGCATTACCGGGCACAGCTTTGGCGCCGCCGTCTCGGTCTATACCGCCGGGGTGGATGAGCGGGTGGCCTGCTGCCTGTCGTCCTGCGGCTGGGGCAACGGCGAGCGCAAGTTCCGCGGCCAGCATCCCACGCCCGAGGCGTGGGCACGGTTCACCGGCCTTCTGGAACAGGGCCGCGCCCACAAGAAAGCCACCGGCGAAAGCATGTGGATCTCGCGCTTCGATGCGGTGCCGATCCCCGAGGCACTGCGCAAGAACCTGTCGCCCAAGGCCATCATGGAAATTCCGGTGGAAACGGCCTGGTCGATGATGAACTTCCGCGCTGATGATGTGGTAGCCAACATCGCTCCGCGCCCGTTGCTGCTGTTCCATACCGCGCACGACACGATCACGCCAACGATTGAATCGGTACGCATGTTCGAGAAGGCCGGGCAGCCGACCGAATTGATTCTGGTTGATACCACCGCCCACTTCCCGCTGGCACCGAATGACGCGCCGCGCACCAAAGCGGTCATGAAGGGCTGGCTCGACAAGTTCTTCCCCTCGCCGCTTTCGACTTGAGGAGGTCACGATGCTGACCATTGCCCCCGACCGTCTGAAGCGCTTTGCGACGGAACTGCTGCAAGCCGGCGGCTTCAGCAGCGATGATGCCTGCCAGACGGCAGACCTCTTGGTCTGGGCCAATCTGCGGAGCATCGACAGCCACGGCGTGTTGCGCATCCCGCGCTATATCGAGATGGTGGAGCAAGATATCCTCGTTCCCGGCGGCCCGGTCACCGAGGTGCATGCCTTCGGCGCGGTGGCTGTGCTCGACGGCGGCAAATGCCCCGGCGCAGTCGGGATGAATGCGGCGACCGATCGGGCAGCGGCGCTGGCGCGTCAGTTCGGCATCGGTTGGTGTGCCACGCGCGCGATCAACCATGCCGGCGCGGTGGGCTATTTCGCGGCCCGGCTGGCCGATCAGGGGCTGGTCGGCATGGTGATGACGGCGTCGAAGCCGCTGATGAGCTATTTCGGCGCCAGGGGCGAGGCGCTTTCGACCAACCCCCTGGCGATTGCAGCACCCGTGCCGGGCTCGGATCCTCTGCTGCTCGACATGTCCACCGCCGCCGTTGCGCTTGGCAAGATCATGGCGGCAAAGGATGCCGGCAGGTCGATCCCGAAGGGATGGGCGGTCGATGTGAATGGCGCGGATACCACCGATCCGGCCGCCGTTGCGGCCCTCTTGCCGATGGCCGGGGCCAAAGGCTCGGGCTTGTCGCTGATGATAGAGGTGCTGACCTCGGTCATGGCTGGGAATGCGGTTATCGGCCCGGTGCTGCTGGGCCGCCAGAAGGGCGGCTTCAACGGCACAGTGATCGCCATTGACCCCGCAGCCTTCGGCCCGAAGGCGGAATTCGATACGGCCATGTCCGATCTGGTACAGGCTATCCACGCACTGGAACCTGCGGCGGGCATCGACCGGGTGATGTTGCCGGGCGAGCGCGGCGCAACGACCGGCCGGGAGCGCAGCGAGGCTGGCATTCCGCTGGCCGAAGGCACTTGGCGGCGCTTGACCGATCTTGCCGCGCAACTGTCGGTTCCCGTGCCCCAGATCTGATCCTGGGCCGACGGATCGTTGCTGCATAGAAGGGGGCATTTGCCCCCTTCTCACTATCCGTTCAGTCCAGCTTGATGTTTTCGGACAGGATGATCTTGCCCCAGTTTTCGGATTCCTGGGCGATGAAGGACCCGAATTCCTCTGGCGTGCCGCCGCCGGGGATCTGGACAAACCCCTCCGCCAGCGCCTTGAATTCGGGCGTGGCCACAATGGTCTGCAAGGCGCCGGCCAGCCGGTCGATCACATCGGGCGGCGTCCCGGTCCGCGCGAACATGCCGTTCCAGGAATAGAGCGGGATCCCTAGCTCCGCTTCGGCAAAGGTCGGCACATCAGGCAGCACCGCAAGCCGCTCCCGCGTCGAGACGGCCAGCGCCCGCAATGTCCCGGCCTTGATATGCGGAACAGCCGTAGCGGTCACATCCAGCGAGCAGTGCAGCGCCCCCGAGAGCAGATCGGTCATGCCGCCGTCCCGATAGGGCACATGGGTCATCGTCGCGCCCGAGGCCTGGAATATCTGCAGCATCGCGACATGGTTCGGAGAGCCGGGCCCATAGGAGGGATACTTCAGTGCCCCGGGCTGTTCCCTTGCGGCGGCCAGCAGTTCCTCAGAGGTCTGCCAGGGTGAATCCGCCCGTACGGTCAGCACGAAGGGCACATCCAGCAGATGGGCCAGCGGGACGAAATCCTCCAGTTTGTAGCCCGGCTGGCTGAAGAGATAGGGGTTCATCACCAGCGACAAGAGGCCGAAAAGCAGCGTGTAGCCATCGGCATCCGCCTCGGCGGCCGTGCGATAGCCGATGTTGGAACTGGCGCCAGGCCGGTTTTCAACCACTACCGGTTGCCCGAGGTCACGCGACAGCGCATCGGCAACGAAGCGAGCCGTCGTGTCGGCCGTTGTGCCGGCTGGCAAGGTCATGATGATCTTGACCGGCCGCGCGGGATAGGTGGATTGCGCCAGCAGGGCCGGGGCCTGCGCGATGGCCCCTGCGGCCAAGGCCGATGTCAGCAAGCTGCGCCGGGTCAGGCCGGTATTGTCATGGGATTTCATTCTCACTCCTCCTCTGTTGTCTTGGTGCCGTCCAGAAACGGATAATCGGTGTAGCCACGATGGTCGGGCGAGTAGATCAGACTTGAATTCAACGGGTTGAGCGGCGCACCGGTCGCCAGCCGCCGGGGCAGATCGGGGTTCGCGATGAAAAGCCGCCCGAACGACACCAGATCGGCATGGCTGCGCAGCGCCGCCTCGGCCTGCACAAGGCTGACAAAGCCGTTGTTGGCGATGTAGCAGCCCGGGAAAAGCCGCCGCAGCGCTGGATAATCCAGCACATGAGTGGCCGGCGCGGCCGAGGTGGAGCCCTCGACCATGTCGAGATAAGCGATGCCCAGCTTTCCAAGCAGCGGCAGCGCCACCCGCATCAGCGCCTCCGGATCGCGGTCGGACAACATGTAGTTGCTGGGGTTGGTCGGTGACAGCCGCACGCCGACCCGATCGGCCCCCCAGACGCCGCAGACCGCCTCGGTCACCTCCAGCATCAGCCGGCAGCGGTTCGCCGGGCTGCCGCCGTACATGTCCGTGCGGTGGTTGGCAGAATCGCGCAGGAACTGATCGAGCAGAAAGCCGTTGCCCGCATGGACCTGAACCCCGTCAAAGCCCGCCGCCATCGCATTCTGCGCCGCACTGCGGTAGTCAGTGACGATACCTTCGATCTCGGCCACCGACAGCTCATGCGGCACCATCAGCGGCTTGCGCCCCTCACGGGTGCGGATCGTTCCGGGCGGCAGCACGGCGGATGGCCCCACCGGCAGCACACCGCCCGGTTGCGTCAACGGGTGGGAGTTCCGCCCGCAATGCCACAGCTGGCAGAATATGCGCCCGCCGGCCCGATGCACCGCATCGGTGACCTGCCGCCATCCCGCCAGCTGCTGGGTCGAAAAAATGCCGGGCGTGTCCGGCCAGCCGGTCCCCCGGGCCGAAACGGCGGTGGATTCCGTCACCACCAGACCAGCCGAGGCACGTTGTGCATAATAGACCGCATTCAGCGCGTTCGGAACCCCGCCGAACGAGCGGTCTCGCGACATCGACGACATCACGATCCGGCTTGGAAGCGTCAGCGCGCCCAGCGTGACGGGCTGGAAAAGGGCAGCTCCTCGGGAGGCGCTGCGGGCTGTCTCTGGGATCATGGCCGTTTCCAATTCGGTTTCGGGGCTACGGTCGCGCCGCCGCTGGCCGGAGGCCGCATCACGCCGCGCCCCCTTGGCCGCGCTCTGTCCTGAGCCGGGACAGCATAACCCCACCCAGCGGCAGCAGCAGAAGCAGCACCGTCAGACCCAGACAGACCGCACTGATTGGATGCAGCAGGAAAACGGTCAGGTCGCCATCATGCAGCAGCATGGCGCGGCGCAGGTTCTCCTCCAGCATCGGGCCAAGGATGAAGCCCAGCAGCAAGGGTGCGGCAGGATAGCTCTGCCGCTGCATCAGCACGCCGATCAGACAGAAGACCGCAGCGACATAGATGTCCATCACGCTGTTGCGGAAGGTGTAGACGCCCACCGCAATGCACACCATTACCCCGGGATAAAGCGCCCAATAGGGGATCGACAGGAACTTGACCCACAGCCCGACGAGCGGCAGGTTAAGCACCACCAGCATCACATTGCCAACGACGAAGCTGGCGATCAGCCCCCAGAACAGCGACGGGTTTTCGGTGATGACCGCCGGCCCGGGGGTAATTCCGTTGATGATCAGCGCGCCAAGCATCAGTGCCATGATCGCGTCGCCCGGAATCCCCAACGTCATCGTCGGAATGAATGTGGTGATCGAACCGGCGTTGTTGGCGGCTTCCGGCGCGATGAGCCCCTCTGGACGACCGGTGCCGAACGGCCCCGACTTGCGGCCCAGCCGCTGCTCCACCCCATAGGAGATGAAGGTGGACACCGTGCCACCCGTGCCCGGCAGGGCACCGAACAGGCTGCCGATCAGGCTACCGCGCCAGGCAGGGGCGAAAAAGCCGCGCATCTCGGCCGAGGTTGGCAACATGGCGCGCCAGCCCAGCCGCATCGCGCTCGGCTCCACCTTGCCCGACACCCCGATGCCATTCAGAATCTCGGCCGCGCCAAACACTCCCATCGCCAACGCCATCATCGAGACGCCATCGGCAAAGTCATTGGTCAGCACGAAACGATAGGTGCCGGTGTTGATGTCGGTTCCAACCAGCCCCAGCAGCATGCCCAGAACCGACATCGCAACTGCCCGCAGTGGCGCCCCGCTGGACACGACCGAGGATGCGATCAGGCCCAGCATCATCAGAGCGAAGTATTCGACAGCTCCGAAGCTGAGGGCAAAGCGGGACAACGGCAACGCCCCGGCGGCGACGATCACGATGCCGACAATGCTGCCGAACAGCGAGGCCAGCGCCGCAAGCCGCAGTGCCTTGGCCGCCTCGCCGTTGCGGGCCATCGGATAGCCCTCGAAACAGGTCACCACCGCAGTCGGCGTTCCGGGCAAGCTGAGCAAGATCGACACGATCGCTCCGCCATACTGGGACCCGTAGTATATCCCGGCCAACATGATCATCGACTCGGTCGGGTCCAGATAGAACGTCAGCGGCAACAGCATCGCAATCGCCGTCATCGCCCCGATACCGGGGATGACGCCGATCGCCTGCCCCACCAGCACCCCGATAAATGCGAACATCAGGTTCGAGGGTTGCAGCGCCGTGGCAAACCCCAGTTGCAGTCCCGACAGCAGATCCATCGCCCTAACTCCCAAAAGCCTGAAGCGGCATCGCCAGCGCCCGCAGGAAAAGAAGATCGGCGATGACCGTCAGCACTGCCGCCAGCCAGAGCGAACGTCGCAGCGTCGTCTGTCGTTCAGCCCGCGATGCCACGAAGGCGGTCAGAAAGACCGCCGGATCGAATCCCAACCAGGTCACCGTTGACCCGAAGGCCAGCAGCGATCCCAGGATTGCCAGCGTGGCCCGCCAATCGATCCGGCCACTGGCTGCAACCCGCGTCGCAAGCCCTACATGCAAAGTCGCGGCCAGCCCCAGCGCCAGCAAGAGCAGGCCAAGCGCAAAGGGCAGGAAGCCCGGACCCATCTGGCTGATCCTGCCTATTCCATAGGTCCAGCCGCCTATGGCAAACCCTGCCCCGGACAACGCCAGCACCATTCCACCGGCCGCTGCCTTGAGCCGATCCTGCGTTCGAATATTCAAGTCCGTCCCCTCCCCGTCTGATCAGGCGCCCGGCCTCCCCGCCGTCCGTCCTGTATCTGGCTGCTGCCTGACCCTCTTGACCTCTGGAAATTCGATCGCCTGCGCGGATTCAGACGCATTCGGACACCCGGGTTTCGCGCGATCCCGGACCAGCCCGTCTGGCTAGCCAGCAGCACCCTGCGCCGCGATCTTCAGCCGATGCCAGGCGATGATATCCATGATTTCGGGTGAAAAGACGTCATGGGCTGGAATGCCGGCCGACTGCAGGCGCCGCCGGATGGCGGCCATCCGGGCCGGATCGGTACCGGTTTCCACCAGCGACGACACGAATCCCGCAAATTCCGGAGGCGTGATGCGGCGATCGACGGCAAGCTCGGGATGCACGAAATCGCTGCCATGGAAATGGTGGTCCGGGTCCTCGACCCGGCCGACCATATGCGTCCCGCAAAGGGTGCAGGCATGGCGCAGGATCTTCTGTCCGGCATCGACGACCGCCAGTTTCTCGGCCCCGGCCGTGACACGCGCCTTGCCGGCGGGCAGCAGGGCGATCTGTGCCATCAGGGCACCCTCGGGCCGCCAGCAGCGCGAACAGCCGCAAAGGTGATTGTGCACCAAAGGCGCGTCAAGCGTGACCTCGACCGGAGCCAAGGCGCAGCCGCAACGCAGAACCGCCCCCTGCAGATGGTCCTCCCCGCTGGCTGGCGCGTCCAGCACCGGATGGAGATGCGGTATCTCGGCCGCAAAGGCCTCGGCCCGGGCCTTCAGGTCCCGGTTCATCTTTTCATAGGCAGCACGGCCGAGGGTGCTGATCCCCTCCCACACCACCTCGACGAATGTTCCGGCGAAATCTTCGTTGTGGATCAGCGTGGTGCTGCCATCTGCCTGCGGTTCAAGGTGAAAGTAATGTTCAGCCCGGAATTCGCCCGGGGTCGGCCGTTCGGACAGCCAGCGGAATTCACGAGCCGCGACGACAGCGGTGATGACAGGTCGGAGCGGCACGGTCGGCAGCCCTTCTCGCGTCAGGATGCCCTCCAGCCGGCGGCCCGGCAGGGTGGTGCCTGCCAGTTGCGGCACCAGCGAGTTCCAGTCGCCATAGCTGGCGATATTGTCAAGAACCGCCCAGACGGTATGGGCCGGGGCGGAAATGGTGATGCGGGTGTCGAGCGTCTTTTCCATCGGGAACCTCAGGGCTGGCTTTGCCGCGCTTGCGGCGGCTGTTGCAGGTCGTCGAGAATGGCCTTGAGCGACCGGGCCGGATCGCCGATCACGTCAGGCTTGGGCGAAAGGCCGGCCTCGATCATCCGCCGTCCGGCCTGATAGGCGCGCGGAGCGTTGAACCCATCGACCGCGACCAGCCGGCCGTCGCGGAAATACCAGTGCGAGCGGCCCTCATCGGGCGAATGGCGCAGCTGCACGCTGTCGCCGGGCCGGGCACAGCCGACAATCTGCAGCTTGAGGTCAAACTGATCCGACCAGAACCATGGGCGGGGAACATAGGCCGGGCCATCCTGCAGGATACTGCGCGCCACGGTCTCGCCGGTGTCGATGGCATTGCCCACGCTTTCCAGCCGCAGCGATCCGCCGGGCAGCGCATAGCTGGCGCAATCGCCCGCCGCAAAGATCGCCGGATCCGAACTGCGGCCCCGTGCGTCAACCCGTATGCCATTGTTGACTGCAAGACCCGCCGCTTCGGCCATCGCGACGCGCGGTTGGGCGCCGATACCGGCGACTACCAGATCTGCGGCGATTTCGGTTCCGTCCGACAGGACGGCGCCCGTGACCCTGCCAATGCCGGTCAGTCTGGTAACTCCGCGCCCCAGCCACAGGCGGACGCCCCGCGCGCGGTGCAGCGCGGCCAGGTATTCGGCTGTCTCCGGACTTGCAACCCGGGCCAGAAGGCCAGGCGCCATTTCGACCAGATCAACCTCATGCCCCAAGCCGCGGGCAACAGCCGCAATCTCCAGCCCGATATAGCCGCCGCCGATCACCAGAACCCGTCGCCGTTCGGCAAGCTCTGGCCGAAGCCGGTCGATATCGGCGCGGTCGCGCAGGCTGTGAAGACCGGTCAGCCCGCGGGACAATGCGGCGGGCAAAGGGCGGGCGGCGGCCCCGGTGGCCAGAACCAGCGCGGCATAAGGTATGGAAGCACCGTCCGACAAGACGGCGCGACGCTTCTCGCGGTCTATCCGCTCGACCGCAATTCCGCTGCGCAGCGTGATCTGCTGTTCACCATACCATTCCGGCGGGCGCAGGGCCAAACGCTCGGACGGCATCTTTCCCAGCAGATAAGCCTTCGACAGCGGCGGGCGCTGATAAGGGGCATCCGGCTCCTCTCCGATCAGGGTCACCGGCCCGGCAAAGCCGCCGGCACGCAGACGGGCCGCACAGGCCAGCCCTGCCTGCCCAGCCCCCACGATTACCACACCCGCTCCGTCCCCCTTTCCGGCCACCTCAGAACACCACGACTGCGCGGATCGACTGCCCCGCATGCATCAGATCAAAGCCCCTGTTGATCTCGTCCAGCGACAGGACATGGGTGATCATCGGGTCGATCTCGATCTTGCCGTTCATGTACCAGTCCACGATCTTCGGCACGTCGGTGCGCCCCTTGGCACCGCCAAAGGCCGAGCCTTTCCAGACCCGCCCGGTGACCAACTGGAAGGGCCGGGTAGATATCTCTTTGCCGGCTTCCGCGACGCCGATCACCGTCGAAACGCCCCAGCCCCGGTGACACGCCTCCAGCGCCTGCCGCATGACGACGGTGTTGCCGGTGCAGTCAAAGGTGAAATCGGCGCCACCATCGGTCAGCGCGACCAGATGCTGGACGATATCGCCCTCGATCCGGCGCGGGTTGACGAAATCGGTCATGCCAAAACGGCGACCCCAGCTTTCCTTGTCATCATTGATATCGACACCGATGATGCGGTCGGCCCCGACCATCCGCGCGCCCTGAATGACGTTCAGCCCGATGCCGCCCAGCCCGAAAACCACGACATTGGCACCCGGAGTGACCTTGGCCGTGTGGATCACCGCGCCGAGGCCGGTCGTCACGCCGCAGCCGCAATAGCAGACCTTGTCGAAGGGTGCGTCCTGCCGGATTTTGGCCAGCGCAATCTCGGGCACCACCGTGAAATTCGAGAAAGTCGAGCAGCCCATGTAATGAAAAACCGTCTCCCCTTTGTAGGAGAACCGTGAGGTGCCGTCCGGCATCACTCCTCGCCCCTGCGTTGTGCGGATCGCGGTACAGAGGTTGGTCTTGCCCGACAGGCAGGATTTGCACTGCCGACATTCCGGCGTGTACAGCGGGATGACATGATCGCCGGGTTTCAGCGTGGTAACGCCGGCGCCCACCTCGCGCACGATGCCGGCGCCCTCATGACCCAGAATCGAAGGGAAAATCCCTTCGCTGTCCAACCCGTCCAGCGTATAGGCGTCGGTATGGCAGATGCCGGTTGCGATGATCTCTACCAGAACCTCGCCGGCCTTCGGCCCCTGCAGATCCAGTTCGACGACCTCCAGGGGTCTCTTGGCCTCAAAGGCGACGGCGGCGCGGGTTTTCATCAATGGCTCCCAGTTGCTTGCATCATGCCGGGATGGTCACGGTCATGCCGTCCATCTCGTCGCTCAGGCGAACCTGGCAACCCAACCGGCTGCAGGGCTGGCGTGGGCTGTCCGCGAAATCGAGCATGTCGATCTCGTGATCTTCGGGCGGCGCAAGCCTGTCAAAGACGGCCTGCGGCAGCACGACATGGCAGGTTGCGCAGGCGGCCGAGCCGTTGCATTCGCCGACGATACCGGGAATGGCGTTGTTGACGGCGACTTCCATCAGGCTGACGCCAAGGCTGGCCTTGACCGTCCGGGCAGAGCCATCGGGCTGGACATAGGTGATCTGCATCTTGCTCCTCCCGACCTCAGCGGTCCCAGGCGACCGGCAGCGCCGTCGGGCCCCGGAAGACCCATCCGCGGATGCGCACACCGGCCGGATCGGCGATGCGCAGGTTCGGCAGCCGCTCGAACAGGCGCGGCACCGCAAGCTTGCTGACCATCACCCGCGCGACCCATGTGCCGGCGCAGAAATGCGCGCCGGCCCCAAATGCCAGATGCGACTGCTTCGGCCGCAGGATGTCGAACCGTGACGGGTCGGCGAACCGTGCCGGATCGTGATTGGCGGCAGCAACACAAAGGCCTATCTGTTGATCCTGCTCCAGATCGGCCCCGCCCAACGTGACGGGCCGGGCAACCCGACGCGGATACATCCCGATCGGTGAAATCCAGCGCACCGCCTCTTCGAAGGCCGGCCCCCAAAGCGCCGGATCGGCCTTGACCGCCGCCAGCTGGTCGAGATTTTCCAGAAGCCCCAGAACCAGCGTCAGAATGGCATCGCGCGGCTCGTTCAGCCCGCCACCGACAGCCACCTTGATATTGGCATGAATCTGCTCGATCGGCTGCCCCGCCTGCACCATCGCGGACAACACCGAGTCGTTCGGTGCCGCGCGATGCTGCGGCAGCATGCGCGCGATGGTTTCCTCGATCTCGCGGGCCGATTGCGCCGCCTCCCGCGCGATGGCGGGATCACCTGAATAGTTGCCGGCACCATCCATCAGCGATTGCGACCAATGTGCAAGCCGGCGCCAGTCCACCCCGCCGAAGCCCAGCAGCGCATCCAGCCCGCGCGCGGCCATAGGGGCTGCAAAGGCATCGAAGAGATCAGCTTCGCCGGAGGGCCGCATGGCCTCGATCAACTCGTCGCAGATCGCCTCGAATTTCGGCGCCCAGCAGCGTGTCGCGGTGCCCGGGCGCAGCGCAGGCTCCATCGCCTTGCGTTCGGCGGCATGGTCTGCCCCGTCCTTGCGCATCAACGTATGGCCCATGACCTTGTTGACCAACGAGGCGGGGTTGACCGAAGAATAGGTCTCCGGATCACGCTCGATCTCGACGATGTCGTCGAACCGGGTCACCAGCGCGATATTCGCCGCAGCGACCCGCACCACCGATCCCATTTTCCGCGCCCGCGCATAGATCGGATATGGATCATTCATCAGATCATCGAACGACACATCGTCGATGACCGGCACCGGACTGGCCATGCCGCATTCCTCCCTCTCTCAATTTCGAAATTTTCTTGAATCGCGAAAATAGGCAATGCTATGAGTTCAATGAACCGCATTGAAAAATTCGATGCGCCGCAGCGGGGAGGGTGCAGCGATCGCAGACGGGATCGGCAAGCTGGATGTGGATGCGATGCGGATGCTGGTCACGATCCACGACCGCGGCTCGTTCACGCTTGCGGCAGAGCAGCTGGGCGTCAACCAGTCGACCGCCAGCTATACCATCCGCCTGCTCCGCGATGCCCTGGGCGACCCGTTGTTTCTGCGGTCGGGCAACCGGGTGGTGCCGACCGAGCGCTGCGCCGAACTGGTCGAGGATTTGCGCAGCATCCTGGACCGCCTGGACCGGCTGGCGACGCAGCGCCCCTTTGACCCCGCGCATGCGACGGGCGAGATCGTAATTTCCTGTAACCTGCATGAGCGACGGACATTGATCCCGCAGGTCTTGCGCCGTATCCGCAGCGCAGCGCCGGGGCTAACGGTGCATCTCTTCGAATCCGCCGTCGATGGCCGCCAGCAGCTTATCGAAAACCGCGCCGATATCCTTTTGGGACCTGTCGCCATCGTGGGCGACATATTCTATCGCCGGCACCTCTTCACCGACCGTTATGTCTGCGTGATGGACCCAGAAAATCCATTGGCGGCGGCGGCGATGACGCTGGATAGCTTTGCGCGGGCCGATCATCTTTGGATCACCCATAATGGTCGATGGCAGGCGCTGTTCCTGCGGCGGCTGGCAGAGTTGGGGTTGCATATCCATCCCCGCGTCACCAGCCCCAGCCATGACAACATCACCGAGCTGATCGCAGGCACAGGTCTGGTCGCCACGATACCGGCGCGGCTGGCCAGCGCGCTGTCGCCCGATATGGTACAAAAGCCGTTTCCGCTGGATGTCGAGATCGTCATCGACATGTATTGGACGGCGCGCACCCACGTCTCGGGCGTTCATCAATGGGTGCGCGCCGTTCTGGCGGATGCCGCAGATCAAGCCCTGCGCTAGGGCCGTCGCCCTTGATCAGATTCCGCCGCGCACCACAGTCACGCCCCGGTCCGAGATGATGAACTGCATCAGATCCTCGGCAACGACCAGCGATCCGGCATAGGTGTTGCGGGTGCGGTCAATGATCTCGCGCATGGTTACCCTGCCATTCGGTCCGAACAGGCGCACGACATGGGAATAGACCGCAAGCCTGGGCTGAACCTGGGCAAAGACCGAGCCAACCTCTTCGGGGCTGGTGTGATGGTCCAGGATATCCCGGACGATCGGGTTTTCCATCGTTTCCGCCGGGGCGGCGGCCGTCTCATGCACCAGAAGGTCGGTCCCACGCGCGGCATCTATTAGCCGCGTGTCATATTTCGTGTCACTGCTGAAAGTCACCGAACTGCCCTTGTAGTCCACGCGATAGCCAACCGAAGGGTCGATCTTCTCGCCATGGTTCACTGTGAACATCGTGACGGTGACGCCATCGCGTTCAAAGACCACCCCGTCCTTCATCTCATGGGCGATGATCTGGGTGCCGGCCTCGGGCACGCCCTCATCCAGCATCCGGGTCTCGATATCCGACTGAAAGGTCAGAAGCAGGCCGTCGGCCAGCCGCTGTGTACCGGGCGGACCGTAAAGATTCAGCGGCTCGACCCTGCCGCCCAGCGTTGGAACGCGAATGTAACCGGTGGAAAAGACATCCCCCAATCCTATGATGTGATCCGAGTGGAAATGGCTAAGGAAGACACCGTCAATCTCGCCAAGGGGAATGCCAAGCTGACCAAGGCGGATGCTGGTGCCACGACCGGCATCAATCAACAGGTTCAGCCCGCCGGCCTGAACCAGGTTTGAAAAGCTGAACCGGTCCGGCTCGTTCAGCGGGGTTCCCGTGCCCAGAAGGGTCACGATCAGCGCATCCTCCGATGCGGCCACCGAACGCGAGCCGGCCATTGACAGGCCCGTCGCCAAGGCCACCGCCCCCATGAACCCGGGCAGGCGCGACAATGCGGCCGCCCCATGGCGCCGCAACATTGCAATCTTCATCTTCTTTTCCTCAGGTTGATCTATTGGCCCAGGAAGGCGCGCGCCACCACCGGATCGTCCAGCAACGCGGCCGAAGCGCCCTGCCCCACGATGCGGCCCGCCTCCAGCACATAGCCCCGGGCGGCGAGCCCCAGACTGACGCCGACATTTTGCTCGACCAGCAGGATGGACATGCCGGTATCACGGATCTGATGCAGCGCCTGGAACATCTCCTCGACGACGATAGGCGCGAGGCCAAGGCTCGGCTCGTCCAGAAGCAGAAGGTCCGGGCAGGACATCAGCGCGCGGGCGATGGCGACCATCTGCTGCTCGCCGCCCGACATGGTCCCGACAATCTGTCCCAAACGCTGACCCAGTTTGGGAAAGAGCGCCAGAACCTCGTCCCGGCGTTCGGTCTTTCTGGGGCGGGCACGCTCGACATGGGCGCCAAGCGCCAGATTATCGGCGACTGTCAGCTCGGTAAAAACGCCACGCCCTTCGGGCACCAGCGCGATGCCCGCCCCGACCAGCTGATGATCTGCCAGCCCGGACAGATCGCGCCCGTCAAAGCGGACGCTGCCGCCCGCCTCGCGCAGGCCGCGCCGCGTCAATCCCCGCAGCAGCGAGGATTTGCCTGCCCCGTTGGCGCCAAGGATGACCACGCATTCTCCTTTGGCCACCGTCAGCGCGGCATTGTCCAGTGCCAGATGCTTGCCGTAGCGGACCGAGATTCCCGTTGCCTCAAACATGCGCCGCCCCCCCAAGATAGGCCGCAATCACCTGCGGATCAGCCAGAACCTCGGCCGTTGGGCCATCGGCGATCCTCTCTCCGGCGCGCATGACGATGCAGCGCGGGCAGAGGGCGCGCACCGCCTCCATGATATGTTCGACCAGCAGGATCGTGGTGCCGCTCTCGCGTAGGCTGGCGATCAGGGCGATCGCGGTCTTCAGCTCGGTCGGGTTCAGCCCAGCCATCCATTCGTCCAGAAGCAGCACGCGCGGCCCGGTCGCAATGGCGCGGGCCAGTTCCACCCGCTTTTGGTCGATATAGTTCAGATCGGGCACATGGGCGGTGGCCATGCTAGCCAGACCCACCCGCTCCAGCGCGGCATCGGCCCGCGCCTCGGCCACCCGACCCCAGATCGGCTCTGGCCCGAAAGCCAGAGATATCAGCACGTTCTCGCGTACCGTAAGTGAGGGGGCCAGCCGGACCAGCTGGAAGGTGCGTGCAACACCCTTCCTGGCAATCCGCTGCGCCGGCAGGCCGTCGATGCGGGCACCACCCAGCCAGACTTCGCCGGAGCTGCGCTGCAGCGCGCCGGAGATCAGGTTCATCACCGTGCTCTTGCCCGATCCGTTCGGGCCAAGCAGCCCCACCACCTCGCCGCCTTCCAGCTGGAAATCGACCCCGTTCACCGCGACAAGGCCACCGAACCGCTTGGTAAGGGATTTGACCTCAAGCATGGAACGCCCCCTTTGCCCGCAGCCAGCGGAGCGCCTTGTCTGCCAACGCCAGCATCCCGTCGGGCACGACAAAGACGATGACGATGAAGGACAGGCCAAGGATCACCGAGAACTGGTCCGGCACTTGCACCGACAGCCATTCGAAGAAGAAGAACAGCGGCACCGCGCCAAACACCGGCCCCCAAAGCCGCGTGGCACCGCCCAGCAGAGCCATGATCAGCGTGATGAAGGAAATCGTGGGATTGAAGACAATCGAGGGTTCCACATAGGTCCAGCGCGGGGCCTGCACCGCGCCCGCCAGTGAGATCAACACCGCCGAAAGCGCGAAAAGAGCCAGCTTGACCAGCGTGACATTCACGCCCGCATGCCGCGCCACCACCTCGTCATCACCAATGGCATGCACGGCAAGACCCAGCCGGCTGCCCTCTATCCACCAGCGCAGGCCGATGGTCAGCACCGCGAGACCCAGCAGAAGCCAGTAGATCTCGCGCGTTTCGATATCGATGAAGATATAGCGCCCCAGCGTGTGGTTCACCGATGTCTCGAACCAGGTGATCAGCTGGCGCACCAGTTCAGCGAGGCCAAAGCTGAAGATGACGAAATAGACCCCCGCCAGACGCAGCGTTGCCAGCCCGACCACAACCGCCACACAAAAGCCGACGCCCCCCGCCACAACCAGAATGGCCCCAAAGGGCAGGTGGTCAGCCAGGATCGCGACCGTATAGGCGCCGATGCCAAAAAACGCGACGGTCGCCAGCGAGATGTACTTCGTCGGCCCCGAAAACAGCGCCCATGCCGAGGCGAGGACGACATAGTTCATCAGTCCGACAAGGATGCCGTTGTCATATTCGCTGGTGAAGCCCGGCAGGGCGGCCAGCGCCGCAACCGCCAGGCCGCTGGCGGCAAGGATCATTGGATTTTTCATTCGGGGTTCCTCAGGCAAACAGCCCTTTGGGCCGCCAAAGCAGCACGACAAGGAAGATCATGTAGGTGGCGGCCAGCGTCAGGCCCGGATCAAGCGCGTAGGCGACCAGCACTTCGACCAGCCCGATGATCAGACCGGCGGCAAGGGCGCCGCCCATGTTCCCGACACCACCCATTATCACGATGATCAGCGCCTTCATGGTCAGAAAGGCACCATCGGCGGGCGTGACCGGCTGATACATCGACAGGATCGACCCGCCTGCACCGGCAATGGCACCACCAAGCGCAAAAGCCTGACGCGCCACGCGGCTTTCGTCGATGCCGACCAGCGCTGCGAACTGCGGCCGCGTCGCCACAGCGCGCATCGACAGGCCCCAAGCGCTATGGCGCATCGCGAACCAAAGCCCGAGGCCGATCAGGCAAGCCAGCGCCAGCCCGAGAACCCGCCCCCCGGCGATGCTGGCCCCCAGCACCGGAACCGGCGATTGCAGCCAGGAGTACCCGGAATAGCCAGAGCCGAAGACCTGCGTGAAGATGCCCTGGGCCAGAAACATCAGGCCAAAGGTGACAAGGATCGAGTCAACCTCGACCTTGCCGGGGTGGCGCGCCCGCTTCACCAGCGGACGCATCAGGATCGTATAGACCAGCCACGAAAGGGCAAAAGCCAGCGGCACCACCACGGCCAGGCCGACCAACGGCGACAGGCCGGCGCTGGTCACGCAGACGAAGGTCAGGAAGGCCCCGAAGATGACCGTTTCACCGAAACCGAGGTTCATGATCCGGGCGACACCATACTGGATGGTCATGCCAAGTGCGACAAGGGCATAGGTGCCGCCAAGCACCAGTCCCACTACAAGGGTGGACATCAGCATGTCGGGGCGTCCTGTCGGCTCATTTCCAGTCGGGCTTCGGTACGACCACCGGCGCAGCGCCAGGCTTGTCAATCGGCCCCACAGCAACAAATGCGCCGTTCTGCCACTGCCCGGTATACCACATGTCGTGGAAGCCGTTGTTTTCCAGCTTGATCGTACCGAGGATCGTCTCGAAGCTGCCGTTGGCGATTTCCTCGGTCACTGCCTCGCGGTTAAGGCCGCGGCGCTCGATCGCCTGCGCCAGCATCTGCAGCGATGCATAGATGACCGGGCTTGCCCAAGCGTCAGGCGAGGTGCCCAGCACGGCCTGATGGCGGGCAAGATAGTCCTTGATTGCCGGGCTGGCGGGGTTCAACCCCCCCAGGCTCATAACGCCATCGATATTGCCATCGTTGATCTGCGGATAGATCGGAAAATTGGTCCCGACCCCGGTGTAGAACACCGCTGGATTGTATTTCGAGAGCTGGGCCTGCTTGGTGATGGCAAAGGTGTCGCCCGGATAGCTGAAGGCGACAAAACTGTCGGCGCCGCTCGCCGCTGCTTCGGACAGCAGGACCGAGAAATCCTGTGTGCCCAGCGGATAGGTCTTGTCGATCACCAGTTCGAACCCGGCAGCATCAAGGCTTTGGCGCGTCGCCTCTGACAGTTCGATGCCGAACCCGTCGGCAATCGCCAGCATCGCCACCTTGTTGTTGATCACCCCGGCATCAACCTGGGCCTTGAGCACACCGGCAAGGCTGTCGGCATAGCCCGGCGCATTGCCCAGGAGCCAGAACGAGGTCGGCCAGCGTTCATGAATATCGGGAATATTCGGCACAACCGAGGTGCCGGCCAACTGCGGATAGCCGAAACGCGCCATCAGCGGCGCAACCGCAAGGTTAAAGCCGGTGCCCCATGGCGCGAGGATGAAGTCAACCTTGTCCTGATTGGCAAGACGCTCGATCCCCCGCACGACCTCTTCGGTCTGCGAGCGGTCATCATAGACCGTGACCTCGATCGGCAGCTGCGTGCCGTCCGGCAGCTTTAGCCCACCGGCTGCATTCACGTCATGCACCCAAAGCTCATAGTTCGGAATGGTGGTCGTGCCGGCTCCGGTGGCATTCGGCCCGGTCTGCGAGACCACATAGCCGATGCGGACCGAAGTGCGGTCCTGCGCAAAGGCGGCTGGCGTGCCCGCAGCCAATGCAAGCGTGGCGGCGCTGGCCGCTGTAAAGAATCCTCGACGAGTAATCTTCATGATTTCCCTCCCTTTGGGTTGTCCTCGGCCAGTTGCCGCCTTCATGCGAAAGCGGCAGCGGCCGAGGGCCATGCTTGAATGCGGATTGAATTCGGGACCGGAGCCCGGATCACATATCAGGCCTTGTGGGCGCCCATCATGACAAAGGACACCGTCGCAGGTTCGGTACCCGGATTGCGCCAGGCATGGCGCGTGCCTTGCTGCACCACCGTGTCGCCCTGCTTCAGGGTGACGGCCACTCCATCATCGACCTCCAGCACCACTTCGCCCTTGATGACCGTGGCAAAGTCAAGCGTGGGAGTCTGGTGCATGCCGGGGCTGTCGGGCTCGAAGGTCTCGGCAATGCCAGGCGCTGCTGCGGCATGTTCGGGGAAGGCCAGTTCGGGCCGGAAATCCGCCGACATCATCACCGCATCCGGCGGGAAGGTGACGACAAGAAAACAGGCCCCACCTGGCGGGGCCACGAGCGATCCGTTGCCCTGCATGGTTTCGATCACGACGCCCTTGCGCAGGTCCGGCGGCGCAGAGACCAACCATTGCGGCGAGCTGACAAAGCCCGGCGTATGCTGCAGCACCAGCTCGCGCGGTGAATGGCCGTCGCTGATGATCACCGATTTGCCGCCGGCATCCTTGCCGGTAACCACACGTCTGATTTTCATTATTTTCTCCCTCGGTTCTTTGGTTGGAACCGCCTCTCCCCGTGGCGGCGCCAGCCGGATTACGGATGGATGACGAAGTTGGAAAAACCGCCATGCCGTGCGGCGATGCCAGAGATCGCCTCGTTCACCCCCGAAAGCGGGGTCGCATGGGTTTCGAGGATCGAGAAATCCACGATGCCGCTGCCGACCATATCCGCCATTTCCTGCCCCTCATGGGTATTGAACCAGGCAGAGCCGATCAGCCGCATGTTGTTGTCCATCAGATAGTGGACATCCAGCGCCACCTCGCCCATCACCGCGCCGATGTCCACGGCCGTGGCCCCGCGCCGCATCGCCTTGATCCCTTGCAGGAAAGGTTCATGCGAGGTGCCCGGCCCGTTGCAGTCGATGAAGACATCCACGCCCTCGCCATTCTGGGTATGGCTGCGTGCCCAGGTATCCAGCGGGCCGTCATTGATCGAGAACACCTCGATCCGGTCGGGCGCCAGTGCCTTGATCTCGGCCAGCAGCTTCTTGTCGCGGCCCGTTCCGAGGATCTTCTTGGCGCCCAGTGCCAGACCGAAGACCGCGCAGCTGATCCCCAGTGTGCCCGATATCCCGTTGACCAGCAGGGTATCGGTCGGCCCGACACCGGCCTTCTTCAGCGCCGAATAGCCGGTCCCCATATAGCCCAGCCGTGCCGCATGATCGAACGGCATGTTGTCGGGAAGGCTGACCACGGCCGAAGCGGGAGCGACCATGTATTCGCCAAGGCCCCCGGTGTCATAATCCTTGAAGGTCTGCATCGCGTGCTTGCTGAAGCCGAAATAGCCTTGAAAGGCGTAGTGCTGGCAGGACAGCCCATCGCCACGCCGGCAATGGCGGCAGCTGCCGCAGGAGCGGCCGGGGTTCAGGTAAACGCGATCACCGGGTTTGATGCCATGGACCAGTTCGCCCACCGCAGCAACCTCGCCCGCCGGGTCAAGACCGAAGATAGCGGGCAGCGGCGGCTGCGGCATGTGCGGAAACCAGGTCGGCCAGTTTGACAGAATATTGCCAAGGTTCGGCACGATCCCACAAGAGCGGACCCGGACGAGAACATCCAGCGAGCCGGGTTTCGGCACCGGCAGATCCTCGATGATCAGTTCGCCGCCGATCTTGTGCATCCGGGCGGCTTTCATGGTTTCTGGAATGGCCGATGTGGCCATGGCGACACTCTCGTTCATCGCGATCCTCCCTAAAGATTCCCCGCGCCGACCAACTGAAGCAGTCGGCGCCCTCGAATCGTAGATTATCCAGTAATTTCGAAATATCAATTATTTTCGTAATAGCGACCCAAGGACGAGCAGTCGCTGCTCGTACCGGTTCCCGCCCGTCGCAGTATTGCTGAACTGCACTATCTGCAGGGAATTATGCTGTACGTCAGGGTTCAGGGGTCGAAATATGAGCAAGCCGATCCCTGTTTTCCGTACGCCGGATGGGGTCGGCCACCGTCAGGCTCTGAAGCGCAGGCGCCTGCTGATGCCTTGTCTTGGCTTGTTTTTGTTGTCTTGCGACTGGCCGAAACATCGGAAGGGCCTTTCGGCGGGGTTCTGCATTTTGCCCCCCAGGTCAAGGCTGCTGCTCCGGCAGAGCCGGCAGCGCTGAAGGCGGCCGGAATGTCTCGCTGCTCATGCCGTAGGCCGGCAACCGCCACCGGGGCCGGCGGCATAGCGATGAGGGCTGTCCAACGGGAGAGTATCCGCGCTTATCACAGGTCTTGCGCAAGGTCTGCCGACGCCACTTGTCGTCAGTCCTGCCGCCGCGCCTTGATTGACCCGCTGTTTCTTGAACGCCTTCGCGGCTCACCACCTGCTTTCGCCCGGACTTTTCAGGCGACTGGGGCCTGCCACTGAAGTTTCATCCCGTCCCACCTCCTTCCAGCCCCGATCGGGGCATCAAAGCTGAAGGCAGAGGTATTTTACCTCGACATAGTCCTCGATCCCGTATCTTGAACCCTCGCGCCCCTGACCGCTTTCCTTGACGCCGCCGAAGGGCGCCGCCTCGTTCGAGATCGTGCCGGTGTTCACGCCGACCATGCCGTATTCCAGTCGCTCGGCCACACGGAAGACCCTGCCGATGTCGCGCCCGTAAAAGTAGGAGGCCAGACCGAAGGGCGTGTCATTGGCCAGCCGGATCACTTCTTCCTCGGTCTCGAAACGGAAGATTGGGGCGACGGGTCCAAAGATTTCTTCTGAAAAGAAGGCCATCTCGCGGGTGGTGCCGGTAACGATGGTGGGGTCAAAGAAGGTGCCGCCCAAGGCATGAACATGGCCGCCGATGGCCAGGGTCGCGCCCTTTGCCCTGGCATCGTCCAGCAGTTCCTGCACCTTGCGCACGGCGGCGACGTCGATCAGCGGGCCAATCTCGACTCCCGGTTCGGTGCCGGCGCCGACCTTTAACTGCGCGACCCGCTGCGAGAGGCGCTGTACAAAGACGTCATGCACGGCGGACTGGACGAACAACCGGTTGGCACAGACGCAGGTCTGTCCGGCGTTGCGGTACTTCGAGGCAATGGCGCCCTCGACCGCCGCGTCGATATCGGCATCGTCGAAGACAATGAAGGGGGCGTTGCCGCCAAGCTCCATCGAGGTGCGTTTCACCGTCTCGGCGCATTGCTTCATCAGGTCCTTGCCAACCTCTGTCGAGCCGGTGAACGACAGCTTTCGCACGGTGGGGTTTCCGGTCAGTTCGGCTCCGATCTCGCGCGCAGATCCGGTGACGACCGACAAGAGACCCGCAGGGAAGCCAGCACGCTCGGCCAGGACGGCCAGCGCCAGCGCGGTCAGCGGCGTCTGGCTGGCCGGCTTCAGCACCATCGCGCAGCCGGCCGCCAGGGCGGGCGCGATCTTGCGGGTGATCATCGCAGCGGGGAAGTTCCAGGGCGTAATCGCAGCCGTCACGCCCACCGGCTGTTTCAGGATGACAATGCGTCGATCCGGAGTCGGGCCGGGGATGGTTTCGCCGTAGATGCGCTTTGCCTCTTCGGCGAACCATTCGATGTACGAGGCGGCATAGGCAATTTCGCCCTTCGCTTCGGCCAGCGGCTTGCCCTGCTCGCTGGTCAGGATCATGCTCAGGTCGTCAGTCGCGGCGATGACCAGATCGAACCAGCGGCGCAGGACAATGGCCCGCTCCTTGGCCGGGCGCGCGGCCCATGCGCCCTGTGCGGCCTCGGCCCCAGTGATCGCCTGGGCGACTTCGGCGCCGGACAAAGATGGCACGGTGGCAACTTCGGCGCCGGTGGCGGGATTGGTGACGGAAATCACCTTGCCGCTGGCCGCAGCCACCCATTCGCCCGCCACCAGACAACGGGTTTCAAGAAGCGAGAAGTCTTTCAGGGTCAGGGTCATGATGCCTCTTTCACCAGCCTGACAAGGGCGGCGCGGGTGTCTTCGGGGATCGGGCAGGGTTTGTGGGTTGCCGCATCTACATAGACATGGACGAAGAACCCTTCGGCTGCCGCTACATCGCTGTCGTCGGGGAAAAGTCCAATCTCATATCGGACCGAGGACGTGCCGAGCCTTGCCACCTTCAATCCGGCGGTGATGACCTGCGGATAGGACATCTCGCCGTGATAGCGGCAGCCGGTTTCGGCGACGAGCCCGATGGCCGGGCTGTTCTTGGTGTCAAGCAGCCCACCCTTGATCAGCCATTCGTTCACCGTCGTGTCGAAGAGCGTATAGTGGACCACGTTGTTCAGGTGGCCATAGGTGTCATTGTCATTCCAGCGCGTCGTATGCGGGCGGAAATGAACATAATCGGCACGGCGTCCGGGGGGCAGCCGCATGTCACCAGGCCTCGGTGTAGATGGCAAGCGCATCTGCCTCGGTGACGGGGCGCGGGTTGTTTACCAGCAAGCGTTGCTGCTTCATCGCATCGGCCGCCATGCGCTGCAGTGCCTCGGCCGGGATGTTTACATCGCGCAGGCGCGGCGGCATCTGAAGGCGTCCGATCAGGGCCTTCAGGGCATCGACAAAGGCATTTGCCCTGGAGGCTTCCGGCACGTTGGCTAGATGCGGGAAGGCGTCGGCCGCAATCTCGGCATAGATCGCCGCGGCTGCAGGCAGGTTGAAGCGCAGTACCGGTGTCAGCACCAGCGCGTTCGACAGCCCGTGCGGAATGTGGAAGATGCCGCCCACCGGATAGGCCAGGGCATGCACCGCCGCAACGGGAGAGTTGGCAAAGGCTTGACCGGCCAGCATCGAGCCAAGAAGCATCGCCTCGCGCGCGGCGACACTTCCGCCGTCCGACACGGCCGTCTCGATGTTGCCGCCCAGAAGCCGCAGCGCTTCACGAGCAAGCATTCGCGACAACGGATTGTTGTTGGCATTGGCCGAAGCATAGGCCTCGATCGCGTGGACCATGGCATCCACACCGGTCGCCGCGGTGATCGGCGCGGGCAGGCCCAGGGTCAGTTCCGCATCGAGCAGCGCCACATCCGGCAAGATCATCGGCGAGGACACGCCACGCTTTTCATCTCCGCCCACCGTCAGGATTGCGACGGGAGTCACTTCCGAACCCGTGCCGGCCGTCGTCGGCACCAGTACCAGCGGAAGGCGTGGTCCACGGGCATTGTTAACTCCCCAGGCCTCATCCAACGGCTGATCCGAACCCAGCAGAAGGGCGGCCACCTTGGCCACATCCAACGACGAGCCCCCGCCGAAGCCAAGGATGCCGGTGGCCTCCGCCGCCCGTCCCGCCTCGACCGCCGTCAGCAGCGTGGTGACCGAAGGGTCCGCCTCGACCGCGTCGAAAATCGTGACCTGATGCCCCGCGGCACGCAGGGCGGCGATGGCGGGATCGGCCAGCCCCAACCGGCGCAGGCCCGGGTCGGTGACAAGCAGCACCCGCGGCCCCAGCAGAGCGCCGGCATGCCTGTCGATCTCTTTCGCGGCGCCTGAGCGGAAGAGGATGGATTTCGTGGTGTTGAAGACGAAGGGATTCATGTCTGCCTCCGGATTGTCATTGCGCCGCTGAACTGGTCTCAGACCATCGAGAAGCCGCCGTTCACGCTGATGACCTGTCCAGTGACCCAGGACGCGGCGTCGCTGGCCAGAAAGGCGACCATGGGGGCCACGTCGCCAGGCCGTCCGATGCGACGCATGGGATAGGCCTTGACGATCTTGTCCATGTTCCTGGCAAGGAAGTCCGGGTCACTGTGCGACGTCTGGATCAGCCCAAGCGAGACCGTGTTGACCGTCACGTTGTTGCGGCCGAGTTCACGGGCGATGGATTTGCCAAGCTGCACCGTGGCGCCGCGCGCAGCCGCAGCCAGCGCCAGATTGGCCTCGCCGATGCGTGAGCTATCGCCGACAATATTGATGATCCGCCCTCCGTTCTGGGCGATGAAATGGCTGCTGACCGCGTGGCTGCAATGCAAGGCGCCATAAAGGCAGGTATCCACCTGCGCCTTCCAGTCGTCTGGGGTGCTGTCGATAAACTTCTGATACTTCACATAGCCCGCGTTGTTGACCAGCACGTCGATCCGCCCGAAGTCGGCAACGATTCCGGCCACCATGGCCTGTACCTGGGCGTAGTCCGAAATGTCGGCCCGATAGGCCTTGGCCGCGCCGCCATCGGCGGTCAGCTCGGCCACCAGACCTGCGGCCTCTGCTGCGGACTTGCGGTAATTGACGGCGATGGTCGCACCGAGGGCGGCCAGTTCACGGGCGATTTCGGCCCCGGTATCTCGACCGCCGCCGGTAACGAGCGCGACCTTGCCGGAAAGGGAAAGCTGCATGAAAAATCTCCTGTGGGGGGCGCCTAGCCGCGCCGATCTGATAGGCGGCCGAACAGGTAGCCGACAGCCGCGATAAGGATGAGTTGGACGGCCGATCCGAATTCGGGGGACAATGTCTGCGGGCTGGCCCATGTGGGCAGGCCACCCTGACCCGCCGTAAGCCAAAGCAAGGCAAAGACCGACGCCAGCGCAAGGGCCGCAACCGTGCCAAAGCGCGACCCGCCCTGTGGGGGCGCCGGTGGCGGGACGTAGCCATAGGGTTGCGGATACCAGCCTTGGGCCATCCCCGGCCCAGGCGGAGTGCCAGCAGTCGCCGCTTCGGCATTTCCGGGTGTCGCAAGGGCCGCTTCCCGCACCACAACGCCCGCGGCGGCACCGTCGCCGTGATACTGACGGCGGATTTCCGAGGCAAACTTCTCGAAGAAGGCTTCCGAAAGCTTGCGGGCAGTCGCATCAATGAGGCGGCCGCCAAGCTGGGCAAGCTTGCCGCCGACCTGCGCATCGACGCTGTAGTTCAGCATGGTGCCGCCCGCGACTTCCTCGAGCCGGATGAAGGCCGATCCCCTGGCGAATCCCGCCACGCCGCCCTGCCCTTCGCCGGTGATGCGATAGCTGACGGGAGCGTTCAGTTCAGAAAGTGAGATGGTGCCGCCAAACTTGGCCGAGACCGGCCCGACCCTGATGGCGGCAGTAGCGACCATCCCGGTGTCCGAAGTCTTTTCCAGAGACTGGCAGCCAGGAACGCAGCGACGCAGAATCTCAGGATCGTTCAAAGCTTTCCAGACCATCTCCCGAGTTTCCGGGATCAGCTTATGCCCCGACATTTCCATGGATCTTCCTCCTCCGACCAGATCCAACCCCGTCACGCCACGCGGCCGCTCTGGGTCAGTTGTCGCGTCCTTCAGCATTGACATGCACCAGTGCAGTCTAGTAAAGCAAGTGAAAAGTTGTGGCGCCCGGTACACTGTTGCCGCCCCGCCGCTGTGGAAGAGACCGGCCCCGCCGGCAATGGGGAGAGCGTGCGGTGAAACCCGCAAAATTCGACTATGTCCGCGCCGCCAGCGTCGAAGAGGCGGTTCAGGCGCTTGCCGCCTATGGTGACGACGCAAAGATCATTGCCGGCGGGCAAAGCCTGATGCCGATGATCAACTTCCGCCTCGTCAAGCCCTCGGTGCTGGTTGACATCAACCATATCCCGGATCTTGAGGTGATCGAGGACCTTGGCAATCGCCTTCGCATGGGCGCCTTGGTCCGCCACCGCATGACGGCGACGGATGAAACGCTGGGCCGCAGGCTCCCGCTCATGCGTGAGGCGATGCAACATGTGGCACATATGACTGTGCGCAATCGCGGCACCTTTTGCGGCAGCGTATGCCATGCCGACCCCTCGGCCGAGATGCCGATGATTGCCCAGATGTTCGACGGCGAGGTCGAGATTGCCTCGCCCAGCGGCAGGCGCGTTATGCCGATCGCCAAGTTTCTTGTGGGGTCGATGACCAATGCGCTGGCGTACGATGAAATGGTCTGCGGGATCACGCTTGCCCCCCAGACCCCGGGCGCTGGATGGGCCTTCGAGGAGTTCTCGCGTCGTCATGGCGATTTCGCGATGGCTGCGATCGCGGTCAATTTCAGCACCGATGACGAAGGTGCGATCCGTAACCCGCGCGTGGGCGTGACAGGGGTTGCCGAGACGCCAATCCGCCTTCCGGGCCTAGAGGCGCTGATCGAAGGACGGCAGCCCGACGATGCGCTGCTGGAGGAAGTGTCGGACTGGCTATGGGCCAACCTGAGCCCCAATTCCGATATCCATGCCAGTGCGGACTATCGCCGTAACCTGGCCGGGGTTCTGGCGGGCCGGGTGATCCGCCGGGCGCATGCCCGGGCACTGGAACTGAGGGGAAGCGCGCATGCGGGATGAGGCGACGGACGACGGCAAGGTCAAAGTTGCCATGACGGTAAACAGCATCCACCACACGGCGCGGGTCGAACCGCGGATGCTCTTGTCGGATTTCCTGCGTCACGAGTTGAAGCTGACGGGCACCCATGTCGGCTGCGAACACGGGGTCTGCGGCGCCTGCACAATCATGCTGAACGGCCGCTCGGCCCGGTCCTGCCTGATGCCTGCGGTGATGGCCGACGGTGCCGAGGTCCAGACCATTGAGGGTCTGGGTGAACCCGACAATCTGTCGCGCATCCAGCGCGCCTTTCAGGACAACCACGGGCTGCAATGCGGCTTCTGCACACCAGGCATGATAATGGCCATCGTCGATCTGCTGAAGCATCACCCACTGGAGACGGATGAACAGATACGCGAGGGGCTGTCGGGCAATATCTGCCGCTGCACCGGCTATATCCACATCATCGCGGCCGTGCGGGAGCTGGCCAGTGAAAGGGGACCGCTGACATGAAGATGGACATCCTGTCCGGCGGGCGGCTGCGGATGCGTAAGTCGATCTACATGCCCGCCGAGAGCAAAGAGGAAACGATCGATCTGCCGGTGGTTTCGATCTTGCTGCGTCACGCCTTGGGCAATGTGCTGTTCGACACTGGCTGCGCACCGCAGGCAGCCGATGATCCGCAAGGCCGTTGGGGCGGGCTGGCGCGAGTCATGCAGCCGGTCTTTTCCCCGGCGGATGCGGTGGTAGGCCAGCTGCCGCAGCATGGGTTGGCGCCAGACGACATCGACGTGGTGATATGCTCGCATCTGCATCCCGACCATTGCGGCTGCAACGCGGCCTTCCGGCGCGCGACGGTGATCGCCCATCGCGATGAACTGGCCGCCGCGCGCAGCGAGGACGGGACAAAGCAGGGCTATCTGCCGCAGGAATGGGACATTCCGCAAGGCTATACCGAGATCGACGGCGAAAAGGACTTGTTCGGAGACGGCCGTATCGTCCTTGTCCCGATGCCCGGTCATTCGCCTGGGCTGACCGCAGCGCGGGTCGAACTGGAGCGTGACGGCACCTTCCTGCTGGCATCGGATGCGGCGCCGATGATGCGGCATGTCGATCAGGGCTATGCGCCGAAGAACAGCTGGAACCTTGGACTGGCGACTGAGGCCCTTGGCGTGATCAAGGCCGAGAAGGACCGGGGCGTCAGGGTGATCTGCGGCCATGACGATGCGCAATGGCAGGACCTCTCAGCACGCAAGGAGGGTTTCCGATGAGCACGCCCGACTATTCCCATGTGACCATGCGGCCCGGATTGGTCGGTAAGCGCGTCAAGCGCACCGAAGATCCGCGTCTGTTGACGGGCACCGGCGAATATGTCGATGACGTGCAGGCGGCAGGCATGGTCCATGTTGCGATCCGCCGCTCGGACCAGCCCCATGCGCGCATCGTCGCGATAGATGCAACGGCGGCCTTCAACGTGCCCGGCATCATCGGCGTCTTCGACATGTCGGATTTCGAGGGCGACTGCGAACCTGCAGTGCCCAGCTCGCGGATGGCGGACTATTTCGCCACGCCGACCTGGCCATTGGCGCGCGGCAAGGTGCGCTATGTGGGAGAGCCCGTTGTCGCCGTCGTGGCCGAAAGCCGCTATGCCGCCGAGGATGCGCTGGAGCATATCGTCATCGAATACGATCCGCTGCCCTTCGCCATCCGCCAGACCGATGCGGTGAAGGACGACGCGCCCCTTCTGCATGAAGAGGCTGGAACCAACGTGATCATCAAGCGCACCTTCGAGCGCGCCGATGTCGACGAGGTGTTCCGCACGGCACGGCATGTGGTGGGCGGCACCTTCCGAATGACACGAAAATGCCCAAGCCCGATGGAAAACCGCAGCTATCTGGCCGAATGGGACAAAAGGCGGCGCTCGCTGACGCTATATACCGCGTCAAACATCCCCGGGGTGGTGCGCGACGTTCTGTCCGGCTGCCTTGGCCTGTCCAGTCATCGGCTGCGGGTGATCGCTCCGGATGTGGGTGGGTCTTTCGGCGGCAAAGGCTCTTTCTACGGCGAGGAGATGCTGGTCTGCCTTCTGGCGCGCCGCTTGCAACGCCCGGTCAAATATGTGGCCGACCGGCTGGAAGACCTTGCCGCGATGAGCCAGGCTTTTGACGAGTTGATCGAGGCCGAATTGGCGCTGGATGACGACGGGCGGTTTCTGGGACTGCGCGCCGATGTGATCGGCGATGTCGGGGCCTTTTCGATCTACCCGTGGACGGCGGCGCTGGAAACCGTGCAGGTGATCAGCTTTTTGCCCGGGCCATACAAGATCGGGGCCTATCGTGGGCGCATCCGCGGGGTTCTGACGCCCAAGCCTCCAACTGGCCCTTATCGCGGAGTGGGGCGACCCTCATCCACCTTCGCGATGGAGCGGATGGTCGATATGGCTGCCCGCAGGATCGGCATGGATCCGGCCGAAATCCGCCGCCGCAACCTGGTGCGTGACGATGAGTTTCCCTACCGGACCGCGCCCGGCATCATCTGGGACCGTTCGGCATTTCAGGACTGTCTGGAAGGCGCCTGTCGCGCGCTGGACTATCCCCGGTTGGTCGAGCGCCGGGATGCACTGCGGGCCGAGGGGCGCAGGGTCGGCATCGGCCTGGCAAGCTATGCCGAGCTGACCGGCATTGGGTCGCGGATTTCCGTCGCCCCCGGCATGCCGATCAACACGGGAACCGAGACCGCGAATATCTCGATCGACGCGACAGGGGTGGTGACGGCGGCCTTCGGCGTGGCCTCCCACGGGCAGGGGCTGGAAACCACGCTAGCCCAGATCATCTCCGATGAGCTGGGCTGTGCGATGGAGGATATTACTGTGCTGCACGGCGACAGTTCGCTGGTTCCCATGAGTTCGGGCACCTATGCCAGCCGCTCGGCGGTGCTGGGGGGCGGGGCGGCCACGGTTGCATCGCGCGCGCTGAAGGCCAAGGTTCTGAAGATGGCCGCAATCCTGATGACGGCCGAGATTGCCGACCTGGACATCCATGCCGGGCTCATCACCTCACGGGCATCGAACCAAAGCCTAACGCTGAAAGAGGTGGCAAAGGCCGTCTACAACCAGATGGGCCGCATTCCCCGCGACCTGCGCGAGGATCTGGTGGTGCAGGAAACCTATGATCCCTATCTGGGCACGGCCTGTTCCTCGACCCATCTCTGCATGGTCGAGGTCGATCCGGGCACCTTCGGCGTGAAGATCCTGAACTATGCCGTCGCCGAGGATTGCGGGCGGATCATCAATCCCATGATCGTTGACGGCCAGGTTCATGGCGCGGTCGCACAGGGCATTGGCGCGGCCCTGCTGGAGGAAGTCATCCACGATGATGCAGGCCAAAGCGTTGCGGCCAGTCTGGCCGACTACCTGCTGCCGGTCGCGACCGATTTGCCCGATATCGGCATCGTTCATGTGGAAGCGGCACTACCTAACAACGTCGGCGGCTTCCGCGGGATGGGCGAAGGGGGCACCATCGGTGCGCCAGCAGCCATCGCCAATGCTATCTCGGATGCATTGGCGCCGCTTGGCGTCGAAATAGACAAGCTACCGGCAACGCCCGAACGCCTGTTTCAACTGGTGCGAGCGGCAGCGGGAGGAGCCAGAGCGCGTCACCCTTGATCGTGCGTTTCATCCGCCTCGCCTGGCCGTCGGTCCAGCGGCGTTTGGGCTTCATAAGGTGATGCTCGGTCCCGCAGGCTTCACAGATCATCTCGAAGCACAACCGCCTGAGTAGATGACGTCTCGGTTGCGAGGCTGTCGGAACACTGGATGCCGTTGTCCGTGAGAACGGCGCGACCCTGGAAAGGCGCGGTCTCAAGCATGTGCTGCAGTAGTCCCCGGGCTATCTTTCTGTCAGCCATTACAACAAGTTGGGCTACGGCGAACCTCGCCGTCCGGCCGATGCCAACGAAGAGGCAAAGCTTTCCCTTCGCGGTTTGCACCTCGGCGATGTCGATATGGGAGTAGCCAATTGGGTAGCGCCTGGACTTCTGCCGCTGCGGCCTGTCACCTCGGACATCCGGCAGGCGCTGGACGCCGGGCGCCGCCATTGGGAACTTGCCCCAAAGTGCTTCTTTCCGTTCTCTTGAAAGGACCGCACCGTCAAACCCTTCGATCAGTCCGCCAAAGCCTGATGGACAGGCCAACGCCAATGCTGCCGCGCTGAGGGCGGGGCACCAGATCGGCGGTAACAATGGCGTCGTTCTTGCGCCGAAGCCTCCGTTCGCCATCGGCGCTGCCGCCAAATTAGTTGAAGAGCGGGGCCGGCTGGCGGCGCCCCGCGAGGCGGTGGGAATCGTGGGCGTCTGGCAATCCTTCAGGCGACCAGCGAGTTCCTCACAACAGATCGCGCCATCGCGCGGCATAGGAGGAAAGGTCTGCCGCATCGGCCGGGACCGCAACAGGCAAGGTTGGCAGTGCCGACGACGACCCGACGGCAAGCAGCGCCGCCCCTGCCGAGGTACCGGTGGCCGATCCCGCCACCTCGACGCCTTCGGGGCGCAGGCTGGCCAGAAGGGCAAGGTATTCGGCGTTGCGGGCGAACGGCCCCTCGACGACAACCGGCCCGCCCGCGCCGATCAGCGACAGGCAGGTGTCAGTCATCAGGGCAAGATAGAACGACAGTGCGGCGATGCGTTCGCCTTCCGTATCGTGCGCAACAGTCCAACGCATCTCGCGGCCGGGAAACGGACCCGATCCGGGTTCGACCGCGGGCAGGATCATTACACCGTCGCGCAGGACCCGCGCGCGCTCGGTGGCATCGGGCCGTGCAGCGCTGCCAGCGCTAATGATCTCATATTCCCGCCCGCCCATGAAGCGGGCCGAAGGCACCGGTTGCCCCACCGCGTTGACATTCACCAGCAGGTCGCGCGCAGGGTCAAGCGTCACATCTGCGCCCCCAACCGCCATCGATACCACCCAGGTTCCGGTTGAGACGACTGCGAAAGGCGCGCTGCGACCTAACACATATGGATAAAGCGAGGCGTTGGAATCGTGGATGCCAACGCTGACGGGCGTCTGCGCGGCCAGGCCTGTTGCTGCAGCGATCTCGGGCCGCAGATGCCCAAGCACCTCGCCCGGCCTGCGTGCAGGCGCAATGCGCCCCCGCAGCCCCAGCCGGTCCACCAGAGAAGAAAACGCGCCCTGCCATGGGTTCCACAGATCGGTGTGGCAGCCAAGCGAGGTCACGTCGGTCGCCAGTTCCCCGGTCAGCCGCCAGCCCCAGTATTGCGGATAGGTGAGCACATGGGCGACACGCGCCAACAGCCCGGGATGGGTTTCCAGCAGCCAGAACAGTTGCGCGCCCAGGTTCAGCCCCATGGGCAGTCGCGCTGAGCCGGTTTCGGCAAAGGGCGGGCGGATCGCATCATAGCGTTGGGCCAGCGTATCGGGGCCGGGATGTTCATAATCCAGCATCGGCATGGCAAGGTTGCCTGCGCTGTCGAGCAGCACGCCCCCAGCGCCGTGGGTGGTCACCGAAATCGCATCGACATTATGGGCGGCGTGAAACTGCGCCAGGTGCTGCAGAAAGAAATTCCAATGTCCGTCCAGGTCAAAATGCGGCCAGGGCGGGCCGGGCAGCACCGTATTTGGCCGCGTCACCACTGCAAGCTCGCGCAGAGTGGCGGCTTCGACGAGCGCCAGCTTGGCATTGGTCTTGCCGATATCGATGACGGCGATGTGGCGCGCGGTCATGGCAGATGGAACAGCGGCACCAGTGGCACGACCAGGGGTTCATTGTCGGCATGGGTCTCCATCAGATCCGCCATGTGGGCCCACCACCGCCGCATCACCGGATGGGCGGGCAGCGCGTCCATGCCGTGATCGGCCCGACGCCACAGGACCCCGAACAGCGCGTTGGTTGCCGGGTCGAGGTGGATCGAGTAATCCTCAACCCCCGCCTCTTTCAGCAGGGTCACCAGATCAGGCCAGATCTCGTCATGACGTTTGCGGTATTCTTCGGCCTTGCCGGGAAACAGAGTCATGCGGAAGGCGTATTTCTCCATCATCTTTTCACCATGGACCACAGGCGCGGCAGCGCAATAACCCCGATCAGCAGCGCGCCGATGATGATCGACATCACGATACCCGGCACGTTCAGAAGGCCAAGTCCGAAGGTCACCAGGCCCATGACCAGTGCCGCGATCACCACACCGGGGATCGAGCCCGAGCCGCCCAGAATGCTGACGCCGCCCAGCACGACCATGGTGACCACCTCCAGTTCAAAGCCGGTTGCGATCGAGGGACGGGTCGAGCCCAGGCGCGAGGTCAGGCAGACGGCGGCAATCCCGCTCATCACCCCGGTCAGCAGGAACAGGACGAAACGCACCCTGCCCTCCCGGATACCCGAGAATCGCGCGGCGGTGGCATTGTTGCCAATGGCATAGACCGTCCGGCCGAAGCTGGTTGCGTGCAGCAGCAGGCCGAACACCACTGCGAAGACGACGAAGAGCGCAAGCTCGAATGTGATGACCCACCACACATAGCCCTGTCCGAAGAAGGCGAAATCGTCTGGATAGCCGGTGTAGGCCCCGTCGCCGAGAACGATGTAGCTGATCCCGCGGAACAGGCTCATGGTGCCGATGGTCACCACGATGGAGGGAAGGCCGAAGCGCGCCACCAGAAGCCCGTTGAAGGCGCCGCACAGAAGGCCGGTGCCAATGCCCAGCATCACCAGAACCGGCGTCGGAAAGCCGGCGGTCATCGCCGCCCCCATCACCGTCGAGGCCAGGGCAATGATCGAGGCGACCGACAGGTCAATCTCGCCCGCAATGATCAACAAGGCCATGGCAAATGCGATCAGCGCCTTTTCGGTGAAGTTGAAGCTGGCGTCGCTGAGGTTCCACGGGTCAAGGAAATAGGGGGAGGCAATGGTATTCGCCAGGAAGACCGCCACGGCGATCACGAACAGCAGCGTCTCCCAACTGAACAAGGCGCGCCGCGCGGGTGAGATCAGACGGTCGGGAACCCGGCGTCCCGCAACAGGGGTCGTCATGCGCCTGCCTCCACTTGCCGGTGCTCGGCCGATTTCAGGATGATGCGGCCTTTCGGTCCCTGCCCGCGCGCATTGAACGCGATGGCAATCAGGATGGCCGAGCCGGAGATGGCCATCTGCCAGAAGGGCGAGATGCCGACGACCGGCAGCGCGTTCTTCACAATGCCCAGAAACAGCGCGCCCATCACCGCCCCCGCAACCGACCCTGCACCGCCCGCAATGGCGATACCACCTATGACGCAGGCCGCGACCACATCCAGCTCGAACCCGCCCGCGATATCGACATAGGCGACTGCATAGCGCGCCACCCAGAGATAGCCGGTGAAGCCCGACAGCGCGCCCGACAGCACGAAGGCCGCGAATTGTGTGCGCCCGACCGAGATGCCGGTGTAAACCGCAGCATGCGCATTCCCCCCTACGGCGAAGAAAGCGCGGCCCAGCGGCGTGCGGCTGACCAGCAGCCAGAAGGCCAGCACCACGGCAATCATGATCCAGGTCATCACCGGCAGCCCCAGCAGAAAGGTGCGAGGGAAGGCTTTGAACCCCGCGCTCATCTGGTGCGCATTGATCCACTTGCCGTCGGTCAGAAGAAAGATGACCCCACGGTAGATCGTCATGGTCCCCAGCGTGACCACGATGGACGGGATCCGCAGCCCCCAGACCAGCGCCCCGTTCACTGCGCCCAAGGCTGCGCCCAGCACGAGGACGGCCAGCAGGATCAGCGGCAGCGGAACGCCCGCAATGTTCATCAGCCCCGCAACCATGCCGCACAGTGCAAGATTGGCAGCCATCGACAGGTCGATGCATTTCGTCAGGATCACCGCCATCTGTCCCAGCGCCAGAATGATCAGCGGCGAGGTATCGGTCAGCACGTTGGCCAGATTTCCCGGTGTGACAAAGGCCGGAAAGCGCGCCGCGACCACTGCCAGAAGCACAAGGATGGCAAGCGCAAGGATCGCCTCGCGCGATTTAAACAGCAGGCTCATGCCGCCTCTCCTTCGATGCCCGCTGCCGCGCGGACCAGGTTTTCCGGAGTCATCTGAGCGCCCGCGAATTCGGCCACGATTCGCCCCTCGCGCATCACGATCACCCGGTCGGACATGCCCAGAACCTCGGGAATTTCGGACGAGACCATGATCACGGCCAGCCCCTGCCCCGCCAGTTCCGACATGAAGTCGTGAACGGCGGCTTTCGAGCCGATGTCGATGCCCTTGGTCGGCTCATCCAGAATGATCACGCGCGGCTGGGTCGCCAGCCACTTGGCGATGACCACCTTCTGCTGGTTGCCGCCTGACAGCAGGCCCACGTCTTGATCAAGACTAGCCGCCCGCAGGTCGAGGCGCTGGGTGAATTCGCGGGCCAGCCGGAATTCCTCGGCCAGCTGCAGGAAGCCCATCCGGCTGGTCTTCGCAAGCGACGGCAGCGTGACATTCTGGAAGATCGGCAGGCCCTTCACCGCGCCCTGTCTGCCGCGGTCTTCGGGGACATAGACAATGCCCGCCTCAACCGCCTCGGCCGTCGATCGCAGAGCGCGGACTGTGCCGTTTATCCGGCATGCGCCCTTTGACGGGCGGGTGATGCCGAACAGCGCCTGCATCACCTCGGATCGGCCAGCGCCGACGAGACCGTAGAAGCCCAGAATCTCCCCTTCGTGCAGGGTAAAACCGATATCATCGAATTCGGTCGGGTGGCTGTAGCCCGCAACCGTCAGCACCGGCTTGCCGATCTGTGCCGGGCGCTTTGGGTAGATCTGGTCCACCTCGCGCCCAACCATCAGCTGAACCAGACGACCCTCGGTCACCTCGGCCATCGTGCCTTCACCCACGAACTGCCCGTCACGGAACACAATCCAGCGGTCGGCGATGCGGAAGATCTCGTCGAACTTGTGACTGATGAACAGGATCGCCTTGCCCTGCTCTTTCAGCTTTTCGACCAGCTCGTAAAGCTCGTGGATTTCCTTGTGCGACAGCGCCGCCGTCGGCTCGTCCATGATCACTACGCGCGCGTCGATCGAAAGCGCGCGAGCGATGGCGACAAGGTGCTTCGAGGCGATGCCCAGATCGCGCAGCCGGCTCTGCGGGTCAAGAGCAGCCCCAATCGACGACAACAGCCTGCGCGCCTCGCGCTCCATCGCACGGGTGTCGATCAAGCCGATGCGTGTCCTCGGCGCATGGCCGATGAAGATATTCTCGGCCACCGTCAGTTCATCAAACAACACGGTTTCCTGATGAATCGCCGTCACACCGGCCGCCCCTGCGGCCTGTGCGGTGGAAAAGCGCGTCTCGCGGCCGTCCACGGTAATCGTGCCCTCATCGGGCTGGTAGATTCCGGTCAGGATCTTGACGATGGTCGATTTGCCCGCGCCATTCTCACCGATCAGGGCGGTGACTTGACCGGGGTAAAGGTCAAGCTCCACGCCGCCAAGCGCGCGCACACCGGGGAAACTTTTCGATATGCCGCGAAGGCTCAGCACCGGGGCGGTGCCAGAAACGGGTTGCGCCTGCATGGATCGGCCCTGCGAATGGTTAGGAAAGAGCCCGGCCGGGACGTACGGCCGGGCCCATGGGTTGGCCTGATCAGAAGATCGACGAGAACTGGTCGATGTTCGAGGCGTCGTAAGTGAAGGGGTCGGCCATCGCGCCTTCGTTGTTGTCGTCCAGCGTCACGCTTCCCATGCGGCCCATCGGGATCGCGGCGCCTGGCTCGGCCTTGGCGTCACCCTTGGCAAGGTGGTAGGCGATCATCGTGGCCGAATAGCCCAGATCGATCGGGTTCCAGATCGCGAAGCTCTGCGAGGCACCCGATTTGACGTGGCCCGCCATTTCCGACGGCAACCCCAGCCCGGTCACGTTGATCTGACCGACCTTGCCGGCGTCTTCAACAGCCTGCGCCGCCGCAACGATGCCGACCGACGTGGGGGCGATGATCGCCTTCAAGTTCGGATAGGTCTGCAGCAGGCCCTGGGTTTCGCGATAGGACTTGTCGGCAAGGTCGTCGCCGTAAACAGTTGCCACGATGTTGATGCCCGGGTAGTTCGGCAGCACCTTCTTAGCCTCTTCGATCCAGATGTTCTGGTTGGTCGAGGTGGTGGTGGCCGACAGGATGGCCACGTCACCGCCTTCGGGCAGGTGATCGGCGGCCAGCTTGATAATGGTGTTGCCGATCAGCGCACTCGACGACGGGTTCAGGTGCATCATGCGACCATCCTTGGCCACACCCGAATCCCAAGAGATCACCGTGATGCCGCGTTCCATCGCCTTCTTCAACACCGGAACCAGCGCGTCGGTGTCATTGGCCGACACGGCGATGGCATCGACCTTCTGGGCGATCAAACTGTTGATCACCTCGATCTGGCCTTCGGCGGTGGTATCGGTCGGGCCGGTATAGATGATTTCCACGTCGCCCAGTTCCTTGGCCGCCTCTTCGGCGCCCTTGTTCGCGGCCTCGAAGAAGCCGATGCCCAACGCCTTCACCACCAGCGCGATGCGCACCGGCTCGGCCTGGACGGCGCCCGCCATCAGAGCGGCGGACAGCGCTGCGGTCGTCAGTGCCTTCTTCAGAATGCTCATGTGTTCCTCCCTGAGCGTTTCCCCGTCCTCGTCGGGGCGTTTCGGTCCGCGTCAGTCCTCCTGAACGCGGGTCTTTCGGTCGGTGGCCGGAACCTCGGCCACGATCAGGCGCACGTCGGCCGCCTCCAGCATGGCGGCGGCCCGGTCATCCAAGCGATCGTCGGTTACGACGGTGTGGATGCGCGACAGCGGGCACAGCAGCAGGCTCGACCGCTGCGCGAATTTTGAACTGTCGGCCAGCACGATCAGCTCGTCGGCCTGGTTGATCAGCTTCTGTTCGGCCTGCACCAGAAGTGGGTCACCTTCCATCAGCCCCAGCGGACCAAGACCTCGGCAACCCATGAACATGCGGCGCGCGTAGAAATGGCGGCTGCCGTCTTCATCGAAGGGTGACAGGATGATGTTCTGCTCGCGATAGATCGCGCCGGCAGGCAGCAAAACGGTATTGCGCGAATGCTTCAGCAGGTGCTCCGCAATCGGGAAGCTGTTGGTGAAGACCTGCAGTCGCTTGGCCGTCAGCGGGTGAACCATCTGGAAGGTGGTCGTGCCGCCGTTGATGATGATGGCATCGCCGTCATCGCACAGGTCCACCGCCGCCCGGGCGATCGCGCGCTTCTCGGCGGTGTGGATGCCTTCCTGCAACGCGAAGGGGCGCGCGTTGATGCCCACGAAGCTGGGTGGAGCAATGGCCTCTGCCCCGCCGCGCACCCGGCGCAGTGTCTTCAGCATATGCAACTGCGCGATGTCGCGCCGGATCGTCGCCTCGGAGGCGCCGGTCAACTGGCACAGATCAGGCACCGTCACGACGGGCCGCTCCTGCACAGCGGACAGAATGATCCTGTGGCGTTCACTTTCGTGCATCGGCTCCTCCTTGTCTGGGAGATTGGGAAGGGATTCGATCATTGTCAATCATTTTCAATCGAAGAATGTGTTTCTGCGCCTGCATTATGATTGGTTGTGATCGATTATGATTGACATTCCGCCGCACGCGGGCATCTTCAGTGCGAGGAGGCGCGGCATCCGTTCCGCGCAGGACTGGAGGACAGCATGACCCGCACCGCCGCCAACCGGCTTGAAAACCTTTGGGATGACGCCCGCGCGGCCGCCATGAGCGAAGCGGAAAAGCTGCTTTACCGTTCGAATCTGCTGGGCTCGGACAAGCGCGTCACCAACTATGGCGGCGGCAACACCAGCGCCAAGGTGATGGAGAAAGACCCGCTGACCGGCCAGATGGTCGAGGTGCTGTGGGTCAAGGGTTCGGGGGGCGACATCGGCTCGATGAAGATGGACGGCTTCTCGACGCTTTACATGGACAAGCTGCGTGCGTTGAAGGGCATGTATCGCGGCCTGGCCCATGAAGATGAAATGGTCGGCTACCTTCCGCATTGCACCTTCAACCTGAACCCCCGCGCCGCCAGCATCGACACGCCGTTGCACGCCTATGTGCCGCACAAGCATGTCGATCACGTTCATTCAGATTCGATCATCGCGATCGCCGCTTCAGTCAACTCGAAAGAGTTGACCAGAGAGATCTTCGGCGATGAGATCGGCTGGCTGCCGTGGAAGAAACCGGGGTACGAACTGGGCCTGTGGCTGGAAAAACTGGCCACCGAGAATCCCGGCATGCGTGGCGCGGTTCTGGAAAGCCACGGCCTGTTCACCTGGGCCGATGACGCGAAAGACTGCTACCTGACCACGCTGGAAATCATCAACAAGGCCGCCGCCTGGCTTGAGGTCAAGACGGATGGCAAGCCAGCTTTCGGTGGCCAGACGCGGCCGACCCTGCCCGCCGCGGAACGTCGCGCCATCGCCGGGCGGCTGATGCCTGTGATCCGCGGCCTGATCTCCAAGGACCGCCACAAGATCGGCCATTTTGACGACCAGCCCGCCGTGCTTGAGTTCGTCGGCTCGGACATGCTGGACACGCTGGCACCAATGGGCACCTCCTGCCCTGACCATTTCCTGCGCACCAAGATTCGCCCGCTGGTCGTGGACTTCGACCCGGCCAAGCCCGATCTTGAGGCCACCATCGCCGGGCTGGCCGACGCCGCCGAGGCCTATCGCGCCGGCTATGCCGCCTATTACGACCGCTGCAAGCATTCTGATTCCCCAGCCCTGCGGGACCCGAACGCGGTTGTGTGGCTGGTGCCCGGCGTCGGCATGATTACATTCGCGCTGGACAAGGCGACTGCCCGGATCTCGGGCGAGTTCTATGTCAACGCCATCAACGTGATGCGCGGCGCTAGCGCGGTTTCGACATATCAGGGCCTTCCCGAACAGGAAGCCTTCGACATCGAATACTGGCTGCTTGAAGAAGCCAAGTTGCAGCGGATGCCCAAGCCCAAGGCTCTGGCGGGTCGGGTGGCGATGGTCACGGGCGGCGCGGGCGGGATAGGTTCGGCCACGGCCGAGCGGTTCCTCAAGGAAGGTGCCTGCGTGGTACTGGCCGACATCGACGGCAAGGCCGCGGCCGATGTGGTGGCGGGCATGGCGAAGGTTTTCGGCAAAGATGTAGTGCGGTCGGTCCAGATGAACGTGACCGACGAAGCCCAGGTCATCGGCGCCTATGCTGAGACAGCGGTGGAATTCGGCGGCATCGACATTCTGGTGTCAAACGCCGGCATTGCTTCCAGCGCGCCCATCGAGGACACCTCGTTGGCGCTTTGGAACAAGAACATGGACATCCTCTCGACCGGCTATTTCCTTGTCAGCCGCGAGGCGTTCAAACTGTTCCGTCAGCAGTCGGTCGGCGGATCGGTAGTCTTCGTCGGCTCGAAGAACGGCCTCGCGGCCAGCCCGAATGCCAGCGCCTACTGCACCGCCAAGGCGGCCGAAATCCATCTCGCGCGCTGCCTTGCGCTCGAAGGGGCCGAGGCGGGCATCCGGGTGAACGTGGTGAACCCCGACGCGGTGCTGCGCGGCTCGAAGATCTGGTCGGGCGAATGGCTGGACCAGCGTGCCATTACCTACAAGACCGACAAGGAAGGGCTGGAAGAGATGTACCGCAACCGCTCGATGCTGAAGCGGTCGGTGCTGCCCGAGGATATCGCGGAAGGCGCGTATTTCTTTGCGTCCGACCTGTCCGCCAAGTCCACCGGGAATATTCTGAACGTGGATGCTGGCAACGTTCAGGCGTTCACGCGCTAAAGGGGGGGGGAGCTATGTCACAGGTTTACGATCAGGCCCGGGCGACCTTTGCCGACTGGGACGTCGATACCGAAGCGGCGCTGACGACGCTGAGCGCCATCCCGATCTCGGTGCATTGCTGGCAGGGCGACGATGTCGGCGGGTTCGAGAAGAAATCGGGCAGCGCGGGCGGCGGCATTCAGGCCACGGGCAACCATCCCGGCCGCGCCCGCACCCCTGATGAACTGCGTGCAGATCTGGACTTCGCCTTCTCGCAGATTCCGGGCAGGCACCGGCTGAACCTGCATGCCTTCTATCTGGATACCGACGAAGCACCTGACCGCGACGCGATCGAGTACCGCCATTTTGCGCGCTGGGTGGATTGGGCGAAGGACCGGGGGCTGGGGCTGGACTTCAACCCGACCTTCTTCGCCCACGCCAAGGCCGACGACAACCTCACCCTGTCGCACCCTGACCAAGGCATCCGTGACTTCTGGATCGAGCATGGCCGCCGCTGCCGGGAGATCGGTGCGCGAATGGGGGCAGAACTGGGCAGCCCGGCGGTGAACAACATCTGGGTGCCGGACGGATCCAAGGACATTCCCGTAGATCGGATGGCGGCCCGGCAGAGGTTGGAAAGCTCGCTGGATGCGATGTTCTCCACATTTTTGCCGAAGACGCAGCTGATCGATGCGGTCGAATCGAAGCTGTTCGGCATCGGGGTCGAGGCCATGACCGTCGGCAGCCATGAGTTCTATCTGGGCTACGCCATCCGCAAGGGCAAGGCGCTGTGTCTGGACATGGGTCATTTCCACCCCAGCGAAAGCGTCGCCGACAAGTTGAGTTCGGTGGCCCTTTCGGTTGGGCATATCCTGCTGCACGTCAGCCGCCCGATGCGCTGGGACAGCGACCATGTGGTTCTGCTGAACGATGACCTGCTTGCCATGGCACAGGAACTGGTCTTTGCCGACCTTCTGGGCAAGACCTCGATCGGGCTTGACTTCTTCGATGCAACGATCAGCCGCACCACGGCCTGGGTGGTTGGAGTGCGCAACATGCAGAAGGCGCTGTTGCGGGCTTTGCTGTTGCCGCAAGCCAGACTCAAGGCAACGGAAGATCAGCTTGACTACACAACCCGACTGATCCTGACCGAAGAACTCAAGGACTTGCCTTTCAGCGTGGTATGGGCAGAGTTCTGCGCCCGGAACGATGTGGCCATAGGAAGACCGCTCATGGAGGAGCTTGCGCACTATCAGGCATCCGTAGCGGGACGGTGACGGTGCCGGGCTAGAAGAATCCTGCGTCGGCCATTTCGGGAAGCCCGTCTCCCGCAGTCCTCCTCGGAAAATGGAGGTCACCCGACTGCAGGATTCTAATCGTCCAGCTTGTATCGCAGCGTATAATCGGTATCACGCGCAGCGAGTGGGGTCTTGCAGGCCGAACAGACCACGATCGGCGTGAAGTCCTGACCACAGCTCTTGTGGCGCAGACGCATCGGAGGCTTGCCGTCGGTCAGCCATCGGTCTCCCCAAGCCATCATCACGATCATCGGCTTGTAAAGCGCCAGGCCTTTTTCCGTGAAGCGGTACTCCTGCCGGTCGCCATTTCCGTAAGGGGAACGACGGAACACGCCCGCATCGACCAGCCGGTTCAAGCGGTCGGTCAGGATGTTCGGTGCAATTCCGAGATTTTCGCGCATCTCCTCAAACCGGCGAACCCCGGTCCAGCCCTCTCGCAGGATGAGGAAGCTCCAGCGATCACCAATAATCGCGAGACTGCGGGCGACCGAACAGGGACGCACCCGCTGCAAGAGCGTCGGGTCGGAACTGCGCCTTGTGCGGGCCCGCGGCTCGGCCGGTTCATAGCCCGCGCCAGGCCCATCTCGCGGAGCAACGGCCCGCGCATCGACCGGCTCAAGGCAACTGGAACACACGGTCACCGGCTTACACTCACATCCGCATTTCGTATGGACCAGTTGCAGGGGCGGCAGTTGATCGCCGGCCAGCCAAGTGTCGCCGAATTCCATCAACGACAGCATCGCCGGAAACAGATCCTTGCCGCGGTCGGTGAGGAAGTACTGATGCCCGGGCTCGCCTGGTTTGCGACCGATGCTGAAGATCTGCTTCTCGACCAGCATGTTCAGCCGGCTGGACAGCGTCTGCCGAGGAATTGCCAGTCGTGCCTGAAACTTGTCGAAGCGGCGCACGCCAAAGAAGGCCTCGCGCAGGATCAGGAAGTTCCAGCTGTCCAGGATGATGTCGATCGTCTTGCGGACAGAGGAGTAGCGCTGCATCACAACGGGCATCGCAACTGCTGAGGGCACGGACTGGTTCATTGCTCAACAAGACCAAGGAAGTTTGTAATCTGATAGACAACTTATGCAGCAAGCGCAAATCCTCTGGCAATTGACCCTAGCAAGAACTTGCTGGTTCAGACTTGCGAGGGCGGCGCCACCCGCCGCAGGGCGCTGCGCAGGAACAGCAGCATCTCGCCATAGAATCCCCGTCGGAACAGCATGACACAGGCCATGAAGACCACGCCCACCACCAGGCTTACCGGCAGGCCGGAACCGGCAAGGAAATGGCCGATCATCACCACGAAGACCGCACCGATAAGTGGCCCCCACAGCGTACCAATTCCGCCAATCAGCACCATCAGCACTACCTCGCCCGAAATATGCCACGACACATCTCCCAGCGAAGCCAATTGGAAGGCTTGCGCCTTCAGCGCCCCCGCCAGTCCGGACAGTGCTGCGGACAACACGAAGGCCAGAAGTTTGTAACGCGCCACATTCAGACCAAGCGAGGTAACGCGGGTCTCGTTCTCGCGGATCGCCCCAAGGATATGGCCGAACGGAGAATGCACCACTCGCCGGATGAACAACAGGCCAAGGCTGACGATCACCAGCACGACGTAATAAAGAACGCCGGTGTCGCGCAGGTCAACGAGGCCCAGCAGCATGCCGCGCGGAACATTCTGGATGCCGTCTTCGCCGCCGGTGAAGGGCGCCTGGACGGCAAGGAAATACACCATCTGTGCAAGGGCGAGGGTGATCATGGTGAAATAGATCCCCTGTCGCCGGATGGCGACCAGACCAAAGATCAGGCCCAACCCGGCGCCGACCGCTACACCGAAAAGCACCGCAAGTTCGAAGGGCCAGCCCCAGATCTTGGCAGATTGCGCGAAAGCATAGCCCGCCGCCCCGAAGAACGCAGCATGGCCCAGCGACAGCAGCCCCGCGAAGCCGAGGACCAGGTTCAGTGCCGCCGCGAACAGCATGAAGCACAGCACCTTGATCAGGAACAGTGGATAGACAGCCAGTGGAGCTGCAATGGCAAGACCCACCACCAAGGCCAGCAGCAAATAGCGCGGGCCGGTACCGATCAGGGGGGGACGATAGTCCTGATAGCGATATGTCATGTTATTTGCCCTTCCCAAACAGCCCCGCCGGGCGCAGCAGCAAGACCAGGATCATCACGATGAACACCGTGAGCGCCGAAGCGGTTGGGAAGAAGACCTTGGTCAACCCCTCCAGCACGCCAAGAGCCAGCCCGGTGACGATCGAACCCATGATCGAACCCATGCCGCCGATGACGACAACCGCAAAGACGATGATGATCAGGCTTGATCCCATGTTCGGACTGACCTGATAGATCGGCGCTGCCATCACGCCGGCAAGGCCCGCCAAAGCGACACCTGCCGCATAGGTCAGTGTAAGCATCAGCGGCACATTGATCCCGAAGGCGGTGACCAACCGCGGATTCTCGGTTGCCGCCCTCAGGCGGGCTCCCAGCGGGGTCTTCTCGATGACTGCCCAGGCCGCCACGCAAACCACCAGAGAAGCAGCGATCACCCAGGCCCGGTATATCGGCAGCACCATGAAGCCCAGATTATAGACCCCCTGCAGGCTTGCCGGAACCGGATAGGATTTCCCGCCCGCGCCGTAAATCCAGCGCATCAGCCCTTCCAGTGCCAGCGCAAGACCGAAGGTCAGGAGCAGGCTGTAGAGGTGGTCCAAACCGTACAGCCGCCGCAACATGCTGCGCTCGAAAAGCGCGCCCAGGGCGCCGACGATCAGCGGAGTGAGTGCCAGCGACGCCCAGTAGCCCAACCCCCCATAGGTCAGAAGACCCCAGGACACAAAGGCACCCAGCATATAAAAGGCTCCGTGGGCGAAGTTGATCACGTTCAATAGGCCGAAGATGATCGCCAGACCCAGCGACAGCAGTGCATAGAACGACCCGTTGATCAGGCCGATCATCACCTGTCCCGACAGGACGGCCAGCGGCACTCCGAAGATTTCGGTCATCCGGCCCTCCTCATATGCCGAGATAGCGGTTCAGCTTGCCCATATTCGCGGGCAGGCTTTCATTGGTGAACTCATCGACAATGCGTCCCTGCTCCATCACATAGTGGCGGTCGGCGGCGGATTGGGCAAAGCCGAGGTTCTGTTCGACAAGCAGCACGGTGAAGCCCTTTTCCTTCAGCTGTACCAGCGCCTTGCCGATCTGTTCGACGATCACCGGGGCAAGACCCTCGGTTGGCTCGTCCAATAGGATGAAGTCGCAGCCGGTGCGCAGGATGCGCGCCATTGCCAGCATCTGTTGCTCGCCACCCGAGAGACGGGTGCCGATGGTGGAGTCGCGGCCCTTCAGGTTCGGGAACAGGCCATGTATCGCCTCGACCGACCAGCCACCCGGCCGCACGACCGGCGGCAGCAACAGGTTTTCCCGGACCGTCAGCGTGGAGAAAATCCCCCGCTCTTCAGGCACATGGCCAAGACCGGCATGCGCCACCCGGTGCGGTGGTGTCGCCAGAAGGTCGCGCCCGTCCAGCGTCGCGGAGCCGCGCCGTTTGCGCATCACGCCGGCAAGTGCCCGCATGGTCGAAGTCTTGCCCGCGCCGTTGCGACCCAGCAGTGTGACAACCTCGCCGCGCCGGACGTTGAAAGTGGCACCATGCAGGACATGACTTTCGCCATACCAACCCTCCAGCGCCTCGACCTTCAGCCGAATCTCAGCCATGTGCGCCTCCCATATAGGCCGTGCGCACCTCGGGATTGGCAGCGACCTCTTCATAGCTGCCTTCTGCGATCTTTTCGCCGCGGCGCAGCACCGTGATGCGGTCGGAGATGTCGGCGACGACCTTCAGGTTGTGCTCGACCATCAGCACGGTATGGCGCGGCGCCAACCCCCGGATCAGAGCCGAGGTCCGCTCGATATCTTCCTGCCCCATTCCGGCCATTGGCTCGTCCAGCAGGATAAGTTCCGGACGGAGCGCCAGTGTCGTCGCGAGCTCCAGGGCACGCTTGCGGCCGTAGGAAAGATCTGCCGCACGCGAATGGACCAGCGGTTCCAGCCCGACCTGGCAAAGCAGTTCATGCACCCGCTCATCGAAGCGGTGCAGGCCCGCTTCGGGCTTCCAGAAGCCCCAGGTATCTCGGTCCTGCGCCTGCAGCGCAGTCCGGATGTTCTCGTAGACTGTCAGATGCGGAAAGACCGAGGAAATCTGGAATGACCGCACCATCCCCATCCGCGCGATGGCGGCAGGCAGTGCGCGCGTGATGTCATACCCCTTGAAACGGATTTCGCCATCACTGGGCTGGATGAACTTGGTCAGCAGATTGAAAAGTGTCGATTTTCCGGCCCCATTGGGTCCGATCAGCGCATGGATGTGCCCCGCCTGCACTGCAAGATCGACACCCGATACGGCAACGAACCCGCCAAAGGACTTGCGCAGACCCATCGCCTCGAGAATGCAACTCGCTCCGCTCAATCTTCCCTCCCTCCACCCCGACCAGGGTTGCTCCGGGATACCATCAATGGTTTCCTGGCACGCACTAAAGTCTAACTATGAAACCATTGATGGTGTCAAGAACAACGTCAGATCCGTGGAAGATCGGACACTTATTGCTCCAATATATAACTGTTGACGCACGAAGTTCAGTAGTGCAATGAATATGTAGTTCTGCAATGATACTGAAAAACTCAGTATCTCTTCATTTTGGGAGGGTGAAGGCATGGGAGGCATCAATCGCAGGAATGCGCGGCGATTCGCGCTGGCGATCGGTTTGACACTTTCGGTGGCGCATGGGCCACTGATGGCACAGGAGGCGCCGGTCAGGATCGGCATCCTGACGGACATGAGCGGTCAGTTCAGCCACGAAGCCGGCGAAGGCTCGGTCGCGGCCGTCACCATGGCGGTCGAAGACTTCGGCGGCGAGGTCCTTGGACGCAAGATCGAGATTCTGGTCTCGGATCACCAGAACAAGCCCGAACTCGCTGTTTCGACTGCACAGGAATGGTATGAATCGGGTGGGGTGAATCTGATCGCCAATCTCATCAACTCGGGCATCGCACTTGCCGTCGCCGGCGTCGCGGCCGAGCACGACGGCATTGCAATCGTGAATGGCTCAGGCTCGTCCAAGCTGACGGGCGAAGGCTGCACGCCGCATTCGATCCACTACGCCTATGACACCTATGCGCTTGCAGTGGGCACAGCGCGGGAACTGGCCAAGCAAGGCCACAAGAACTGGTTTTTCCTGACCGCCGACTATGCGTTCGGCCACGCGCTTGAGGCTGATGCCTCTGCCATCGTGGCCTCGCTTGGCGGTGCGGTCGAAGGGTCGATTCGCTACCCGATCGAGACCACGGATCATTCCTCGTTCATGCTTCAGGCCATGGCATCGCCCGCCGATGTGGTGGCGATCGCAGGATCGGGCACCACATTCGTCAATGCGGTGAAATCGGCGGGCGAGTTCGGCGTGACCGCCAGCGGCAAGACCGTCGCGGGCCTCTTGGTCTGGCTGACCGACACCCACTCACTGGGTCTGGAAGCGGCGCAGGGCATGATCCTGACCAATGCCTTCTACTGGGACCGCGACGACGAGACCCGCGCCTTTGCCGCCCGCTTCGCCGAACGGGTCGGCCGCCCGCCGCATATGGGTGACGCTGGCGACTATTCCTCGACCCTGCATTACCTCAAGGCTGTCGAAGCAGCGGGCACCACCGATGCCGATGCGGTCATGGCCAAGATGCGCGAAATGCCGGTCAACGATTTCTTCGCCAAGGGCGGGGTGATCCGTGAGGACGGCCGTATGGTCCACGACATGTATGTCTATCAGGTCAAGTCGCCCGCGGAATCCACTGGCGAATGGGATGTCTACAAACTGGTCAGCATCATCCCGGGCAACGAAGCTTTCCGGCCTTTGTCGGAAAGCACCTGCCCGTTGGTCAAGCGCTGACCTGTCTCCGGGGCGGCGCGACCCCGCGCCGCCTGCTTTCCATCAAGGCCCAGCACCATGACGGATATCCTGGTCGAAATCGATGACGGCGTGGCTGTGGTCACATTGAACCGCCCGGCGCAACGCAACGCGCTGACCTACGCCATGTGGAGCGGGCTGGCCAAGGCCTTTGACGAACTTGGTCGCCAGCAAAAGGTCAAGGCGGTCGTGCTGACCGGGGCGGGGGAGGACTTCACCGCAGGAGCGGACATTTCGGAGTTCAACCGCATCCGAGACGATGCGGATCAGGCCCGCGCCTATGAGGTGGCTGTCGATCTGGGCTGCGATGCCGTTGCGCGCTGTCCGAAGGCGGTGATCGCCGCCTGCAAAGGCTATACGCTCGGCGGCGGGATGCATGTCGCCATGTCAGCCGACTTCCGCTTTGCCACCGCCGGGGCGCAGTTTGGCATTCCGGCCGCGCGACTGTCCATCGTCTATGGCGTGCAGGCCACCCGCAAACTCTTGGCGCTTGTAGGCCTGACCGAAGCCAAGCGCATCCTGTATGGCGGCCAGCGGTTCGCCGCCGAGCAAGCCCTGTCCGTCGGGTTGATCGACCGGATATGCGACGATCCGTTGCCAGCGGCACTTGCCTATGCGCGGCAACTCGCGGCAGGCTCTGCCCCGATGACGATCGGCGGCGCCAAATACATCCTGAACGGCCACGCGATCGGCGGGTTCGAACTGTGCCAAGCGGATCGCCTGATCGACGAGGCCGCCACCAGCGAAGACTACCGCGAGGGCCGCGCGGCCTTTGCCGAAAAGAGGACGCCGGCCTTTCGTGGCCGGTGACCCGCCATCACGAGGGGCGGCCCGGTCCGCCAGGAGCATGCAATGATACGCCTTAACCTGATCGCGACCGTTGGAACGCTGCTCGGGCGACATGCCGCTGCCACGCCAGACAAGACCGCTTTCATGGATGATGAGCGCAGCATCACTTGGGCTGGGCTGGATTATGAAACGGCGGCACTGGCCCACGACCTGATCGCGGGCGGGCTGCTGCCCGGCAAATCCGTGGCAGTCTGGCTGGCAAATTCGGTGGACTGGGTTGTCGCCACCCTCGCCATCATCCGCGCCGGCGGCATCGCGGTGCCGATTGCCGTCGAGGCCACCCCACAAGAGGCAGAATACCGGATTGCGGACAGCGGTGCCGTCATTATCTTTGCCGATGCTCAGGCACGTCAGTCGGCCGAGCAGGTCCGCGGGGCATTACTGGCCCAAGGGCGCCCCCTGCCCCGCGTCGTCTGGCGTGACGGCGGTTTGCCAGTTGCCCCGGCCTCGACCACCCAACTGCCTGCCGAAGACATTCACGCACCAGCCCTCATTGTCTATACTTCGGGCACCACGGGCAAGCCCAAGGGTGTCGTGCTGACAGTTCATTCGATGCTCTGGGTCAATGCCGCCTGCTGGGCGCCAATCGCCGGACTGTCGGGTGAGGATGTCGTGCTGTCGCCCCTGCCACTGTTCCATTCCTATGCAATCAACATTTCTGTTCTGGCGATCCTTGCAACGGGCGCGACCGAGCGGATCATGACGAAATTCTCGCCGTCCCGCGCGCTTGACTTGCTCCAGTCGGGTGAGATCACCTTCATGCCCGGCGTCCCGACGATGTTCCATTACCTGCTGCTGACGGCCCGCGACAAGGGTGTCTCGGCACTGGGGAAACTGAGGATCTGCACCTCAGCAGGAGCAATCCTTCCCGCCGCTCTGAACCGGGATTTCGAAGCGCAGTTCGGCGTGCAGCTTCTGGACGGTTACGGCATCACCGAAACCTCGACGATGGTCACGATGAACTGGCCCGGGCGGAACCGGGTCATGGGGTCTTGCGGCTTGCCGGTGCCGGGTGTGGCAGTGCGGATCATCGACCCCACCACCGGCCTTGATCGCAAGCGTGGGGAAGAGGGCGAGTTGATCTGTTCCGGCCCGAACCTGATGCAGGAATACCTGAATAAGCCGGAAGAAACCGAGAAGGCGCTGCGCAATGGCTGGTATCACACCGGCGATCTGGCGCGTTCGGACGAAAACGGCTTTCTGACGATCACCGGCCGACTGAAAGAGGTGGTGATACGGGGCGGGCAAAACATCTCGCCAGCCGAGGTGGAGGAAGCCCTGTTGGCGCATCCGGCCGTCCGTGACGCTGCTGTGGTCGGGGTGCCGCACGAGACGCTGGGCGAAGTGCCTGTCGCTTATGTGGTCTGGGCCGAAGGTCCGGTGGAGTTCGACCTGCTGATTACCCATTGCCGTGATCTTCTGGCCTCCTACAAAATCCCGGCAGCCTTGCGTGAGATCGAGGCGATTCCGCGAACCGGATCGGGCAAGACAATCCGCTTCAAACTGCGCGAGCACTTCATCGGCCAAAGCTAGGGTCCAGACTCATTGAGTTTCACAGCCAGAACAAGACGGTCGCGGCGAGCATGATCGCAGAGAAGAAGGTTTCAGGGCACCGGTCGTATCGGGTTGCAACGCGCCGCCAATCCTTCAGGCGGC